>JACDJC010000210.1_pt1 | contig 76915 bp, 67 predicted proteins | sample 7454191 | NCBI WGS metagenome assembly JACDJC01 (sample SAMN14253291, study PRJNA609438) | sludge metagenome | isolation source: sludge after 25d culture with pyrite and EDTA | collected 2018-12-20 | reverse complement strand
CGGCGCCGGCTGGCCGGCAGCCGGCTGCCCGGCGGCCGGCTGCCCGGCGCCGGGTTGCGCCTGCAGCTCGACGATCGGCATGCCCTCGGAGACCTTGTCGCCGAGCTTCACCAGCACCTTCGCGACGACACCGGCCGCCGACGACGGGATTTCCATCGAGGCCTTGTCGGACTCGACGGTGATCAGCGACTGTTCTGCGGCGACCGTGTCGCCTTCGTTCACCAGGACCTCGATGACCTCGACCTGGTCGAAGTCGCCGATGTTCGGCACGGACACCTGCATCGTCTCGCTCATGGACTCGCTCGTCGGTGGATTCCGGTACCCCGCCGTGCGACGCCGCGCAGCGGAGATCGTCGTGCGCCGGCGCGCGGGTTTCCGTCCCGCGACGCCGGAGCGGTGCGTCGTTCACGCGTGGTGCGGGTTCGGCTTGTCGGGATCGATGCCGTATTTGCGAATTGCCTCGGCCACGCGCGCGCGATCGATCGCCGCGTCCTCGGCGAGCGCGGTGAGCGCTCCCAGCACGACGAAATGCCGATCGACCTCGAAGTGCTGGCGCAGCTTCGCGCGGAAATCGGAGCGGCCGAAACCGTCGGTTCCGAGCACGTGATAACGCCGCCCGGAGGGCACGAACGCACGGATCTGGTCCGCATACGCCTTGATGTAATCGGTGGACGCAACGAGCGGACCCGAAGTGTTCTCGAACAGGCGCGTCACGTACGGCACTTTCGGCGGCTCGTCGGGATGCAGCATGTTCCATCGCTCGCAGTCGAGTCCGTCGCGGCGCAACTCGGTGAAGCTCGTCACGCTCCAGACGTCGGCGGTGATCTGCCAGTCGCGCTCGAGCAGCTCGGCGGCGGCGAGCACCTCGCGCAGGATCGTCCCCGAGCCGAGCAGCTGCACGCGCTGCGGCGCGTCCTTCGTGCCGGCTCGGAAGCGGTATCCGCCGCGGACGATTCCCTCCTCGTCGCCGGCGACGAGACCCGGCTGCGCGTAGTTCTCGTTCATCACGGTGATGTAGTAATAGACGTCCTCCTGCTCCTGGATCATCCGTCGCAGCCCGTCGTGCACGATCACCGCGAACTCGTGCGCGAACGCCGGGTCGTAGGAGACGCAGTTCGGGATCACCGACGTGAGCACGTGACTGTGGCCGTCCTGGTGCTGCAGCCCTTCACCGTTCAGCGTCGTGCGGCCCGCGGTGCCGCCGAGCAGGAAGCCGCGCGCGTGCATGTCGCCCGCGGCCCACCAGAGGTCGCCCGCGCGCTGGAAGCCGAACATCGAGTAGTAGATGTAGAACGGGATCATGATGCGGTCGTTCGTCGAATACGACGTCGCCGCAGCCAGCCACGAGCAGAACGCTCCTGCCTCGTTGATGCCCTCCTGCAGGATCTGCCCCTTCGCATCCTCGCGGTAGTACATCACCTGGTCCTTGTCGACCGGCGTGTACTTCTGTCCCTCGGGCGCGTAGATGCCGATCTGGCGGAACATTCCCTCGATGCCGAAGGTGCGCGCCTCGTCGGGAACGATCGGCACCACGCGCGGGGCGAGTTCCTTGTTGCGCGTGAGCGCGGTGAGCACGCGAACGAAGGCCTGCGTGGTGGAGATCTCGCGGCCTTCGGCAGTGGGCTCGAGCACGGCCTTGAACATGTCGAGGCCGGGAATGGTGAAAGACTCGCTCGACTTCTCGCGCCGCTGCGGCAGGAAGCCGCCGAGCGCGCGACGCCGCTCGAGCATGTACTGCATCTCGGGGGTGTCTTCCGCAGGCCGGTAGAACGGCAGTTCGTGCAACTGCTCGTCCGGGATCGGGATGTTGAAGCGGTCGCGGAACTGCCGGATCGAGTCGTCGTCGAGCTTCTTGAGCTGGTGCGTCGGGTTCTTCGCCTCGCCGGCGCGACCCATGCCGTAACCCTTCACCGTCTTGGCCAGGATCACCGTGGGCTGGCCGACGTGGTTCGCCGCCGCGTGGAAGGCCGCGTAGACCTTGTGCGGATCGTGCCCGCCGCGATTGAGCCGCCAGATGTCCTCGTCGGTCATGCGCGACACCATCTCGAGCAGCTTCGGGTGCTTGCCGAAGAAGTGCTTGCGCACGAACGCGCCGTCGTTGGCCTTGTACGCCTGGTACTCGCCGTCGACCGTCTCCTCCATCACGCGCTGCAGGATGCCGTCCCTGTCGCGCGCGAGCAGCGGATCCCAGTACGAGCCCCAGATCAGCTTGAGGACGTTCCAGCCGGAACCGCGAAAGTCGCGCTCGAGCTCCTGGATGATCTTGCCGTTGCCTCGCACCGGCCCGTCCAGGCGCTGCAGGTTGCAGTTGATGACGAAGATCAGGTTGTCGAGCTTCTCGCGCGTCGCCAGGCTGATGGCGCCCAGCGACTCCGGTTCGTCCATCTCGCCGTCGCCGCAGAAGACCCACACCTTGCGGTTCGACGTATCGGCGACGCCGCGTGCGTGCAGGTACTTCAGGAAGCGAGCCTGGTAGATCGCCATCAGCGGCCCGAGGCCCATCGACACGGTGGGAAACTGCCAGAACCCGGGCATCAGGTTCGGGTGCGGATACGACGGCAATCCGCGCCCGCCCACCTCCTGGCGGAAGTGGTTCAGCTGGTCCTCGGTCAGTCGGCCTTCGAGGAACGCACGTCCGTACAGGCCCGGTGCCGAATGCCCCTGGAAATAGACGAGGTCGCCGCCGTGGCCTTCGTGCGGCGCGTTCCAGAAATGATTCATCCCCGTGCCGATCATCGTCGCCAGCGATGCGAAGGACGCCAGGTGGCCGCCCAGGCCGCCACCGTCGGGCGACTCGATGCGGTTGGCGCGCACGACCATCGCCATCGCGTTCCAGCGGATGAACGAGCGGATGCGCTCCTCGTGCGCCGCGTTGCCCGGCGAAGGCACTTCGAGGTGCGGCGGGATGGTGTTCAGATAAGCGGTATTCGCGGCGAACGGCAGGTACGCGCCCGAACGGCGCGCCATGTCGATCATCTGTTCGAGCAGGAAGTGCGCACGCTCGGGCCCTTCGCGGTCGATCACCGCCTCGAGCGCATCGAGCCACTCCTGCGTCTCCAGCGCATCGGAATCGGCGGGAACTTCCGGCGCCTGGGAAGGGACGGGAACGGCAGACATGGCGTCTCCTTGCGTCGAGGGGTTCGATCGATTCTAGGAACGGGCACGACAAAAGACAAGGTCGAATTCCGGATTACGGAAATATTTTTCTGATCGTGAAATTGCGGCGCCGAGAAAGATCCGCGCCTGCGTGGATCCGCGCACACGTCCTTTGCACGCGGACTGTCTACACTTGCCTTCTGGATGAATACACGTACCGATCCGTCCACGCGTCGCGCGGAGATGCGAGCCATCCGCTGGCTTTCGCTGTCGCACGCGTTCGGCATCGGGTTGTTCGTCGTGCTGATGGGCACCTTCTTCTGGTACCTGCAGCACCTCGAGTTCGACCAGCAGAAGCAGACGCTGTATCGCGACATCACCGGTGCGCAGACGGCGCTGCGCAGGGATTTCCGCGATGACCAGGACGAGCTCGTGCTCGCCGCCCCGGAATGGGCGGCGCGCGCGCAACGCGGCCAGCCGATCGGCAAGCAGGTCGTCGACTTCCTCGCCCAGCAGCCGGCGGCGGTCTACGTCGCGATCGCCGATGCCGACGGGCGCGTCGTCTACGTCGCGCGCGCACGCGACGTCGCGCCGCTGGCCTCGCGCGCGGAGGGCGCACGCATCGCCGACGCCGCCGGACGGGCGGCCTTCGACGAGGCCCGCGCGACGCTGCGTCCGACCTTCACGGCGCCGTTCACCGCGGCCTCGAGCGACGTGCTCTTCGAGTTGTACACGCCGGTCGCCGGCACCGGCGGCTTCGGCGGCACGGTGATCGTCGGCTACTCGCTGAAACAGGTGATGAGCGGTTCGCTGCTGCAGACGATCCGCGATCGCTACCAGCTCGCCATCGTCGACCGCGAAGGCAACACGCTGGTGAGTTCGTCGCTGTTCGAGATCGACTTCGCGCACCTCACGCGCGAGGTATCGCTCGACCCGCCGGGTCACGGCGTTCGCCTGCGCGCCTTCGCCTACGAGCAGCAGCCGCACCTGGTCGACCGCACGCTGGTGGCCGCCGTCGTCGGGCTGTCGCTGGCGATCCTGGCGAGCCTCGTGGCGCTGTGGGGACACGCGCGCCGACGGCTGTTCGCCGAATACGAACGCGATCGCCTGTTCACGCTGTCCCCCGATCCGTTGTGCGTTTTCGAGACCGACGGCGCGCTGGTACGGGGCAACCCGGCGTTTCGCCAGGTGCTCGGCAGCGGCGAGCGGCGCCGGCGCATCGACCGCTGGGTCCATCCCGACGATCGCGACCAGGTGTCGATCGCACTCGAGCACATCCGGCGCCCGGGCGTGTCTTCGGCGAGCTTCGAGGCGCGCTTTCGCGCGCAGGAGCCGGACGGCGCGGCAGCGCATGCACCGCGCGATCCGTCGCGCCGCGCATCGGCGGGTTGGCGCTGGCTGCACTGGTCGCTGCGCCGCGACCCCGACGCGCAGCGCCCGCTGCTGTACGCGGTCGCCCGCGACGTCACCGAGCGGCGCAACGCCGAGCTCGCGCTCGCCGCCGAAACCGCGTACCGGCGCGCGATGGAGAACTCGATGCTCACCGGAATGCGCGCCTTCGACATGGAGGGACGCATCGGCTACGTGAACCCGGCCTTCTGCAACATGGTCGGCTTCACCGAGCAGGAACTCGTCGGCAGCACCCCGCCCTATCCCTACTGGCCCTCGGGCGCCGGCGCGAACCGCGAGAACCTCGAGCGCATCCTCGCCGGCCGCACGCCGGCCAGCGGCTTCGAAGTCAAGATGCGGCGCAAGGACGGCTCGCTGTTCGATGCGCGCATGTACGTCTCGCCGCTCATCGACGCGGAAGGCCGCCAGACCGGATGGATGACCTCGATGACCGACGTCACCGAGCCCAAGCGCATCCGCGAACAGCTCGCCGCCGCCCACGAGCGATTCACCACGGTGCTGGACGAGCTCGACGCGGCGGTATCGGTCGTCGCGCGCGCCGGCGAAGGATCGCGGCACGGCGCCGAACTGCTGTTCGCGAACCGGATGTACCGCAGCCTGTTCGGTGCCGACAGCCGGCGGCACGAGACGCTGCTCGAAGCGCGCGCGCAGTCCGGCGACGTTCGCGCGCCGGCCGAAGTCTTCGATCCGGCGCTCGCGCGCTGGTTCGACCTGCGCGTGCGGCAGATCCGCTGGGTCGACGGCAGTCCGGTCGAGTTGCTCGTCGCCACCGACACCACGAGTCGACACGAGATCGAAGAGCAGCAGCGCGAGCAGGACCGCAAGCTGCAAGGCACTTCGCGCCTGGTCACGATGGGCGAGATGGCCTCGTCGCTGGCGCACGAGCTGAACCAGCCGCTGACCGCGATCGCCAACTACTGCATGGGGATGTCGGCGCGCGTGCGCGCCAGCGCCGCCTCGGGGCGGCCGATCGCCCCCGACGAGCTCCTCGAGCCGCTGTCGAAGACCAGCGCACAGGCCGCGCGTGCCGGCGAGGTGATCCGGCGCATCCGCAACTTCGTCAAGCGCAGCGAACCGGAACGCCGGCGCTGCGACGTGTCGACGATCGTCGCCGACGCCGTCGGGCTGGCCGAAATCGACGCCCGCCGCCTCGGCATCCCGATCGTCACCGAGATCCCGCCGGGGCTGGCTGCACTGTTCGTCGATCCGATCCTGATCGAGCAGGTGCTGCTGAACCTGCTCAAGAACGCGCTGGACGCCACGCGCGATGCGCCGCCGGGCTCGACGCACGGCGTCGTGCTCGCCGTCGAGCAGCGCGACGACCAGCTCGAGTTCAGCGTCACCGATCGCGGCGTCGGCCTGCCGCCGGACACCCGCGCGCGGCTGTTCGAGCCTTTCTTCACGACCAAGAGCGAAGGCATGGGGATGGGACTGAACATCTGTCGCTCGATCATCGAGTCGCACAAGGGGCGCCTGTGGGCGCAGACGCCCGAGGGCGGCGGCTGCAGCTTCCGCTTCACGCTCCCGGTCGACGCCCGAGCGATCGTTGCGCAGCCCGCCTGAAGCAGAAACCGAGAACGCGAGCCGCGATCCGCGACCCGATCCTTTCCGGCCCCCACCATGGAACCCGCGTTGCCGATGACCACCTTCCCCGAAACGCCCGGCGAACCGATCGATTCCGACGAGCACGACGCCGACGGTGGCGGACTCGTCTACGTCGTCGACGACGACGAAGCGGTGCGCGACTCGACGCGCTGGCTGCTCGAAGCGAACGGCTTCGAGGTCGTCACCTTCGCCGGTGCCGAGGAATTCCTCGCGCAGCTTCCCGATCCCGAACCGATCGCCTGCCTGCTGCTGGACGTGCGCATGCCGGGAATGTCGGGGCTCGAACTGCACGAGGAACTCGTGCGCCGCGGCTCGACGCTGCCGCTGATCTTCGTCACCGGCCACGGCGACGTGCCGATGGCGGTCTCGCGCATGAAGAAGGGCGCCTACGATTTCCTCGAGAAGCCGTTCAGCGACGCGCAGCTGCGCCAGCTGGTCGACGAGTCGCTGAAGCGGGCGCGCTCGCTCGCGCGCAACCGGCGCGACGACCGCGACGCGCTCGAGCGCATCGAGCGACTGACGGCGCGCGAGCGCCAGGTGCTCGAGCTCATCGTCGCCGGTCGGCTGAACAAGCAGATCGCCGACGACCTCGGGATCAGCATCAAGACGGTCGAAGCGCACCGCGCGAACATCATGGACAAGCTCGGCGCACGCACGATGGCCGACCTGATGCGCATCGCGCTGCGCGCGACCGGAGAGCGGCCGGAAGAATAGCGACGAAGCCCACGGGCGACGAAGCCCACGGGTGACGAAGCCCACGGGTGACGAAGCCCACGGGTGACGAAGCCCACGGGTGACGAAACCCACGGGTGACGAAGGCCGCGCGGCGACCGTCGTGCAGGCCGCCTCGCGCGCTCACGCCCGGCAGCGCGCGTAGCCGGGCGTGCGCGCCGCGCGAGCGCGCAATTCCTGCAACAGCGCCCGCACCGCGGGCTGCGTGCGCAACCGGCGTGCACCGGCGACGAAATAGCGCTCGATGCCGATCGGCACGAAGCCGAGATCGAGTTGAACGGCCGCGGCGCGCAGCCCGAAACCCGCGTCGGCGAGCCCCGCCGCCACCGAAGCGGCCACCGCCAGGTGCGTGAACTCCTCGCGCTCGTAACCGGCGATTTCCGCCGGCTTCAGGCCTCGCTCGCGAAGCAGGCGGTCGAACCAGGCGCGCGTTCCGGCGCCGCGCTGTCGATTGACGAAGCGCAGCCCCGATCGTGCGAGATCGGCCACGTCGAGCACCCGACGCGGATTGCCGCGCGCGACGATCAGCCCCTGCTCGCGACGCATCACCGCCTCGGCGAAGCAGCGTGCGTCGTCGAACACCGACGGGCGATCGCGTCCGCGCGGCAACGGCTCGGGCAGGTGGAAGCCCGCCAGGTCGGCTTCGCCGCGGCCCAGCGCGACCAGCGCCTGCTCGGAACCGACGAAGCGCACGCTCCAGCGTGCGTCGGCAGCGCCGGCGCAGAGCACCGCCTGCAGCAGCAGGTCGTGGCTGGCGGCGACCTGCAGCGGCGACTCGCGTGCACCGACCAGCGGCGCCAGCGCCTCGCCGAAGGCGCGCGCCGGCCCGTCGAGGCGGCGCGCCGCCTCGCGCTCGAAGCGCCTGCCGGCGGCGGCCAGCGCCGTGCCCGCGTCGGTGAGCCGGCTGCCGTGGCCCTTGACGCGATCGACCAGCGGCACGCCGAGCAGGCGCTCGGCGCGCACGAGCTTGCCCCAGGCGCCACGATAGGACACGCCGAGCGCATGCGCCGCGCTGCCCACGCGCGGCGCCTCGCCGAGCGCGTGCAGCAGGCGCGCGAGCTCGACCAGATCGAGCGACTCGTCGCCGAACTGCAAAACGGCGCGGCACGAGACATCGGGAGACGGCGCCACCACGAATATGCAGCTCTTTGCCGAATCAATCGTCCGCGAAGGCTACACCTAAACTGCCGCGATGTTCGATGTGCCGATCGACGAGCTGATCCGCAGCTTCGAAGGCGACGTATTCGCGATCGTCGGCCTGTCGCTGCGCGTGAGCCTGAGCGCGGTCGCCATCGCCGCGCTGATCGGCCTGCCCGCCGGTGCATTCGTCGCCGTCGTGCGCTTTCCCGGGCGCGCGGCCGTCGTCACCGTCCTCAACGCGCTGATGGGCCTGCCCGCGGTGCTGGTCGGCCTGGTGGTCTACCTGGCGCTGTCGCGCAGCGGACCGCTCGGCACCTTCGGCCTGCTCTTCACGCCGACCGCGATGATCATCGCGCAGGCGGTGCTCACGACGCCGCTGATCGCCGCGCTCACGCGCCAGACCGTCGAGGACGCGTGGCGCCAGCACGGCGAGACGCTGCGCTCGCTGCGCCTGCCGCTCGCCTCGCGCGTGCGCGTGCTGTTGTGGGACTGCCGCTTCTCGGTGGCCGCCGCCTTTCTCGCCGGGCTGGGCCGCGCGATGTCCGAGGTCGGCACCGTGATGATCGTCGGCGGCAACATCGACGGCTTCACGCGCGTGATGACGACCGCGATCGCGCTGGAAACGAGCAAGGGCGACCTGCCGCTGGCGGTCGCGCTCGGCCTGGTGCTGATGACGCTCGTGCTCGCGCTCAACGCGGTGGTGAGCGCCGTGCGCGGTACGGCGATGCGACGCCATGGAAGTTGAGCGCGTCGCGGACGGCTTCGTCGCAGGCCTGCGCGAAGCACCGGCAACGCAGGCGCGGCTCGACCCGCTGCTCAGCCTGCGCGGGATCGTCTTTCGCCCGGGCGAACGCACGATCCTCGATCACGTCGATTTCGACTGGAACGACGCCGGTGTCTGTGCCTTGATCGGCCCGAACGGCGCCGGCAAGACCGTGTTGCTGCGAACGATCCACGGGCTGATCGCACCCGACGCGGGCGAGCTGCACTTCGAAGGCCGATCGCGTCCCGATGGCGACCTCGCGTTCGACGGACAGGCGCTCGTCTTCCAGCATTCGTCGATGTTCCGCGGATCGGCGCTCGACAATCTGCTCGTCGTGCCGAAGCTCGCGGGAAGCGCGCGCGCGCGACGCGCGGCGGCGCTCGCGATGCTCGAGCGCGTCGACCTGCTCGAACTCGCGACGGCCCCGGCGCTGAAGCTCTCCGGCGGCGAACGCCAGCGGCTGGCGATCGCACGCGCGTGGTTGATGCGCCCTCGCCTGCTGCTGCTCGACGAGCCGACGGCGAGCCTCGACCCGTCCGCAACCGAGCACGTCGAGCAGCTGATCCGCGAGATCCACGCCGACGGCTGCCGCGTCCTGCTCACGTCGCACAACCTCGGACAGGTCTCGCGGCTGGCCGACGAGGTCGTCTTCCTGCACCGCGGGCGCTTGCTCGAGCGCGCGCCGGTGAGCGATTTCTTCACGAACCCTCGCACCCGCGAGGCCCGTCAGTTCCTCCAGGGAGCCCTTCCATGGCATCTGTCCTCGCCCGCCTGAAAATTGCGAGCGCACCGCTCGCCGCGCTCGCCTTTCCACTCGCGTTCCTTGCCGCGCTTGCGTCGCCGCCGCCAGCCGTCGCCGCGCAGGCGACGACGATCACGGTCGCCTCGACCACGTCGACCGAACAATCCGGACTGTTCAGGCATCTGCTGCCTGCCTTCGAGAAGGACACCGGCATCCAGGTCAAGGTGGTCGCCGTCGGTACCGGGCAGGCGCTCGACATCGGACGCCGCGGTGACGCCGACGTCGTCTTCGTGCACGACCCGGCCGCCGAGGAGAAGTTCATGGCCGAAGGAGCCGGCATCGACCACAAGCGCGTCATGTACAACGACTTCGTCATCGTCGGCCCGAAGAGCGATCCGGCCGAAGTCCGCGGCGACAAGAGCGTGATCGACGCAATGCGCCGGATCGCCGAGGCCAGGGCGCCGTTCGCCTCGCGCGGCGATCGCAGCGGCACGAACGCAGCCGAGCTGCGCTACTGGAAGGACGCCGGCATCGACGTCGCGGCGGCCAAGGGCCAGTGGTACAAGGAGACCGGTTCGGGCATGGGCCCGACGCTGAACACGGCCGCCGGCATGAACGCCTATGCGCTCACCGATCGCGGCACGTGGCTCTCGTTCAAGAACCGCGGCGACCTCGAGATTCTCGTCGAGGGCGACGAGCGGCTGTTCAACCAGTACGGCGTCATGCTCGTGAATCCGGCCAAGCACCCGCAGGTGAAGAAGGAGGCAGGAACGAAGTTCATCGACTGGCTGGTGAGCGACAAGGGCCAGCAGACGATCGCCGACTACCAGGTCAACGGCCAGCAGCTGTTCTTCCCGAACGCGAAGAAGTGAGCGCGAAGACACGAGCGCGCAGACCCCCGGCGCGCGCGTGCTAGACGCGCGTGCTAGAATCTCGCGCTTCGCGCCCGTAGCTCAGTTGGATAGAGTACCTGGCTACGAACCAGGGGGTCGTGGGTTCGAATCCTGCCGGGCGCGCCATTTTCGGTCGAGGGCTTACCTTCGCGGGTAAGCCCTTTTTCGTCTTTCGTTCCTGCCGCCGTGCTCGGCCGCTCGAGCCGGTCCCCGGTGCCGGGCGCACGCGACCCGGAAGAGGTACGCAGCGATCGCAGCCCCTTCGATCGACCCGTCCCGGCGAAGTCTTCGCACCGCGTTCGTCGTGGTGCCGGCCGCCTACTATCTCGGCGCGGTCCTGGGCGTGCTGTTCACGACCATGCCGGAGGGCACGGCCGTGCTCTGGCCTGCGAACAGCGTCCTTCTGTCGGCGCTGCTGCTGCTGCGCGGACGCGGCCTGCTGCCGCTGGCGCTGCTCACGATCGCAGCCGAGTTGCTGGCCGATGCGCCGTTCTTCACGCTGCAGGAATCGCTGCTGTTCGGTGTCGTGAACGTCTTCGAGGCGACGCTCGCCTTCGCCCTGCTGAAACGCGCGAACTTCGACGTCCGCTTCGCCACGCTGGCGGACCTGCGCAAGTTCCTGCTGGCCGGCCCCGTGGTCGCTGCCGCGAGCGCTGCGGTGGCCGGCGCTGCGATCTACGCGCACTTTCGCGGCGGCGAAACCGCCTATCTCCAGTTCGTGCGCGTCTGGTGGTTCGGCGACGCCCTCGGACTGCTCGTCTTCACCCCGCTCATCCTGGGTCTTGCCGAAGCCGCAGACCACATCGTCGAGCGACTGCACCGCCTGCAGCCGGCCGACTGGCTGCTGCTCGCGCTGGTCGCGGCGGCGCTGGCGATCTTCGTCGGTACGCGCGATGCCGAGATCTTCGGAGTGCCGCTGACCGTGTCGCTGCTGCTGCCCTTCGCGATCGCGGTGGCGTCGCGTTTCGGACTGGCGATAGCCGCGGGAACCGCCGCCGCGATGTCGCTGGCCGTCGTCGTGAAGACGACGATCGGACACTCGCCGTTTCCGGGCGCCGACGCGCACGAAGCGGTGCTCCACGCGCAGGAGTTCGTGCTGGTGCTGGCGGCGGTGACGATCGGCCCGGCGGCGCTGCTCGCGCAATTGCGCACGCAACAGCGAGACGTCGAACTGACCAGGGCCCGACTCGAGGAAGCCAACGCGCGCCTCGAGGCTCGCGTCCGCGAGAAGACGAGGGAGCTGGAAGCGTTGAACCGCGACCTGAGCCGGATCGCGTTCGTCGACGCGCTGACCGGCATCGCCAACCGGCGGGCTTTCGTCGAGAACGCGAGCAGGGAGTTCGACAACAGCCGCCGCTACGGCACGCAACTGTCGCTGCTGTTGCTCGACCTCGACCACTTCAAGTCGATCAACGACCGATACGGTCACGCCGTGGGAGACCTCGTGCTGCAGCAAGTGGCGCTGGCGATCGTCGAGGCGCTGCGCGCGGGAGATACGGTAGCCCGATACGGCGGCGAGGAATTCGTCGTTCTCACTCCGCACACCGGTCTGCGCGATGCCGTCGTGATCGCCGCGCGCATCCGCAGCAAGATCGCTCGCTGCGGCGTCGCGGTGCAGGACGCCACCGTGCGCGTCACGGCCAGCATCGGCGCGGCATCGCGCAGCGACGGCGACGAAAATCTCGACGCGCTGCTCGGGCGCGCCGACCGCGCGCTGTACCGGGCGAAGCACGCGGGCCGCGACCGGATCGAGCTGGCCGACGAAGACGTTTCCGCGTAACAGGGGATTCGCTGCGGGCGGCTGCGAACCGCCACGGGCGTCCGCCTCGCCGCCGTCGCGGCCGCTACCCGGTCTTGCCCGGCTCGAGCGCCGCCGAATCGACGACCGCGGCGCTCGACACCGCCGCTTCCTCGCCGATCAGCCCGCGCGGGCGGAACAGCAGCGTCAGCATCAGCACCAACCCGATCAGGATCACCTGCGCGGCGCCGCCCTTGACCTGCAGGTCGGCCGGCAGCACCTGCTGCGCGACGGTGCCCGAGAGCGTCCACACGCCCCACATGACCAGCGCGCCCAGCACCGCGCCCTTGTTGTTGCCGCTGCCGCCGACGATCAGCATCGTCCAGATCTGGAAGGTGAGGATCGGCTGGAAATCCTGCGGGCTGACGAATCCGATGAAGCTCGCATAGAGCGCACCGCCCAGTCCCATGATCGACGAGCCGATCACGAAGGCCTGCAACCGGTAGGCGAAGGCGTTCTTGCCGAGCGACGACGCGGCGGTCTCGTCCTCGCGGATCGCCTTGAGCACCCTTCCCCACGGCGAGCGCACCATCGCCTCGAGGCCGGCGTACACGAGCACGACGACGACGAGCGTGAGCGCGAGCATCAGCAGATTGCGCGAGAACACCGTCTCGAACAGCGAGGTCAGCGGCCGCGGAATGCTCGCCGCGCCCTGGCTGCCGCCGGTGAGCCACTGCGCGTTCAGCGCGACGAGCTGCAGCGTGGTGGCGATGCCGATGGTGACGATCGCGAGATAGTCCTCGCGCAGCCGCAAGGTCGGGATGCCGACGACGAAGGCGACCACGCCCGAAGCCACGAGCGCGCCGACGAGCCCCGCCAGGTACGGCAACTCGAAGCCGCCGAGGTGCATCAGGTATTCGGGGCCGCACAGGATCGCGAAGCTGTAGGCGCCGACGAGAAAGAAGCCGGCGACGCCGATGTTGAACAGCCCCGTGTAGCCCCACTGCAGGTTCAGGCCGAGGCAGACGACGGCGAAGATCGACGCCTGCGCCAGGAAGAAGACGAGGTAGGAGAGCATTGCGGTCAGTGCCGAAAACGCAGCCGGCTCAAGTGCGGTCTCCCAGGATGCCCTTCGGGTAGACGAGCAGGATCGCGAACATCAGCAGGAAGGCGACCGCCGGCTTGTAGGCGGCGCCGATCAGCGGCACCGACATCGACTGCGCCAGCCCGATGATCAGGCCGCCGAGCACCGCGCCGTAGATGCTGCCGATGCCGCCGAGGATCGCCGCCGCGAACATGGGCAGGATCAGGTTGAATCCCATCTCGGACGAAATCTGCACGGTGAGTCCGAACAGGATGCCGGCGACGGCGGCCAGTCCGGCGCCGATGAACCAGGTCCAGCGGATCACGGCCTGCACGTCGATGCCCGCCACGCGCGCGAGCGACGGATCGTCGGAGACCGCGCGCATCGAGCGACCGAGCGGGGTGCGGGTGAGGAACAGGTGCAGCGCGAGCATCAGCACCGCGGTGAGCGCGACGACGAAGATCTCGTCGCCGCTCACGCGCACGCCGGGCAGCAGTTCGCTGGAGACGGCGATGTTGCGCGAGTAGTACTCGGGACGCGATCCCCAGACGAAGACGACAAGGTTGCGCAGCATCAGCGACGCGCCGAACGAGGCGATGACGAGCGTCACGGTCACGTCGCTGCGGCGAAGCGGGCGGAACAGCAGCCGGTCGAGCCCGAGTGCGAGCAGCGCCGTGAGCACGATCGCCACCGCGACCGCGCCGAGGAATCCCCAGCCGAAGGTGAGCGGCCCGATCGTGCCCGCGCTCGCGAAGAACGCGGCGAAGACGAGCGCGAAATATGCGCCGAAGGTCAGGAACTCGCCGTGCGCGAAGTTGGCGAAGCGCAGGATGTTGTAGGTGAGCGTCAGGCCGATCGCGCCGAGCGCGAGCGTCGCTCCGACGATGATGCCGTCGACGAAGTACTGGATCATGCGAGCGCCTGTCGTGCGCCCAGGTACAGCGCGCCGACCTCCGGATTTTCGAGCAGCGCGCGCGCCTCGCCTTCGATGCGGTCGCGCCCCTCGGCGAGGACGTAGCCGCGGTCGGAGATCGCCAGCGCCGCGCGCGCGTTCTGCTCGACGACGAGGATCGTGAGCCCGAGCTCGCGCACCTCGCGCACTTTCGCGAACACCACGCCCACGAGCAGCGGCGACAGTCCGGCCGAGGGCTCGTCGAGCATCAGCACGCGCGGGCGCGACATCAACGCGCGCGCCACCGCGACCATCTGCCGCTCGCCGCCCGACAGCGTCCCGGCTGCCTGCCGGCGTCGTTCGCCCAGCCGCGGGAAGAGCTGGTACATCCGCTCGAGGTCCTCGTCGAAGCCGTCGCGGCTGCCGCGCGCGGCCGCGCCGATCTCCAGGTTCTCCTGCACCGACAGCCGCGCGAAGACGTTGCCCGTCTGCGGCACGAAAGCCAGCCCGCGCGAGACCATGCGGTGCGCGGGAACCCCGAGCAACTCGTCGCCGAACATCCGGATCGAGCCCGAGCGCACCGGCACCAGTCCGGCGATCGCCTTCATCAGCGTCGACTTGCCGGCGCCGTTGGGACCGAGCACGGTGACGATCTCGCGCTCGCGCACCTCGAGCGACGCGCCACGCAGGATGTCGAGCCCCGGCACGTAGCCGGCGACCACGTCGTGCACGACGAGCGCGTGCGCGTCGCCGTGCGCGCTCACGCCGGCACGCCTCCCAGGTAGGCCTCGAGCACGCGCGCATCGTGGCGCACCGACTGCGGCGGGCCTTCGAGCAGCAGCTTGCCCTGCGCCATCACGAGAATCGGATCGCACACGTTCATGACGAGGTCCATGTTGTGCTCGATCACGAGAAACGTGATGCCGCGCTCGTGCAGTTCGCGCAGCTTCTCGACGATCGTCGCCAGCAGCGTCGGATTCACGCCGGCGCCCGGCTCGTCCAGCAGCACCAGCTTCGGTTCCGACATCAGCACGCGCGCGAGTTCGAGCAGCTTCTGCTGGCCGCCCGACAGGTTGCGCGCGAACTCGCCGGCCAGCCGCGACAGGCCGACGAAATCGAGCACCTCGCGCGCGCGCTCGCGAATCGCACGCTCCTGCCCGGCGACGTGCCGTCGCGCGAACCAGTTGTTCCAGAAGCGTTCGCCCGCCTGCTGTCGCGGCACCAGCATGCAGTTCTCGAGCACGGTCATGCCGGCGAAAGGTCGCGGGATCTGGAAGGTGCGCACCAGCCCTTCGTCGAAGATGCGGTGCGGCGCCATGCCTGCGATGCTGCGTCCGAGGAACGAGATCGTTCCGGAGTCGGGGCGGTGAACGCCGGCGATCGTGTTGAACAGCGTCGTCTTGCCGGCGCCGTTCGGGCCGATCAGGCCGGTGATCGTGTTGGCGCGCAGCGTGAACGAGACGCCGTCGACTGCGCGCAGTCCGCCGAACTCCTTGACGAGCCGCCCGACTTCGAGCATCGGCCGACTACTTCGCGGCCGAACGCAGCTGCCGGATCTGCTCGACGGTGACCATGCCGGTGGCCGTGACCTTGCCGTCCTTGACGTCCCACACGACCATCGGCGCGTCGATGTCGCCGTTCTTGTCGAACTGCAACGGACCCGAGGCGCCGACGTACTGGATGGCCTTGCCCTCGGCGGCCATCTGCAGTCCCTTCTTCACCGAGTCGACGCCGGCGTAGATCTTCTCGCCTTTCGGATCGGTGACCTTGCGCAGCCCGTCGCGGATCGACTTGGCGTCGTTCTTCTTCTCCAGCGCCATCGCCAGCCCGATCAGCACCGTGGCGTCGTACGCGTTCGTGATGTAGGGCTGCGCCGGCAGCGCACCGAACTTCGCCTGGTACTCCTTCTTGAAGAGGTCGAGCGACGGCGTCTCCACCGAACCGGCGGCAGTGCCGTGCACTTCCTTCAGGTATTGCGCACCGACGTCGTTGACGAAGTCCTGCGACTGCAGTCCGTCGGGCAACAGGAACTTCTGCGGGCCGCCGGCGGCGACCCACTCACGCGCGAGCGTCGTGCCGTCGCCGGGGTAGCCGATCAGGAACAGAGCGTCGGGCTTGGGGTTCAGCGCCTTGTTCACCTCGGAGCGGTACGACGGCTGGCTCGGGTTGTAGACGACGTTCTGCGTGATCGAGCCGCCCGAGCGCTCGAAGGCCGAGATGAATTCCCGGCTCAGGCCCTGCCCGTACGGGTTGTTCAGGTACAGCACGGCCACCTTCTTGATGCCGGCGTCGGAGGCCAGCTTGGCCATCGCGACGCCCTGCAACGCGTCCGACGGGCACGTGCGGAACCAGTAGCCGTTCGTCTTGCCCTGCTCGGCCAGTTCGGTGAACGACGGCGACGTGGACGACGGCGAGATCTGCACGATGTTGCTGCCCGCCGTCACCGACGTGAGAATCGCGGCGCTCACGCCGCTGGCGAGCGCGCCGACGATCGCCGGCACGTGCTGCACGTCGACGAGCTTGCGCGCAGCGTCGACGCCCACCGACGCGCTCGTCTGGTCGTCGAGCAACGACAGTTCGAGCTGGCAGCCGTTGACGCCGCCGGCCGCGTTCAGGTCGGCCACCGCGAGTTGCGCACCTTTGGCGATCTCCTGGCCGAGCGCTCCGAGCGATCCGGTGAGCGACATGATGCTGCCGATCGTCGTGGTGCATTTCTGCTGCGCCTGCACCGGGCCGGCACCGAAGGCGGCCAGCACGGCAGCGGTGAAAGCGATTTTCCTGAACACGGCAAATCCTCCCTGGTTGTGGAACCGGCCGAGAATCGGGCCTGCAGCCGCAACTTTGACACGAATCGCGCGCCCGAGGAATTCGAAACGCCCGTGTCGGCGATCGGCGAGCGTCACGCGTCGGGCATCCGTTGCGACGCAACGCCGGTGCCGGTCCCCGGCGAAGGCGCCGTCGCCGCGACGCTCGACCGGCCCGCCGGCTCGGCCGGCTCGGCCCACTCGGCCGGCTCGGCCGACTCGAGGCCGAGCGGCGCACGCGAGACGGCGACGACCTCCCAAGCCGCCATGAACAGCGCAGCGATCACCGGCCCGATGACGAACCCGTTGATGCCGAACACCGCGATGCCGCCGAGCGTGGAGATCAGCGCGACGTAGTCGGGCATCTTGGTGTCCTTGCCGACCATCACCGGACGCACGATGTTGTCGACGAGTCCGATGACGAGCACGCCGAAGGCGATCAGGCCGATGCCCTGCCACAGGGCTCCGGAGGCCATCAGGTACAACGCCATCGGCAGCCACACGATCGCCGCGCCGACGGCCGGCAGCAGCGACAGCACCGCCATCGCCACGCCCCAGAGCACGGCGCCGCTCACGTCGAGCACCCAGAACGCGAGCCCGCCGAGCGCGCCCTGCAGCAGCGCGACGACGATGTTGCCCTTGACCGTCGCGCGCACCACGGTGGCGAACTTCTCGCCGAAGCGACGCTTCAGGTCGGGCTGCAGCGGCACGGCGAGCCGGATGCGCCGCACCAGCCGATCACCGTCGCGCAGCAGGAAGAACAGCAGGTAAAGCATCACGAAGAAGGAGATGACGAACTCGAAGGTTCCCTGCCCGATATTCACGCCCTGCTGCAGCAGGAAGCGAACGGCGCGCGAGAGTCCCTGCGTGATGCTGTCCTGCAGCTGCACCACGCTGCCCAGCCCGAACCGATCGAGCGTCGAGCCGGCCCACGGCGGCAGCGCATCGAGAATCGCGCCCAGCCAGGTGCCCGGCTGCAGCTCGCCCGACTGGATGCGCGCATACAGGCTCGACGCTTCCCGCGTGATCAACGCCGCGAACCAGGCGAGCGGCAGGATCACGACCACGAGAATGAGCAGCAGCGTCGCCAGCGACGCGAGGTTGCGCCGTCCGCCCCACGCGCGCAGCAGGCGTCGCTGCACCGGCACGAAAAGCACGGCGACGGTCGTCGCCCAGAATACGGCGCCGTAGAACGGCAGCAGGATCCAGAAGAAGGCGATCGTGATCGCGCCGACCAGCAGCCAGAACGCACGGTCCTGCAGGTCGGAGAGCGATTCGGCGTCGGTGTCGAGGCGCGGCGTGCTCATCGGCGCGAGTTCGCCCCGGACGAGCGGCGCGTGGACTCTATTGCGAAGCGAACAGGCGCCACAGGCCGGTGAAGACGAGCGTGAAACCGGTCAGGAAGCCGATCAGCGCGACCGACGTGCCCGGCCACCCGATCGCCACCAGGATCGCGACGAGGATCGACAGCAGTCCGTCGAACAGCACCCAGCCCCACCCCCGCAGCGGGCGCAGCCGCAGCGCAAGCCCGGCGCGCGCGATGCCGGCGGCGAAGAGGAAGGCGCCGACCAGCAGCGCGAGCGAGGCGACGCCGGCCACCGGCAGGAACACGATGGCCAACCCCAGTACCAGCGTGAGAACGCCGGAAGCCAGACGCCAGCCGAAGCCGACCCGATGCCGCGTCTGGAACGCGTGCACGAGCTCGAACACGCCGCTGAGCAGCAACAGCCAGCCGAACACGAGCGCCGTCGCGAGCGCCGCGACCGCCGGCATCAGCAGCGCGAACACGCCGGCGACGATCAGCAGGACGCCCCAGAACACCTGCCAGCCGCGCGAACCCGGCGCGTCTTCGATTCTCGCAGTGCCGCTTGCCGCCATGGAACTCTCCCGAAGGACACGCCGCGCCGCAAGTGCCGTGCCCGCAGGTTGCGTTCATCGGCTCACCAGTCGACGCACTATCGACGGCGCTCTGCGTGCTTGTCAAGACGCACGCGGCGAAAGCCGCGCGGGATGCCCGCCACCGCTGCGCGGCTGCGCTTCGGCTCGGGCGGGCGAGCCGAACCACTATCATGGCGCCTTCGTCTTTCGCCGTGCCTTCGAACGAATGAGCAAATCCACCACGATGAACGTCGAAGTGCGCTTCGGCGACTGCGATCCGGCCGGAATCGTCTTCTACCCGCGCTACCACCGCTGGATGGACGCGGCGTCGCTGCACTTCTTCATGAGTTGCGGCGTGCCTCCGTGGCACGTGCTCGAGCGCGTCAACGGCGTGATCGGCACGCCGGTGCTCGAACACAACACGCGATTCGTGAAGACGGCGACCTACGGCGAGACGATCCGGATCCGCACCGAGGTCGAGGAGTGGCGCCGCAAGGTCTTCATCCAGAAGCACACCGTCACGCGCGGCGAAGACCTGCTCTGCGAGAGTCGCGAGACGCGTGCGTTCTGCGTGCGCGATGCCAACGACCATTCGCGCATCCGCGCGATCCCCATCCCCGAAGACATCCTCGAACGCTGCCGATGACTGCGGCGGCGAAGCAGCGATCGCGCCCGGCGGGCCGGCGATCGTCGTCGACGCCGTTCCACGGATGGGTCGTCGTCTGGGCCGCCTTCGCCGTGATGACCATCATCTTCGGCGTCGCCTATTCGTTCGCGGCGTTCTTCGAGCCACTGGCGCGCGAGTTCGACGCACGGCGTGCCGACGTCTCCTGGATGTTCGGGCTGGCGTCGCTGCTGTACTTCTCGCTCGGCGTCGTCGGCGGCGCGCTCGCCGACCGGCACGGTCCGCGCGTGACCGGCGTCGTCGGCATCGCGCTGTTGTCGGGCGGGCTGGTGCTGTCGAGTTTCGCGAGCAACCTCTACACGATCTATCTCGCGTACGGCCTGGGCATCGGACTGGGCGTCGCGATGGCGTACACGCCGTCGATGGGCGCGGTGCAGCCTTGGTTCGTGCGCCGGCGCGGACTTGCGTCGGGGATCGCGAGCTCCGGAATCGGTGCCGGCACGCTCGTCGTGCCGCTGCTCGCCGCCTCGCTCATCGACGTCTTCGACTGGCGCACGGCAATGCGCGGGCTGGCGCTGCTCGCGCTCGTGGTCGGCCTGCCGGGCGCCTGGCTGCTCGACCGCGATCCGGCCGGCCGCGGCCTCTCACCCGACGGCGACCCCTCCGCTACGCCGCAGCTGCGCGCCGACGCCGACGCCGCGGCCCGCTCGAAGCCGTCGTCGGCACGCAGCACCGCGCCGCTGCCGGGACTGCCGCTGCGCGAGACGATCCGCACGAGCCGCTTCCACTGGCTGTACGGCGCAGCGCTGTTCGCCGGCGCACCGATGTTCGTTCCCTTCGCGCACCTGTCGGCGGCCGCACGCGACATCGGCATCGGCGATGCGCAGGCGGTCGCGCTCGTCGGGTTGATCGGCATCGGCAGTCTCGTCGGTCGCTTCGCGATCGGCGCGCTCGCCGACCGTCTCGGCCGCCTGAAGACGCACGTGATCGCGCAGTTCGCGCTCGGCGCGTCCTTCGCGCTGTGGTGGATCGGCGGTCCGTACGCGAACTGGGCGCTGTTCGCCGTCGTCTTCGGGTTGTCGTACGGCGGGATCGTCTCGCTGCTGCCGCCGATCTGCTCGGATCTGTTCGGACTGCGCGCCGTCTCGAGCACGATCGGCTTGCTGTACTCGGGTGCGGGCTTCGGCGCGTTGCTCGGTCCGGTGCTGGCCGGCGCACTGTTCGATCGCTACGCGAACTACGACCTGGCAATCGCGATGTGCGCCCTTGCATCGACGCTGGCCACCTTCTCGGCGTGGCGCGTGCTGCGGCTCGCGAGCGGCCACGACGCCGCGAACGTCGGCGCGCCGGCGCGAAAACAGCCGAAACCCTGAAGCACGGCTGCGCGCGTCGGATTGGCACGCGAAAGCCGTGCTTTTCCCGGTCTCGAACCTTCGACGCCGGCCGCACAATGCCGCCATGGACGCGCTCTGGGCCAGCGTCGCCGTCGGCGTCGCGCTACTGGTCGCTGCGGCGACGCTGCCGCGGCTTCTCGTTCGTCGCGCCGGGCCGCACTCGCGTCGCCCCGACCCCGCGACGGTCGAACGGAATCGCGATGCCGGTTCGACGCCGCCCGCGCCGGGTCTGCCTGCGCCATCCGCACGACCGCCGCCCTCGCCCGTCGTCGACGCATGCCTGCTGTCGGCCGAGCGCCGGCGCGCCTACGTGGACGCCTTCGGCAAGCTGCCGCGTCCACCGCGACTGCTGCAGCACCTGCTGTCGCCACGCCTGTTCCAGTCGGCCGACTCGCGCGAACTGGTCGAGCTGATCCGCGCCGAACCGCTGATCGCCGCTCGCGTGCTGTCGGCCGTCGACTCGGCCGCCTGCGCGCTGCCGTGCCGGATCACCAGCCTCGAGCAGGCAGTCAACTGGCTCGGACTCGACGCGGTGCGCATCCTCGGCCTGCGCTATGCGATGCGCGCCGCCTTCCCGGCGGACAGCTCCGAGCGTCGTTGCCGACTCGACGAACTGTGGGAGGCAAGCGGCCTGGCCGCGGAGCTCGCCCAGCGCCTGGCCTCGGCGCTCGACTCGCGCTCACGCGGGTTGCTCGTCAGCGCCGTGCTGTTGTCCTTCCTGGGTCGCATCGCGGTGGCCGCAGCCGCACCGCGCACGCTGCTCGCGCCGCTGTCGGTGCAAGACCCGCTGCAGCGCCTGCATGCCGAGCAGCAGGCCCTGGGCCTGAGCGCCGGCCAGATCGGACGCCTGCTGATGATCGAATGGAAGCTGGCCGCCGCGCTGGTCGAGCGCGCCGCGGCGATCGAGACGCTGCCGCTGCAGCCTGCGGCGGCCTTCGAGCCGGACGAAGGCGCGCTGCTTGCGCTCGGCCATCTCTGCGTACGCCTGGGCGAGCGCATCGCCCACGGAGAATTGCGCAGCTTCGCAGGCTTCGACCTGCAAGCGCAGGAGCAGCCCGACTGGCCGTGCTGGCCGTTCGATCGCACGCCCCTGCAGCATCCGGCGCTCGCCATCGTCGCGCAGCGGCTGCGCTCGGGGGAATTCGAAGAACTCCTCGAGCGACATTTCGCCTCGCGCACCGGCGCGCATGCGCCGGCGCACGCAGTCGGCTGACCAGGAACAGGCGCTAGCTCGCCGCCACGCGCAGCGCGTTGCGCAACTCGCCGCGGTCTTCGCCGGTCCAGCGCCGGAAGAGCTCGTGTTCGATGCCGACCTGGTCGAGCGCCTTGCCGATGCTCTGATGGACGATGTCCATGATCGTCTGCGGGTGGTGGTAGAACGCCGGCATCGGCGGCAGGATCGTCGCGCCGTAGTCGGCCGCCCGCGCCATCAATTCGAGATGACCCTTGTGCAGCGGCGTCTCGCGCACCAGCAGCACCAGCGGGCGGCGCTCCTTGAGCGTGACGTCGGCGGCGCGCACGACCAGGTTGTACGTGAAGGAGTTGGCGATCGCCGACAGCGTCTTCACCGTGCACGGAGCGACGATCATTCCGCGCGTGCGGAACGACCCGCTCGCCACCGCGGCACCGACGTCCTTGTTCGGGTAGACGACGTCGGCGAGCGCCTTGACCTCGTCGACCGAGGTGTTCGTCTCGATCGCGAGGTTCATCGTCGCCGCCTCGCTGAGGATCAGGTGCACGGGCTCGCCGAGCTGGCGCAGCACGCGCAGCATCTCGACGCCGTAGACGACCCCGGTGGCGCCGGTGATCGCGAGCACCAAAGGCAGCTTCTTCGCTTGGCTCATCGTGAAACGCTCCCGCTGCTCAGGCTACCCGCTGCCGAGGGGGTTCGGCAACCGCGTCCAGCGCCACGAAGCCGGCAGCCGCCAGCGCCTCGATCACCGGTTGCGGGTCGCTCGCGCCGAAGCGCACGATCACGCGCGCCGACGCGGGCTGGCCGTCGCCGGCCGCGCCCTCGCCGGCGGCCGTCTCGTCGGCGCCGCGTCCGGCCGGGTACAGGCCGCGCAGCGTCGCACCCGCTCCCTCGGCGGCCGCGCACACGCGCGCCAGCACGCCGGGGGCGAGCCGCAACGGCGCCAGCATGACGACGTGGTCGCTCTCGGTGGCGCCAACGCAGTTCGCGGCGAGCTGGAAGATCTCGTTGGCCGAGATCACGCCCACCAGCGCGCTGCCGTCGAGCACCGGAAACTGCGCCACGCCCAGCTCCTGCCCCTTGTGCAGGCAGTGCGCCATCGTGTCGCTCGCCTGCACGCAGGCGGGATTGCGCACCATGATGTCGCGAGCGCGAAGACGCGTCACGAAGTAGTCGAATTCGTCGGGGTTCTGCGTACGCAGCACGAACTGCCCCATGCGCAGCAGATTCGCGCGCGTGACCAGGCCGCGCAGGCGGCTGCCCTCGACGACCGGCAGCGCGTGCAGCCCGTGCTCGCTCATCAGCCGCTTGGCTTCCGAAACAAGCACGTCGCCCGCGATCGTGATCGGGTCGGATTGCATCCAGTTGCGAACGAGCATCGCCTCTCCTCTCCTTACTTCGCCGTCGCGAGCGTGGGCTCGGCGGCCTTGCGGTACAGACCGAGGAATTCGTCGACCGCCACGCGCGCGAACTCCTGCGTGTACAGGTTCAGGTCGACCTTGCGCAGGCGCGTGGGGTCGTCGAGCCGCTGCTCGAGCCGCTCGACGAAGGCCGCGTCGGCCGCCGGGTCCCAGATCGAGCGGCCCTCGCGATCGAGCGAGGACCAGCCCCGCAAAGGGACGAGGAAGGTCCACGGACCCTTCGCGCGATTGAGCCGCTCGGCGATGACGTCGGCCGCCTGGCGAAGCTCTTCGGCCGTGGTGCGCACCTGCACGCGCAACGCGTCCTGCACGTACTGCACGCGATCGCGCGTCTTCTCGAGCATGTCCGGCCTGCCGCCGTACGACAGGATGTCGAGACCGCAGGGACCGAGCACCGTCGGGATGCCGGTTTCGACGGCCGCCATCAGACGATCGGGCCCGGGGTCGCGATTGCCGTGGAACAGATGCTCGACGATGCCGCCGGTGCACAGGTCGATCACGCCGTGGAACATGCCGTCGCGGATCATCTCCTCCATCGCGCGATCGCCCTTGCCCTGCGCATGGCAGACGATCGGGATGAACCCCTCGTTCTCGAGCATGCCCATTGCGCCCTGCACCGCCATCTCGCCGAAGCCGAACGACGACAGCGCGACGCAGGGCCGATCGAACTCGATGTTCGTGCCCTGCGTCATCTCGACCATGCCGCAGATGGCGCCGACGGCGTTGACGATCTGCGCGCGCAGCAGCGGATTCATCTTCACGATGTCGAGCACCGTGTGATGCATCGTGATGTCGCGCGTGCCCACGTAGCGATCGATGTACGCCGGGTGGGCGGCCATCGGCGAGGCCATCACCTTCGGCATGCCGAAGGGCAGCGTCTTCATCACCGAAGTGGCGACCAGCGTCGCCGTTCCTCCGCCGATGCCGATCACGCCGTGCACGCGCCCGGCGCGCACCATCTCGCCGACGATCGCCGACGCCCCGCGGATCTGGTTGTTGGTCGCCGTGTCGCGGTCCGAGCGGTATTTCTCGCGCACCGCCTCGATCGCGAGACCGCCGCGGCGCGCCACCTCCTCGGTGCGTACGTCGCCGGGAAACGGCGGCGGCTCCTCCATGCTGAAGTCGACCAGGATCGCCTCGTGTCCGCGCGAGGCGATCAGGTCCTTCACGAAGCGGATGTCCTCGCCTCGCGTGTCGAGGTTGCAGACGATCGCGATGCCTTTCACTTCTTCTTCGCCTGGGGACGCGTCAGCCGGCCGATCATCTCCGCGACCGGACTCGGGCCCGTGAACCCGTATTCGTTCCAGCGGTCGGAGACACGCTGGAGCATCTCGCGGTCCATGAAGATCTCGTTGGGCTTGTTCGCCCATTCGTAGGGCGTGCAGGCGTCGAGGATGATGCGGCTTGTGATGTCGCGCGCCTCGATCGGCAGGCCCGGGTCGAGCGGTGTCGAGCGGCCGCGGTCGATGATCTGCGCCGAGCGCTTCGGATCGAAGCGCGTGGCCAGCGCCCACCAGACGCGGTCCATGTCGTCGGCCTCGATGTCGTGGTCGACGACGATGACGCCCTTCAGGCCGTAGTGCCCGGTGGTGCTCGCGATCACGGCGTTGCCGACGTGGTTCGAGTGCCCCGGATACATCTGCTTGACCGAGACGATCGCCCAGAAACGCCCGGTGGCCGCCGCCGGCAGGTAGACGCTCTGGATGCCAGGCACCTTCATCGTCTCGAGGTCGTACCACAGCGCGCCGGTGCGGTTCAGCGACTGGATCATGTGGATGTCGTTGATCGGCTTGCCGACCGTGGTCGACCAGAAGATCGGGTTGTTCCGGTGCAGGATGCGCTTGACGCGCAGCACGGGCTTCGGATAGTCCTTGCCCTTGTTGCCCGAGTAGTAGCCGGTGTACTCGCCGAACGGACCTTCGTCCATCAGTTCGTTCGGATCGATGAAGCCCTCGACGATGATCTCGGCGTTGGCCGGCAGCGTGAGGCCGGTCAGTTCCGACTTGAACACCGGCACCGGCCGCCCGCGCAGCGCGCCGGCGATGTCGTACTCGTCGGTCTGCGAGCTCACGAGCGTGGAGCCGGCAAGGAACAGCACCGGGTCGCAGCCGACGACGGCCGCCGCCGGCATCAGTTCGCCGCGCTCCTGGTACTTCTTCATGTGCATGTCCCCGTGCTTGCCCTTGATGATCTGCGAGCCGAGGATCTTCTTGCCGAGCACCTGCGAGCGGTAGGTGCCGAGGTTCGTCCAGCCGGTGTCGGGGTCCTGCGTGACGAGATAGCCGGCGGTGACGAAGAAGCGCCCGCCGTCGTCCGGGTAGAACCACGGCACCGGGAACTTCTCGAGATCGACGTCCTCCTCCTTGATCACGTTCTCCATCACCGGCGGGTTCGCGACGAACTCCGGCTTGACCATCTGCTTGGTGGTCAACTCCATCCACTTGCGCGAGAGCTGGCACATCGTCAGTCCCGGATCCTGCTCGAGCGCGATCGCGATGCGCTCGGGCGTGGTGAACGCGCTGGTGAACACCGGGATGATGTTGTCCTTCACGTTCTCGTACAGCAGCGCCGGGCCCTGCTTCTCCTCGTTGACCTTCGAGACGTGGCACAGCTCGTATTTCCAGTCGACCTCGGTCTTGACGCGATGCAACTGGCCGTTTGCCTCCAGCGCCGCGATGTAGCTGCGCAGGTCGTCGATCAGGCCCACTTCGGTACGTGCGTTCATTGCGACTCCACGGTAGAGCGGTTCTTGCGGTAGGGGAAAAAATCGGTTCAATCGATGCGCTTGCCGACGAGCAGACTCGAGACGATGTAGTCCATCGCGCTGCCGCGCGGGCCTTCGGTGGGCCTGGCGCGCGTGCTCCAGACCGTCTCGGGACGCGCCTGCAGGATGAACACGTTGCCGCCGGCCGGAACGTCCTTGTCGACGGCCCATTCGATGTCCATCGGCCGGCCGTAGTGCCGTTCGATCTGCTTGCCCATCCAGGCGAGCTCGGTGATCTCGTCGTCGATCAGCGACTGCACGGTCTGGCGCTCGTGCGGCACCTCGATCGCGCGCGAGCGCTGCTCCTTGAGATCGACCGTGTAGCAGAGCTCCTTGCGCGAGATCGTGCGATCGATGATGTCGAGCGTGACCTTGTTGACCACGAAATGATCGGGCGTGACCTCGCCGGAGACGACCGACTCGCCGAAGCCGAAGTTCGAGTCGATGACGATCACCGAGCGATCGCCGTTGGCCGGGTGCACGGTGAACATGACGCCCGCGGTGTACGAGTTCGCCATCTTCTGCACGCCGACCGCGATCGCGACCTGCTCGCCGGCGAAGCCTCGATTCGCGCGATAGGCGATCGCGCGCCCGGTGTACAGGCTCGAGATGCAGCGCCGGATGTGGTGCAGCACCTCGTCGGCGCCGCGAATCCACAGGTAGGTGTCCTGCTGGCCGGCGAAGCTGGCATCCGGCAGATCCTCGGCGGTGGCGCTCGAGCGCACCGCCACCGGGACGCCCGGCGTGCAGCAGCGCACCGACAGCCGTCGGTAGCATTCGGCGACCTCGTCCTCGATCGAGGCGGGGACCGGCTGCGCCTCGATCAGCTCGCGGATGCGCTCGCTCACCGCCTCGACGGCCGGCGTGTCGCGCGCGTCCAGGCCGTCGAGCATCGAGGCGATCTCGGCGTCGACGCCCGCTTCGCGCAGGAACGCCTGCGTTCCGTGGGTGGTCAGCGCGAAGCCCGGAGGCACGTTGACACCGGCGTGGATCAACTCGCCCAGCGAAGCGCACTTGCCGCCGACGAGCGGAATCGAGCTCGCGTCGCACTCCTCGAACCAGCTCACGCGTGGCGCTGCGCCCGGCGGCGGCACTTCGCGCGCCGCTCGGACGGAATCGGTGACGATTTCCATGGCGGACATCCGCTCAACGGCTGATCGTGATGGCGCCGCTCGAGCCGTCGACGCGCAGCTTCATGCCGGTCTTGATGATCTTCGTCGCGTGCCCGGTGCCGACCACCGCCGGCATGCCGTACTCGCGGCAGACGATCGCTGCGTGGCTCATCACGCCGCCGACGTCGGTGACGCAGGCGCCGATCTTGGCGAAGGCCGGCGCCCACGACGGCGACGTCGTCGGTGCGACCAGGATCTCGCCCTCGCACAGCTCGCCCACCTCGCTCACCGTGCGGCAAACGCGCGCCTTGCCTTCGACGATGCCGGGGCTGCCGGCGAAACCCTTGAGCTCGGTGATGTTCTCGGGATCGAGGATCTCCTGCACCGCGGCCCAGTCGGCGAGCGACTTGTTCGTCACGCCCCACAGGACGATCGTGAACGGCTCCTGGATCACCTCCGGTGCGGTTCCGATCGCCGGCGGCGGCCCCCACTCCTTGAATTTCGCCATGACGCCCTTGCGCCAGGCGATCTCGGCGGGCCAGGTCTTCGTGCCGCGCGGCGTGACGCCGGTGGCCCAGGCAGTGACGATGTCCCACAGCGCCTGCTTGATCTCGTCGCGGCGCAGCAGCCAGACGTCCTCGACGTCCTCGATGACGCCGTGCTCCTGCATGACGGCGCCGACCTCGCGCATCTTGTTCCAGAACACCGAGTGGAACCAGTGCTCGACGTAGAACAGGTGGTTCTCGACGTACGGGAACACCGTCTTCGCGCAGCCGAGCAACTCGTCGAACTGCTTGCGGTCTTCCTCCTTGTCGATCAGCGAGCGGTACTCGTCGGTGATGCGGTCGCGCTCGGCGCGCACCCGGGCGGTGGGCCGGTCGATGTCGTGGCCGCCGCGCAGCTTGCCGATGTAGGTGGCGATGCCCACGAGCGGAACGTTCATCTGGTCGTTCCACGAGCGGTCGTGATGGAACCAGCCGGTGCCGGTGGAGACGTTGAACCACGGCTCGCGCGCCAGATTCACCGAAGTGAGCCAGTCCATGCCGCGCGGATGCTCCTTCAGCGCGCGCTCGATCACGGTCCACTCGGGGCTCGACGTGACGACGTCGTCGACGCCGAGCTCGATCGCCTTGCGCGCGAGCTTCTTCAGCTCCTCGTCGGGCTGGTACATCATCACGTCGATGCCCGAGATCATCTGCGTGACGCGCTGCGTCGGGATGCTCGGGAACAGCTTCTGCACGAAATCGAGGAAGAACACGTAGGCCGCGTAGCCGAGGTTCAGGAACTCGAAGTGGTACTGCCAGCACTTGATGCCGAGGTTGATCAGGTCGTCGTAGTTCTTCAGCAGGTGATAGCCGTTCGACGTGCCGATCGCGTCGGTGACCACCGACATGTCCTCCATCTCGGCCAGACGCGGGATCTTCAGCGCCTCGAGCTCGCGGATGGTCGCCTCCATCTTGAGCTTCCACTTCGCCTCGAGCGCGTCCCAGTTCTTGTAGTAGTGGCCCGCGCGCTCCATGAAGTTGGGCACGCGGCGACCGATCTCCTCGGGGTCCTTCACCGGCACCGGCGAGATGTAGACGTAGCCGTTGATGATCCGGTGATCGACTCCCCGCACCGGAGGTACCATGAAGATCCGGTTGTTGAACTGCGAGAGCGCCAGGTACCACGCCTCGTCCCAGATCGTGTCGAAGGGATACAACGGCTCGGGATAGTGCAGGCCGTCGTAGAACCAGAACGTCTCCTTCTCGTACGCGTTGCGCTGCGGATCGTCGGTGACGAACTGGTACTGGTACGGGTACATGCGCTCCCAGCCTTCGGTGCCGGGAATGACGTCTTTCTTCACGTCGTGCGGTACGGGGAATTTCATCATCGCTGGCCTGCTCCCTGGATCTTCGGATTTCGACGGACCTTCGGGCGGCGTCGCGCATGGCGGGCGCTGCACACCGGGGGTAACTCGCAAGGGATCAATCGCAAGGTCCGTGCCAACGGCGCGACGGCGACGGGCACAGCCCGGCAACGCCGCTGATGCAATGCAACAGCAGCACGGCTGCACAGCGCGCCGTGCAGGCGTCGTCGAACGAGGCGCTGCGGCGCCGGCGCAGCGATCGCGGTGCGCACAACCTCGTTGCTGCATCGCAGCGGCGCCGCGCAGCCCAGCAGCAGCGGCCCGTGCGCCCCGCGCGCACGCCTGCCGGTCGGCACTTGCTCCTTTGAGCGAAGCGACGCGCAGCCGCGCGGGCGGTTTGCTCATTTGAGCAACCGACGCTGCGTTGCCGCCTGGTCGCCGGACTTGATGCCGATCAAGGAAACCGGGCGCTGCCCGGCCTCGAATGCGGATTCGGCAGGAGACGACCATGACGAGGCTGCGCAGCGTTCCGCGGGTCAGCGACGAAGACCGCACGACGGGCGCGGTTCGCGCCGACGAATTGCGCGCGCAGGTTCACTTCTGCTCGGAAACCGGCCAGATCTGGCTGCGCGAGCACCGGATGCTGCTCGTGCACGCCGAGGCGCAGGCGCTGCTGCGCAAGGAGCTGATCGACACGCTGGGTATGGCGCGTGCGCGCGGCCTGCTGATGCGCATGGGTTACGCATCGGGCGCGCGCGACGCCGAGATCGCGCGCACGCGCTCGCAAAGTGCCAGCGACCTCGACGCATTCATGACCGGTCCCCAGCTGCACACGCTCGAGGGCATCGTGCACGTCGTACCGCTGCGCCTGGAGCTCGATCGCCGCGGCGGGCACTTCCACGGCGAATTCCGCTGGGAGAATTCCTGGGAAGGCCAGTGGCACCGGCACTACTACGGCACGCACGACGAGCCGGTGTGCTGGACCCAGATCGGCTATGCCTGCGGCTATACGTCGACCTTCATGGGCCGCCCGATTCTCTACAAGGAAGTCGAGTGCAGCGGCATGGGCGACGAGCACTGCCGCATCGTCGGCAAGCCGATCGAGGAGTGGGAAGACGCCGCCGAGCACCAGCAGTTCTTCAACCGCGAATCGATCGCCGAGCAGCTGCTCGAGCTGCAGACGCAGGTCGTCGAACTGCGCTCGACGATCGACCAGCGCCAGGGCCTGGCGCCCGACATCGCCGGCACTGCACCGGCGTTCTGCGCGGCCTTCGAGTTGCTGCGCACCGCGGCCGGAAGTCGCATCGCCGTGCTGCTGCTGGGCGAAACCGGCGTCGGCAAGGAGCTCTTCGCCCGTGCGCTGCACACGATGAGCGAGCGGCGCAACAAGCCCTTCGTTGCACTGAACTGCGCGGCGATGCCGCACGAGCTGGTCGAGTCGGAGCTGTTCGGCGTCGAGAAAGGCGCCTATACCGGCGCGCAGGTCACGCGCGCGGGTCGCTTCGAACGCGCACACGGCGGCACGCTGTTTCTCGACGAGATCGGCGAGTTGCCGCTGCCGGCGCAGAGCAAGCTGCTGCGCGCGCTGCAGGAAGGAGAGATCGAGCGCGTGGGCGATCACCGCACGCGACGCGTCGACGTGCGCGTCGTGGCGGCGACGAACTGCCGCGTGCAGGAAGCGGTTCGCGAAGGACGCTTTCGCTCCGATCTGTACTACCGGCTGAACGCCTTCCAGATCGAGATCCCGCCGTTGCGCGAACGCAAGGAGGACATCCCGCTGCTGGCCAAGCGCTTCCTCGCCGAGCAGTGCGCGATCCAGGGCAAGAAGCTGCTCGGCTTCAGCGACAAGGCCAAGCGCTCGCTGCTCTCGTACGACTGGCCGGGCAACATCCGCGAGTTGCGCAACGTCGTCGAGCGCGGCGTGCTGCTCGCGCCGCCGGCGACCCGCGTCGAGGTGCACCAGTTGTTCGCGTCGCAGCCCGACGACGACGGCACCCGGCTGTCGGTCGACGCGCACGGGGCGCTCGGTGTGCACAGCTGGGAGTCCGCTCGCGCACTCTCGGAGGCGGTGTTCAACGGCACGATGACGCTCGACCAGGTCGAGGCGATGCTGCTCGAGACGGCGGTCGACAAGGCGCGCGGCAACCTGTCGTCGGCCGCCCGCATGCTCGGCCTGACACGCGCGCAGCTCGCCTACCGCCTGAAGCGGCTGAACGAACCGGCGGGCGCAGGCGACGGCGCGCGATGAACGAAGACGCCGCGGCGCCCGATGCCCGCGAGCGCGTGCGCGCGCTGATTGCCTCGAATCACGTGATGACGCTGGCCAGCGCCGGCACGCGCGGGCCCTGGGCCGCGCCGGTGTTCTATGCGCATCGCTTCGCGGCCGACGGGTCGTTGCGCCTGGTGTTCGTCTCGTCGCCGTCCAGCCGACACGCCGTCGAGCTCGGGCGCGACGCACGCGTCGCGGCCGCCGTGTACGACGGTGCACGCGACTGGCAGTCGATACGCGGGGTCCAGCTCGCCGGCCGGGCGCGCGCGCTCGCCGGCGACGACACCGGCGAAGCCCGTCGCCTCTATGCCGCACGGTTCCCGTCGATCGGCGACCCGGCGCAGGCGCCCGAACCGATCGTGCAGGCGCTCTCGCGAGCGCGCTGGTTCGTCGTCGACGTCGAGTGCGCCTTCCTCACCGACAACGCGGTGGCCTTCGGACGGCGCGAGGAAATCGTCTACGCCACCGCCGGCTGAGCCCTGCGCGTTCAGGGCCCCGCCTGCCACGGCTCGATCAACGCTGCGCCTTCGTGCCGCGCGTCGCTCACCGTCGGCGATACCGCACGCACCGCGAGCCAGTCGTCGGGACACGGCGCGAGCAGGCGCTGCAGTTCGTCGGCGCGCGCATCCGGATCGAGCCAGCGATCGACGCCGGCGCGATCGAGCAGCACCGGCATGCGGTCGTGCGTCTGCGCGGCGAGCGCGTTGGCCGTCGTCGTGACGATGCAGCACGTCGCCCGCGGCCCTTCGGCCGAATCGTGCCGGTCGTACAGCCCGGCCATCGCGAGCAAGGCGCCGTCGGCGCGGTGCAGGTAGTACGGCTGCTTGCGCCGGCGGCCCGCCGTCCCGGTCGCCTTCCACTCGTAGAAGCCGTTGGCGGGGATGACGCAGCGGCCGCGGCGAAACGCATCGCGAAACGCGGGCCTGGTGGCGAGCGTCTCGGCGCGCGCGTTGATCAGTCGCGCACCGATCGACGGATCTCGGGCCCAGTGCGGAACGAGTCCCCAGCGCATGAGCTCGGCGATGCGACGCCCGCTGCGGCGCTCGGTGCGGATCGCGAGCACCGGCGTCGACGGCGCGACGTTGTAGCGCGGCCCGAACGGAGGCAACTCGACGAGGCTGAAGCCCTCGATGATCGCCTCGTCAGGGCCGTACAGCACGTAGCGGCCGCACACGGCCGAGGCGCCCTCGACGAATCCGCTGCGTTCAGACCGCGGCGCGACCCGGAGGCGGCGGCGCCGTCGGCCGAACGGGCGGCGATGCGCTAGGCGGCGACGATGCGCCCGAGGAAGGCGCCGCGGGCCGGGACGTGCCCGCCGGGCCGCGCAAGGGCAGTCCGCCGCCCAGCGTCGAGAGAAGATCGCCGAACTCGATCGGGAACGGGAAGACGATCGTCGTGTTGTTCTGCATGCCGATCGTCGTGAGCGTGCTCAGGTAACGCAACTGCATCGCCTCGGGACGCGCCGACAGGATCTCGGCCGCCTCGAAGAGCTTCTGCGCGGCCTGCTCCTCGCCTTCGGCGCTGATCACCTTCGCGCGCCGCTCGCGCTCGGCCTCGGCCTGCCGTGCGATGACGCGGATCATGCTCTCGTCCAGGTCGACGTGCTTGATCTCGACGTTCGCCACCTTGATGCCCCAGGCGTCGGTCTGCGCGTCGAGAATGTCCTGGATGTCGTTGTTCAGCTTGTCGCGCTCGGAGAGCATCTCGTCGAGGTCGTGCTTGCCGAGCACCGAACGCAGCGTGGTCTGCGCGAGCTGGCTCGTCGCCTGCTGGAAATCCTCGACCTGGATCACCGACTTGTCGGCCTGCACCACGCGGAAGTAGATCACCGCGTTGACCTTCACCGAGACGTTGTCGCGCGAAATGACGTCCTGCGTGGGAACGTCGAGCACCAGCGTGCGCTGGTCGACGCGCACCATCTGCTGCACGTAGGGCAGCAGCAGGATCAGCCCGGGACCCTTCACGCCCGTGAAGCGCCCGAGCGTGAAGACGACGCCGCGTTCGTATTCGCGCAGGATGCGGATCGACGTCGCGAGAATCGCGACGACGATGACGACGATGGGCAGGTAGACGGCCAGGTAGGACATCGGATCTCCTCGGGCTCCTCGGGCATGTTCGCCCCGGATCGTTCAGGATTCGGCGACGACGCGCAAGACCAGGCCGTCGATCGACACCACGCGCACGCGCTGGCCCGGTGCCAGCGGCGCCTCGCCCACCGCGTGCCAGCGCTCGCCCGCCGCGAGCACGCGCCCGCGGCCACCGCTCCACTCGAGCACCGTGCCGCGCTCACCCAGCATGCCACGCTCGCCGGTCTTCACCGGACGTGCGCGCGCGCGCCACAGCAGGCGCAGGACCAGCAACGAAAATGCCAGGCTCGCCGCGACGATCGCGAAGATCGACGCCCACGGCACGCCGAAGCCGGGTACGTCGGTATCGATCAGGATCGTCGCGCCGAGCACGAAAGCGACCGCACCGCCGATCGCGGCGGCACCGGCCGACGGCGTGAAGGCCTCGGCGATCATCAGCAGCAAGCCGAGCATGACCAGACCGAGCCCGGCGTAGTTCACCGGCAGCACCGACAGCGCGTACAGCCCGAGCAGAAGGCAGATGCCGCCGATGATTCCCGGATAGAGCGCGCCGGGTTGCAGGAACTCGAGGATCAGCCCGTAGAAACCGATCGTCATCAGGATCAGCGCCAGGCTCGGGTTCGTGAGCGCCGCCAGCAGCCGCTCGCGCCAGTCCGGATCGACCGCCCGCTGCGCCAGGCCCGCGGTCTGCAGTTCGACCCGCTCGCCGGCCAGCGTGACCGTGCGTGCGTCGGCCTTCGCGAGCAGGTCGTCGACGTCGCGCGCGATGAAATCGACGACCTCGCGCGCCTGCGCCTCGCTCGCCGGCAGGCTGGCCGCGTCGCGCACGGCGCGCTCGGCCCAGTCGGCATTGCGTCCGCGCATCTCGGCGAGCGAGCGGATGTAGGCGACCGCGTCGTTGATCGCCTTGGCCTCCATCGCCGAATCGGGCGCACGGCCCTGCTTGTCGGACGACGGCTCCTTCGGGCCGCTCTTGCCCTCGGGCGCCTTCGGCTTGTCGTCGCCGCCGAAGGGCATTCCGCCGCCGATCGCAACCGGCGTCGCGGCGCCGAGATTCGTTCCCGGCGCCATCGCCGCGACGTGGCAGGCATACAGGATGTAGGTGCCGGCGCTCGCCGCACGGGCACCGCCGGGCGCGACGAAACCGAGCACCGGAACCGGCGAGGCGACGATCGCCCGGACGATCTCGCGCATCGACGTGTCGAGTCCGCCGGGCGTATCGATGCGCAGCACGACGGCCGCTGCGGCCTCGCTCTCGGCGCGGCGGATGCCGCGAACCACGTAGTCGGCGCTCGCAGGGCCGATCGCGCCGTCGATCGTGAGCACGAGCGCCTCGCGCTGCGACGTCGCGGCGCCGTGCGCGGGCGCAGGCGCGGCGAGGAAGGAGATCGCGATGAAGACGATCGCCGCGAAGATCGCGGCGGCGTCGCCAGCGAGCGCCGTGCTCCGCCGAGCGGTTGCGCGCGCCGTGGAAATCGCAGGTCGGTCGGGACGCCCCATGCGGCCGATCATACGCGGCGGACCCGTGCCGTGGACGGGCTGCGACCGTTATATATGGTTGTATACTACGGTGCGATTCGCCCCGTCCAGAGAGGTTCGCGTGCCCCGTCGCGGCGCCGTCGCCCTGCCCGATCGCCTACCCGATCGCCTACCCGATCGCCTGCCCGCTCGCCTGCCCGCTCGCGTGCTCGTTCGCCCCGTTGTACGCCTGCTCGGCGCGTTGCTCGTCGCGCTGTTCGCCTTCGTTTCGCCGCTCGCGTCGATCGCGCAGGCCGCCGATCTCACCGTCTCCGCCGCGGCGAGCCTGCAGAACGCCTTCCGCGAGATCGCCGCTGCGTGGGAGAAGCACAATCCGGGCGATCGGGTGCTGCTGAATTTCGCCGCATCGGGCACGCTGCTGCAGCAGATCGACAAGGGCGCGCCGGTCGACGTCTTCGCCTCGGCAGACGAGGAGACGATGGACCGCGCGCAGGCGAAGAACCTCGTCGACGCCACCGCGCGCCGAATCTTCGCGAGCAACACGCTCGTCGTCGTCGTGCCGATCGCCTCGAAGCAACCGCTCGCGACCATCGCCGATCTGCAACGAGACTCCGTGACCCGCATCGCGATCGGCGATCCACGCAGCGTCCCTGCCGGCCGCTATGCCGAGACGGCGTTGCAGTCCGCCGGCCAGCGTGACGCGCTCGAGCCGAAGTGGATCCGCGCGCAATCGGTGCGACAGGTGCTCGATTACGTGGCCCGCGGCGAGGTCGACGCGGGTTTCGTCTACGCGACCGACGCGTCGATCAGGAAGGATCGCGTACGCGTCGCCTTCGACATCCCGCTGGATGCACCGGTTCGTTATCCGGTGGCGCCGGTCGCCGATTGCGCGAATCCGGCGCAGGCGCGTTCGTTCGTCGCCTTCCTCACCGGCGCGCAGGGGCAGAAGATCCTCGCGCGCCACGGTTTCGCCAATCCGTGACCGGCAGTGCAGTCCGCATGGATCGCGCTGTCGCTGTCGTTGCAGGTCGCCGCGTGGGCGACGTTGCTCAACGCGGTGCTGGGCATCGGCATCGCCTGGACGCTCGCACGACTGCGCTTTCCCGGGCGCGACCTGCTCGAGGCGCTTCTGACCTTGCCGATGGTGCTGCCGCCCACCGTGCTCGGCTACTACCTGCTCGTGCTGATCGGCCGCAACGGCCCGATCGGCGCGTTCCTGCATGCGCATTTCGGCATCACGCTGGTCTTCACCTTCACGGGGGCGGTGATCGCCGCCACGGTCGTCGCCTTTCCGCTGGTGATGAAGTCGGCACGGGCCGCATTCGAGACGATCGACCCGCAGTTCGAACGAGCCGCCCGCGTGCTGGGACTGTCGCCCGTCGCCGTGTTCTTCCGCGTGACGCTGCCGCTGGCGCGACGCGGCATCCTGGCGGGCCTGCTGCTCGCGTTCGCGCGAGCGCTGGGCGAGTTCGGTGCGACGCTGATGGTCGCAGGCAGCATCCCCGGCCGCACGCAGACCTTGTCGATCGCGGTCTACGAAGCGGTTCAGGCCGGCCAGGACACTGCGGCGAACCTGCTCGTCGCCATCGTCTCGGCAACCTGCGTCGCGGTGCTGCTCGCCGTCGGCAGGCTGGCGCCCGGACGAAGTCCGGTTTGAGCGTCGGACGATGACGACTCTCGCCGCCCGCGCCTGCAACGACGACGTCGAACCTGCGTCGACCTTCGCACTCGACGTCGAGTCGACGCTGCACCCGGTCGGCGCGGCCGCGCACGAGCGCGCGGCGCCATTCGCGCTGCGCGTGCGCTTTTCGACGGCCGCGCGACGCGTGGTCGTCTGCGGACCCTCCGGCGCCGGCAAGAGCCTGACGCTGCAGGCGATCGCCGGCCTGCTGCGCCCGCGGCAAGGTCGCATCTCGGTGCTCGGGCGTTGCCTGTACGACTCGTGCACCGGTGTCGACGTCCCCGCACGCGAACGCGACGTCGGCTACCTGTTCCAGGACTACGCCCTGTTTCCGCATCTCACCGTTCGGCAGAACGTCGCCTTCGGCCTCGCCCGTTCGATCTTCAACCCCGCGACGACGCGGCGCGACCCCCGCGCCGAGCGATGGCTCGAGGCGCTGGGCCTGGACGCGCTGGGCGAACGCTATCCGCACGAACTGTCGGGCGGGCAACGCCAGCGCACCGCGCTGGCGCGCGCGCTCGCGCGCACGCCGCGTGCGCTGCTGCTCGATGAGCCCTTCGCCGCACTCGACCCGGCGCTGCGTCACCGGCTGCGCGACGAACTCGACGCGTTGCAGCGCCGGCTTGCGCTGCCGATGGTGCTCGTCACGCACGACGAGGCCGACATCGAGCGCTTCGGCGACGAGGTGATCGAGATCGACGCGGGCCGCGTTCGTCGACACGAGCTGCGCGTGGCGGGTGCACGCGGCGCCTCGCTGAAGGCGGTCGCGTGACGGCGCCGATGGCGGTGCACGGGCTCGTCTGGCTGGCCTGCGGCGACGAGAATTTCGGCGGCCCGGGCCGCATCGGGCTGCTCGATGCGATCCGCAGCGAGGGTTCGATTACCGCAGCGGCGCGCCGCGTCGGATTGAGCTACAAGGCGGCGTGGGATGCGATCGACCGCATGAACGCGATGGCCGGCGAGCCGCTCGTGTCGCGCACCACCGGAGGCCGCGGCGGCGGATCGACACGGCTGACGCCGCGCGGCGAGCGCCTGATCGAGAACTTCCGCCTGATCGAGGCCGAGCACCGCCGCTTCCTCGAGATACTGTCGAAGTACACGCGCGGGATGCCCGACGACCTGCAACTGCTCAGGAGAGTGAACCTCATGAAAACCAGTGCCCGCAACCAGTTCGTCGGGAAAGTCGCCGCGGTACACGCCGGCGCGGTCAACGACGAGATCGAGATCGAGATTTCCGGCGGCCAGCGCATCGTCGCGATCGTCACCCGCGACAGCACGCAGAACCTCGGGCTCGCGCCGGGGCGCGAAGCCTTCGCGCTGGTGAAAGCGTCGTCGGTGCTCCTCGCCGTCGACGTCGCAGGCGCGAAGCTTTCGACGCGCAACCGACTCGAAGGCACCGTCTCGCGGCTCGAGCCCGGCGCGGTCAACAGCGAAGTCGTCGTCGACCTGCCTGCGGGGGGGACGATCGCCGCCATCGTGACGAAAGAGAGCGCCAGCGCGCTCGGGCTGGCGGTCGGCAAGCCGGTCACCGCGTTGTTCAAGGCTTCGAGCGTGATCGTAGGCACCGTCGACTGAACGAGCCGGCGCACGCACCCGGCGTGCGTCGGGCGCGCGCGCCTCACGCAGGCCTCTCGCAGCGCCGTGGCCGCACGGCGCCGCGTCGACGCTCAGTGCCCCACCTTCGGCAAAACGAGACCCGGGTGCTCGAAGTGATCGCCGTATTGGCCGAGCGCCTCGACCACCTGCACCACGCCGGCGCTGCGCTCGGCTTTCGGGTTCCTGCCCTGCAGCGTCTCGTTGCCTTGCATCATCGTCGCCAGGATCGCGTGCAGCACTTCGTCGGCTGCCGGTTCGAGCTTGCAGTTCTGCACGATGTTGGCGACCTGCGCGTCGATCTCGCGACCGAGCGCGTCGTACTGTGCCGCGTCCATGGCGCCGTCGTGAACGGCGGAGAGCTTCGCGTCGACCGCGCTGCCGATGCGTGCCATGCTCGTGCGCAGCGCCTCGTCGCTCGCCCACTTGCGACCGTGGTCGAGCTTCAGCGCAGGCTCGTGCCCGTGTCCGTGCGCGTGCGAATGCTCCTGCGCCTCGGCGGCAGAACTTGCGGCGTGCGCATCGGCGTGCGCGGGTTCCGTTGCCTGCGCGGGCGTCGCGGCCTGCACCGCGAATGCGAGCGAGCCGGCAGCGATCCATGCGCCGGCTGCGAGCAGGCGCGGGAAATTGCGTTTCATCGATCTCTCCGTTTCGTTGGGAGGCCGCTCCGTGCGGCGGCTTCATCGAATGAAACGAAGCCTGCTCGGAAAAGTTCCCGGCAACCGCGCGCCACGACTCGGTCGTGCTCATGGACTCGGTCGTGCTCATGGACTCGGTCGTCCTCATGGACTCGGTCGTGCTCATGGACTCAGTCGTGCTCGTGCAGTCCCTCGACGCCCGAAGCGCCGACCGGCTGCTGCAGCAACAACTCCCGCAATCGCTCGCGCTGTGCGTCGTCGAGCAACTCGCGCTCGCGCAGCAGCTGCTCGATGACGAGTTTCTGCTGCGCGTCCTGCAGACGCGCGATCGCCGCCCGCTCGGACTCGATCGCCTGCGCGTCGGGCGTCGGCGCGAAAATCGCGTCGATCAGGCGATCGCGCCTGGCATGGATCTCGCGCGACGCGGCCCGGTACTGCTCGAGGAAAGCGGCCTCGGCCTCGTGCCAGCGGCGTTGCTGCGCTTCGTCGAGTCCGAGATGGCGGACCAGGCCGGGAAAGCCCTCCAGGCGCGCGCCGTGGTTCGCCTGCCAGACGCGCCAGCCGACCGAGCCCAGCACGCCCAGGTTCACCAGCAGCGACAACGCGAGCGCGATGCGCACCAACGTGCTGCGGTTCATCGCAGGGCTTCCCTGATCGGCGCGCGACACGAAGCGGCCCCGGCGCACAGCCCGCCCGGGGCGACCGGCGCGAATACCTCGAGTGCGCCGCCCACCGGACGCGGCAGCGTCGCCGGAACCGTCAGCGCCATGCCCAGCCCGAGCCCGAGCGAGAGCGAAGCGGCAGCGCCCAGGCCGGCGGGCACCAGCCAGCGCCAGCCGCGCCAGCCGCCGGTACGCCCGGGCGCCGCGGGACGCGGCAACGCTTCGATGCGCCCGCGCACGACCTGTGAAAGGTCGATGCCGAGCGACTCATCGGCCAGCGAGCGCAGTTCCTGCTGCGCCGCGCGCAGTTCGACGAGCCAGGTGCGGCAGCCGGCACACGAGGCGAGATGATCGTCGACGGCGGCACGCTCGTCGGCACCGAGTTCGCCGTCCGCGTAGGCCGACATCGCTTCGAGCGTCGGACAGTTCATCGTCATGGCGCTTTCTCCCCGCCGGGCGCGAAGACCGCGAGCAGCGCGGCTCGGGCACGTGCGATTCGCGACTTCACGGTCCCCTCGGCCACGCCGAGCGCCTGTGCGATCTCGGCGTACGAGAGGTCCTCCACCTCGCGCAGCAGCAGCACCTCGCGGTGCTCGGGCGCCAATGCGCGCAGCGCGACGTCGAGCGCCGCGATGCGCTGCCGCGCCTCGACCCGCTGCTGCGGCGGCGGTGCCGGATCGGCGATCGGCAGTTCGTCGTCGAGCGGCTCGAAGGCGACGACCTTGCCCCTGCGCAGGACGTCGAGCGTGCCGTTGCGCGCGATCTGCAGCAGCCACGTCCCGAATCGTGCGTCCGCCCGCCAGCGCGGCATTGCCTGCCACGCCTTCATGAACGTTTCCTGCGTGATATCCATCGCCTCCTCGCGCGATCCGGTCATCCGGAAAACGAAGCGGAAGACGCGATCCTGGTGACGCGAAACCAGTTCGGTGAATGCCTTCGTGTCGCCGTTGCGCGCGTGCGCCGCCAGTTCGGCGTCGTCGGTGTTCAACGCACCTGCCCCCGTGCCGGCAGCGCCCGGTGCCCGCCGCTACCGGTTGAAACGCGCTGCGCGGGCAAAAGTTCCCGTTTCAGCGCGGCATGCGTTCCCGTTTCAGCGCGGCACCCGACGCCCCGCGACCAGCGCGAGCACGATCCAGACGACGCTGCGCAAGGTCATCGCGGCGAGCGTACGCGGCTCCCACGCGCCGCCGGCGGCGACGTGCACGCCGAAGGCGACGAAAACGGCAACGGTGGCCGCGGCGATCGCCGCGGCGAGCAGGAAGCTCCAGCGTCTTTGCAGCCAGAAGCCGACGCCGGCGAGAACGTAGAAGAAGCCGGCGATGAACGTGAACCACAGCACGAAGGGAACGTAGTCGCCGGCGGCGGCAACGGCGTCGGACACGCCGAAGAGCACTCGCCCGCCGGCACGGATCGTGACCAGCCCGAAGACGATCGCCACCAGCGCTGCGACGAGGAGCCATGGGTCGCGCCGGACGCGCGCGGGGGTCGTTCGAAGGCGGTCGATCGGTTCGGACATCCGGGAAACCCCGCAAGCAAGTAACTTGTTACTTGATCGTAGAGACGCGTGACGTAGCCTGTCAAGAAGGAGAAGCGCATGGACACGACGGAACTGCAGCGCACGGTCGCTGCGATGGTGCGGGCACCGAAGGGCCTGCTTGCCGCCGACGAGAGCCCGCCCACGATCGCGAAACGCTTCGCATCGATCGGCGTGGAGTCGACCGAGGCGCACCGGCGCGCGTGGCGCCAGCTGCTGCTCACCGCGCCCGGCCTTCCGGAAACGGTGAGCGGCGTCATTCTCTACGAGGAGACGCTCGGCCAGCAGGCCGACGACGGAACCCCCTTCGCGCGGGTGCTCGAAGAACGGGGAATCGTTCCCGGCATCAAGGTCGACCTGGGCAAGGTGGCGCTGGCGAATGCGCCCGGCGACGAAATCACCGAAGGACTCGACGGGCTCGCGAAGCGCCTGCAGCGCTACCGCGAGCAGGGCGCACGCTTCGCGAAGTGGCGCGCCGTCTACAACGTCTCGCCGACGCTGCCGAGCCGGCTTGCGGTGAAGGAGAACGCGCACGCCCTCGCCCGCTATGCCGCGATCTGCCAGGACGAGGGCTTCGTGCCGATCGTCGAGCCCGAGGTGCTGATCGACGGCGACCACACGATCGAGCGCTGCAGCGAAGTCAGCGAGCAGGTCCTGCACGCCGTCTTCCACGCGTTGCACCGGCAACGCGTCGTGCTCGAATGCCTGCTGCTCAAGCCGAGCATGGTGCTGCCCGGCAAGCACGGCGCGAAAGCCCCGCCCACCGAGGTCGCGCAGCACACGCTCGCGGTGCTGCGTCGCACGGTTCCGGCCGCGGTGCCGGGCATCTTCTTCCTGTCGGGCGGACAGACGCCCGAGGAAGCCACGGCGAATCTCGACGCGATCAACCGGCTCGGTGCGCAGCCGTGGGTGCTGAGCTTCTCCTACGCGCGGGCACTGCAGGCGCCGGCGCTCGACGCCTGGCGCGGCGATCCGGCCAACGTCGCCGCGGCGCAGCGCGCACTGGCGCATCGGGCGCGGATGAATGCGCGCGCTCGGGAAGGTCGCTACGAGTCGGCGATGGAAAGCGAGGCCGGGCGCTGAGCGCCCCGGGTGCCGACGAGCAGCGCATTTCCGCGGCCACGCGATCGGCCCGCGGCGAGCTGCCGGACGGCGTGCCGGCAGCGCTGCGCAGTGCGCCGGACCGCGCTGCGCGCCTGCCGGCGCACGTCGTCAACGGCACCTCGGTCGCCGTCGGCGTCGCGCTGATCCACGTCGCCTGCGTCGCCTTCGCCGGCAACGAACTCGCGCAGGTCGCCACCGGCGGCGCGGTGTGCGCGAGCCTCGCCGACGTTCCCGCCACCGTTCGGGGCGCCGTTCGCCGCGTATTCGCCGCCGCGCTGCTCGCCTGGCTGGCGAGCGCGCTCGTCTGGCTGGCACAGGCGAGCCCGCCGGCGCTGGGCGCCGCCATCGGTCTGATCGGTTTCGGCGCGATGATCACGATGGCCTGGGGGCCGCGCGCAGGGCCGATCGCCTTCGCGCCGATCCTGTCGACGATCTTCGCGCTGACGCTGCCGGAGCGCATCGGGGCCAGCGCCGCACCGCTCGGCTGGACGGCGATCGGCGGCCTCGCGTATCTCGGCTGGACGATCGCCTCGGCGCCGCTGCTGCAGCGCGTCTACCGCGCGCACGCGCTCGCTGCGGCGCTCGACGCGACCACCCGGCTGCTGCGCAGCCGGGCTGCGCTGCTCGAAGCGACCCCTGCCGACCTCGAAGCAGCACTGCCGCCGTGGATCGGCGACGAGTCGCACCTGGCCGAGCGACTGCAGGCGGCGCGCGACCTGCTCTTCTCCACGCCCGACTCGCCGCGCGCTCGCAGGCAAACCGCGGCGCTCGTCGAGGCGATCGATGTGCGCGACCTGCTGCTCGCGAGCCGGCTCGACCTGGAGCTGCTCGGCCAGGACGATTCGGCGCAGGCGGTCCGCGGACGGGTCGCGGGGGCGCTGCGCAGCTTCGCCGACGCGCTCGACGACCGCACCGCGGCGCGCCCGGCGGTCGCCGGCACGCTGCTCGACGGAATCTTCGAGGCCACCGACCCGCGCGCACTGTTGCTGCCGGCCTTCGTCGCGCGCCTGCAGCGGCTCGCATCCGGCGTGCAGCGGATCGGCGCTCGCCTGCGCGGTGCAGGCGAGCCGCTGCCGCTGTCGCGCGAGCAGCTGCGCATGTTCGCCGCTGCCGAGTCGTGGCCGTTGTCGGCGCTGCAGGCCAGCCTCTCGCTGCGATCGCCGGTGTTCCGGCACGCGCTGCGCATGGCACTGGCGCTGATGGCCGGATACTTCATCGCACTGCAGTTGCCATGGGGCGCACACCCGCACTGGCTGGTGCTGGGCGTGGCGGTCGTGCTGCGCGGGACGCTCGAGCAAACGCTCGCGCGACGCAACGATCGCGTCGCGGGAACGGTCATCGGGTGCCTGCTGGTGATGCTGATCGCGCGACTGCAATCGGCGCCGTTGATGATCGCCGCATTCCTCGCCGGCGTCGGCGTCGCGCACGCGTTCGTGACGGTGCGATATCGCGTGACCGCGATTGCCGCGACGGTGATGGCGCTGCTGCAGGCGCACCTGGTCGATCCGCAGGCGTCGCTCGCGATCGGCGAACGACTTGCCGACACGGTGCTCGGCGCGGCGCTGGCCTGGGGCTTCAGTTACGTGCTGCCGTCGTGGGAGCGGCGCACGTTGCCGCGCCAGATCGAGCGCGCGCTCGCCGCGCTGCGCTCCTACGCCGCGCACGCGTTGCGCAGCGATCCGCACGCCGGCGTCGCGCAGCGCCTGGCGCGCCGCTCGGCCTACGACGCGCTCGGATCGATCGCGGCCGCGTTGCAGCGCAGCCGCGTCGAGCCGCGTGGCGTGCGTCCGCCGTTCGTCGAACTGGCGACCATGCTCGACGCGGCGCAGCGGCTGATGGCGCATCTGTCGGTGATCCGGATGTCGCTCGCACTGCATCCCGACGCGCCGCGGCGCCCGGAAAGCCTGGCCGCCGTGCATCGCGCCGACCGTCTGCTCCAGCAGGCACTGGACCGCTCGGCGGCCGAAGCCGAACCGATCGAGCCGCCGTCGCCGGGCGCGCTACCCGAAGCCGCGCCGCAGGAGGACCCTGCTGCGTGGCTGCTGCGCCGTCTTCGCATCGCCGTGGCCGACGCGCTCGCGCTGCGAAGCGCGGCCGATGCAGCGCTCGCGGCACTCGGCGAGCACAGCGCCCGAAACCCGTGGGCGGCTCAACTGCAGCGCAAGTGACGCTCGCGCGCGATGCGCAGCACGTCGTCGGGATCGCGCTTCCACCAGCGCGTCGACAGGATCTCGACCTCGTGCGCTCCGCGATACCCATGCGCTTCGACGAGCGCGCGCAGCGCGCGCAGATCGATGACGCCGTCGCCCATCATGCCGCGATCGAGCAGCAGGTCGGTGGTGGGAACCAGCCAGTCGCAGATGTGATAGGCGAGCAGGCGCGCAGCGCCGGCGCGCGCGATCGCCTGCGGCAGCCGGGGATCCCACCAGACGTGATACGCATCGACCGCGACGCCGATCGCCCCCGAAGGTCGGTCGCCGCTCGAAGCCGGATCCAGCGCGTCGCACAGGTCGAGCGCCTGGTCGAGCGTGTTCACGCACGCGCGGTCGGCGCAGTACATCGGGTGCAGCGGCTCGATCGCCAACGGCACGCCGCTCGCGCGCGCATGCGGCAGGATCGCGGCGAGGCCGTCGCGCACCATCGCGCGCGCGCCTTCGAGATCGCGCGTGCCCGGCACGATGCCGCCCACCACGAGCACGAGACAACGCGCGCCGATCGCCGCCGCCTCGTCGATGGCGCGCAGGTTGTCGTCGATCGCCGCGCGCCGGCCGGCCGCGTCGACCGCGGGAAACATTCCGCCGCGGCACAGGCCGCTCACCGCCAGCCCGTTCGCGCGGATACGGCGGGCCGCTTCCGCCACGCCCAGCTCGGCGAGCTTGTCGCGCCACGGCGAGATGCCGCGGATGCCGTGCCGCGCGCAGGCGTCGATCACCTGCGCGAGATTCCATTGCTCGCGCACGGTCGCGGTATTCAGCGACAGGCGGGCGGGGTCGGGGGCCGCGTTCACGACGCGAGCGCGGCGTCGACGCCCTGCGTGCGCAGCCAGCTCGCCATCCGCGCGGCGGCCAGCGAAGGATCGCCGAGCAGCCCGGCCGCGTCCGCCAGCCGGAACAGCTGCGCCACGTGCAGCGCGTTGCGCGCCGACTGCTGGCCGCCGACCATCACGAAATGGTCCTGGTGGCCGTTCAGCCACGCCATGAACACGATGCCCGTCTTGTAGAAGCGCGTGGGCGCGCCGAAGATGTGCCGCGACAGCGGCACCGTCGGAGCGAGAATCTCGTGAAAGCGCGCGACTTCGCCCTGCGCCAGTGCCGACAGCGCCGCGGAGGCGGCCGGCGCGATCGCATCGAAGATGCCGAGCAGCGCGTCGGAATGACCGTACTCGTCGCCCTCGATCAGTTCGGCGAAATGGAAATCGTCGCCGGTGTACATGCGGATGCCGGGGGCGAGCCGGCGCCGCATCGCGACCTCCTTGCTCTTGTCGAGCAGCGAAATCTTCACGCCGTCCACGCGCGCGGCGTTGCGGTTCAGGATCTCCACTGCGACGTCCATCGCCGCGTCGGCGTTGCGATCCCCCCAGTAGCCCGCCAGCGCCGGATCGAACATCTCACCGAGCCAGTGCACGATCACCGGCTCGCGCGCCTGCGACAGCAGGCGATCGTAGACGCGCGCGTAGTCGTCGGGCGACTTCGCGCAGCCGGCCAGCGCGCGGCTGGCCATCAGGATCAGCCGCCCGCCGAGCGACTCGATCGCCTCCATCTGCATCTCGTAGGCGGCGATCACCTCGTGGATCGACGAAGCGGCGCCGGCCGGCAGGTGATCGGTGCCGCAGCCGCAGGCGACGAGCGCGTTCGGCTCGCCGCGCGCGGCGTCGAGCGTGCGCCGGATCAGCTCGTACGACCTTCGCCAGTCCAGGCCCATGCCGCGCTGCGCCGTATCCATCGCCTCTGCCACGCCGAGGCCCAGCGACCAGAGCCGGCGGCGGCAGGCGATCGTCGCGTCCCAGTCGATCGCGCAGTCGATCCATGGATCGATCGCGGCGAGCGGATCGGCAACGACGTGCGCCGCCGAATAAGCGACGCGGTCGAAGGCGACACGCGGTGCGAGGTCGAAGGCCTTCGGCTGCGACAGTGTGAAGCGTCGCAGCGTTCGATCCGCCTCGGGGAGCATCAGCGACGGCATCGATTCGCGGCTCCGAAGCTCAGGCGGGCAACGCCTCGAGGTCTACCCAGCGGCGCTCGCGCCACGACTGCAGTCCGGCTTCGACCAGTTGAACGCCCTTCGCGCCCGCCCGCAGGTTCCACGGAAACGGTTCGTCGGCGACGACGTGCCGGATGAAGCGCTCCCACTGCGCCTTGAACGCGTTGTCGTGCGGGACCGTATCGGGAACCTGCTGCCAGCCCGCGAAGAAATCGATCGGCTGCGGAAGATCGGGATTCCACACCGGCTTGGGCGTGTTCACGCGCGCCTGCGTGCGGCACTCGCGCAACCCGGCCACCGCCGAGCCGTGCGTGCCGTCGACCTGCAGCGTGAGCAGGTCGTCGCGCCGCACGCGCACGCACCACGAACTGTTGAAATGCGCGACGATGCCGCGCTCGGTGACGAAGGTGGCATAGGCGGCGTCGTCGGCGGTGGCGGCGTACGGCTTGCCGTGCTCGTCGATGCGCTCGGGAATGTGCGTGGCGCCCAGGCACGAAACGCTCTTCACCTCGCCGAACAGATTGTCGACGACGTAGCGCCAGTGGCACAGCATGTCCAGGATGATGCCGCCGCCGTCCTCCCGGCGATAGTTCCACGACGGACGCTGCGCCGGCTGCAGATCGCCCTCGAAGACCCAGTAGCCGAACTCGCCGCGCACCGACAGGATGCGACCGAAGAAGCCGGAATCGATCAGCAGCCTGAGCTTCTGCAGCCCCGGCAGCCACAGCTTGTCCTGCACGACGCCGTGCTTGACGCCGGCCGCTCGCGCCGCTTCGTAGATCTGCATCGCCTCGGCAAGGTTGGTCGCCGACGGCTTCTCGCAGTAGACGTGCTTGCCGGCGGCGATCGCCTTCTTCACCAGAGACGGCCGCATCTGCGTCGTGGCCGCATCGAAGAACACGGTGTCCTGCGGGTTCGCCAGCGCACGATCGAGGTCGGTATCCCAGCGCAAGCCCCCGTGCGCAGCGGCCAGCGCCTGCATCCGCTCGGCGCCGCGCCCGACCAGGATCGGATCGGGCATCACGCGCTCGCCGCCGGCGAGCGTGACGCCGCCCTCGGCACGGATGGCGAGGATCGAGCGGACCAGGTGCTGGTTCAGACCCATGCGGCCCGTCACGCCGTGCATGACGATGCCTAGTGTTCGCGTGCCCATCGGTGCGGCGCCCGTAATTAACCTTTTAGTTAATAGTCTACGGCGACCGCAGCCGATGCGTCAAGGAGGTTGAAGGCCGCATCGGGGGCACGATACGATCCTGTTCTCACCAACCGGTTAACGAGCTTTCCCGCCATGCCGCGCATCTGCACCACCGTCGTCGGCTCCTATCCTGTCCCCCAGTGGCTCGTCGCCTCGCCCTCCGAGCAGGCGCTGCTCGACGCAACGCGCGTGGTGATCGGCACGCAGGAGCAGGCCGGCATCGATCTCGTCTGCGACGGCGAACTGTATCGCTTCGACCTGAACCATCCCGAAACGAACGGGATGATCGAATATTTCGTCCGCCCGCTCGACGGCGTCTCGCAGCGCTTCTCCTTCGACGCGCTCATTGCATGGCGCGCGAACGCAGGCATGCGTTTCCGCACGCGCCCGCCGGGCATCGTCGAGGGGCCGATCGACCACGGTGCGCTCGATCTTCCGCTCGCCTGCGCACGCGCGAAGGCGCTCGCGAGCAGGCCCTTCAAGTTCACGCTCACCGGCCCGCACATGCTCGCCAAGACGCTGATCGACCGTCACTACGGCGATCCGGCCGCGCTCGCGCACGCGATCGCCGACGTGCTCGCCGCGCAGGTCGCGCAGCTCGACGCCGACGTCGTGCAACTGGACGAGGCGAACCTGCCCGGCCACCCCGACGAATGGCAGTGGGCCGCTTCGGCGATCAACCGCGTTCTCGACGCCGTGCGGGGCAAGCCCGCGGTGCACCTGTGCTTCGGCAACTACGGGGGACAGACGGTGCAGAAAGGCACCTGGAACCGGCTCGTCGACTACCTGAACGCGCTGCACGCCGATCACGTGGTTCTCGAATGCGCGCATCGCCCGCCCGCGGAGCTCGAGGCCTTCCGCGAGCTCGACCCGCGCATCGGCCTGGGCCTCGGCGTCGTCGACATCAAGGTCAACGAGGTCGAGAGCGCCGAGTCGATCGCGCACGCGATCGAACGCGCCGAACGCGTGCTCGGCGCAGGCCGCGTGCGCTACGTGCATCCCGACTGCGGATTCTGGATGCTGCCGCGCTCGGTGGCCGACGCGAAGATGCGCGCGCTCGTCGCCGGACGCGATCTGTTCGAAGGCCTCGCACCGCGAAGCGACTGACGCCGGAGTACGAATCGTGCAGCCACTTCCGCAACGCTTCGACGACATCGAGTCGCTCGAGAATTTCCTCAGCGAGCCCACGCCGGCGCTCGCCGCCGACCTCGCGCGCGTCGACGGCGACGTCCTCGTACTGGGTGTCGCCGGAAAGATGGGTCCGACGCTCGCGCGCATGGCGAAACGGGCGCTGCCCGACCGGCGCGTCATCGGCGTGGCGCGCTTCTCCGATCCGGCCGCGCGCGCCTCGCTCGAGGCGCACGGCGTCGAGTGCATCGCCTGCGACCTGCTCGACCGCTCGGCGCTCGGGCGACTGCCCAACGTCGTCGACGGCGTGCGCAACGTCGTCTTCATGGCAGGCCACAAGTTCGGCGCCGCCGGCAACGCCGCGCTCACCTGGATGATGAACGTAGGCGTGCCGATGAACGTCGCCGAGGTGTACCGCGAGGCGCGCATCGTCACGTTCTCCACCGCCTGCATCTACCCTTTCGTGCCGGTCGACGGCCCGGGTGCCGACGAGAGCGTGGCGCCGGCACCGCCGGCGGGCGACTACGCCAATTCCTGCGTCGGACGCGAACGCATGTTCGAGTACGGCTCGCAGAAGTGGGGAACGCCGGGCCGCCTCGTTCGCCTGTCGTATGCGATCGACATGCGCTACGGCGTGTTGCACGATGTCGCCTCGGCCGTGTTCGAGCAGCGCGAGCTGGACCTGACGATGGGATACGCGAACGTCATCTGGCAGGGCGATGCGAACGAGCAGTCGCTGCGCCTGTTCGCGCATTGCACCTCGCCCGCCACGCCGATCAACGTCACCGGACCGCGACACACGAGCATCCGCTGGCTCGCCGAGCAGTTCGGCGAACGCTTCGGACGAACGCCGCGACTGGTCGGCAGCGAAGCGCCCACGGCATGGCTGGAGGACACGTCGGCCTCGCAGCGCCTGTTCGGCAGGCCGCGGGTGTCGATCGAGCAGATGATCGACTGGACCGCCGACTGGATCGCACGCGGGCGTCCGAGTCTCGGCAAGCCCACGCATTTCGAGACGCGTGACGGCAAGTACTGAACGCGGCGCGAACGTGGCCGGCGCCGGCGAGACGAACAGCGAGGCAGCGCCGATCGAAACGCTCGGCGAGCACGACCTGCAGTGCGCGCTCGCGCTGTCGCACGCGGCCTCGTGGAACCAGAACGAAGCCGACTGGCGAACGATGCTCGCGCTGGGGCGCGGCTGGTGCATCCGCTCGCCGGGCGACGCCTCGCCCGTGCGCCTGGCGGCATCGATCGTGCTGCTCCCGTACGGCGCGTCGTTCGCCTGGGTGAGCATGGTCCTGGTGGCGCCGGAGTTCCGCGGCCACGGCTTGGCCGCCCGCCTGCTGCGTCATGCGCTCGCCGAGCTCTCCAGCGACGGCCGCGGCGGCGTACTCGACGCGACGCCCGCGGGACGCCCGGTCTATGCGCGTGCGGGCTTCGTGGACAGCTGGGGTTTTCGGCGCTACCGGCGCGATGCGGCGCACCCGGTCCTCGCACCGCCGCAGGCGTGCGCGGCAGCGCCCGCGTTCGCGTCCAGCCGCGCGTCCCTGCCGGCTTGCCGCATTCGCCCACTGCGCGAAAGCGACTGGCCGGCGATCGCCGCACTCGACCTTCCCGTTTTCGGCGCCGACCGTTCGCCGCTGTTGCGCCGGCTGGCCGCGCGCCTGCCGCAGGCCGCGCACGTGGCCAGGCGCGACGGCGCGACGCTCGGCTTCGTGCTGGGACGCGACGGACGCGAGGCAGTGCAACTCGGGCCGCTCGTCGCCGAAGATGCGGCCACCGCGTGCGTGCTGCTCGACGCAGCGCTCGCACGAACGCAGGGCCCGATCTACCTCGACGCGGCAGACGCGCAGCAGGCGCTGCTGTCGGCGATCGCCGAACGCGGCTTCGCGCCGCAGCGCCCGTTCACGCGAATGCTGTACGGAATGGGAAACGCGCCCGGCGACGCATCGAAGATGTTCCTCGTCGCCGGGCCGGAGCTGGGTTGAAGCCGCGCCGGTCTACTTCGCCCCGCGTCGATTCACTTCGGCATCCGGATCGAGCGGTCGAGAAACTCGTTCGTGTAGACGCTCTTCACGTCGAAGGGCTTGTCGATGCCGATGTAATCGCGCACGAGTCCGTAGTCGTCCTGCATGCGCTTGTCGTCGTGGATGCCCAACGCCACCTCGCGCGAGAACCTGTCGCTCATCAACACCTCGACGAGCTTCCAGTTCTGGAATTCGTTGTCGTACTTCAGCGCGCCGTTGGCGTCGACGAGCGCCTGCACGCACGGCTCGGGCTTGTCGACGCAGGCGCGGAACGCGCGCTGGGTGACCTTCACGAACTTGTCGATCAGCGGACGGTTCGCCTCGAGGAACTTCGCGTTGACGATGATCGAGTTGCCGTAGGGGTTCAACCCGGCATCGCGCCACGCGAGGAATCCCATGTCGTCGCCGAGTTCGCGCTGGAAGACGTGGTGCAGGTTGTAGAACGAGGTCGTGATGTCGATCGACTTCGCCTTCAGCGCGGCGAGCTTGCCGTTCGCGTCGATGTTCACCCAGGTGACCGACTTCGGATCGACGCCGTTGGCCTTTGCCAGCGCCGGCCACATCACGCGAGCGCCGTCGGCGGCCGGATTGCCGATCTTCTTGCCGGGGAAGTCCTTCACGCCGGTGATGCCCGAGCTCTTCAGCCAGTACATGCCCTGCGGGGAGTTCGCGTAGACGTTGTAGACGGCGACGGTGTCGGCGCCCTTGCTCTTGGCAACGAGCACCCCCGCCATGTCGGCCAGGCCGATCGGATTGGCACCGGCACCGACCTTCTGCGTGGCGATCGCCGAACCCTTGCCCGGCTCGAGGTTCAGGTCGATGCCTTCCTTCTCGTACCAGCCCTGCTGCCTGGCGTAGTAGTACGGCGCGTGATCGCCGCCGGGTACCCAGTTGAGGACGAAATCGAGCTTCTGCGTCTGCGCGCCGACCGGCGCCGCGCCGACCGCCAGTACCGCCGCGGCCATCGCCGCAACGAACATCGCCTTCCCTTTCATGCCGTTGATCTCCCGTTCAGCATTCGTTCGCGCCGGCGCCGCCGCTCGTTTGACGCTTCGGCGCTGCTGCGCTAGAGTAAATAATTAACCGATCGGTTACAACCCGGAACAACGCGTACCCGGCCCTGCGCCCGGACGACGCGGCCGGTGCCCGGACGCTTCCCTGCATTTTCCCCGATGACGCTTCACCGTTCGGAATTGCCCGCCGAAGTCCGATCGCTGCTGCAGCAGGGAACCGTCATCCCCGCGCATCCGCTGGCGCTCGATGCCGACGGCCGCTTCGATCGACGGCGGCAGCGCGCGCTCACGCGCTACTACGTAGACGCCGGCTGCGGGGGCCTCGCGGTGGGCGTGCACTCGACGCAGTTCGCCATCCGCGACGTCGGCCTGTACGAGCCCGTGCTCGAGCTGGCCGCGAACACGGCCCGCGAATGGACGCAACGCCCGCTGGTGATGATTGCCGGCCTGGCCGGTCGCACCGGGCAGGCGCTCTCGGAGGCGCGAATCGCGCGGGCGCACGGCTACCACGCCGGCCTGCTTTCGCTGGCGGCGATGCGCGGCGCTTCGCTCGACGAACTGATCGCGCACTGCGAGGCGATCGCCGGGCAGATCCCGCTCGTCGGCTTCTATCTGCAGACGGCCGTGGGCGGCATCGAGTTGCCGATGGCGTTCTGGCGCCGCTTCGCGGCCATCGACAACGTCGTCGCGATCAAGATGGCGCCCTTCGACCGCTACCGCACGCTCGACGTCGTGCGCGGCGTCGTCGCCGCCGGCGCCGAAGAGCGAGTCGCGCTGTACACCGGCAACGACGACCACATCGTGCTGGACCTGCTCGCGCCGTTCCGAGTGCGCCGCGGCGGCGCGGACATCGTCGTGCGCATCCGCGGCGGTCTTCTGGGACACTGGAGCGTCTGGACGAAGAGCGCGGTCGCGCTGCTCGCCCGCATCCACGCGGCGATCGCCGAAGGCCGCATCGACGACGAACTGCTCGCGCTCGACTCGCGCGTCACCGACTGCAACAGCGCCTTCTTCGACGTCGCGCACGACTTCGCCGGCTGCATCCCCGGCTGCCACGAGGTGCTGCGCCGCCAGGGTCTTCTCGCGAACATCCGCTGCCTCGACGCGGGGCAAACGCTCTCGCCCGGCCAGCGCGAGGAGATCGAGCGCGTGTGCCGCGAGCATGCCGACCTGTCCGACGACGATTTCGTCGCCGCGAACCTCGAACGATGGCTCGCGTGACCGGACGCGCGCCTCGCGCGCGCGCACGCCGATGAACCGCGCCGCTCCCCAGGCAGGCCGCTACGCACTGGCCGTTGTCGCGCATCTGGCGCTGCTCGTCGCCTGGTACCTGTTCGTGCGGCTGGGCGACGTACCGCAGTTCGTCATGCCGTCGCCGCGGGCGACCTTCCAGGCGCTGCTGTCGCCGAACTACGACTGGTGGGCAAACACGCTGGTCACCGGCACCGAGATCTTCGGCGGCTATCTGCTCGCACTCGTCGTCGGCGTCGTGCTCGCGCTCGTCTTCACCTGGTCGAAGACGCTCGAAGCGCTGCTGCTGCCGGTGATCGTCACGCTGAACATGATTCCGAAGGTCGCTCTCGGCCCGCTGATCATCGTCTGGTTCAAGTACGGCGTGTTCCCGAACACGGTCATGGCCTTCTCGATCGCCGTCTTCCCGATCCTGCTCACCACCGCGCGCGGCCTGCGCGAGATCGAGCCCGAACTGCTCGACCTCGTGCGCTCGCTGCGCGGAACGCGCTGGCAACTGTTCACGAAGATCCAGCTGCCCGGATCGCTGCCGTACATCTTCGCCGGCATGAAGGTCGCCGCGATCCTCGCCGTCGCCGGCGCGATCGTCGGCGAGTTCCTCGGCTCCGACAAGGGCCTGGGCTACCTGATGCTGCAGGTGCAGGTCACGCTCGACACGCCGGCGATGTTCATGGCGGTGATCCTGATCACGCTGCTCGGCATGCTGCTCTACGGCCTGGTGCTGCTGCTCGAGCGGCTGCTCGTGCCGAAGGACGCGCGCGTCGCGTGAGCCTCGAGCCGTTCATCCGCCTCGCCGGCGTGCGCAAGGTCTATCGCGGCGGCGGCCAGGAGCACCTGGCGATCTCCGACGCCAGCTTCGACGTGATGCCCGGCGAACTCGTCTCGCTGGTCGGCCCCTCCGGCTGCGGCAAGTCGACGCTGCTGAAGATCCTCGCCGGGCTGCACCCGCACGACGGCGGCGAGGTGCGCATCGGCTCGGCGACGCACCCCTTCGACCCGGCACGCGACATCGGCATGGTGTTCCAGGCGCCGCTGCTTCTGAAGTGGCGCCGCATCCTCGACAACGTGCTGCTGCCCGCCGAACTGCTCGGGCTGCCGATGGCCGAGGCGCGCGAACGTGCCCGCGCGTTGCTCGCGCTCGTCGGCCTCGGCGGCTACGAGCAGAAGTACCCCTACGAGCTGTCCGGCGGCATGCAGCAGCGCGCAGCGATCGCACGCGCTCTCGTGCACGATCCCAAGCTCGTGCTGATGGACGAACCTTTCGGCGCGCTGGACGCGCTCACGCGCGAGAAGATGAACCTCGAACTGCTGCGCATCTGGAAGGAGTCGGGCAAGACGATCATCTTCGTCACGCACGGCATCTCGGAAGCCGTGTTCCTCGGTACGCGGGTCGTCGTCTTCACCGCGGGTCCGGCACGGATGGCCGACAACTTCGAGATCGATCTACCGCGCCCGCGCACGCTCGACCTCAAGACGCACGAGCGCTTCGGCGTCTACACGCGGCGGATCTACCGGCTGCTCGGGATGGAGTGACGCGTGCGTCAGTCCCGTACGAGATACCCGAGCACGAGGTCGGTCATGTGCGACAGCGCCTCTACCTTGGCCTTCGGCGACAGCAGGTCCCGATCGAAGATCGTCGACAGCGTGTACGCGTTGCTCAGGTAGAAATACGACAGCCCGGCGATCGAGATGTACAGCTGCACGGGGTCGACGCCGGCACGAAAGACGCCGGCCTTGCGGCCGCGCTCGAGCACGTCGGCGATCAGCGCGACGAACGGCGAATGCAGCGTGCGCACGAGCGACGATCTCTTCAGGTGCTTGGCACGATGCAGGTTCTCGGTGTTCAGCAGCGACAGGAACTCCGGATTCGCGATGTAGTAGTCCCAGGTGAAAGCGATCAGTCGACGAATCGCCTCGGTGGGCTCGACGCGGTTCAGGTCGAGCTTGCGCTCCTCGGCGCGGATGCGCCGGTACGCGCCTTCGAGCACGGCGAGGAACAGCGCGTCCTTCTGCCCGAAGTAGTAGTACAGCATCCGCTTGTTGACCTTCGCGCGCGCCGCGATGCGGTCCACGCGCGCGCCATCGAGCCCGTGGCGGGCGAACTCGTGCGTGGCCGCGGCGAGAATGGCCTGCTGCGTCGCTTCGGGATCGCGAACGATGGCAGTCCGTTGGGGGGCGCGCGTGGGCATGGCGCGCCATGCTACCCGATGCGAGAGGGCCTTCGGATGCCGTTTTCGCCGTCCAGCCTTCGGCTTCGACGAAGCCGGCCGGCACGGTGAGCGGCCATCGGATCAGTCGCTCGCCGAGCGTTGCGCCCCAAGCAGCGCGTCGACCGCCGCCGCCGTCTCACGTCTCGCAGGCGAAATCCGGCGCAGGACCGTAGAACCGGATACCGCCGCCCGCGTGCTTGGCGGCGTACATCGCCGCATCGGCATGCTTCATCAGCGCCTCGGCGTCCTGGCCATCGTTCGGATAGATGCTGACGCCGATGCTGCAGGCGATGCCCAGTTCGTGCCCTGACAGGTTCGCCGGGTCGGCCAGGCTCCTGCGGATCTTTTCGACGACCCGTTCGATGTCGGCCTGTCGACGGATGTTGCGCAGGAGCAGCAGGAACTCGTCGCCACCCAGGCGCGCCACCGTGTCTCCTTCGCGTATCGTGCCGCGCAGCGTCTGCCCGACGTGCCTGAGCAACTCGTCGCCGCAGGCATGGCCCAGCCGGTCGTTGACGAGCTTGAAGTCGTCGAGGTCGAGATACAGGATCGCGAGAAATTCGCCCGGTCGGCGCTCGAGGTGGGCGATGCTCTGCGCGATGCGGTCTTCGAGCACGCGCCGGTTCGGCAGGCCGGTCAGCGCATCGTGGCTCGCCAGATGCTCGAGGCGCTCCTCGTAGCGCTTGCGCTCGGTGATGTCCTGCGTGAAACCGTCGACGCGCACGACGCGCCCGTCGGCGTCGACCACGGGCTCGCAGTGAAAAAGCAGCACGCGCATCTCGCCGTCCGCCGTGAACATGCGGTGCTCGTTGCGCTGCATCTCGCCGCGATGAATCGCCTCGAAGGCGCGCTGCACGCCGGTTCGCTCCTGGACGGGAAACAGCTCGACGATCGTCTGCGCGGGCACCTCGGCGCTGTCGGCGGACAAGCCGAGCAGCCGTTGCAGGCCGGGCGAGCCGGCGGAGAACGTCCTGCGCACCGGGTCGTACGACCAACTGCCCAGCCCAGCGAGCTTCTCGGCGCGCTCGAGCCGCGCGAGACTGGAACGCAGCCGCTCCTCGGTGCGCCTGCGCTCGGTGACATCGACGACGCCGACGATCGTGCCGGTGAACGCTCCGGCCGCATCGAAGCGCGGGCCCGCCTCCAGTTCGAGGAACACCGGTTCGCCGTTCTCGCGGCGAAACTCGAATTCGTAGCGTTCCCGTATGCCGCGCGTGCGCCGCACGAAGCGCTCGCGCAGCGGCACCACCCACTGATCGGCCACGAACTCGAAAATCGACCTGCCGTGCATCTGTTCGGGTGCATAGCCGAGCATTCGCGCCATCGGAACATTGACGAAGACGGTGCGCGCCTGCGCATCGGTCGCCCAGATGCCTTCCTGCAGGCTTCCCAGCAACTCGCGATACCTCGTCTCGTTCGCCCGCTCGCGATGCAGCGACTCGACTTCCGCGCTGACGTCGCGCCACAGCACCGCGACGCCGTCTGCAACGAGCGTCACTCGATGGCGGACCCAGAACGTGCGGCCGCTCGGCGCCTCGAGCGCGAACTGCTCCTCGCTCGCGGTGCCGCTGTTCAGTACGGCGGCGTATCGCGGTACGAGCTCCCGATGATGCGCGTGCAGGACCTTGCTCAGCGGGCGCCCGAGAAGCCTGCGACGCTCGGCGGCGAGCAGCGCTTCGGCGCGCAGATTGAGGTCGACCAGCTCGAAGTCGACCACCCGGCCCGACGCGTCGAAAAGCGGGCGCAACAGCAGGAACGCATCGAAGCCGTCGTCGACGGCGGCGAGCATCCAGCCTTCGCCGCGACGCGTCGGCGAGGGCGACGCCGCGCGTTCGATTCCAGGCTGCGCGGGCGAGGAAAGGTTCGGGGGGTTCTTCATCTGCAATGCAGTCGGCCTGCGCGAGCGCGTCCCGCCAATTCTGTCACGGATCGCGACCGACTCGACGCGTCGATCCACACAGCGCGCACCCCGCCGCCCGAAGTCCCTGCCCGGCACCACCCCATCGGCACATGAAAGGAGTAGACGCCGCATACTTTTCGCTGCCCGTCGTCGACGGGCACCGACAAGGAGACGTTCAAAACATGGAAACGATCGGAAGGTCCGCCTCGAAACTTCGCTCGCCCCGCTGGTTCGCGGCGCCGCTGCTGGCAGGCGCATTGCTGCTGGGCGCAAGCACCGCGTCGATGGCCCAGGACAAGGACAAGGCGCCGGCCAGTCCCGCGGGGCTGACGAGCCTGATCACCGCAACGCCCGAGGAGGGCTTCGCGCTCGCCATCAAGCTGTCGCAGAAAGGCGTGGCGACCACGCAGAAAGACGCGGAAGTGCGCAAGCAGCTGCGACCGGCCTATTCGCACGATCCGAACAGCCTGATCGCCGTCTCGCACGTCATCGCGACGCACTTCCAGACCGTCGCAGCGGCGAACAACTACTGGCGCAAGTAAGTAGCGGCCGAGCTGCCCGCGGCGTGGTCGTCCGCCGCGGTCGAGCGCGGCGTCGGGCGCCGGCGCTGCAGAGGGGATGCTTCAGGGGGTTGTTGGCGGAGACGGAGGGATTCGAACCCTCGATGCAGTTTTTGGCCGCATGCTCCCTTAGCAGGGGAGTGCCTTCGACCTCTCGGCCACGTCTCCTGGCTTCGAATGAGATAACGCTCGCTCGATGCCGGCTCGGGCGCGATTGTACCGCACGATGGCGGGGCCAACACGGCGGATGCCGGGAGCGCCCCGGCCGCGACGCTGGAACGGAAGCTACTTCCCCACCGGCTCCCCGGCCGTCGCCGGCTGGTCCAGCCCGAACGCCTTGTGCAGCGCGCGCACCGCGAGCTCCATGTACTTGTCCTCGATGATCACCGAGATCTTGATCTCGCTCGTCGAGATCATCCGGATGTTGATGCCCTCTTCCGACAGCGTCCGGAACATCAGGCTCGCGACGCCGACGTGCGAGCGCATGCCGATGCCGACGACCGACACTTTCGCGATCTTCGGGTCGCCGATGATCTCGTTCGCGCCGATCTCGTCCTTCACGTTCGAGTTCAGCACGTCGATCGCGCGCTGCAGTTCGGGCGCCTGGACGGTGAACGAGAAGTCGGTGGTGCCGTCGACGCTCTGGTTCTGGATGATCATGTCGACGTCGATGTTCGCGTCGGCGATCGCGCCGAGGATCCGGGAGGCGACGCCGGGGCGGTCGGGCACCCGGGTGATCGTGATCTTTGCCTCGTCGCGGTTGAACGCGATGCCCGAGATGACGGCCTGCTCCATTTCCGGATCTTCCTCGAATGTGATCAGCGTGCCCGACTTCGCTTCGATTTCGACGGGGATGTCGGGTGGCGTGAGACTCGACAGCACGCGCGTCTTCACTTTGTACTTGCCGGCGAATTCCACCGAGCGGATCTGCAGCACCTTCGATCCGAGGCTCGCCATCTCGAGCATCTCCTCGAAGGTGACGCGCTCGAGCCGGCGTGCTTCCGGAACGATGCGCGGGTCGGTGGTGTAGACGCCGTCGACGTCGGTGTAGATCAGGCACTCGTCGGCGTTCAGCGCAGCAGCGACCGCCACCGCGGAGGTGTCCGAGCCGCCCCGGCCGAGCGTGGTGATGTTGCCGTCGCCGTCGACGCCCTGGAAGCCGGTGATGACGACGACGCGGCCGGCGTCGAGATCCCGGCGCACGCGTGCGTCGTCGATCGAGACGATCCGCGCCTTGGTGAAAGCGCCGTCGGTGCGCACCGGCACCTGCCAGCCGGCGTAGCTGACGGCGTCGACCCCCATCGACTTCAGCGCCATCGCGAGCAGGCCCACCGAGACCTGCTCGCCGGTGGCGGCGATCATGTCGAGTTCGCGACGGTCGGGCTGCGGCTGGATCTCACGCGCCAGCGCAATCAGCCGGTTCGTCTCGCCGGCCATCGCCGAAGGCACGACGACCATCCGGTGGCCTGCCTGGCGCCAGGTGGCGACGCGCAGCGCGACGTTGCGGATGCGCTCGACCGAGCCCATCGAGGTGCCGCCGTACTTGTGAACGATCAGGCCCATCCCGGTATCCGCTGCGCGTGTCGCAAAAAACCCGCGATTATACGGAAGGGTCTGCGTCGCCGAAGGCCGCACGCGGGTCGAGGTGGTCGCCGCGCCACTCGATCTCGATGCGCGCGTCGCCCGCCGCCCCGGCGGGCCAGGCGCTGCGATCCATGCCGATTCCGGCCACGTAGAGCAGTCGTTCGCCCGCATGCAGCGCAGGCATCCGCGCGCGCAGATGCGGTGCGATGCCGCACTCCTGGAAGAGATTCTTCAGCGTGCGGCTGCGAGCGCCGGCTCGCGGTCGCAACCGCTGCGAACCGCGCACGGCACGAACCTGGAGCGGCTGCGCGGCGAGCCATTCGGCCGGTACGGCGTCGGCACGCTGCGAAGGCGTGAAGCGAAGCTCGCCGCCCCAGCCAGCGAGCGCGATCGCGCGTTCGCCGCGCCATCGGAAAGCGACGTCCGGCGGCGGTTCGGCAGCGTCCGTCGCTTCGGGCGTCGCTCCCGTCGCGACGCCGGCGAGGCCCTGCGCCGACGCGCGCGCCGCCTCGACGTCGATACGCTCGCGATAGCGGCGAAAGCGCAGGCCGTCGTGCGCGAGCAGCGCGTGCGCCGAGCGCCCGAGCAGCATCTGCGACACCCACTCGGCCAGACGCGCGCGGCTGGGGGGCGCAGCGCCCAGCGACGCGAACCACGCGCGCACGGCGAGGTCGCGTCGCACGGCCGGCAGCGCCGCGAGTGCGCGCCGGTCGATCGCACGCGCCCCCGGGGCGACGCCCGCCTCTCGCAGGTCGCGGGCGGCGAACTCGCGCAGCGCCTCGCCGCTCTCGCGCAGCCACGCGGCCGAGCGCAGCACGTTCTCGCGCAGCCCCGGCACGAGATTCGCCAGTTCGGGAATGATGCGCGTGCGCAAGGCGACGCGCAGGAAGTCGGCATCGACGTTCATCGGATCGTGGACCCAGGCGAGGCCGCGCTCGCGGGCCTGCTCGACGATGCGCTCGCGCCCGATCGCCAGCAGCGGTCGCAGCAGCCAGCCACCGTCGAGCCGCTGCGCGGGCGACATCGCCGCGAGCGCCGCCGGGCCGCTGCCACGCGCAAGGCGCATCAGGACCGTCTCGACCTGGTCGTCGGCCTGGTGCGCGGTGACGAGCGCCCGCGAACCGGTCTGCGCGACCGCTGCCCACAACGCCCGGTAGCGCAGCGCGCGCGCCCATGCTTCGAGGTTGGCGCCGCGCGGCGCTGCCGGCAGCCGCGTGGCGCCGAATCGAACGCCCGAGCGCAGCGCCTCGCGCTCGCAGTGCTCGTGCCATTCGTCCGCCTGCGGCTGCAACCCGTGGTGCACGTGCCAGGCGACGACGAGCGCCTTCGGCCGGCAGCGCGCAATCGCGTCGAGCAGCACCGTGGAATCGACGCCGCCGCTGTAGGCGACGACGAGGCGCTCGTCGGGGGCGAGGCGGCGCAGCGACGACTCGACCGCGGCGACGATGTCGTGCGCCGAGGCGCTGCGCGCTGCGCGCTCAGAAGGTGTGAACGAATCCGGCATGTCCGAGCGGCTCGCCGGAACGCGCCCAATCAAGACGCAAAGCGCAGCCGTAGCGCGGGGCTACGGCGAGCATTTGCAACGCCGAGTGGGCGCGTTCCGGCGACACGAGCGGGCATGACGGATTCGTTCGCACCTTCTCACTGCAGCTTCGACAACTCCGCGCGGAACTCGCGCAGCACCTGCTCGGGGTGTTCGAGCCCCTTGGCGCGCGCCTCCGCGATCCACTTCAACTCGATCGGCGAGGTGCGTGCGCGCACCGCCTCGACGAAGGCGCGATCGGCGAAATTCGCCCGCACGTCGTTCGCCTGCATCGCCGCCAGCGCATGCTGGTCGACCTCGTCCCAGGCGCGGCCGAACATGCGCGCCGCATGCTCCCCGGACAGGCGGGCGATCGCGGCCTGGTCGGCGGTGGCGATGCGATCCCAGGTGGCCTGGTTCATCACGAACGCGAAGCTGGTGTTGTAGAGCCCGCCGGGGAAGACGACGCGGTAGCGGATCAGCCTTTCGAGCCGCAGCGACTCGATCGTCTCGGCGGGACCGAACAGTCCGTCGATCGCGCCCGAGGCGAGCAGTTCCTGCGCCTCGGCCGACGGCTTGAGCACGATGCTCACGCCGATCGCCTTGCCCACGCTCGCCACCATGCCGCCGTCGCCGCGCAGCTTCAGCCCCTGCAGGTCGGCAAGCGACTCGATCGGCTTCTTCAGCGTGTACAGCTGACCGGGGCCGTGCGTGAACACGGCGATCACCTTCAGGCCCCGGTGCTCGTTGAGCCGGGCGAAATAGCGGTCGAAGATGCGCTGGTATGCGATCGAGTTCGCTTCGGCGGATTCACCGGAAAACGGCAACTCCGCGATCTGCGAAAGCGTGTAGCGGTCGGGGGTGTAGCCGTGCACCGAGTACGAGACGTCGGCGAGCCCTTCGCGCACCGCATCGAAGGTCCCCGGCGGCGGCGACACCGGCTTTGCAAGCACCTTGCAGACGACGCGCCTGGACGTGGCTTCGGCGACTTCGTCGCACCACTTGCCGACGGTTTGCGAAAGCACGTGGCCGCTCGGCATCCAGTTCGACACGTTCAGTGCGACCTGTTGCGCTACGGCCGGGCCGGCAGCCATCGACAGCGCAATCGCGGCTGCCACGGTGCGCCAGTTCGCGACGCCCATTTCTCGTTGTTCACTCCCTTTTGCGTGCATCGCGCCGCGCGCGCCGCATCGCCCGCCGAAGTATAAGCACGCGCCCGCTCCGACCCGTCCCGGGCGAAGCCTCCGGGCGCTGGGGGATTACCCGGGGGCAGGCGAGCGCCGGCGCCTTGCCCGCACCTGCCGCTCGAACAGCCGCAGATCGACGTTCGGCACGAACAGTTCGATGAAGCTCAGGGCGAAGCCGCGCAGGAACGCGTCGCGACGCACGGCGAGCTTCACCGAGTTCATGCCGAACAGCGCGCCGGCGGGCATCATCGCCAGCGTCCGGTCGCGCTGCGGATCCCATGCCAGTCCGGTGACGATGCCCACGCCCAGTCCGATGCCCACGTAGGTCTTGATCACGTCCGAGTCGATCGCCGAAAGCACGATGTCGGGGCGCAGTCCCGCTTCGGCAAATGCGCGATCGATGCGGCGCCGGCCGGCGAATTCCTCGACGTAGGTGATCAGCGGATGACGCACGAGCGCGTGCAGCGACAACGGCTGGCCGACCAGGGGGTGCCTGCGCGGCACGATGACGACGTGCTCCCACTCGAAGGCGGGAATCGCCAGCAGTTCGTCGGCGTCCTGCGGCACTTCGGTGGCGATCGCGAAGTCGACCTCGCGCGACAGCACCAGCTGGGTGATCTGGCTCGGGCTGCCCTGCAGCAGCGTCAGGTGCACGGCCGGATAGCGCCGGCGAAATTCGCGCACGACGTTCGGCAGCGCATAGCGCGCCTGCGTGTGCGTGGTCGCCACGCGAAGCTCGCCGTCGTCGCGCGCCCGGTAGTCGGCCGTGACGCGCTCGATGCCGTCGATTTCGGCGAGCACGCGCTCGGCGCGCTCGAACACGGCACGCCCGGGATCGGTGAAGCCGAGGATGCGCTTTCCGTGCCGCACGAAGACGTCCACGCCGAGCTCCGCCTCGAGCTCGAGGATGCCGCGCGACAGCGCCGGCTGCGAGGTGCCGATGGCCTGCGCCGCGCGCGTGAGGCTGAAGCCGTGGCGCGCGGTTTCACGCAGGAAGCGAAGCTGCTGCAGGTTCATTGCCGGGCACGGACGGGCATGCCGAACGTGCGGCTCAGGGCGCGCGGCACGAGCGGTCGGGGAAATAGCGATCGCAAAAATAGCACGCGTCGCCGGGCAGCCAGCGCGGCACGGCGTAGTAGCGCCGGCGAATCCGGTCGAGGATCTGCTCGCGGTAGCGCTCGTAGCGAAAACCCCGCCCGTCGACCAGGTGGAAAGTCGCTCCGCTCAGCGTGATGGTCGCGTGCGTCGCGTGCTCGAAATACGCATCGAACTCGCCGATGCGATCGGAGCGACGCCGCACGATGAGGACGTCCTTGCCGTCGAGCGCGCGGAAGTCGGTGAGGATGTCGTCGTGCCGCGCATGGCTCGTGCCCGGGCCGAACACGATCACGTGCTCGCCCAGCGCGTAGCCGATCGTCGCCGCCGGCGAATAACCGTCGGCGGCGATCACGTGCGTCGAGCGCCACGGTGCAAGCGCCGCGGCGAGCTCGTCGCTGCGCACTGTCATCACCAGCCCGGGGTAGCCGCTCCACGCGCGAAAGGCCTCGAGCGGCACCGCGGCGAGCGCGCCGATCAGGATCCAGTGTGCGAGCGCGAACACCGACGCGAAGGCGAGCGCACGCGCCATCGACCGTGCGCTCGCCGAGAGTGCGAACCAGAGCACGGCCGGAAAGACGAAGCTGGCCAGCCAGTGCAGGCCGATCGTCTTGACGAGCGAGAGCAGCGCGAAGATCGCCAGCGGCACCAGCGCGAGAAAGCGCAGCGCCCGGCGATCGCGCAGCGCGCGTCGCGCAGCGGGCGCCTCGCCGTTCGCGCCCGCCGCGTCCGGCGCTTCGCGCGAGCCGCGCAGCAGCCGCCACGCCACCGGCGGCGTCAGTACGTAGGCGACGCTCACCGCGTACAGCAACGGCGTTCGCCACGACAGCGCCGCGTCGCCGTGCCGGTTCAACAGGTTGAACATCACGTTCGGCCAGCAGTTCTGCGCGTTCCAGGCGATCTGTATCGCCGCGCCCGGCAGCGAACCCACGACGATCCAGAGCAATCCGTGCAGCGACGCCCGCGTCGGGCGCGACACGAGGTGCACGAGCAGCGCGATCGCGAGCAGCGCGGCGAAATACTTCGACAGCAACGCGCCCGACAACGCGAGGCCCGTGTACAGGAAGTCCATCGTGCGCCCGCTGGAGAGCGCGCGCAGGTACAGCGCAACCGCCGACGCGGTGAAGAGCATCAGCGGGATGTCGGTGGTGATGGCCACGTTCCACGCGTTCAGCGGAACGAGCAGCACCAGCGTCGCCGTCGACCAGGCGAGCGTCTCGCCGCGGCGGCGCATCAGCGCCCAGCCGAGCGCGGCGAGCAGGGGCGGTGCGAGCAGCGCCGGCAGGCGCAGCACGAAGCGGCTGCCCGAGACCTGCCCGAGCAGCGCCAGCCACCAGCCGATCATCGGCGGGTGGTCGTAGAAGCCCCAGTCGGGGTGGCGCCCCCATTGCGCGAAATAGGCCTCGTCGCTCGTCATCGGCAGCGCCGCGGCGAACCATGCGCGCAATGCCGTGAGGACGAGCAGCGCGATCCAGAAACTGCGGCGTGCGCGTTCGGCGTCGCCGAAAGCGCGTTCGAAGTACGACGTCATCGAGTCCGCCCGCGCAGCATGCCGCACGAGCGCCGTGCGCCGGCGAGGGGTGCACAAGAAAAAGGGCGCACGTTGCGGTGCGCCCCGAAAACGGCAGTAGCTGCCGCCGAAACGGCAGAGATCGCCGCCATTACGGCAGCGTTCGCTGCCCCTCCTCCTCCTCCTCGAATGACGGCAATCCTAATCGACCTCCGGGCCGCCGTCCACGCCTTTCCGGTACCGGCTGACCCGGGTTTCCCCGCAGGCCGGCGCCGCGGCGGCATTCGCGCAGCGCTCGATCGACGCATCGGCACGGTCAACGGGTCCGGTCGACCCAGGCGAGCATCCCCAGTGCGAGCACGAAGGCGGCGATGCTGGGAACGCTCACCGAGACGAGCGCAGGCCACGTGTTCAGCAGCCCGAGATGCGAGAAAAGACCGTTGAGGAAGTGAAACGCGATGCCGAGCATCACGCCGGCGAAGACCTTGTAGCCGATTCCGCCGGCCCGCGCCTGCAGGTAGCCGAAAGGCAACGCGAGCGCCATCATCACGATGACGGCCAGCGGGTAGACGAGCTTCTTCCAGAGCGCGATCTCGTACTGGGCGGCGTTCTGCCGGTTCTCGCGCAGGTGCTGCACGTAGCGGTACAGCGCAAGCGCCGACATCCGGTCGGGCTGCACGAGCAGCACGCCGAGCAGCGACGGGGTGAGTTCGCTTTGCCACAGGCGATGCGCCTCGTGCGCCTGCGTCGTTCGCACCAGCGGCGCATCGCCCGGCAGGCTGATCTCGTCGAACCGGGTCGAGTCGACGTCTTCGAGCCGCCACGCATCGGGCGGGACGTATTGCGCCGAACGCGCCTCGACGAGTTCGGAGAGCCGCATCTGCGGATCGAACTCGAAGACGCGCACGTCGCGCAGGGTTCCGTCGGGCATCAGTTCGCCGACGTTCACGAAGCGAAGGCGCCCGACCTCGCCTGCCTTGTCGCGCACCGAGTCCTTCAGCCACAGCCCGGATCGGAACTGACCGCCCGCCGACGCGCCGATCGACGTCAGCCGCAGCTTCTGGCCCAGGCGCTCGGCGGGCGGCGCGAGTCCTTCGCCCACGAGCGCGGTGAGCAACGCGAAGACCAGGCCGATGCCGGCGATCGTCGACAGCGCCTGGCGGCGCCCCAGCCCGGCGGCCCGCATCGCCGTGAACTCGGAGTTCGACGCGAGCTGCGCCAGCGCGTAGATCGTGCCGATCAGCGCAGCGATCGGCATCAGCTCGTAGACGTGCGCGGGAAGGCCGAGCAGCACGAACGCCACGGCGTGCTGCAACCGGTAGCCGCCGCGGCCGATGTCGTCGAGTTCGTTGATGAAGTCGAAGAAGGCGAACAGCGCGAGGAAGCCGAACAGCACGAAGGCGACCGCCGCGCCGATCTGCACGCCGAGGTAGCGTCGCAGCACTTTCATCGGCGACGGCCCGGGGGCAGGCGCGGGTTTCGCGTCATGCGCGCGCAGCGCGCCAGCGGGCAAAGCGGCGACGCGGCAGCGTCGTGCGGCGGCGGAACAGCCAGACGATCAGCAGCAGCATCGCCGCGTGCAGCACCCACACGCCCAGGCCGAAGGAAGTGCGCCCCTGGCCGATGCGCGATTGCATCACGGTGAGAAGGTTGTTGTAGACGAGGTAGACGAGAAGCGCGGCCAGCAGGTTCACCGAGCGCCCGGCGCGCGGGTTCATCGACGAAAGCGGAATCGCGAGCAGCGCCATCAGCACCGTCGATATCGGCAGGCCGATGCGCCAGGCCAGCTCGCCCAGGTTGCGGGCAGACGGATCGGCGACGAGTTCGCGGGTCGACTTGAACTTCGCGCGATCTTCGGCGACGACCGTGTCGCGCGGCTCGAGCCGCAGTCCGTAGCGGCCGAACTCCATCAGGCGAAAGTCGGCCTGCCCGCGCGTGCCGTCGTAACGGCGACCGTCTTCGAGCACCAGGAAGCGGCTGCCGTCGGGGCGGTTCTCGATACTGCCGCTGCGCGAAACGACGACGGTGAGCACATCGCCGCGCGCCTGCGTGACAAAGACGTTGCGCACCTGCGTCTGCGCCTCGTTCAGCGATTCGACGAAGAAGACGCGATTGGCCGACACCGATTCACGAAAGCGCCCGGCCGCGACCTGCGAGACGTCCTCGCGCTGGGCGAAGCGTTGCTGGTATTCGCTCGCCTGCCGGTTCGCCCACGGCGCGACGACGAACGCGACGACGGCCACCAGCAACGCGATCGGCACGGCCACGCCGAGCACCGGGCGGATCCAGGCGGTCAGACTCAGCCCGCTGGCGAACCAGATCACCATCTCGGAATCGCGAAAGGCGCGCGTGAGCGACATCAGCACGGCGACGTAGACGGTGAGCACGAGCAGCACCGGCAGCACGTTCACGGAGTTGAAGGCGATCAGCGGAAGGACGCTGGCGGTGTCGACGCGGTCGTTCGCCGCGCGGCCGAGAAAGCGGATCAGCGATGTCGTCAGCATGATGACGAACAGCGCCGCGAACACGACTCCGGCGAGATTGGAAAGGTCTCGTCGCAGTGCCTTTTCGAAGAGCATCGCGGGACGACCCTCGTATAATCCGCCGGTCGACTATCGAGAAAAACAAGCGATGCAATTTAGCACAACGACTTCCGCTCCCGCACGCGCGCGCGCCGGCTGCGCCCTCGTTCCCGTTCTCGGCGCGAAGCTCTGCGGCGACGCCGCCAAGGCGATCGACGAAGCGAACGGCGGGCGGTTGTCGCGCCTTCTCGGCAGCGGAGACCTCGCGAAGAAGGCGGGCTCGACGCTCTCCACGCATCTCGACGGCACGATCGCCCGCGTCGTGCTGGCGTCCTTCGGCGAAGGCAAGCAGGCGACCGAGAAGGCGTACATCGACACCGTTCGCGCCGCCTACAAGGCGGCCGGCCAGTTCGCCGCCGCCGACGCGCTCTCGATGCTGCACGACGTCGCGGTCGACTCGCGCGATCTTGCGTGGAAGCTGCGCGTGCAGATGCTCACGGCACGCGACGTCGCCTATCGCTTCGAGCAGATGAAGAGCGAGCCCGAGCCGAAGCCGCCGCGACCCGGTCGCGTCGCGCTCGCGCTCGAACGCGCCGACGCCGGCGCGGCCGCTCGCGAGATCGAGCGCGCGGGCGCGATCGCCAACGGCGTCGACTTCGCCAAGGACCTCGGCAACCTGCCGGCGAACGTCTGCACGCCGACGTATCTGGCCGACGCGGCGAAGAAGCTCGCCCGGGAGCACGGCCTGAAGTGCGAGGTGCTCGACGAGAAGCAGATGCAGGCGCTGAAGATGGGCGCGCTGCTCGCCGTCGCGCGCGGCTCGTCGCAGCCGCCCAAGCTCATCGTGCTGCGCTACCAGGGCGCGGGGGCGAAAAAACCGCCCGTCGTCCTCGTCGGCAAGGGCGTCACCTTCGACTCCGGCGGCATCTCGCTGAAGCCGGCGCCCGAAATGGACGAGATGAAATTCGACATGTGCGGCGCCGCTTCGGTGCTCGGCACGATGCGCGCCGTCGCCGAAATGAAGGCGAAGGTGAATCTCGTCGTCGTCGTGCCCAGCACCGAGAACATGCCGGGCGGGCGCGCGACGAAGCCCGGCGACGTCGTGACGACGATGTCGGGCAAGACGGTCGAGATCCTCAACACCGACGCCGAAGGGCGGCTGATCCTGTGCGATGCGCTCGAGTACGCCAGGCGCTTCTCGCCCGCCGCGGTCGTCGACGTCGCAACGCTCACCGGCGCATGCGTCATCGCGCTCGGTCATCACCACTCGGGGCTGTTCTCTCCCGACGACGCGCTTGCCGACGAGTTGCAGGCGGCCGGCCGCGACGTGGCCGACACCTGCTGGCGGATGCCGCTGGACGAGGCCTACCAGGAGCAGCTGAAGTCGCCGTTCGCCGACGTCGCCAACCTCGGCGGACGGCCTGCCGGCTCGGTCACCGCCGCCTGCTTTCTCGCGCGCTTCGCGCGCGATTACGACTGGGCGCATCTCGACATCGCCGGCACTGCGTGGCGCTCGGGCGTGAACAACAAGGGCTCCAGCGGCCGGCCGGTGCCGCTGCTCACGCGCTTCGTCCTGGCGCGTGCCGGCGGCGCCTGACCGCCGTCGGCGCAGCCTGCCCCCGCGGCCGTTTCGACTCGCCTGCCCGGCATGACGCGCGTCGACTTCCACTTCAACGCCGCCGACAAGATCGGCTACGGCTGCCGGCTGGTACGCAAGGCGTACCGCGCGAAGCACCCCGTGTTGGTGTGGTGCGACGACGCAGCGCGGCTCGACGCCTTCGATCGCCTGTTGTGGAGCGACCCGCCCGCCGATTTCGTCCCGCACGTGCGTGCCGGCGATCCGCTCGCCGCGCAGACGCCGATCGTTCTCGCGCACGAGGCGGTCGACACCGACGCGCACGACGTCCTCGTGAACCTCGGGCGCGTCACCCCGCCGATGTTCGCCCGCTTCGCGCGGCTCATCGAGATCGTCGGCCTGGACGAGGACGACCGGGCCGCGGCACGCGACCGCTGGCGCTTCTATCGCGATCGCGGCCATCCGATGACGCGGCACGATGTCGGCCGCACGGCCGGCTGAGCGAAACGATGCAAACCGACGACGAACTGCAGCGCCTGGTCGCGCAATTGCGCTTCGCGAGCGACGCCGAAGCGAAGGCCGACCCGGGCGACGACGCGATCCCGATGCTCACCGAGGTCGTCGAACTGCCGCGCTACGACTCGGCCGAGCTGCCGCACGCGCTCACCGACGTCGACTGGGCGCACCTGGCGCTGCGCGTGCAGGAAAACGTCCTCGAGCGACTGCTCGGCCGCTCGGAAACGCTGATCGACGACGAGATGCAGGCAGGCCTCGAGGCCGTGCTGTCGCGCGCCACCGAATCGCTCGCCGCCGAGTTGCGCCTGACGCTCGCGCAACTGGTGCGCGACCTCGTCGCGCGGGCGGTCACCGACGAACTGACGCGGGTGCACGACGAGATCATGAGCGCGCGCGCGAGGTCATGAGCGCGCGCGAGGTCACGAGCGCGAGCCAAACGTGAGCGCGCGCGAAAGGCAGTGGCGCCGGTGATACAGTTCGCGTGCCGCCGGCAGGCCCGATCGCAACTTCCCCGCTTCCCGAAATGAGTACCGCCCGCCGCTCGAATTCCCGACCTCGCTCCGATGCCGTCGACGCGGTGCGCGCGCCCGAAGCGCCGACCGAGCTGGCGAAGAGCTTCGAGCCGGCCGAGATCGAATCGTTGTGGTATCCGCTGTGGGAAGCGCGCGGGTATTTCGCCGCCGGAAACACCGAGGGCGCGCCATCGTTCTCGATCCAGCTGCCGCCGCCGAACGTCACCGGAACGCTGCACATGGGGCACGCGTTCAACCAGACGGTGATGGACGCGCTCACGCGCTACCACCGGATGCGCGGCGACAACACGCTGTGGCTGCCGGGAACCGACCACGCCGGCATCGCGACGCAGATCGTCGTCGAGCGTCAGCTCGACGCGCAGCGCATCACGCGCCACGACCTGGGCCGCGAGAAGTTCGTCGAGCGCGTGCGGGCGTGGAAGGAGGAGTCGGGGTCGACGATCACGCGGCAGATGCGCCGCATGGGCGCCTCCACCGACTGGTCGCTCGAGTACTTCACGATGGACCCGAAGCTGTCGGCCGTCGTTCGCGAGGTGTTCGTCGGCCTGCACGAGCAAGGGCTCATCTACCGCGGCAAGCGGCTGGTCAACTGGGATCCCGACCTGCTCACCGCGGTCTCCGACCTCGAGGTCGTCAGCGAGGAAGAAGAAGGACAGCTCTGGCAGATCCGCTATCCGCTCGCCGACGGCAGCGGAACGATCACGGTGGCAACGACGCGCCCGGAGACGATGCTCGGCGACACCGCCGTGATGGTGCATCCGGACGACGAGCGCTATGCCGCGCTCGTCGGCAGGACCGTGCTGCTGCCGCTGTCGGGGCTCGGCGACGAGCCGGCCTTCGACGCTGCGGCGCTGTCGCGCGAAGGGTCCGCAGCGCCCCGAACCGCCGCGGCGCTCGAAGCCCTCGTTGCGCGCGGCGCCGAGCGCGGCTGGCGGGAGATCCCGATCATCGCCGACGACTACGTCGATCGCGAGTTCGGCACCGGGGCGGTGAAGGTCACGCCCGCGCACGACTTCAACGACTACGCGGTCGGACAGCGCCACGGCCTGCCGACGATCGGCGTGCTCACGCTCGACGGCCGCATCAACGAGAACGCATCGGCGCGCTACCGCGGGCACGGCCGCTTCGATGCGCGCCGGATGATCGTCGCCGACCTCGAGTCGCTCGGCCTGCTCGAGTCGGTGCACCGGCACCGGATGATGGTGCCGCGCGGCGATCGCACGAACGCGGTCATCGAACCGATGCTCACCGACCAGTGGTTCGTCGCGATGAGCAAGCCGGCGCCCGCCGGTTCGCGGCTGGCCGGCGCGAGCATCGCGCAGCGCTCGCTCGAGGCGGTGGCCGAAGGCCGCATCCGCTTCGTGCCCGAGAGCTGGAAAGCCACCTACGATCACTGGCTCACCAACATCCAGGACTGGTGCATCTCGCGCCAGCTGTGGTGGGGGCACCGCATCCCCGCCTGGTACAAGGCCGACGCGAACGGTGCGCCGCTGCACGACGCAAGCGTCTTCGTTGCGCGCAGCGAGCGCGAAGCGCGCGAGAAGGCGCGGGCGGCCGGCTGGAGCGGGGCGCTGGTGCAGGACGACGACGTACTCGACACCTGGTTCTCCTCGGCGCTGGTGCCGTTTTCCACGCTGGTCGATCCCGACGAGCCCTTCCGCGACGGACATCCGAACCTGTTGCCCGCGCTCGCGCGCTACCTGCCGTCGTCGGTGCTCGTCACCGGCTTCGACATCATCTTCTTCTGGGTCGCGCGCATGGTCATGATGACGCTCGCGTTCACCGGCGAAGTGCCTTTCCGCGACGTCTACGTGCACGCGCTGGTGCGCGACGCCGAAGGCCAGAAGATGTCGAAGAGCAAGGGCAATACGCTCGATCCGATCGACCTGATCGACGGCATCGCGCTCGACGCGCTGGTGGCCAAGCGCACCTCGGGGCTGATGAATCCGAAACAGGCCGCGTCGATCGAGAAGCGCACGCGCCAGGAGTACCCGAAGGGCATTCCCGCATTCGGTGCCGATGCGCTGCGCTTCACTTTCGCCTCGCTCGCCGGTCCCGGACGGAACATCAACTTCGACCTTAACCGCTGCGAGGGCTATCGCAACTTCTGCAACAAGCTGTGGAACGCCACGCGCTTCGTGCTGATGCACTGCGAAGGTCGCGACAACGGCTTCGAGGCGCACGGCGCCGAGCAGTGCGGTCCGGGCGGCTACCTCGACTTCGGCCCGCTCGAGCACTGGATCGTCTCGCAGCTGCAGCGCACCGAGGCGCAGGTCGAGCGTCACTTCGGCGACTATCGCTTCGACCTCGCCGCGCGCGCGATCTACGAGTTCGTCTGGAACGAGTACTGCGACTGGTACCTCGAGCTGGCGAAGGTGCAACTGCAGCCAAGGGACGAAGCGGACGAGGCGAGCGCGCGCGCCACGCGGCGCACGCTGCTGCGCGTGCTCGAGGCGGTGCTGCGCCTGGCGCATCCGATCATCCCCTTCGTCACCGAGGCGCTGTGGCAGAAAGTCGCGCCGCTGGCGATGCGCTACGGTGAACGCGGCGAGCAGGCGCTTTCGGGCGAAGCGCTGCAGCGCGCGATCGCCGAACGGCGTTTCTCGATCATGACGCAGCGCTTTCCGCAGGCCGACGAGGCGCGCATCGACCCGGGCGCCGAAGCGTGGGTCGGCGAACTGAAGGCGATCGTCGAAGCGTGCCGCGCGCTGCGCGCAGAGATGGGCGTCTCGCCCGCGCAGAAACTTCCGCTGGTCGCCACCGGCGACGCGCAGCGGCTCGCCGCGTTCGCCCCGTACCTGCGCTCGCTCGCGCGACTCGACGAAGTACGCATCGTCGAACGCCTGCCCGAGGACTCGGTCGCTCCGGTGCAGGTCGTCGGCGAAACGCGATTGATGCTGGCCATCGAGGTCGACGTCGACGCCGAACGGCACCGGCTCGACAAGGAACTCGCGCGACTCGACGCCGAGATCGGCAAGGCGCAGGCGAAGCTGGCGAACGCCAGCTTCGTCGATCGCGCGCCGGCGGCCGTGGTCGAGCAGGAGCGCGAGCGGCTGGCGAGCTTCGGTGCTACGCGCGCGAAGCTCCAGGAGCAGCGCGCCCGGCTCGGTTAGTTCGCGTCTCGGCGGTTGCTCAGCGCCGCTTCAGGTAGAACGTCCACTCGCGCTCGCCGACGTCGGTGCGCACGAGCTCGTGCCCGGTCTGGCGCGAAAAGGCCTCGAAGTCGCGCTTCGAGCCCGGATCGGTCGACGTCACCTTCAGCACCTGCCCGCTGGGCAGGTCGGTCAGCGCCTTCTTCGCCCGCAGGATCGGCAGCGGGCAGTTCAGGCCGCGTGCGTCGACTTCGCGATCGAAGTGAACGTCGTTTTCGGTCATCGCTTTCTCGGGGAAGATCGGAAGGGAATGCGCCGAGTCTAGCAGCGCCGGCCGCGCGCCGTTCGCAGCGCCCGCCCGATGCGCGCAGGCACGAGGCGGCTTGCGAGCACGGCGCCGGCGCATCGAGCTAGCCGCCGGATGCGTCGTCGCGTCGCGGCCGCGGAAGGTCGACGAACTCGAAGGGCAGCCCGCGCGCGCGCATCCAGTCGGCCACCGCGAGCCCGGTGCCCGCGCGCCACGGCTTCAGGCGTTCCGGCGCGACCATCCGGTACTCGACGAGCTCCTCCGAGAGCCGGACGGTGCCGCGCGCGATCGCGTGGTAGGCGATGATCACTTCGTTCTTGCGCACGAAATCGTAGACGCCGATCAGTGCCGCACGTTCGACATCGAGGTCGGTCTCCTCCTTGATCTCGCGCCGGATGCCGTCTTCGGGCGTCTCGCCCGCCTCGAGAAAGCCGGTGATCAGCGCGAACGTCTTCGGTGGCCAGGCAGCGTTGCGCGCCAGCAGGATCTCGTCGCCGACCTGCACGAGCCCGGCGACGACCGGGGCCGGGTTGTTCCAGTGCGTGAAGCCGCAGCCGCGGCAGGCGCTGCGCTCGCGCCCGCCGAAAGTCTCGATCGACAATGGCTGCGCGCAGCGCGGACAGAAGCGGTAATCGGGGTGGAGCATCGGCGGAGGGTTTGGCGCTGCAGCGAAAGCGAAGCGCCAGCTAGCGCGAGTGCCTGGCGGCAAGCCGCTCGAAGCCCGGATAGCGCTCGCGCGCGATCACGTACTTGCGCGCAAAGCGCCCCCACGGCTCGCCGCGCGCAACGGCGTCGGCGAAACCGTCGCGCTCGACGATCGTCGTTCCGCCCAGCAGCGTGACGCCGCGCGCGAACAGGTCGTCGGGAACGCAGCCGCCGCCCGGGCCGACGAGGGCGAGCCAGCGGGCCGCGCGCGCTGCCGCGAGCACTGCGTCGAACGTGTCGTTCAGCAGCACGGTCGTGGTGCAAAGCACCTTCTCGCAGCCGGCGAGCTCGGCAGGGTCGAGCGTCACCCGCCACCCGTCGCGCTCGCCGGCAAGCCGGCTCTGCAACTCGAGCACCACGAGCGAGGCGCCGGCCTCGACGATGCGCGGCACCAGCGGCCCGAACAACCCGACCATGCCGATGCGCTCGCCCGGCTGCGGGTCGAGCGAACCGATCGAGTCGGCGGCGGTGTCCAGCGTGTAGCCCGCGCGGCGGAAGAAACGCTGCGAGATCGCGTTGATCGCCGCGAAGCCGAGCGTTCGACGCACCGGATCGTCGTCGAGATATCGGCGCGCGAGTTCGAGCGCCGGCGTGCCGCGCAGCGACGGTGCAGGATCGTCGCTGCGCAGCCGCGCGAAAGTGTCGCCCAGCAGCAGGAACGACAGGCCGATCGAACCGTCCTCGAGCTCGACGCCGCAGAACTCCGATTCGCGCGAACCCTCGTCGGCGGCAAGCGGAAGATGCACGGCAGCGACCGACGGCAGCGGCCCGAGCGCGGCGATCGCCTCGACGCGATCGAGCAACTCGTACGCGAACGCGCGCCGGCGCCCTGCGCCGTCTGCACTCGCCGTCGCGCGGGAGTCCGCTATCGGATCCAGGCCCGCGTCGGGTCGATCGACACGCTCGGTCGTCATGCGTTCAGCCGCGTGCGCGCACCCAGTCGGGCACGCCGGCCAGCGCCGCCGGCAGTCGTGCCGGCTCGCTGCCGCCGGCCTGCGCCATCTCCGGCCGTCCGCCGCCCTTTCCGCCGATCTGCCGTGCGACGAAGTTCACCAGTTCGCCCGCCTGGACCTTCGCGGTCGCGTCGGGCGTGACGCCGGCGATCAGGCTCACCTTCGCCCCGTCGACCGCGGCGAGCACGATCGCGGCGCTCTTGAGGCGGTCCTTGAGCCGATCCATCGTCTCGCGCAGCGTCTTCGCGTCGGCACCGTCGAGCGTGGCCGCCAGCACCTTGATGCCGTCGACCTCGACTGCGCGCTCGGCGAGATCCTCGCCGTGCGAGCTCGCCAGCTTCGACTTCAGCCGCGCGAGCTCCTTCTCGAGCGCGCGCATGTGCTCGAGCGACTGGCCGATGCGCCCGACCAGTTCGCCGGGCGCGGCCTTGAGCATCGAAGCTGCCTCCTTCAGGCGGGCGTCGGTGGCCTGCACCCAGGCGAGCGCATTCTCGCCGGTGATCGCCTCGATGCGTCGCACGCCGGCGGCCACGCCACCCTCGGCGACGACCTTGAACAGCCCGATGTCGCCGGTGCGTGCCACGTGCGTGCCGCCGCACAATTCGCGCGAGGTGCCGATGTCGAGCACGCGCACCTCGCTACCGTATTTCTCGCCGAATAGCGCCATCGCGCCGCTGCGAACGGCATCGTCGAACGGCATGACGCGCGCCTGCGTCGGCGCGTTGCCGAGCACTTCGCGGTTGACGATCGCCTCGATGCGGCGGATCTCGTCGTCGCCGAGCGGCGCGTCGTGCGCGAAATCGAAGCGCGTGCGATCGGCGTCGACCAGCGAGCCGCGCTGCTGCACGTGCGCGCCGAGCACCTCGCGCAGCGCCTTGTGCATCAGGTGCGTGGCCGAGTGGTTGCGCATGGTGCTCGCGCGTCGCGCGGCGTCCACCGACGCGTCGAGCCGGTCTTCGACCGCGAGCGTGCCGGCGACGAGCGTGCCGTGGTGTCCGAACACCTCGGCGCGGATCTTGCGCGTGTCGTCGACGTCGAAGCGCACCGCGCCGTCCTTCGAGGCCAGCACGCCGGCGTCGCCGACCTGTCCGCCCGACTCTGCGTAGAACGGCGTGCTGTCGAGCACGACGACGCCGCGCTCGCCGGCCGACATCTTCGCCACCGACGTGCCGCCGACGTACAGTGCGGCCACGCGCGCATCGTGCACGTCGAGCCGTTCGTAGCCGTGGAACGCCGTGCGCTCGCCCTCGTACTCGAGCGCGGCCTCGGCGCGAAACTTGCCGGCCGCGCGCGCCTGTCGCCGCTGGCGCGCCATCGCCTGCTCGAAGCCGGCCTCGTCGACCGCGACGCCGCGCTCGCGGCAGACGTCGGCGGTGAGATCGAGCGGAAAGCCGTAGGTGTCGTACAGCTTGAACGCGGTCTCGCCGTCGAGGCGATCGGGATTCGCGGCGAGCGCGCCTTCGAGGATCGCCATGCCGTTCTCGAGCGTCTCGCCGAAACGCTCCTCCTCCTGCGCGAGCACCTGCTCGACGCGCTCGCGCGCGGCGCGCAGTTCGGGATACGCCGCACCCATCGAACGATCGAGATCACCGACCAGCCGATGGAAGAAGGGCTCGCGCCGACCGAGCTTGTAGCCGTGGCGCAGCGCCCGGCGCACGATCCGGCGCAGCACATAGCCGCGGCCCTCGTTGCCGGGAATGACGCCGTCGACGATCAGGAATGCGCATGCGCGGATGTGATCGGCGATCACGCGCAGCGACGGGCTGTCGAGGTCCTGCGCGCCGGTCTCGCGCGCGGCCGCGCGAATGAGGTCCTGGAACAGATCGATGTCGTAGTTGCTGTGCACCTGCGGCAGCACAGCCGCGAGCCGCTCGAGCCCCATGCCGGTGTCGACGCAGAGGCGCGGCAGCGGCGTGAGCGTGCCCTGCGCGTCGCGGTCGAACTGCATGAAGACGAGATTCCAGATCTCGATGTAGCGGTCGCCCTCGGCGTCGGGCGAACCGGGAGGTCCGCCGGCGACCCCGGGGCCGTGGTCGTAGAAGATCTCGCTGGACGGACCGCACGGACCGGTGTCGGCCATCTGCCACAAATTGTCCGACGCATAGCGCGCGCCCTTGTTGTCGCCGATGCGCACGATGCGCTCGCGCG
>JACDJC010000209.1_pt1 | contig 76926 bp, 65 predicted proteins | sample 7454191 | NCBI WGS metagenome assembly JACDJC01 (sample SAMN14253291, study PRJNA609438) | sludge metagenome | isolation source: sludge after 25d culture with pyrite and EDTA | collected 2018-12-20 | reverse complement strand
TGCTGAAGCGCGCCCGCAGCCACGATGCCAGGGCAAATACCAGGAAAGCAATGCTGACCAGCCGGCGCGGGTCCGAGCCAGAAATCGCACGACCTGCCAATGGCGCGGTCAATAGCGCGGTCAGGCCCACCGGCGCCATCACAAACCCCGCCAGTGTGGCGCTGTATCCCATGTACTGTTGGAGCCAGAGTGGTAACAGCACCAGGTTGCCAAGAAACAATGCATAGGCACAGGCCATCGTCCAGCTTCCTATCCGGAAATTGCGGACATTAAAAAGGCTCAGATCGACGATGGCCTGCTGCTCGGTACCTTCCCAGATCAAGAATGCGGCCAACCCGATGAGCGTCGCCAACGCCAGCAGAACGATCAACGTGGAAGCGAACCAGTCGTAGTGGCGACCTAGGTCCAGCAGCAACTGGAACGAACCGACCCAGACGATCAGCAAGCCGAGGCCTATGCCGTCGACTCGAGCCATTCTCATCGAGGTCTCCAGTCCTCGAAATACGCGCCAAGCAACCAACACGGATACGATGCCGACGGGTACGTTGACCAGGAAGATCCAATGCCAAGACCAATTATCACTCAACCAACCTCCCAGCAGCGGCCCCACCACGGGCGCGCTGAGTGTGGTCATTGCCAATACCGACAGCGCGAAGCCGAGCCTTCTTGGGGGATAGATGCGCAACAACAAAGCTTGGCAGAGCGGGATCATAGGCCCGGCGAATAGGCCTTGAAGCACGCGAAACAAAACCAGGAATTCGAGATTTGGGGCCAATGCGCACAGCAGCGACATCAGCGTAAACAGTGCCACACTGGCAAGGAAAAGCCGCACCGTGCCGAGCCGCAACACTAGCCAGCCAGTCAACGGCAACGCGATGGCATTGGCGACGCCGAAACTGGTGATGATCCATGTGCCCTGAGTCGGGCTGGCCCCCAGGTCACCGACGATCGTAGGCAACGACACGTTGGCGATGGAAATATCGAGCACGCTCATGAAGGTCGCTAGCGAAACTGATACCGTGCCTGCGAGGCGACGCAGACCTTCCAATGGCCATCCCGCCGGGGCGGCTTGCGCCACAACGTCCCGAGGGCCCGGCACCGCGCTCATGATGCCCCAGGAAACTGTGCGTCGATGATGGCTCGCGCAGCTTGGTCGGCATGTTGCTCCAACTGGGCAAGGCTATTGTCACGAGTCACCGGCGACGGCCGGCAGTCCTCGCTGATCGTGGCAGTGGCATTGGTGTCCACGATTACCCGCATGGAGAGCCCGATGCGCAATGGGTGCTGGCGCAACTGAGCGGGATCCAACTTGATATGGACCGGCACCCGTTGCACGATCTTGACCCAGTTCCCCGTCGCGTTTTGTGCGGGCAGTAGTGCGAAAGCCGCGCCGGTGCCCGCGCCGATCCCCGCAACGCAGCCGTCATATACATGCTGACGACCGTATAAGTCAGCATACAAGCGTGCCGGCTGGCCCAAGCGAATGTCCCGCAGCTGGTTTTCCTTGAAATTGGCTTCGACCCATAGTTGATCGAGAACCACGATGGACATCAAGTTCGCACCTTCCGCGACCCGTTGACCGACCTCGACATGCTTCCGTGCAATCTGACCGGCTACCGGAGCGCGTATTTCGGTGCGGCGGACGGCGAGCCATGCTTCGCGCATTTCGGAAGCCGCCTGCTGAATTGCCGGATGCTGCCGCGGGCTATGCTCGCCGACTAGAGCCAGATGCGCGTCGAGTTCGGCGGAGGCGGTATTGAACGCGGCCTCGGCCGCCGCCAGATCGCTTCGAGCCACGGCGAGTGCAGCTTCAGCAGTACGCAACTCTTCAGTGGAAACAGCCCCTCCGGTCTGCAAGGACACCCTGCGCCGCGCGCTGTCGCCGGCCCGCACCAGCTCTGCGCGAGCACGCTCAATTCGACTGCGATGCAAAGCCAGCGACGACTGCAACATAGCGGTCTTGAGATACAGTGCGCGCGTATCGCGCACCACCAGCGCGAGCTGCGCTTCTTTCAGCAGCAAGCGATTGCGAACGTCGATCGCGTCCAGCAAGACCAATAATTCGCCCTCCCTCACCTGGCCAGTCTCCTCAACGAACAGCGACGCGATGGTTCCGTCTATCTGAGGAGTGATCAGCACGATATTGCCATGGACATAGGCGTTATCGGTGGAGGCTTTGCCGGCGACGAAGAAATGTTGCCACAACCACCAGGCCGCCGCTGCGATAAGGACTCCAGCCGCCAGAAGCCGCAAGCCTTTCCTGCGCCTGGCCCGCCGTTCGCCCTCGGTGCCTGCTCGCTGCTGGGCGTTTTCGCCTTGCGGCGCTTCTGACGCGTTGGCAACAGGATCGGACATGGTGGTCACCTTGATGGTACGGGCGAGAGTATAACCACCCCCGCGGCAACATGGTCGCCCCCGAGACTCACTCCGGTTTGATTCCGGCTTGCTCCATCATCGGACGCCAAAGCTCTACATCACGTTGTATGCGCTCGGCAAAAGCTTGTTTGACCTGACCGTCTTGCGGCAGGACTCCCGCGCCGACGAGCTTTTCGCGGACCGTAGCGTCCTTCAGCATTCTGGAAATTTCTTCAGCCAAGCGGTCGACCACGGCTGCCGGCAACCCGGCCGGGCCGACCACACCGTTCCAGGTCTCAATTTGATGACCTGGGATGATTGAAGCAATGGTCGGCACCCCGGGCAATTGTGGAATCGGCTCCAGGCTGGAAACGCCGAGGAATCGGACCCGGCCGCTGGATGCATGGCTCATGATTTCCGAGATATTGGCGGAGTAAAGATCGGTGTGCCCCCCGAGCATATCAGCCAGTGCGGGGCCGCCTCCTTTGTAAGGAACCAACGTTGCCTCAATACCGGCTCGCTTCAGGAAAATGAAAGCCGACAAGTGTGACAGCGACCCGACTCCAGCATGTCCGACCGTGATCTTGCCAGGGTTGGCACGGCCAAACGCGATCAGGTCTTCAAGCGACTTGAAGCGCGACGCGCTGGTAACGGTCAGCACGAGCGGGTTGCCACCGACATTGGCAATCGGCACAAAATCCTTGAAGGGGTCATACTGGATCTTGTAAAGAAAGGGTGCGAGCGAAATCTGAGTAATCGTGGCAAAGAACAGCGTGTAGCCATCCGACGGGGAACGCGCTACGTGGTTTGCCGCGATGATTCCACCAGCTCCGGCGCGATTCTCCGGCACCACCGAATTATTGATGGCACGCGACAGCCATTCCGCTGTCAACCTCGCCATGAAGTCGGTATTGCCTCCCGGGGCGTACGGAATGATCAGGCTGACCGGCCGCGCAGGCCAATTGCTTGCCCTTACTGTCAGTGGTAGCGAGCCTAGTGCACCTCCCCCTGCGGCGATGGCGAGGAACTGATTGAAGCGACGGCGATTCATCATTGTTTTTCCCATTCAAGGTCATAAATGTTAGTTGCCTGCTGCGATTGGATCGGTAAAATCCCGTAGCAGGCGGCCATGGTCGGCGATGCTTGTATTGATGCCCAGCGTACGAAGGCAAGCCCAGAAACAAGCCGTATTGCTGCTGATCACTGGCTTTCCCAACGCATCTTCAATTGCCTCGATGACGTCGATCGTCGCCAGGTTGGCGCAACTGATAAAGACTGCTTCCGCGTCCGGCGTGTCGACCTCAAGCGCCATCCGGAACACGGCTTGCGGGGAGACATGGCCGATGCAGCGGCGTTCCTGCTGATTGCCACCCATTTCCAGTCCCAGATATTTCGTCACCGTGATCCCGTGCTCCTGCAGGAAGTCGACTTCACGCCGATTTACGAAATCGAGATAAGGCGTTCCCATCGCTACTTTCCTGGCTCCCAGCGCCTTCAATGCCAAAACCACTGCTCCCGCCGTAACTAAGGCAGGCGTACCCGTCTCTGCCGACATTGCATCAGTGAGTTGAGATAGGGGAACGATGACCGAACCGGCCGTGCATCCATAGGCCACGATATCGACTTCTGCAGTCGCGAGCTCGCGCGCCGCGCGGCCGAGCTCGTCAGCCATGCGATGATAGGAGGCCTCGTCCATCTCGCCCGTCAACAAGACTCGGGCCGTATGAACCGTAACGCCGGGCGGGGCCAACCGATAGAATTCCGGTTCGTTGATATTGTTGCTGGAGGGCGTGATCAGACCAATTTTTCCGCGCCACCCATAAGGACGACTTAGCTGCAATGCCTTCATGGACGCCACCGTTGTCGTAATGTTTGAGGATGGCCACTGCATCGGCAATGGCCCCATGCGTGCGAGAATGACTAAGCAGCCGCAAACACCGCCGCTTCTCGTACGGCACGCGCGTGTTTACCCCAACCTTTTTCTCCCACTACTTTTCCGTCCACATACACGGTATGGCCGCGCACCAGGGTGCGCACCGGCTTTGCCTTAAACCTGCGACCAGCGTAGGGGCTCCATCCCACCAAGCTCAGCACGTCCTCGTCACGAACCTCATACTCACGTTCGAGGTCTACCAACACCAGATCCGCATCGAAGCCCAAGCGAATCTGGCCTTTGTTCTCAAGCTTGAACAATCGAGCGGGTGCGGTCGAACAAGCTTCTACTACGCGCTCTAAAGACAGCTTGCCCTCCAGTGCGGCGGTGAGGAACATGCTGAGATAAAACTGTGTGGACGGTGTGCCGGTGTGCGCCTTCCATCCATCGGTCCAGCCAATTTCCTTTTCTTCACGTGTATGCGGGGCGTGATCCGTGGCAATGATGTCGATGGTGCCGTCGCGTACTCCTTGCCATAGGCCTGGCACGTTCTTTTCCGGCACCCAATAAGACAGCGCGTAGGATCCCAGGCGCTGAATCGCACTCCAGTCGCAGCCAAGGAAGAGCGCCCATGGGTTCAATTCGCAGGTCACCTTCTGGCCAGCAGCCTTCGCTTGGCGAATGAGATCCACACTGCCCACGGTCTGGGTATGCAGAATATGGAGATGGCAGCCGGCGGCCCGCTGCAGCCTCAGCAAAGTGGCGATCGCGGTCTCCCATATCACGCCATCGTGTGCGGCATAGGCCTTTGCGTACGCCAGCGCATCCCGTTCCCCTCGTTGCCAATATTCGTGCTCGATAACATCCATCAACGCCTGGTCATGCGGGTGCACCATCAGCGGCACATTCAAGTCCGCGCAGCGCTTCATGATGGCAAGAATCTTGCCATGATCATGAACTCCGATCCCCGGCATATGGGGATAATCGCGCCCCGTGTCGACAACCATGAAGATCTTGAACGCCGCCACGCCGGTACCCGCCATGCCTGCGATTACGCTGTCTAAGGACGGAGCTGGATTGAAGATCCAATCGACGACGGCATCACTGCGATAGATGGCGTACTGCTTTTCGAGTAGCTCGAGCGAATTGGGCGGTGGGACTACATTGGGCATGCCTACGCTGGTGGTGACACCACCAGCGGCGCACTGCATCGTGGCAGTATGGATGGTATCCTTGTACTCGAAGCCCTTGGCCGAGCCTTGACGATGATGCGAATGCATGTCGATCGCGCCGGGCAACACCGCCAGTCCTTGCGCATCGATCGTTTCCGTTGCGGTGGGCTCAGTCCCAGGTTCGTAAATGCCCACGATCTGGCCATCGCGAATGCCAATAGAAGCGTGGTAGCGACCTTCAGCGGTGATGATCAGGCCGTTCTTGATAATAGTGTCCATAGAATGTTCTCCTTCGGGGATGGATGCGGGTTGATGTAGGCGGCCACGTACTGGTGCCGGCACGTATCAAAATCAGGAATGAATTGGCTGGCGCTGGCGTAACGTGTCGAAGACTTCGGCCACGAATTCGCGCGAAAGGCCGCGAGTGATGAAGACTATTCGCGAGCCGATAGCGCCTTGCGGCCAATCGGAAAGCTCAGCAGGAGGATGAAACAGGCGTTGTACCGCTTGTACGACGATAGGCCGTTCTCTGCCGACCACGTTGATGATGCCTTTGACGCGCAGTAACTGGTCGCCATGGGCAAGCACCAAGGCATCCAGCCAAGCACAGACATGTTCCCAATGCAGGGGCTCGCTATAACTCAGGCAGAAACTGCCGATATCGTGGGAATGGCGGCTAACGTCATGGTGAACATGGCCGTCCGCCAAGGCTTCATGTTGGTACGCGCCGCCATAGCGATCCGCCTTGAGCCATTCCACGACAGCGGCCGGGCGAGTAGAGGGATCGTAGATATTGATGCCTTCCAACAGTGTCGCTGGCGGAGGAGCGTCTGTACGCGAAAGAGTCAGTCCAGCGCCGGGATTGAGGCGGCGGACTTGCTCGGCCAACGCGCTGCCGTCCACCAAATCATTCTTGCTCAAGACCAGTTCGTCCGCGACGACGACCTGCCGCATGGCCTCAGAATGCGCGTCGAGCGTGTATCCGCCGTTGACGGCATCCACCACCGTAATCACGCGACCAAGGACGTAAGCGCGTGCCACCGGAAAAGTAATCAAGGCCTGAATTACAGGCACGGGATCCGCCAAGCCGGTGGTTTCGACAAGCACCCTCGAAAAACGTGGAATTTCGCCTCTTTCGCGCTTGACATGCAGCTCGCGAAGCGTTTCGACCAAATCACCACGCACGGTGCAGCATAGGCAGCCGGTGCTGAGTTCAATGGTGTTGTCATTGCTGCTCGCAATTAGTTCATGGTCGATTCCCACCTCGCCGAATTCGTTGACGATCACCGCAGCATCGGCCATGGCGGGATCGCGTAGCCAAGTGTTCAGCAATGTGGTTTTGCCGCTACCGAGAAAGCCGGTAAGCAAGCTGACCGGTATTCGGCCGTCAACGAAGGAAGAACTTTGTGTCATCATGGTAATCTACAAGCCCAATTTAATTCGCATTATTTGCGAATTTTGGATTATTACCAATCAGTGCAAATTTTGCAAGCATTAAGATGAAGCCAAAAATTCGTCCACGCAACCGCATCCTGCATATCTTTCAGTTATTCGAGCAGCAGCACACTTGGTCAGTAGAAGAAATCGCGCACGAAATGGGAACGTCCACTAGTTCCGCATATCGCGACGTGCAAGAGCTGAGCCAAGCCGGCTTTCTAATACCGATTGTCGGTTCGCGCTATGTGCTGGGCCCTGCATTCGTTCAGTTCGATCGAGTGGTGAGAATCAGCGACCCGCTGATTCGCTTGGGCACGGCTCAAATGCGGGAGCTGCTAGACCGCACCACCCAGCGCGCTGTAGCGGTGCTCAGCCGCCGCTATCGGGACCAAGTCATGTGCGTGCACCAGGAAACCGGCAACGCACCCTACCCGCTCACTTCGTACGAGCGCGGCGTAGCAATGCCTTTATTCGTCGGCGCAACGTCCAAGGCCATCCTGGCGCATTTGAACGATCGGACACTGGAAAAGATCTATCTGGAGAACGAAGAAGAAATAAAACGCAGCTTGCACTGCACGAACTGGAAGGAATTTCGGGACCATTTGGCCGAAATACGCAAGGCCGGTGTAGCGGTCACGACGTCGGAGGTAGCAAAAGGACGAGTCGGCATTGCCGCACCAATTTTTGCCAGCAAACAGGTGATCGGGGGTTTAAGCCTGGTCGTGAATGAACCTGACTTCGAAGACGAATGCCAACGAGCCGCCGTGATTTCGGCGGCACAGGCGATCACCGATGCCCTTGCCAAAGAGGAGCCATGGATCGCTCGCAGCTAGAGTGTTTTCAATTTAACTGCTTGCATGCCCGCAGGCGGATGAAATAGTCCTTCCATAGGCCATACGGCACCGAGGCAACCCAGCGTCGGGGGAGATCACGAAGCAAACACTTGTTCGATGGAGTCGGCGTCGACGAAATGTCTCCAGATCTGAATCACTACCCGTGCGGATGCGCTGAACCAGGGTATCGGGCAAGGGACCGAATTTGCGGGTCAGCAGGCGTTCCAGCAGCGCCGCTTGGCCAGATAGCTCGCCTTCTTGTCGCAAGCCCTGAGCAATGCCTTCCTGACGGCCTTCTTGAAACCCTTCTTCGCGCCCTTCCTTGCGCCCCTCCAGGATCCCCATGCGCTTCCACTGCCGGGCCCACATGCCCGGCTTCTCACTGATCAACATGGCAAGCTCCCGCAAACTCGTGACCTGGGGCACCGCCTCTTGCGGCTGGGCCCGCGACAGCACCAGGTGCTGGATATAGGCGGCAAGGCTGCGGTTCAGCTCCTCAAACCCCGCCCCTTGCACCGCGTCCATCAAAGTGTGCAGTCTTTCCGGGATTTGCTCATGGCCGTGCTGTGCCGTGCTGTGACATGGCCGTGCTGTGCTCCAGCCGAAAAAGCAGCCCCGCCAGGTTCGCATCGGGCAGGCCGCCTGCGCGCAGCAGCGCGCCTTCGTCGATCAGCACGTAGCGCAACTGCAGCTGGTAGCTGGACAATTCAGGCGCCGTCGCCCACGCGCCGGTAGGCGGCGTCGGGCCATGCCCGCCGCCCTTGTCAGCCCAGCACCTTCCGATACTGTATGAAACCCGAACGATCGGCGACACGGTCGTACAGCTGTATCGCCGTCTGGTTCGACTCGTGAGTCAGCCAGTACACACGCGACGCCCCGCAGCGCCGCGCATCCGCATACACGTGCTCGATCAGGGCGCGCCCGACGCCCTTGCCCCGCGCGTCCGGTGCAACAAAAAGATCCTGAAGGTAGCAATAATCCCCCGTCGTCCAGGTGGATCGATGATAGATCCAGTGCACCATTCCAAGGGCGCGCGCTCCTTCCATGGCAAGCGCGGCGTGCATCGGCTGGCCGGGTTCCAGGAAGCGCTCCCAAGTCTTGGAGGTGACGGATTCTGAAATATCGACCTCGTAGAATTTCTGATAGCCTTTCCATAAAGGCAGCCAGATATCAAAATCGTTCTTGTCTATGGTTTTGATCTCGACCAATTGCATAGCGTTCTCCTTTGATGCAAGGGCATTAATATAGACGCATTTTCACTGTTCCGGAGGCACGTTTGCTTCAGCGGTTTGAACTTCTGCTCGACCCCTTCCCGCCCGATGAACCGCAGCCGCCCCCCAAGGGCTTGTTCTCCTTTCTGTGGGCCTGCACACAGGGCTCGCGCCGCTACCTGGCCGCCCTGGCCTTGCTCAGCGCGGCCGTATCGATTTACGAAGCCTGGCTGTTCGCCTTTCTTGGGCAGGTGGTGGACCTGCTTTCCGTCTGGCAGGCGGGCGCCGCGGCATCTTCCAACGAGCGCCGCGTGCTGTGGGGCATAGCCGCCGTGCTGGCGCTGAGCGTGGGCCTGGTGGGCTTGCGCACCATGGTGCAGCATCAGGTGCTGGCCATCAACCTGCCGCTGCGGCTGCGCTGGAATTTCCACCGTCTCATGCTGCGGCAAAGCATGTCCTTTTTCTCGGATGAATTCGCCGGGCGCGTCACCGCCAAGGTCATGCAGACGGCGCTGGCCGTGCGCGAAGTGCTGCTGACTTTCACGGAAATCGTGCTGGGCATCAGCGTGTACTTCATCACCATCGTTGCGCTGGCGGGCGGGTTCGACCTGCGGCTGATGCTGCCCTTCATCGGCTGGATCCTGCTGTACGGCCTGGCCATGCTGTATTTCGTTCCCCGGCTGGGCAAGGTGGGGCAGGAACAGGCCCATGCCCGCTCGTCCATGACCGGGCGGGTCAGCGACGCCTACTCCAACATCGCCACCGTCAAGCTGTTCTCGCACACCAGGCGCGAAGCCCAGTTCGCCCGCGCCGCGATGGAGGATTTCAAAGAAACGGGCTTTCGCCAGATGCGCCTGGTCAGCCGGTTCGAAATCGTCAACCAGGCCCTGGTGGCGGCCCTGATCTTCACGTCCGGCGGCTATGCGCTGTGGCTGTGGCATGGCGGCCAGATCGGCGTGGGCGCCGTGGCCGCGGTCACGGCCATGGCCTTGCGCGTCAACGGCATGTCGCAGTGGATCATGTGGGAAATGACGTCGCTGTTCGAGAACATCGGCACCGTGCAGGACGGAATCGCCACGCTCTCGCGCGTTGCCAAGGTGCAGGATGCGCCGGGCGCCCCCGCCCTGAAGGTGACGCGCGGCGAAGTCGAGTTCGACCGGATCGGCTTCAACTACAACGGCGAACGCCAGGTGCTCGACGGCCTGAGCCTGACGGTGCGGCCCGGCGAGAAAATCGGCCTGGTCGGGCGCTCCGGCGCGGGCAAGTCCACGCTGATCAATCTGCTGCTGCGCTTCTACGACCTGGACAGCGGCCGGATACGCATCGACGGGCAGGACATCTCCCAGGTGACGCAGGACAGCCTGCGCGGGGCCATCGGCATGGTCACCCAGGACACCTCTCTGCTGCACCGATCCATCCGCGACAACATCGCCTATGGGCTACCCGACGCCGACGACGCCCAGGTCCGCGCCGCCGCCGTCCGCGCCCAGGCCGATGAATTCATCCGGCACCTGAGCGACCCGCAAGGCCGCAGCGGCTACGACACCCTGGTGGGCGAGCGCGGCGTCAAGCTTTCCGGCGGCCAGCGCCAGCGCATCGCCATTGCGCGCGTCATGCTCAAGAACGCCCCCATCCTGCTGCTCGACGAAGCCACCAGCGCGCTGGACTCGGAAGTGGAACTGGCCATCCAGGAAAGCCTCAAGGAAATCATGAAAGGCAAGACCGTGATCGCCATCGCCCATCGCCTTTCCACCATCGCCGCCATGGACCGGCTCGTCGTCATGGATCAGGGGCGCATCGTGGAGGAAGGCAGCCACGCCGAATTGCTGAGGAAGAACGGCATCTACGCCCGCCTGTGGCGCCACCAGAGCGGCGGCTTTCTGGGCGAGGAAAGCGCCGAGGCGGCCGCCTGAAGCGCCCCTCCCCGGCGGCCGGCGGCGCATGCTACCCGGCGCGGGCGGGCGCTCTTTTCCTCATGGCCAGCGCAAGCGCCACGACCGACAGGGCCAATGGCGGAAACGACGCCCATAGCACCGTATCCCAGCCATAGGCCGACAGGATGCCGCCGGACGAGAACGACCCGATCGCCATCAGGCCGAAGACGATGAAGTCGTTGAGCGACTGCACCCGGGTCTTTTCCTCGGGCCGGTGGCATTCCAGGACCAGCGCCGAGGCGCCCAGGAAACCGAAGTTCCAGCCCAGGCCGAGCAGTATCAGCGTCCACCAGAAATGCATGACGTCGATGCCGCCCAGCCCGACGGCCGCGGACAGGCCGGTCAAGAGCAAGCCCACCGTCGCCACGCGCCCCGCGCCGAATCGCGTGATCAAGCCGCCCGTGAAGAAGCTGGGCGCATACATCGCGATGACGTGCCACTGCAGGCCCAGGTTGGCCGATTCCTGCGAATGGCCGCACAAGCGCATCGCCAGCGGCGCGGCAGTCATCAGGAAATTCATCAGCATGTAGGACACGGCGCCGGAAATCACGGCGGCGACGAAGCGCGGCTGCCTGGCGATGACCGCGAGCGGGCGCCCGCCCGCCAGTTCCGCCGCCGTGGGCGCGGGCAGGCGAACGCCCAGCAGGATCACCGCCGACGCCGCGGCGACCGCGGCCTGCACCAGGAAAGTGGCCGCGAACATGTACGGCGGCCATAGATCCATCGTCCAGGTCACCAACTGGGGCCCGACGACGCCGGCGGCCACCCCGCCGGCCATGACGAGCGACAAGGCGCGCGCGCGCCGCTTCGGTTCGACGCCGTCGGCGGCGGCGAAACGGAACGACAGCACCACGGCCGCATAGCCCCCGCCCAGGAAGGTCCCCAGGCAGAACAGCCAGAACGAGCCGATGATGACGGCCAGCATGGCCAGCAGCCCGGTCAGCACCCCGGCGGCGGTTCCCGCCAGGAAGGCGGCGCGCCGCCCATAGTGCCGGGCGATTTTTCCGGCGGGCAAGATGCACGCCGCCATGCCCACCACGAAGATGGAAATGGGCAAGGTGGCCAGCATCGGCGACGGGGCGAGCGTATTGCCGACGATGGCGCCCGTGGCGAACACCACCACCGAATTCGCGCCCGCCAGCGCCTGGGCGATGGAAAGCCGCCAGATGTTGCCGCGCTGCACGTTTTCAGGGAGTATGGAAGAAGAATCGCTCATGAACTGGGGTGGTCTTGTGTCGTTGGGAAGGTGGGCGTTTCGAAGGATGCGGGGGCTACGGCGCCATGGTCAGCACCATGCGGAACTTGACGTTGCCGGACTTCATTTTCTGGTAGGCCTCGTTGGCCCGCTCCAGCGGCATCGTCTCGATTCGGGGCCGCGCATCCACCAGCACACTGAAACCCAGGGCCTTTTCGTTGTCGTGCGGCGTGCCGGTAATCGACCCCAGGATGCCGCGCTGCCCCCCGACCAGGAGGCCGGCGGCTACCTGCAGCGGGCTTTTGCCCGGGTTGAGCACGACCAAGCGCCCTTCTGGCGCCAGCCCGCCCAGCAATGCCGACACCATGCCGGCATCGTCTATCGTGCTCAGGACGGCCTGCGCCCCGCCCAGGCGCCTCAGCCTTTCCACCGCATCCTCCCGGCGGCTGTCCACATAGACATGGGCGCCCAGCGCCAAGGCGTCCGCTTCGATGTCGGCGCCGCGGCCGATGGCCGCCACCCTGAATCCCATGCGCCGCGCATACTGCAGCGCCATATGCCCCAGGCCTCCGATGCCCAGGACGGCGACGAGGTCCCCGGCCTGCGCGCCGCATTTCCTGAGCGCGTTGAACGTGGCCACGCCCGCGCACAAGATGGGCGCCGCTTCCGCCGCGTCCAGTTCGTCCGGAATCGACACCAGCCCGGTGCCGCGCGCCAGCATCAGCTCGGCATAGCCGCCATCGCGCGAGGCGCCGACGACAGGCTGATTCTGGCAGAGCTGGAAACGCCCTTGCCGGCATGGATCGCATTCCTGGCAATGGCCGCCGAGGCGCCCCACGCCCACGCGCCGCCCCAGCTTCCAGGTGGACGGCACGCCGCCCCCCAGGGCCACGATGCGCCCCACCACCTCATGGCCGGGCACGCGCGGCGGCTGCGCGGCATCGGCTCTTTCGATGTCGGCGGCATCGGCCCCGCAGATGCCGCAAGCCTCCACACGGATCAGGACTTCGCCCGCAGCCGGCCGCGGCGTGTCGCGCTCCACGAGCTCCAACAGGCCCGGCCTGCTGATTTGCATGGCCCGGTAGGTTTTCTTCATCTCCATGCCTTCGGCATCCTCATGGACCGAAACAGGCCGGGCGCTTCCGCCCCGGCTATTTCGCATATTTCTCGAAGCGCTGGTTCAATTCCGCGTTGCTGACCACGCCGGCGAAGTCGTCGAAGCTTCCTTGCCGGGCGATGCGCTGCGCGGCCCGCAGGAAGCCGTCCATGGCGAGCCGGGCCAGGGTGCCGCCCACGCTGATGCGCCTCACGCCCATCCGGGCCAGGTCGTCCGCGGTATAGCCGAAAGCCGCGCTGTTCAGGAAGTTGACCGGCAGGCCGTCCGCCGCCTGGACGACGGCGGCGATTTCTTCCTTCGTCTTGATGCCGGGCGCGTACAGGCAATCGGCCCCGGCCTGGGCGTACGCCCGCAGGCGCCTGACCGTTTCCGCGAGGTCGGGCGCGCCGCGTATGAAGCCTTCGGAGCGGGCGGTCAGCAGCACGCGCCGGCCGGTCTGGTCGATGGCGGCGCGCGCCGCCTTGATGCGGGCGAGCGCCGTGGGGAAATCGTACAGCCCCGTTCCCTGGCCTTGCGGCGCATCTTCGATGGACAGCCCCGCCACGCCGGTGGCTACGCAGCGCACGACGTTGTCATGCAGACCCTGCAGGTCCTCGGCGAAGCCGTTCTCGAAGTCGGCGTTCAGGGGAATGTCCACCGCGGCGGCCAGGGCCTGGTAATGGGCCAGGACCTCATCCAGGCCTTGCGCGCCGTCGGGCAGGCCGTTGGCGTGCGCATGGCCGGCGCTGGTGGAGGCGATGGCCTTGAAGCCCAGGTCCTGGAGGCAGCGCGCCGTGCCGATGTTCCAGGGGTTGGGAATGACGAAGCAGCCGGCCTCGTGCAACTGGAAAAAGAGGTCCCGCTTCCGCGCGGTGCCGTCGGTGTCGGTCATGAGTGCGCCTCGAGGTCTGTCAGTGTTGAGGGGTGGCGGCCAGCCGGGCGCGCCGCTTGGACTGGGCCTGCCATTCCTGGCCCAGCGTCAGCATGACGGTCAGCACCATGAAGCCGGCGGCCGCCCAGAAGATGCCGCCGTAGCGGCCGTGATCGAGCAGCCATCCGAACATGACGGGCCCGACCGCGCCGCCGATGTTGAATCCGGTCATGACGATGCCGAAGGTCTTGCCCTCGGCGCCGACGGGCGCGGCCGCCCGCACGAGCATGTCGCGCGAGGGCGCGATGACGCCGGTGAGAAAGCCTGCCACGCCCAGCAGCACCACGACGGCGAGATCGCTCAGCGCGACGGCGGCGACGACGATGACCACCACCGCGGCCATGCCGAACGCCGCCGCCGCCACGAAACCGTGGTGGCGCGTGCGGTCGGCCAGGTAGCCGCCGGCCAGCACCCCCGCCGCGCTGGCGAACAGGAAGGCCGTCAAGGCGCTGTTCGCCCAGGAAAGCGGGACGCTGTATCCCTGCACCAGGGCGCTGACGGAAAAGCGGTCGATGGCGCTGGTGCTCAGGCTCAGCAGCACGAAGAGCAGCGTCAGCACCATGATGGCCGGCGTGAGCACCGCCGCCGAACGCCCGGCCGCGCCGCGGGCCGGCGCCGCGCTTGGCGCGGGCTCGGGGGTGCAGCGTTCCGTCGTCGGCAAGGCCACCACGACCATGGCCAGCGCGCCGACCAGGGCCGAGGCGGCGAAGGCGGCTTCGACGTTCAGCAGCGAGGCTACGCCGATCAGCGCGACGGGCGCGAGCGCCCCGCCGAGATAGCCCGAGAAGGTATGGATGGAGAAGGCGCGCCCCATGCGCCCCGGCGCGATTCCCTTGGATAGCAGGGCATAATCGGCGGGATGATAGACGCCGTTGGCGATGCCGGCCAGCGTCATCGCCACCAGCAGCCACAGGTAGTTCGGCGCGATGGCCAGGGACAAAAAGCTGGCGCTGCCCAGCCCCAGCCCGCACAGCAGGACCATGCGCGGGCCGTAGCGGTCCACCGCGAAGCCCAGCGGCGCCTGCACCAGCGCCGAAATCACGTTGAAGACGCTGAGCGCCACGCCGAGCTCGACGAAGCTGACGCCCAGTTTCGCCGGCAGCAGCGGGAGCAGCGCCGGTATTACCATGATGTGAAAATGGCTCACCAAGTGAGCGGCCGAAACCTGGGGCAGCAGGCCTACCGTTGGACGCGACACAGTACTCGAATCTCCATGATGCGAACGGCGCGGGAGTCCCGTGGATACCGGCTGCCGTTTCCGCTTGCGTCGCTCCGCGCGACCAGCATGATGTGATAGTACCTCGTTCGCGCTCCTTCGGCGCAAGCCGCGCCGCCGGCGGCGGCGCCCTTCCGGCGTATAATGCCCGCTTGCGTCTCCCTCATGGGTTCCCTAACCCCATCCATCAAAAAGGCTCATCATGGCTTCCGTCTCCGTCCCGCCGTCGCGGGTGTCGTTCTATCTTGCGTGGCTGGTCGCGTTCCACATCCTCATCATCATCGCCAGCAACTATCTGGTGCAGCTGCCCATCGACCTCTTCGGTTTCCACAGCACCTGGGGCGCCTTCAGCTTTCCCTTCATTTTCCTGGCCACCGACCTGACCGTCCGCCTGATCGGCAAGGCCGAGGCGCGCAGCGTGATCGCGCGGGCCATGGTGCCGGCGCTGATCGCCTCCTACATCGTGTCGGTGCTGTTCCATGAAGGCCGTTTCAACGGCGTCGGCGCGCTGGGCGAGTTCAACAGCTTCGTCTTTCGCATCGCCTTCGCCAGCTTCGCCGCCTACGTGCTGGGCCAGCTGCTGGACGTGCAGGTGTTCGACCGCATGCGCCGCAGCTACGTGCAATGGTGGGTGGCGCCGGCGGCCTCGTCCGTGTTCGGGCAGGCGCTGGACACGGCGGCCTTCTTCAGCATCGCCTTCTGGCGCAGCACCAACCCTTTCATGGCCGAGCACTGGGGCGAAATCGCCGTGGTGGACTATGTCATCAAGCTGAGCGTCAGCCTGCTGCTGTTCGTGCCCATGTACGGCATGGCCCTGAGCGCCATCGTGCGGGCCATGAAGCGGCGCGACGCCGTGCCGATCCAGGCCTGATTCGGGATTCGGCCGCATTAACCGATATACTTGGCGCTGTCCCGATACACGCACCGGCTCGTTCAAGGCCTTTCCTCCGCGTTGCGCGCGCAGGGGCATCACTGATGGCGTCTTCGACATGGCTTCATTGCAATCCCTGTTTTCCGAATACTGGCCGCATCTCGCTTTCCTCTTGAGCCTCGTCGTCGGCGGCACGGCGGCCGTGCACGCCGCCATGACCAAGAACGACGTCCGGGCCGCCATAGGCTGGGTGGGGGTCATACTCATGTCGCCCCTGCTGGGCCCCTTCTTTTATCTGGTCGCCGGCGTCAATCGCATCCGCCACGACCATATTTCGGAACAGCGCAACAAGAGCCTGAAGGAATCCCTGCCGATCCCGCCGCCGCCCCGCGCCGACATCGGCGCGATCCGCGCGCCGCAGTTCGATTCGCTGCGCGTGCTGGGAGACCGGATCAGCCGCTTTCCGCTTTGCGACGGCAACCACATACGGGTGCTGCGCGGCGGCGACCAGGCCTACCCCGCGATGATCGAAGCGATCGACGCCGCGGCAAGCTCCATCGCGCTGGAAACCTATATTTTCGACAATGACAGCGTGGGCAGGCAGATCGTGGACGCCCTGGCCCGCGCGCAGCAGCGCGGCGTCAACGTGCGCGTGCTCATCGATGCCGTGGGGTCGAAATACTCGCGCCCGCCCATCATCCGGCTGTTGCGCAAGAAGGGCGTGCCCTCCGCCCTGTTCATGACCAATCCGCTGGGGCTGCGCATGCCTTATGCGAACCTGCGCAGCCACCGCAAGATACTGGTGGTGGACGGGCGCATCGCCTTCACCGGCGGCATGAACATCCGGGCCGGCTTCACCACGGACGCCGCCGGCGCCAAGACCGCCATGGACACCCATTTCCTGGTCGAAGGCCCGGTGGTGCTGCAGCTGATGTCGGTATTCGCCCACGACTGGGAATTCACCACCAAAGAGAACCTGGCCTTCAAGGCATGGTGCAGCGACCGCTGGGACCCGCCGCAGCCGCTGGCCCCCGCGCGCTGCATACGCTCGGGCCCCGACCGCAACATGGTCGGCACCCACAACATGCTGCTGGGCGCGTTTGCCGTCGCGCAGCGGCACATACGCATACAATCGCCCTATTTCCTGCCCGACCAGGTGCTCATGGGCGCCATCAACACCGCTGCGCGGCGCGGCATCACGGTCGACATCGTCATACCGGGGCAGAACAACCTGCGCCTGGTGAACTACGCCATGACGGCGCAACTGGACCAGGTCATACACAGCGGGTGCCGCGTATGGCGCGCGCGGGGCAACTTCAACCACTCCAAGCTCATCACCATCGACGGCGCGTGGTCCTACGTGGGGTCGTCGAACCTGGACCCGCGCAGCCTGCGCCTGAACTTCGAGCTGGACATGGAAATATACAGCCGCGAAACCGCGGCTGAAATCGAAAGCCTGATCGACGCCGAAATCAGGAACGCCGACGCCGTGACGCTGGAAAGCCTGGCCGCCATCCCCTTCCGCAAGCGATTGCGCAACCGGGTGATATGGCTGGCCAGCCCTTACTTGTAGCCAGGCAGCCGCTTACTGGGGCTCCACGCCCGCCTGCTTGACCACCGCCGCCCAGCGCTTGATCTCGCTGTCGACGAACTTGCCGAAGTCGCTGCCCGTCATGTTGGGGACGGCCGTGCCATTGCTGGCCCACAAGTCCTTGATCTTCGGGGTGTTCAGCGCCTTGGTGATTTCCTCGGACATCTTCTTGACGACGTCGGGCGGCGTTCCCGCGGGCGCCCACATGGCATACCAGGTGGAGACCTCATAGTCGGGCACGCCCGCCTCCGCCGCCGTGGGGACGTCGGGGAAGGTGGGCGAACGCTGCGCCGACGCGACCGCCAGCGGCCGGATCGACCCGGCCCGGATGTGCGACGCCGAGGAGCCCAGGCCGTCGAACGCCATGTCGACCTGGCCGGTGATCAGGCCGGTGAGCATGGGGCCCGCGCCCTGATACGGCACGTGGGTGACGTCCACCCCGTTCTTGATCTTGAAGAGCTCGCCCGCCAGATGGTGCGTGCTGCCGACGCCGGCGGACCCGAAGTTGATCTGGCCGGGATTCGCCTTCATCTTCTCGAGCAGTTCCTTGACGCTGTTGACGGGCAGCTTGGAGGGATTGACCACGATCACTTGCGGCGGCTGCGCCAGCAGCGCCACCGGAACGAAGTCTTTCTGGATGTCGTAATTCAGCTTCTTGTAGGTGGACGGGGCCACCACGTGGTGCGCGCCGCCCATGAAGAAGGTGTAGCCGTCGGGGGTTGCGCGCGCGGCGATCCCCGCCCCCAGCGTGCCTCCGGCCCCGCCCTTGTTGTCGACCACGACGCTCTTGCCCAGTTGCTCGCCCAGCTGATGGGCCAGCGGCCGCGCGAAAGTGTCGGTGCCGCCTCCGGCGGGAAACGGCACGATGATGGTGATGGCGCGCTCCGGCCAGGCCGCGTGCGCGCCGCCGGATACGGCCATGGCGGACAGGGCGAGCGCCGCCGCGTATGCAAGACGTACTTTCTTCATGGATCTCCTCCAGGTTTTTCTATTTGACCGAGCGCGGAAAACCCGCGCCCGGAAACCCTGCGCGAACCGGGCAGGGCCGTTTACCACAACCACAAACAACGGTGCGGGCCGGGGCCTACACCTTCTTGAACTGCTCTCGCAGCACATTCTTCTGCACCTTGCCCATGGTGTTGCGGGGAAGCTCCGCCACCACGTGCAGCTGCTTGGGCACCTTGAAATTCGCCAGGCCGGCCTTGAGCTGGGCGAGCAGGCCGGCCGCATCCAGGGTATGGCCTTTCTTGGGCACCACCACCGCCACCACGGCTTCGCCGAAGTCGGGATGCGGCACGCCGATGACCGCGGACTCGTCCACGCCGGGCATGGCGTCGATGAAGAGTTCGATTTCCTTGGGATAGACGTTAAACCCGCCGGAAATGATCAAGTCCTTGCTGCGGCCCACGATGGTGAGGTAGCGGTCGGGGACGCCGTCGCCGCCCCACTGCCCGACGTCGCCGGTGCGGAACCAGCCGTCGCCGGTGAATTCCTCGCGGGTTTTTTCCGGCATGCGCCAATAGCCCGAGAAGACATTGGGGCCTTTGACCTGCACGTTGCCGATTTCGCCCGGCGGCAATTCCTTGCCCTGGTCGTCCACCACGCGCACCGACACCCCCGGCAAGGGCTCGCCGACCGTGCCGCCCAGCCGCTTGCCGCGCGATTCATCGTAGGGATTGGACGTGAGCATGATGGTTTCGCTCATGCCGTAGCGCTCGAGGATGGTCATGCCCGTGCGCTGCTGGAATTCCGTGAAGGTTTCCATGAGCAAGGGCGCGGAACCGGAAATGAACAAGCGCATGCTGGCGCAGATTTCGCGGGTGAAGCGGGGATCCGCCAGCAGACGGACATAATAAGTGGGCACGCCCATCATGATGGTGCTGCGCGGCAGGTAATGCAGGGCCTGGTCTATGTTGAGCTTGGGCAGCCAGATCATGCGCGCCCCCGCCAGCAAGGCCCCGTGCGACGCCACGAACAGGCCGTGCACGTGGAAGATGGGCAGCATGTGCAGCAGCACGTCGTCGGGGCGCCAGCCCCAGTATTCTTTCAGCACCTGCGCATTGGACGACAGGTTGCGGTGGCTGAGCATGGCCCCCTTGCTGCGCCCCGTGGTGCCCGAGGTATACAGAATGGCGGCCAGGTCGTCCGGAGCGCTGCGCGCCGTGTCGAAATCGGCCGGCTGGCTGGCGGCCGCCACCGGCAGGCTGCCCGTGCCGTCCTCGTCGAGGGTGTACACATGGCGAGTGCCGGCTTTCTCGGCCAGCGCGGCAATCCATTCATGGTTCTTGCTGTCGCAGACCACCACGGAAGGCTCGGCATCGGTCAGGAAATATTCGATTTCCGCCGCGCGGTAGGCCGTGTTCAAAGGCAGGTACACCAGGCCGGCGCGCAAGGTGGCCAGGTACAGCATCAGCGCTTCGGGCGATTTTTCGACCTGGACGGCGACGCGCGCGCCTGCCGGCAGATCGAGCGTGCGCAGCAGGGACGCAAAGCGCGCGCTTATTTCGTCGATGTCGTTCCAGCTGTAGGTGCGGTCCGGCGTTTCGATGGCGACCGCCGAACGGTCGGCCGGAAACCCTGAAGCCAGCAAAGCGTACAAGTTGGCATTGCCTTCCAATTCAATCTCCTGAGAACACTGGCTCGCGGCCAGCCAAAAATGCGTCGACGCCCTCGCGGTGATCGCGGCTGGGCGCATAACTGAAAAAAGAGCGCAGCTCCGCCTCGGACAAGGGTTCCGGCCGCGCACTGAGGCGGGCCACCATCTGCTTGTTCAGGCGCGCCGCCATCGCCGCGCCCTTTTCCAGCCGGGCGACCAGCCGGCCGACATCGGCGTCCAGGTCTGCGTCGGGTACCACGCGCGTCAAAAGCCCCTTGGCCATGGCTTCGTCGGCGCCGAAGACCCTGCCCTCGAGCAGGATCTCGAGCGTCGCGGCCCGCCCGGCAAGCGCCAGCAGGCCTTGCATTTCGTCGGGCGCCATGGGGAAACCCAGCTTGTTGATGGGAACGCCGAAGCGCGAGGACCTGGCCGCGATGCGCAAGTCGCACTGGCTGGCGATCTCGAGCCCGCCCCCGACGCAGACGCCTTCGATGCGGGCCACGACGGGGTGCGGGCAGGCCGCAACCGCCCTGAGCGCCGGCGCGATCACCTGCAGGTGGTAGCGCATGACGCCGTCCGTGTCGGCGCGTTCGGTGGGGAACTCGCCGATGTCGGCGCCGGCGGCGAAGTTCCCGCCTTCCCCGGACAGCACCACGCAGCGCAGGCCGGCGTCGGACGACAGCCGGCCGAAGATCTGTTCCAGCTGGCGCCACATGGAGATGGTCAGCGCGTTGAGCCGGCCCGGATGGCTGAGGGTGACGTAGGCGGCGCGCCCCCGGAGTTCCGTCAGGATGCGGCCGCCCGCCGGGCCTTGCGGATTCATAGCCATCTGAGGTTCATTCCGGTCTTGGGTTTGCCCGCGGCCAGCAGGGCGAGGTTGTCGTCCAGCTGGTCCAGCTCGTACAGATAATTGACCATTATGCCGCAGGACTGCGCAATGCCCTTGGGCGAGGAATCGGCCGCCCAGTTGATGCGCTCGATGCGCGCGCCGTTGCCCAGATGGAAGCGCGCCACCGGGTCCAGCGGCTGGCCGTTCTTCATGGACTTGAGATAATGCGCCACCAGCCGCAGGCCGGACTTGCGCACGGCGTCGCCGGCCTTCCCGGCCGCCGCAGCCTGCAGGCGCTCCACCCATGCCTGCCCGGCCTTGGGGTCGTCCAGCGCTTTCTGCCGGTCGGCCTTGTCGTGCAGCAATTCATGGATGGCCTTGCCGTCCTGCTTGCCGAGCCAGTCGACGAAGCCGGGTATGGGCGAGAGGGTCGCAAAGGACTTGAGCTTGGGAAGCTCGATGAGCAACTGGTCGATCACGCGCTTGAGCAGGAAATTCCCGAAGCTGATGCCGCGCAGGCCCGGCTGCGTGTTCGAGATCGAATAGAAGATCGCCCAGCGCGCCTTGGACGGATCGCCCGCCGGCACGGCGGGATCCAGCAGCATCTGGACGTCGCCGGCCATTTCGGCGGCGAAGGCGATCTCGACGAAAATCAGCGGCACGTCGCTCATGCGGGGGTGGAAAAAGGCATAGCAGCGGCGCTGGCTTGCGACGCGGTGGCGCAGTTCGTCCCAGGAGCGGATTTCGTGGACCGCTTCATACTGGATGAGCTTTTCGAGCAGGGACGCCGGGGAATCCCAGGTGATCGGCCGCAATTCCAGCATGCCGACGTCGAACCAGCTGGACAGCAGGCCTTCCAGCTCGCGCTCGAGCACGGTCAGCCCGGCCACCAGGTTGCGCCAGCGCAGCATGTCGGCCCGGAGCTCGACCAGCAGGTGCAGGCTGTCGGCCTGCGCGTACAGCCGGCGGAACAGGCGCAGGCCCTTGTCTTCCCGGGGCTCCAGCCCGGCGCTGGCCTGCGCCAGGCCGGCCAGCAAGGCGCGCCTTTCCTTGGCGTCGGCGGCCAGATAGCGCTGGCTCCATTGCTTGGCCTTGCGGTTGGCCGCGACGTCGGTCATGCGCGCCGTGAAGAGCGAGAGGACGTCCGTCTGCAATGGCAGGTGATCGCGCTCGAGCCAGCGCCCCAGGCGGGCGATCAGCCCCTCGGTTTCCTTTTCGGAGGCTTTTTCGGCCTCGGCCTCGGGCTGCGGGGCGGGTAGCTTTTTCACGTCGGTGACCGTCATGATGTCTTGACTCCAGATGCGCGCGGCAACAATTGCGCAACATTGTCCTGCCTGGACGATGCCGCGCGCTCGTCCAGTGTGTGCAGGGCGTCCAGCTGGCGCAGCAAGTGCTTGCGCGTCAGCGCTTCCGCGCCGTCGGGGTCGCGGGCCTTCAGGGCGGCGAAAATCGCCATGTGTTCGGCGCAGGATTCTTTGATGCGCCCCGGCAGCGCCAGGCTTTTGTGGCGCGACAGGCTGAGCAGCTTGCGCAGGTGGTCGACCAGGTCCGACAGCCAGCGGTTGTCCGCCAGCGCCTGGACTTCTTCGTGGATGACGGCGTTGCAGGCGTAGTAGGCGTCGATGTCGCCCGCGGCGGCGTGTTCTTGCAGGCGGGCGTGCAGGGGTTCGAGGCGGAGCAGGTCGGCTTCGGTGACTTTCCGGGCGGCCTCGTAGGCGCAGCGCCCTTCGAGCATGGCCATGAGGGGGAAGATGTCGTCCATGTCGCGCGCCGACAGCTCGTTGACGAAGCAGCCGCGCCGGGGTTCGAGCCTGAGCAGCCCTTCGGCCACCAGCACTTTGAGCGCTTCGCGCAGCGGGGTGCGCGATATGCCGAGTTCTCGAGTGAGGCGGACTTCGTCTATCCATTCGCCGGATTCGAGCTCATGCGCCTGGATCATGGCGCGCAAGCGGTCGGCCACTTCCTGGTAAAGCACCTGCTGGACGATACGGGTTGCCATGCCTGCCTCGGTGTCTGGACCTCATAATTCATAATTATGGCAGTTTTTTCGATGAATACAAGTGTGACGGCAGCCGAAGCACAGGCGTATCATCGTTCCGTATCCCCATTCTCAACCACTCGACGGAGCACCCGGCCATGAGCCGCAACAACGCCCACCCAGGCACAGACCCCGGCAAGCACTGGCGCCAGGAAACCCTTCTCCTGCACCAAGACGCCCACCTGGCGACAGACACATCGGTCGTCGCCCCCATCCACTACAGCGCAACCTTCCGGGCCGACACCCCCGAAGAATTCGCCGAAATGGCCAACACCCCCCGGCACCCCGGCTTCTACAGCCGCTACGGCAATCCCGTCCATAAACGAGTCGAAGCCGTCATCGCCGCGCTCGAAGGCACCGAAACCGCCCTGCTCACCGCCTCCGGCATGGGCGCCATCAGCACCACCGTGCTGGGCCTGGTCAAGCAAGGGGACCACGTCATCGCCCAGCGCCGGCACTACATGAGCACCTCGAAACTGTTCGAAGAAGTGCTGCCGCGCTTCGGCGTCGCCTTGACCATCGTCGACCAGACCGACCTGGACGAACTCGCTGCGGCCATCCGGCCCGAGACCAGGCTGATCATGGTGGAGACCCCCGTCAACCCCACCCTGACGCTCACCGACCTCGCAGCCGTGGCCACCCTGGCGCGCGCCCGCGGCATCCTCACCATCGCGGACAACACCTTTGCCTCCCCGCTGAATCAGAAACCCCACGACCTCGGCATAGACGTCGTCGTGCATAGCGCGACCAAGTATTTCGGCGGCCATCACGACATCACCGCGGGCGCCGTCTGCTGCAGCGAGGAACTGGCGGAGAAAATATGGAGCATGCACGTCACGCTCGGCTCCGTGCTCTCGCCGATGGACGCCTGGCTGCTGCTGCGCGGGCTGCGCACGCTTTCCCTGCGCATGGAACGCATCAACGCCAACGCGCTCGCGCTGGCGCAATGGCTGGAAACGCATCCCGCGGTGGAGCGGGTCTACTACCCCGGGCTCGCCAGCCATCCCCAGCATGCGCTGGCCCGGCGCCAGATGAGCGGCTACGGCGCGGTCATCGCCTTCAGCCTGAAAGGCGGCTTCCAGGCCGGCACCCGTTTCGTCTCCGCCCTGCGGCTGGCGACCCACGCCGTCAGCCTGGGCGGCGTCGAAACCCTGGCCGTCCACACCGCCGCCATGTGGGCGGGCACCATGACCGAAGAGCAGATGATTTCCGCCGGCATCGAACCGAACTTCATCCGCATGTCGGTGGGCGTGGAGCATATCGACGACCTGAAGGCCGATCTGGCGCAAGCCTTGGAGCCGGACCCCGCCGGGATCTGACCCCACGGCCAAGAAAAAACCCCGTAGAGGGGTCCCTACGGGGCAAGGCATTAGCTCAAATCTACTAAATCGCAAAGGCAGTATAGCCGACCATATTGAGAATAGATATCATTTATAGACGGCGCAAGCATTGCGCCCTTCGACTCGCATCAGCCGGCCTTTAGGAAGGCAATACATAGGCGATAACGTCATCGCCGGCCTTGGTGCCCAAGGAGCCATGGCCGCCTGCCGCGACCACTACGTATTGCCTGCCGTCCGAGCCGGTATAAGTGATGGGCGTAGCCTGGCCGCCCGCGGGCAAACGAGCCTTCCACAATTCTTCGCCCGTGGCGACGTCGTAGGCGCGCAGGTAATAGTCCAGCGTACTCGACAAGAAGGCCACGCCGCCGGCCGTCATAATGGGGCCGCCCAGGTTGGGCACGCCCATCTTGAACGGCAGTGGAATCGGTGAGCTGTCGCGGACTGTGCCGTTTTTATGCATCCAGGCGACCTCGCCCGTCGTCAGGTCGGCCCCCGCCACATAACCCCAGGGCGGCGCCTGGCAAGGAAGCCCGAGCGCCGAGGTGAAAGCACTGAGCTTCACGGCAAACGGCGCGCCGAAGTTCTCGTTCAACGCGGGCAGGCTGTCTTGCGGCCGTTCATCGCCCTGCACATAGAGCGTGGTGTCGTCTTCGCGCGGAATCAGCTGGGAAACGAAAGCAAGGTGGGTGGGCGTGGCAAAGGCAACTTGGCGCTCAGGGTCCACAGCGATCCCGCCCCAATTGAATACGCCGAAGTTGCCCGGATACACCAGCGTTCCTTCCGTACTCGGCGGCGTGTAGCGCCCGTCGTAGCGCAATTTCCGGAATTCTATCCTGCAAGCCAGTTGATCGAAGAGGGTGGCGCCCCACATCGACGCCTCCGTCAGCGGCGCGGGATCAAACGATAGCGCCGACACGGGCTGCGTAGGCGCGGTCCGGTCGCCTTGCACCGCCCCTTGGGGATAAGGTTTCTCGACGACCGGCAGGACGGGCTCGCCATTGCGCCGGTCCAGCACGAACAGCTCGCCTTGCTTGGTGGGCTGCACGAGAGCCGGAACGTTCCGGCCATCGATGGTCAGGTCGATCAAGCTGGGCTGAGACGGCACGTCGTAATCCCACAGGTCATGGTGCACGGTCTGAAAACGCCAGCGCACGCGTCCCGTGGCCAGATCCAGCGCCACGACCGCGGACGCATAGGAATCCGCGGCTTCGGTGCGCTCGCCCCCCCATTGATCCGGCGGCTGATTGCCCATGGGCACGTAAACCATGCCCAAAGCCTCGTCCACGCTGGAAATCGACCAGCTATTGGGCGTCGAGGGCGTGTAGGTCTCGCCGGGGCCCAATGGCTCAGTGCTTTCTGGATTGCCTGGATCCCAGTTCCACACCAGCTCGCCGGAGTTGACATCGTAGGCGCGAATGACGCCCGCCGGCTCGTGGGTCGATACATTGTCCAGCACGGTGCCGCCGACAATGATCAACGACCGTGTCACCACGACCGGCGAGGTCGAATAATAGCCTCCAGGCCGTGCGTTAGGCATATTGGCCCACAGATTGATCTGCCCCGTGCCGCCCCCGAAATTCGCGCATACCGCGCCATCGTCCGGGTTGAGCGCAATGATCCGCCCGTCGGCGGTAGGCATGAACAATTTGGCGGCGCACCGGTCGGTCGTCGTTCCATCTTCGGCCGCCACCGGCAGGTTCAGGTCTTGCAATGACGTCGCCGCGCCGGCCCGCCGATCGGCCAACGGCGCGGAGCCGGCGGCGCGATCGTCAGTTTCCGAACGGCCCCCATCCCGCCCCGCGTTCTCATTGCCCGATCCTTCTTGGGAGCCGCCTACAGCGACATCAGTCGCCATGCCGGTCTTTGCCGCATCATAGTAAGACAGGCCACGGCAGGTCAGGTGCTGCAATGCCAGCTCACCCCGTATCTGCGGATCGTAGCGCCATATTTCCTTCCCGGTGGTCGCGTCCAGCGCGATGACCGACTGGTGCGGCGTGCACAGATACAGTCGTTCGCCTATCTTCAAAGGTGTGACCTCGAAGGTCGTCTCCACCGGATCACCCTCACGGCCGCGCACGTCGCCCGTTTCGTAGTGCCAGGCGACTTCCAGCCGGGACACATTGTCCGGGGTGATCTGCTTGAGGGGCGAGTAGCGCTGGCCATGGCTGGTCCGCCCATATGCATGCCATTCTCCGGGCGGTACCCCCAGAGAGTTTGCGGCCGCTTGGTTCCGGACACCAGGCAACGTCCCTTCGATGCGATGCGGATCGACGAACCAGGATGCGATGGCAACGATCAGGAACAGCAGCAAGGAGGCCATCAATGGCAGGCCGGCCCGCCTTGCGGTGCGCGCGTCTTGCTCGCGCGCTTCGGAGGTCGTTCGAACTCCGCGAAGCAGCGGACGTGTGACCCAAGGGGTCAGCAGGAACAGCCCGAGCAGGAAGAGAATATCGCCGCGTGCCGCCAACGGCCACCAGTCCAGGCCCACTTCCCACAGAGCCCACGCCAGGGTCGCCAGCACCAGCGCGGCGTAGAGCCACAAGGCTGACGCCTTGCGCTGAAATAACAGCGTGGCCGTGGCCAGGAGCGCGACACCCGCCAAGGCGTAATACCACGATCCGTCTACGGCGATGAGCCATATGCCGCCAACGATCAAAACGATGCCGAACAGGGCATTCAGGAACACCGCCGCCAACAAGGCGGCGTTCCTTCGAGTATTTCGCATGGGTTCTTCTCCTTGGCACTTGCTCGCTGGATGGGGATTCGGCGTTGATGCCGAGCAGCAAGTTCAGTACCTGGAGCCGGACGGCAAGCTCAGGCTATGACGAAAATGATTGTCGCCCTCGCCGCCATAGATGGTGTCATCGCCGGCAGCTTCAGCCCCGAACCCGCCGGCGCCCGGAAGCCGACCGGAATCGGCGCGTTGACGGACGGGGCCCATCCGGCTGGGCGCTCAAAGCCCAGCATGAAGGGGGACACGGCCGCCACCCCGCGCCGGGATGTGCCGCCACAACGGCGTCTTCGGTGAGGACGACCAAATCAAGTCACAAGCCCTCTAAAGTGATGGTCGCCCCACGACCGGACTCTGTCACTCCCCAATCCGACTTGCCCACGAAACCAACGAGGACAATCGCTTCGTATTCAGGAGCAGGGTCAGAATACTCAGGGGCCCGTTTAGTCGACCAATCATAAGTCAACAACGTATCAGTACCGGATCCCCCTGCTGTGAACTGGTTACTACTGGAATCGTAGGTCCCGCGAGTGAACTTGAGCCCCTCGAGCACACCGGACACATTCGTTGATGATGTCTCCACGGAGTAAAAGCGGTTATAAGTGGTTTCACGATAAATTTCCAACTTATCACCAACACCCAAACCGGTGTAGATATCAAATCCAGAGGTATTCACGGACGAACCTGTTGCATTATTTGCGCCTGAGTGGCCGCCGCGCAACACCACTGTGTCGGTACCGGTACCTACGTTAATTCGATCGGCACCCATACCGCCAGTGATCCAGTCATTGCCTGCGCTACCGACCAAGGTATCTGCTTCAGCACCACCATTCAGCGTATAACCTGCAGTACCCGTTGACGCCGATACATTGATGGTGGCGCCCCCTGCGGCCGCATTCAGCACCGCAGTTCCCCCTTGGACAGTTGCATTGGTCGCAACGAAAGCAGTCACATTGTTCGCCGTTGCTGTCGCACCCGCCGAAACCTCCAGGATGTCGCCCGTCGCCAGATCGGTGATCGTGTCGGACCCCGCGTCCACCTTGAAGGTGTCGTTACCCGAGCCACCAGTCAACGTATCGTTACCCAAGCCACCCGTCAACGTATCGTTACCCAATCCACCAGTCAACGTATCATCGCCTCCACCCCCCGTAATCTGGTCATCGCTCGAACTGCCAACCAAGGTGTCTGCTGCAGCGCCACCATTCAAGGCATAGCCGCCACCGGTTGACAACGATACATCGATGGTGGCACCCGCAGCGGCCGCATTCAGCACAGCAGACCACCCTTGGGTAGTTGCATTGGTCGCAATGAAATGAGACACATTGTTCGCCGTGGCTGCCGCCCAATTCGAAACCACCAGAATGTCGCCCGTGGCCAGATCGGTGATCGTGTCGGCACCCGCGTCCACCCTGAAGGTGTCGTTACCCGAGCCACCGGTCAACGTATCATTGCCTCCTCCCCCAGTGATGATGTCGTTGCCCGCGCCGCCCTGGATGGTGTCATTGCCTGCGCCGCCATTAATATCATCGTCACCATCGCCGCCGTCGATAACGTCGTTGCCATTGCCGGAATTGATCACGTCGTTGCCGGCGAGTCCGTTGATGGTCAGGTGGCCGGCCGCAAAAGAGGCAAGGTTGTAGGTGTCCGGGCCCGGCGTACCCTGTACCGTCACCGTGCCGTTGGTCGCGTTGTGGATGGCGGTCAGCTCGCCGGCATCCACGGCGCCATTCACAATGACGTTCGCTGTCGAGGCGATGACTCTCGTCGCCTCGGTGATCAGCGCGGCGGTCAGTTCGGCGGCCGTGCCGGAAATCGTGACGGCATTCGTGACCGTGACGGTTCCCGTGGTTGTGCCCCTGAGCGTGCTCAGTGCCGTCGCATTCAGTCCGGTGCCGGCGGAATCGTTCACCGTGATGGTGTAGGCATTATTGGTTTCCGTAAGCCCGCTGAAGTCGGACAGCGCGCCCACGAGCGTAGCGGTGACGATACCGTCCGTTGCAGCGGCGATGAGGTTGGCCTGGGCTGCGGTTGTGGTGCCGCTGAGGGTGACGCTGGCCGCCGTCGCGATCACTTTGGTGGCCTCTGTCACCAGCGCCGCCGTCACTTCAGCGGCCGTGCCGGTGATCGTGACGGCATTCGTGACAGTGACCGGCGCTGTGGTCTTGCCTCCCAGCGCGCTCAGCGCCGCTGCGGTCAGGGTAGCGGTGGACGCATCTGTGACCGTGATGGTGTAGGCATTATTGGTTTCCGCAAGGCCGGCGAAGCTGGCCAGCGCACCCTCGAGCGCGGCGGTGACGACACCGTTCGTTGCAGCAGCGATGCCATTGATATCATTGATGTCATCGGCGCTCGTTACCGGGATCATGCCGCTGATCTGGACGTTGGCCGTCCCCGCAGTCACCTTGGTGTCGTTGGTGACCAGGGCTGCCTTCACTTCCGCAGCGTTGCCGGTGATCGTGACGGCATTCGCGACGGTGACCGGCGCAGTGGTCTTGCCTTTCAGCGCGCTCAGTGCCGTCGCGGCCAGGTTGGTGGCGGCGTTGTCGGTCACCGTGATGGTGTAGGCGTTATTGGTTTCCGCAAGCTCGCTGAAGATGGCGAGCTCGCCCGCCAGGCTGGCGGTGACGACACCGCTCGTTGCAGCAGCGATGCCATTGATGTCATCGGCGCTCGTTACCGGGATCATGTCGCTGATCTGGACCTTGGCCGTTCCCGCGATCACCTTGGTGTCGTCAGCGATCAGGGCTGCCTTGACATCCGCAGCCGTGCCGGTGATCGTGACGGCTTCCAGGACCGTCACGGTGCCGGTGGTTTTTCCCCCAATGGCGCTCAGGTCGGACGCCAGCAAAGGTGTGGTCGCCGTGCCTGCTTCTGTGTCAGTTATCGTGACCACAGCCGTCGGGGCGCTGACACAGGTGGCCGGGGTGACCAGCGCAGCAGTAACTTCAGCTGTCGTTCCGGAAATGGCGACCGCGTTGCTCACGGTGACATCCCCGGTGGTTTTGCCGCCAAGCGCGCTGAGTGCCGTCGCCGACATCTGGGTGCCCGCGTCGTCGTTCACCGTGATGGTGTAGGCATTGTTGGTTTCCGCAAGGCTCTCAAAGCTGGTCAAAGGCCCCGACTGAAGCGTGGCGGTGACGATGCCGCCCGTTGCCGCGGCGATGTCATTGGCATCGGCCACGCTGACCACGGCGTCGGTCAGGGTCACATGCGCCGAGGGGGCCTCCACCTTGGTGTCGGCCTCAAGCAGGGCGGCCTTCACATCGGCGACCGAGCCGTTGACTGTCATATTCTGTGAGTCGGCTACCGTGACGGTGCCCGATGTGGCGCCGCCGATGGCGCGCAGCGTGGCAGCGTCGACCACGGTATTGGCGGCGGTGGAAATATTGACGACGGAATTCGGAGCCGAGACGCGGGTATCCGGGGTCACCAGTGCCGCGGCAATTTCAGCTGCCGTCCCGCCAATGACCACCGCGTTGGTGATGGTCACAGGCCCCGTGGTCTTGCCGCCCAGCGCGCTCAAGTCTGTCGCCGGCATGTTGGTCCCGGCGGGATCGTTCAGCGTGATCGTAAAGTTGTTGCCCGCCTCGATGCCGTTGAAACTGGCCAAGCTTCCCGGCTCCAGGGTGGCCGTGACCACACCATTGATCTTCCCGGCGATCGTGTTGGCTTCAGTCGCCGAAATCATATCGCTGATGGTTACCGGGCCCGTAATGGCGGGGTCGATTGGCGGGATAGCGGCATCCGCGTTGGCGATGATGCCGTTCAGAATCGCACTTTCCGCCACCACGCTCACGCCATTGACGATGATGCCTTTGGTGTCGCCCTTCGGAATAGCCACGGGGTTGCCGTTGGCCGGCGTGAACACATAATTGCCATTGCTTTCCGTGATGGTGACGTTGCCGTTGCCGGACGACACGATCAGGACGCCGTCCTGATCCGGCACCACGGTGAACGTGGGCCCGGTCGAGCCACCGCCGCCGGGTGTCGGCTTGTTGTCCAGCAGGAACACCTGGTCGGACAGGATCACCCCATCAGGCACTATCACTTCCGGCGGAACGATCAGCTTCAGCCCCGAACCCGCCGGCGCCCGGAAGTCGACCGGAATCGGCGCGTTGGCGGACGGGACCCATCCGGCTGGGCGCTCAAAGCCCGGCATGAAGGGGGATACGACCGCCACACGCGCCCAGGCTTGCGCGAAATCGCCATTAGCAAGCGCCTGCGCGAACGCGGGATCGTTGCCGAAATTGGACAGCTTCACGCCGTTTCCGAGATCGCGGCCTTCGGCAATACCGTATTCCATCAGGTGCACGAAAGGCGAAAGGCCTTCGGACGCGAACGGCCCCTGCAGGTCGGCATTGGCGTTCAAGTATTTTCCCAGGTCCAGGTAGGGACTGATGGGCCGCCCTTCCCTGTGCCCGAACAAGACGAAATGCTGCACCGCCGATGCCATCTGCCCGCTGGCGATGGCCTGGGCGACATCGGGGTTGTGCCGCACATAGAAGTCCTCGTCGAAAAGCGGACTCAGCAGCCGCCCTTCCGCTATGCCGAACATCAGGGCGTGGTCCCATGGGGTCAGCGTGCCGGCGCGTACTGCGGCGGCCACGTCGGGGTTGTTCGCGAGATAGTATTCGACGTCGAACAACGGTGACCCGCTGCGCCCTTCAACGCGCCCAAATGTCTGGAAATGGGTTTCCGCGTCGGTCAGGCCTGCCCGGACCGCGGCAGCCACGTCGGGGTTCCGCAATAACTACCAATTTGCGTTGAAGGGTAGCGAAGTTACCATGGTAGTTTCCTGAATCAATGGGGTAGCCGGCGGGCCGGCCCGCCGGCGTGGCTGCATGAATGCGTTCCATCGCATGTACGACATCCGGGAACGCCATGCCCGCGTTTTACCAATCGCAAAAACGGAAACATTAAGGCACCTTAAAAAAGCGTTGGCTCTCCGCTACAATTTCCGCCCTCCCTTTTTCCTGTGTACTGCGCCGGCCACCATGGTTTTGTTACAACGCCACCTCGCTCTCAGCGTTCCAGGCGGACAGCTTCGGATGAAGGACCATGCAATGCGGGCATGGCGCCATGTCCTCTGCATCGTGCTCCTGTGCCTCGGGGCGGCCGCCTCGGCCGGCGCCGCCGCCACCGACCACATCGTGTCGCAAGCCTGGTTCGAAGACACCACGGGGCGCATGAGCTGGGCCGAGGTCCGGCAGCAGGCCATGACCCCGTTTTCCGGGGTGCTGGCCCGCGGCTACGGAAAGGCGCCCATCTGGGTCAGGCTGCGCATCGATCCTTCCGCGTCCGGTACGCCGGCCGACGAGTCCCTGTACCTGCGCATCCGTCCCGCCTACCTGGATGACCTGGTGCTGTACGACGCCGCGCAGCAGCCCAGCCGCCAGGGACCCATCGGCGACCGCTACCCGATATCGATCCAGTCCGCCCACTCGACCCGCTTCACGTTCAGCCTGCCCGCCGGCTCGGCCCCCCGCGACATCTGGCTCAGGCTGGAGACCACCAGCACCCGCATGGCACGTTTTGAAGTGCTCAACGGCATGGATCTGGCCGTGAGCAACGGCATCCTCGATATGGCGGGGTCGTTTTATCTGGGCCTGCTGGGCCTGTTCATCCTGTGGGGCGTGATCCAGCTGGTCCTGCGTCCCGAGCCGCTGGTCGCATGCTTCGTGGCTCATCAGGCCACCGCCCTGGTCTTCGGCGGCAGCACGCTGGGCTACACCAGACTGCTGCTGGATGGCATCGTGAGCCCCGCCAGCCTGGACATGCTGACGAGCGTGGTCGGCATCGGCGCTTCGGGCCTGGCGGTTCTCTTTGCGCAGTTCCTGCTGAATGAACTCGGTCACGCGCGCTGGCGCAGCCGCGTCATCGGCGGCATTCTTTTCGTGTTCGCGGCGCTGTTGGCGCTGCTGGCCAGCGGGCGGGTCATGGAAGCGCTGGAAGGCAACATGAGGCTGATCCTCGTGGTTCCCACCCTCCTGCTCGTCATGGCCCTCCTGAGCCGCTCGCCTCCCGACGCAAGAGCGGAAGGCAAGTTGCCCAAGCCCTGGGTGATGGGGTATTTCGTGCTGACACTGGCCTTCACACTGTTTGCCGCCGCCCCCTCCCTGGGCTTGATCGCGGCTCCCGAGCTGAGCCTTTACATCGTGCTTTTCTACAGTCTCAGCTCAGGCCTGCTCATGATCGTCATGCTCCTGTACCGGGCCCACCTGCACCTGCTGTACCAGCAGGCTCAGGCGACCAAGGCGCAGGCCAGTGAGCAGCGGGCGGATCAGGAAAGAGCGCACCGCCTGGATCGCGAACGCTTGCTGGCCATGATGGGGCACGAGCTCAAGACGCCGCTGGCCACGCTGCGCATGCTGCTGGACAACCAGGCCATACCGCAGCCGTTGTCGCAGCGCATGGACGTGTCGATAAAGGAAATGGCCGGCGTGATCGACCGGGTGGTGCAGACCGGGCGCCTCGCTGACCAAGCCACCATCGTGCGCCATGAGCGATGTTCGCTGGAGCAGATCCTGGACCATGCCCTCGGCGAGCTCCCCGAACGAGGCCGGGTGGCGATCGAGCGCCCGGCCGGCCGGCCGAGGGAAATCGAAAGCGACCCGGGCCTGATGGCCGTGATCCTGCGCAATCTGCTCGATAACGCCTTGAAGTACAGCCCTCCGGCGTCGCCGGTCACGGTGCGCTATGAGCTGGCGGACCGTCCCGATCAGTGGCTGATCGAAATCGAGAACATGGTCGGGCGTGCCGGACGGCCCGACGCGCAACACGTGTTCGACAAATACTATCGCAGCCCCCAGGCCGGCTATCGCTCGGGCTCCGGGCTGGGTCTGTACATCGTCCAGGAGCTGGCGCAGATGCTCGGGGCCGGCGTGATGTACGCTCCCGATGATGAAAGGATACGTTTCAGGCTTTCGACCCATGGCAGCCGGTAAAGCGAAAGGAAGAATGGCCGCATGACAGACCGTTTATTGATCGCGGTGGTTGAAGACAACGACGCCTTGCGTGACGCGACAGTGGAAATGCTGGCGCACAACGGGTTTCGGGCGACAGGCGTTGCCTGTGCCGAGGACATCGACGACACCCCGTTCCCGCAACCGCCCGACATCTATGTGATCGATCTGACTTTGCCGGGGGAAGACGGCTTATCGTTGGCGGCCCGCCTGCGGCGAGCGCAGCCGAAGGTGGGCATCGTCATCACCACCGCCCGTACCTTGCTGGACGACCGCCTGAAGGGGTATGAGTCCGGCGCGGACATTTACCTGCCCAAGCCGGTGGACCCCAAGGAATTGCTGCTGGCCCTGCAGGCGCTGGGACAGCGCCTGCGGCACATGGACCCGCCATCGCAAGGGCTGGTCCTGGACAGGCATGCCCTGGTGCTGAGGGGTTCCGCCGGCTCGTGCAAGGTCTCGGCGTCCGAAGCCCGCCTGCTGTCCGCGTTCGCCTCGGCGAATGAAAACACGCTGGAGCGCTGGCAGGTGGCCGCGCAGATGAGCCCGGGCAGCGGAAGCATCAGCCAGGAAAGCATGCAGGCCCGCCTGAGCCAGCTGCGCAGAAAAATCCAGGCTTGCGGCCATGCTGGCGAAAGCATCAGGTCCATCAGGAACAGCGGCTACAAATTCTGCCTGCCGATCCAGACGATTTGACCGCGCGCCGAAGCACGCGCCGGGCACGGTGATTGGCGCGGCAGGAGGGGCTCGAACCCCCGACCCCGGGCTTAGAAGGCCCGTGCTCTATCCAGCTGAGCTACTGCCGCAATTTGAATCCGCGCATTTTACCCCATCGGCCCCGCGCGTCCGGCGCTTACAATACGTAGCGCTCCGTTCGACGATGAATGCTACAGTTTCCATCGTTTCATCACACCAACACGCCATGAGTTTCCTGTCCAAGCACAATAAGCACGCACTCCGCGCCATCGCCGCATCCGCCGCATTGGGCGCCGCCGCGACGGCGTCGGCGGGCATCACTTACCAGCTGGACCAGACCCACGCCGTCGCGGGGGACGCCGTCACGATCCGGGCGGTGCTGTTCAACGACACGGACAGCGCCATGACCTGGCGCACGCCCAAGAACCTGGTGCTGCAGTGGCGCGACCAGAACGGGCATGCCGTGCGCAGCCTGGCCTACCTGGAAGGCGACGGCGATCCGGTGAATGTGCCGGTGAACAACTTCGTGAAGCTTTCATGGCGCGCCATCGTGCCCAGCGGCGTCAAGGGGCTGCAGGCGGTGAACGTCGAAGGGGAATCCACGCTGCTGGCGCTGGACGCCACGCCGCTGGACAAAAGCGTGATCGCCGGCACGACGGCCGACGTGCCGGTCGTGGACGCCGGCGCCGGCGGTCTGCGAGACCGGGATCCTCCCCTGCCCCCGAGAGTCGTCTCGGCGGTGGGCGCATCGGCAACGCAAGGGCCGGCCGTGGGCGGCAGCACCGCGACCGCGGCCCAGTCCACCGGTTTCGAAATCTTCAGAAGCTCGCTGTCCGCCTATGAGCCGATCTATTTCGACGTGGGCAACAAGGGCGGGCGCAATGCGCGCTATCAGGTCAGCTTCAAGTACCGCATCTTCACGCCGAACGACCCCAACAATCCGCAGTTCATCGACCATCTGTACCTGGGCTATACGCAAACGGCGCTCTGGGACCTGCATTCCGATTCCCATCCTTTCGTGGACACTTCCTTCAAGCCCAGCCTGTTCTGGCGCAAGGACGCGCTCTGGCGGTCGCGCCAGAACGATTGGTTCCTGGGCTTGGCGGGCGGTGTGGAGCACGAATCCAACGGCAAGAGCGGCAATGATTCGCGCTCGCTCAATTTCGCCTACATCCAGCCCGAGTTCAACTACCGTTTCAGCGGCGGCAGCACGCTGACTTTCGCCCCGCGGCTGAAGGGTTACTTCGGCACCCGGAACAATCCGGATTATGCCGATTATGCGGGCCACGTGGACTGGAAGCTGCGCTGGGCGCAGGACAACGGCCTGGTGCTGACGGGCCTGTACCGGCATGGCCACGGCAACCACAATACCACCCAGATCGAGGCGGCGTGGCCGCTGCGGCGCACTTTCCTGAACATGAACGGCTATCTGCACGTGCAGTATTTCAAGGGGTATGGCGAGACGCTGCTGGGCTACGATCACAAGAGCGGTTCGCAGGTGCGCATCGGGATCGCGCTGGTTCCGTGACCGGCACGTAACTGCCGGCGCGCCGCCGCATTCGGCACGCCCCTAAACCGCCAGATACGCCCTGCGAACGCTCTCGTCGCCGGCCAGGGCCGACATGCTGCCTTCGTAGCGGATCTCCCCCTTCTCCAGGACGTAGGCGCGGTCCGAAACCAGCCTTCCGAAGTGGATGTTCTGCTCCGACAGCAGAATGCTGGCCCCCCGCGCCTTCAGCGCCAGAATCATGTCCGCCATCTGCTCGACGACGACCGGCGCTATCCCTTCCGAAGGCTCGTCGAGCAGCAGCAGGAAGGGGTTGCCCATCAAGGTCCTGGCGACGGTCAGCATCTGCTGTTCGCCGCCGCTCATCGCCCCCGCCGGCCGGTCCAGCATGCCTGCCAGGGCGGGAAACAGCGCCAGCACGTCGTCCAGGCTCCAGTTCAGGCCCGGCGAGCCATCGGGCCAGGCACGCGGCGGCTGCCTGCCGGCGGACAGGTTCTCGGCCACGGTCAAGTCCGTGAACACCCGCCGGTCTTCGGGCACATAGCCCAGGCCCAGCCGCGCGATCTGGTACGGCTGCAGGCCGTGCAGAGGACGGCCCATGAACCGCACATCGCCCCGCGTCCGCGCCAGCAAGCCCATGATGGCCTTCAGCGTGGTGGACTTGCCGGCGCCGTTGCGGCCCATCAAGGCCACGACCTCGCCCCTTGCCACGCTCAGGCCGATGTCGTGCAGGATATGGGCCGCGCCATACCAGGCGTTCAGGCCCGACACCGACAGCAAAGGCCGCGTTTCCGTCATGCCGGGCCCGCCTCTTGCGCATGCGCGCCGAAAGTCTTGCCGGTGCCGAAATACACCTCCTGGACCTTGGCGTCGCGCCGCACCTCGTCCACGCTTCCTTGCGCGATCAGGCTGCCGCGCGCCAGCACGATGACCCGGTCGGCATAGGCGAACACCACGTCCATGCTGTGTTCGGTGAACAGCACCGCAAGATTGCGCTCCGTCACCAGCTGCTTCACCAGGCCGACCAGGGCATTGCGTTCGGCGGGCGCCATGCCCGCCGTCGGCTCGTCCATCAGCAACAGCGTGGGCGCCGCGGCCAGGCTCATGGCCAGCTCCACCCGCTTCACGTCGCCGTAGGCGAGCTCGCTGCAGGGGCGGGCCGCCTGCTCCCGCATGCCCACCTGGCCGAGCAAGGCGTCGGCTTCCGCCGCGTACTGCCGGGCGGCGCTGCGCCAGAAGGAGAACACCTTGCGATGGTGGGCCAGGAGCGCCATCTGCACATTCTCGCGCACGGTCAAAGAAGAAAAAGTGGCGGCGATCTGGAAGGTGCGCCCCACGCCCAACTGCGCGATCCGGCGGGAAGGCAGGCCCAGCAATTCGGCGCCGTTCAGCTTCACCGAACCGGCCGACGCCGGCAATTGCCCGCCGACCATGTTGAAGGTGGTGGATTTGCCCGCGCCGTTGGGGCCGATCAGGGCCAGCAGTTCGCCCGGCCGCAGGTCGAAGCTCACCCCGTCGACCGCCCGGTTGCCGCCGAAGTCCTTGGTCAGCCCTCTGACGGAAAGCAGGCTCATGCCTTCGCCCCCCACGCCCGCCGCCCTTGGAACGCGCCGGCGATTCCCTGCGGGAACGCCAGCACGATGAGCAGGATCACGGCGCCGAAGAGCGCGCGCCAGTATTCGGTGACGCCCACGAAATAATCCTGGAGCACGGTGAAGCCCGCCGCCCCGACGATGGGCCCGGACAGGCTCTGGATGCCGCCCAGCAGCACCATGACCAGGCCGTCCACCGATTTGCCCACGGTGATCACCTCCGGCGACGTGCTGCCTTTCGAAAATACGTACAGCGCGCCCGCGACGCCGGCGAGCAGGCCCGCGATCGCGAACGCGGTCCACTGTATGCGCTTGACGTCCATGCCCAGCGCATCGGCGCGCAACGAGGAGTCGCGGACGGCCCGCAAGGCCTGGCCGAAGGGCGAAAACGCCATGCGCCTGACCCACAGCGCCAGCAGCGCGACCACGGCCAGGCTGAAGTAGTAATAGCGGCCCGCGGCCAGCCAGTCGTCCGGCCAGATCCCGACGATGCCGTTGGAGCCGCCCGTGACGTCGTCCCATTGATACACGATGGACCAGATGATTTGCGCGAAGGCCAGGGTCAGCATGGCGAGGTAGACGCCGGTGAGGCGTATGCAGAACCATCCGAACACCATGGCGGCCAGCCCGGCCACCACGGGCGCCGCGACGATGGACGCCGCCATGCCCAGGCCGGCCGCCTTGAAAAGCAGCGCGGCGCTGTAGGCCCCGATGCCGAAGTAGGCGGCGTGGCCGAAAGTCGGCATGCCGCCCAGGCCCATCATGAAGTGCAGGCTGACGGCGAACAGCACCGCCACCAGCATGTCCTGCGCGAGCACCGTGGCGTACGGCAGCGTGGCCGACAGCAGGGGCAGCGCGGCCGCGGCGGCGACGAGCGCGAGCGCGGCCAGCCGGAACGCCGGGCCGCCGGGCCGCAAAGTGGGCTCGGCCGAGGCCGCGTGCCGCATCAGCGGCAGCGGCTTGCCCATGAGGCCCCAGGGCTTGAAGACGAGGACGAAAGCCATGAAGATGAATTCGACGACCAGGGTGAGCTTGGGAAAGGCGATGCTGAGGCCGAACAGCTCCACCACGCCCAGCGCGATGCAAAGCGCCTTGAGCTGGGCGATGATCAGCGCCGCCAGGTAGGCGCCCGGCAGGGAGCCCATGCCGCCCACCACGACCACCACGAAGACGTCGCCGATGATGCCCAGGTCGAGCGTCAGGCTGGCCGGCTGGCGGGGAATCTGCAGGGCGCCGCCCAGCCCCGCCAGGAAGGCGCCCAGGGCGAACACGCTGGTGAACAGCCAGGCCTGGTTGACTCCCAGCGCGCCCAGCATTTCACGATCCTGGGTGGCCGCGCGGATCAGCGTGCCCCAGCGGCTGCGGGTCAACAGCAGCCACACCAGCAGCAGGACCAGCGGCCCCGCGGCGATCATGGCCAGGTCGTAGACGGGAAGATAGCGGCCGAGGATGCGGACGGAGCCGTCCAGGCCCGGGGCCAGCGGCCCCAGGAGGTCGTCCGGCCCCCAAAGCCACATGGCCATGTCGTTGAAAACGAGGACCAGGGCGAAGGTGGCCAGCAGCTGGAACATTTCGGGCGCTTTGTAGATGCGCCTGAGCAGCAGCAGTTCGGCCAGGGCCCCCAGCAGGCCGATCGCCAGCGCGGCGCACAGGATCGCCAGCCAATAGCCCGCCGGCCCGTCGCCCCAGGCCTGGACCAGCGTGTAGGCGACATAGATGCCCAGCATGTAAAGGGAGCCATGGGCGAAATTGACGATGCGGGTGACGCCGAAAATCAGCGAAAGCCCCGCCGCGACCAGGAATAGGGAAGAGGCTTCAGCCAGCCCGTTCAGGAACTGGACGATGAACCCTGCCGGCTGCATGCATCAACCGCCCGCGCCGGGCCGCCACTTGCGGACGAGCTCGTCGGGCGGCTGAACCGAGGCGCCGTCGACGTATTGGAAGTCGACCATCACGCCCTTGCCGTCCTTGACGGCCAGCTTGCCCACATAGGCGCCCATGGTGGATTGGTGGTCCAGCCCGCGGTATTTGATGCGGCCGAAAGGCGTGTCGACTTCGAGTTCCTTGAAGGCCTGGATCAGCGCGGGGGTGTCGGTCGTGCCGGCCTTGGCGATGCCGGCCGCCAGGGACAGGATCGTGTTGTAGCCCACGACGGTGCCCAGGCGCGGGTAGTCGTCATAGCGCTCCTGGTAGGCCTTGAGGAAGCGGTCGTGTTCGGGCGTGTCTATGGCATACCAGGGGTAGCCCGTCACCACCCAGCCTTCCGGCGTTTCGCGCCCCAGGGGATCCAGGTATTCCGGTTCGCCCGTCAGCATGCTGACGACCGACAGGCCCTTGAACAGGTTGCGCTGCGAGCCGGCGCGCACGAACTTGGCCAGGTCGGTGGCGAACAGCACGTTGAACATGGCCTCGGGCTTGGCGTCGGCGAGCGCCTGCACCACGTTGCCCGCGTCGATCTTGCCCAGCGGCGCCGCCTGCTCCGCCACGAATTCCACGTCGGGCTGGGCCTCTTTGAGCAGCGTCTTGAACGTGGCCGTCGCGGACTGGCCGTATTCGTAGTTGGGGTAGACGATGGCCCAGCGCTTCTTGTTCATCTTGACCGCGGCGGGAATCAGCATCGCCACCTGCATATAGGTGGAATTGCGCAGGCGATAGGTGTAGTCGTTGCCTTCGGCCCAGACTATCTTGTCGGTCAGGGGCTCGCTTGCCAGGAAGAAGCGCTTCTTGTGCTTGGCATAGTCCGTGACCGCCAGCCCCACGTGCGACAGAAAAGTGCCGGTCAAGACGTCGACCTTGTCGCGCGAGAGCAGTTCTTCGGCCGCGCGCACCGCGTCGCCGGGGTTGGAATTGTCGTCGCGCACGATCAGTTCCAGCTGCTTGCCGTTGACGCCGCCCGCCGCGTTGATTTGCTCGACCGCGAGCTCCATGCCTTTTTTGTAGGGCCCCAGGAAGGCGGGCTGGGACTTGTAGCTGTTGAGCTCGCCGATCTTGATGACGTCGGCGGCGCGGGCTGGAGCGCTTGCCGCGGTGAAGGCGAAAATGGCGAACAGCGCTGTGTGGAGCCGGACCGAGAACATGATATTTCCTGTGCGGGGCGTGATGATGAGTGGGTACGAGCGAATAAATTGTACGCAATAACCGGGCGGGCGAAAGCCATATGCCATTACACTACATCCCTTTCCATACGACAAAGCCTTCCGCGATGCGCGCCCTTATCCTGAACTTCATTGTGTCGGGCCTGTGCCTGCTGACCGCCAGCCGCCTGCTGCTGGCGGCATGGCAATGGAAGCGGGTCCGGCAAGCCGGCGGGCTGCTGCCCATACTGAAAGGCGGCCTGCGCATAGACGCCAACCAGATCGCCGTGATCAGCGGCATTCCGCTGTTGCTGGCGCCCTGGCTGGGGCATCACCCCCTGGCGGTGCAGATCACCGGCTATTGGTTTCTTCTCGCCTGGATGCTGCTGGTCCTGCTCGAAGTCTCGACGCCCCAGTTCATCCATGAATACGATACCCGCCCCAACCGGCTGTATGTGGAATATTTGAAGCACCCGCAGGAAGTGTTCGGCATGCTCTGGAAGGGCTACAAGGGCGTCATTTTCGGCGCGCTCGCGGCCCTGGGCCTGTTCGCCTGGATAGGCCACGGGCTTTTCGTCGGCGCGGCGCCCGACCCGGCCATGGCCTGGTGGCAGCGCCCGCTGTTCTCGCTCGGCGCGGCCGCCGCCGTCTTCCTGGCCATACGCGGCACCTTGGGGCATCGTCCCATCAACCCCTCCACCGTCGCCTACTGCGGCGACAGCATGCTGAACACCCTGCCGCTCAATTCGCTGTACAGCGTGGCCTACGCCATCTACAGCATGAAGAACGAGCGCTCGGCGTCCGACGTCTACGGCGACATGCCCGAACAGGACGTCCATGCAACGGTGCGCCGCTGCGCCGACCTGCCCGACGGACCGCCCGAGATCCCCACGCTGCACCTGCAGCAGCCGGGCGCGGCGCGCGCGCGGCCGTTCAACCTGGTCATGATCGTGGAAGAAAGCCTGGGCGCGCAATACGTCGGCAACCTGGGCGGCGCGGGCCTCACGCCCTGCCTGGACGAGCTGGCCAAATCCGCCTGGAACTTCACCCGGGCCTATGCGACCGGCACCCGTTCGGTCCGCGGCCTGGAGGCCGTGGTGGCGGGGTTCCCGCCCACCATCTCGGACGCCGCGCTGCGGCTTTCCGGCGCCCAGAGCAATTTCTTCACCATGGCCCAGGCCTTGCGCCGGCACGGCTACCGTTCGCATTTCATCTATGGGGGGGAAGCCCACTTCGACAACATGAAGAGCTTCTTCCTGGGCAACGGCTTCGACGAGCTGCACGACCTGCCCACCTTCAAGAACCCGGCCTTCGTGGGCACCTGGGGCGCCAGCGACGAAGACATGTTCAACACCCTGCACACACTGCTGGACGAGAACGGCGGCGAACCCACTTTCGCGCTGGCCTTTTCGGTCAGCAACCATTCGCCCTGGGAATACCCCGCCGGCCGCATCGCCACCGACGGCAACCCCGCCACGGTCGAAAACACCGTCCGCTACGCCGACTGGTCCATCGGCCGGTTCTTCGAGCAGGCCCGCCAGTCCGCCTATTGGGACAACACCGTCTTCCTGATCGTGGCCGACCACGACTCCCGGGTGTTCGGCGCGAACCTGGTGCCGCTGCGCCACTTCCACATCCCCGCGCTGATACTGGGCGCCGGCGTGCCCGCCCGCCAGGACGACCGCCTGATCAGCCAGATCGACCTGCCCACGACCCTGCTGTCGCTGATCGGCCTGGAAACCCGGCATCCCATGATAGGCCGCGACCTGACGCGAGCCACGCCGGGCCGCGCCATGATGCAATACGGGGAAAACTACGGCTACCTGAAAGACGACATGCTGGTGGTCCTGGAACCCCACAGGCCGCCGACCCAGTACCGCTACGAGGCGCCCGAGCGCTACACCCCGGTTGCCCTGGACGAAACGCTGGCCCGCGAAGCGCTGGCGCACGTGCTCTGGCCCAGCCTGGTCTACCAGAAACGGGCCTACACCCTGCCGCAACTCCAGGCCCGGCCCTGAGCCGGTCAAAGCCACGATACAATGCTGACATCTAACTGAAAAGGAAATTCTGATGGAGTTGCTGCTTGACCCGTCCGTATGGGTCGGCTTATTGACGTTGGTGGTCCTGGAAATCGTCCTGGGCATCGACAACCTGATCTTCATCGCCATCCTTGCGGACAAGCTGCCGCCCCAGCAGCGCGACCGCGCCCGCGTCATCGGCCTGTCGCTTGCGCTGATCATGCGCCTGGCGCTGCTGTCGGCCATTTCATGGCTGTTCAAGCTCACCACGCCGCTCTTTTCCGTGGGCCCGCTCGCCTTCTCGGGCCGGGACCTCATCCTCATCCTGGGCGGCTTCTTCCTGGTGTTCAAGGCCACCATGGAAATACACGAGCGCGTGGAAGGCAAGAACCACGCGATGTCCGGGTCCAGGATGTACGCAGGCTTCTGGGTCATCGTCACCCAGATCGTCGTGCTCGACGCGGTCTTCTCCCTGGACGCCGTCATCACCGCGGTGGGCATGGTGGACGACCTGGAAGTCATGATGGCCGCCGTCATCATCGCCATCGGCATCATGCTGGTCGCGTCCAAGCCGCTGACCCGGTTCGTGAACGCCCACCCCACCGTCGTCATACTGTGCCTGGGCTTCCTGCTGATGATCGGTTTCGCCCTGGTGGCGGAAGGCTTCGGCTTCAAGGTGCCCAAGGGCTATCTGTACGCCGCGATCGGGTTCTCGGTCATCATCGAAACCCTCAACCAGATCGCGCGGCGCAACCTGCTCAATGCCGACCATCGCCCCATGCGCGAGCGCACCGCCGAAGGCATATTGCGCATGCTGGGCAAACGGCCGCAGTCCGACCAGCCTCCGCCCGAAGGCGCCGCGCAGCCGCCGGACGAAACGCCCTTCGGCATCGAGGAGCGCAACATGGTGAGCGGCGTGCTGCGCCTGGCCGACCGCAACGTGCATTCGATCATGACGCCCCGCAACGACATCACCTGGATCAACATCGAAGACGATCCGGACACCATACGCGAAGAGATCACGCGCACCCCGCACGGCTTCTTCCCGGTCTGCCGGGGCTCGCTGGACGACATCGTCGGCATAGGCCGCGCCAAGGACATGATCGCCGACCTCCTGCAGAACAAGACGCTGAACCAGAAAGCGCTGCGCCCGCCCATCATCGTCCACGAGACCGTGCGCATCCTCGACCTCATCGACATCCTCAAATCCGCCCGCGGGCAGCTGGTGATGGTGATCAATGAATTCGGGGCGGTCGAGGGGCTGGTCACGCCCATCGACGTGTTCGAGGCGATCGCGGGGGACTTCCCCGACGAGGACGAGACGCCCGACATCATCCACAGCGGCGAGAACCGCTGGGTCGTCGACGGCGCCACCGACCTGCACCACTTCGAGCAGTCCCTGGAAATCGAAGGCCTCATGGGCGAATCCGACGACTACAGCACCGTCGCCGGATACCTGCTCAGGCAATTCGGCAGGCTGCCCGACGTCGGCGACCACCTGACCCTGGCGCTGGCGCAAGGCCACTTCCGCTTCGAGATCCTGCAGCTGGAAGGGCGGCGCATCGCCAAGGTATTGGTGGAACGGCGCGGCGACGAGGCGAAGGACGCCCCGCCCGCCGATGCCGCCTGAGCCCGGCCGGCTTGTAGCCGGTCGGCCTTGTAAATTCATGCTACACTACTTGGCTGTTGTTCGTCGGGGCGTAGCGCAGCCTGGTAGCGCATCTGGTTTGGGACCAGAGGGTCGCGAGTTCGAATCCCGCCGCCCCGACCAATAGAATCAAAGGGTTAGCAGCGCAAGGCGGCTAACCTTTTTGTTTTTCGGGCCAGTGCAAGTGGGGCGTTAGCTGGACTTAAAGGCGCCGACCGTTAAGGCGGTACTCAAATGACGCTTACCATGAAACCGTGGACCAAAAGCTGTGACCGGGAGCGTCTCAATCCAAATAATGGTTTGCCTCTCGTGGGAACCCTTGATACTCTTTTGACCGTGGATTGCTTAACTTTAAAGAGAACGGTGCCATGCTGATTAGCAGCATGCTTCCAAAAGAAGAAAGAACTCTTCTGAGATTACGAGGAAGGTTACGGCAACCGCTCAGCGGTCAGCAGCTCGAATTTCTTGCTTTTCATCGAGAGGTGTGTTTCCGAGGCGAATAGTATGTATGGGCTAACTAACGACAATGTGTAGTTATCGCTAGCTAGCCCATGTTAGATGGGGCTAATTTTAAAACACTCAGTCACAGGTTGTACATTTTTTTCAGGAACATAGTCTAACCCTCCTTCTAGGAAAAAGGTAAGAACTGATATTTCACCCATATAGCTTGAAAGACGTCGTTCGGAAATTATAACTAAATAATCTTGTAGCCAACGGTGCTTTGCAAGCTCAGATTCTTGGCCCTCCAGATTAGAGAGCTCGCTGTTAAATATCTCCTTGGCTTTATCGTAACACCAATCAATATGGTTCTCTGCGAAGTTAATAAAATAAACGCCATTTTGTACGCAAATCATACGTTCATGCTCCAAACTCCGGACATCAGCTTCAGCAAATCGACTTCCGGAACGTAACATGTCAATGACGCCCTTGTCTATTACAATACGTGGGTAAATTGCCTGCTTTTGTTCCAGCTCGTATGCAACTGCTAATGCATGGCTATATGTTAAATTTCCGGATTTGAAATGCTGTTCAAATGCAATTCCACCTCGGATTAAGAGGCCACTTTGCAGGAAAGCTCGTTGAACCCCAGCGATAGTGGAAATGAAGGTTGAAATTGGAGTCGATGGATTTGCGGCGATAATGATAGTGTCGCTGATTGCTTGGTATGATATTTCAGTTTCATTAATAGAGCTTAGGGCTAAAAGAGCCGATTCAAGTTTTCCCTTGAATGCTTCGTTTCCAGAGGAGCGATCTGCTTTAAGATGATTTCGATATGCTAAAACATCTAGCAGCGCGACTAGAGTATACGGTTTGGCCATGATAGCGTCTACCTCATGATGGCTGCTAGTTTTTCGATCTCCGTTTGGTACTCCTCCTTGCGCGTTACCCATTGACTCCATACTGCACCACGATAGTAGTCGCCATCAGAGGAAGCGAGTTCCGTATCTCTCTGCTCAATATCGAAAATGGCTTTCCCAACAATCTGTGCTACAGGTGCCATTGGACCCACATCGCGGATGGATGCTACAAAAGGTTCGGATTTTAATTCCGGAATGATTGGCTCGAGACGCTTAAGTGTTGGATTCTGAAGCATACTGGAAAGTGCTTCTTTCACACGGTCTTCCCATTTCTGGTATGAGGCTTTTTTTCTACCAGCACGATGAATCTTATAATTATTTAAGATGGCTCCGTAGAATTTTGTTTGCGGAAAAAAAGCATCGAGCCCGAAAGGTTCAAAAGAAGCAACTATAGTGCCGTGCCGATTAAGCCAGTCGTTTATTATCGACCCCATACCTTGTACGGCTTGGAAGGAGAAGCGGTCAGGGGTGGTGGGAATAAAGACGCCATCACACGAAAGTATTACCATGCGAGTTATGGAGCCAGCACTTGGCCCGACATCGCAAAGTATATAATCAAATTTATGTAGACGGGCAAGATCTCGAAACAGTCTGGTTAGAACGGCATAGGTGTTTTTTTCGTGAACAGATTCGGTTACCGCTTGAGCTATTGCAACAGAAAAATTTTGTTCTGCACGTGAAAAATTTATATCGCCACGGAGGAGAAATAGTTGAGGATAAATCGTCGACTGGGCAAGTTCCACTTTTTTTGCATCGATTCTTGCAGCATCCCCATCAAAGCGCGGTTTTAATGCTTCATAGATAGTCGTACCCGGAAGTTTGGCATCCGGATCATCAAAGCTTTCGCTTGAACAAAAAAACAGTTCAGTGCAGTTGCATTGCGGGTCGCAATCGACGAGTAGAACTTTTGCTTGCCTTGACAAAAGCACAGCGAGATTAAATATTGTGGTGGTCTTTGCAACTCCACCTTTATTATTATAGAGAGAGACAATCTTCGTCACGGTTCACCTGATTAAAAACATTGCCATTTATAGGACGAGGCCAAGCTTCTAAGCACCATACTACCGTAGGAATATCTTAGTCTACGCCAAAAAAGTTTCAACTTTTCCTAGCAAACGCAAGTCGTAGTTGCAAGAGTTCATCTGAACTCTTAATGAAAGTAAAAATCACACAGACAGCCGCAACTCCGGATGCAACCCCGCCCGCGCCGCCAGCGTCAGCAGCATATCCAGGCTGAAATCCTCCACCTTGCCCTTGATCAGTCGAGAAACTCTCGGCTGTGTAATACCAAGATGCTTTGCCGCCTCAGCTTGCGTCCAGCCATGCTCCTTGAGTCGCTGCGCAGTCCGAATCATCACTTCCGCACGCAATTTCATCACCTCGGCCTCAGCGGGATCAAAGCCCAGGTCGAGGAAGACGTTGCCGCTGCCTTCGGTAATCGTGATGTTTTGGTCTTTCATTTCAATACTCCAATCAGCTTCCGGTAACGGGAAGCCGCCAAATTAATGTCAGGCTTTGGTGTCTTCTGAGCCTTTTTCTGAAATGCATGCAGCACATAGATTGCATCCGCGAACTTGGCGACGTAGATCACCCGGAAAGCGCCAGTTGCGTCCCGATACCGTATCTCATAGGCTCCCGCGCCCACGCTGGGCATGGGTTTGAAGTCGCCTGGCTCGTCGCCATACTGCACTGTCATCAGCTCAAGGCCCAGTGCCCGCCGCGCCTCGGCAGGCATCTCACGCAGGTCCTTCTGGCTGGAATCAATAAACCTGAGTGGCTTCATAGTTCGGATTATGACTGTAGTTGCATAAATATTCAAGTATTTGAATAAATGAACTGGGGCAGCCTGACTGCTCCACCAATGCCACTGCCAGATCACGCAACATCACGCATTAGCTCCTGCGCGACAATCTGGCCGGCACCGACACCGAGCAACGTGGTCAGCGCCGCCCCTGCGAAGATGTGGCCCCAGTGGTAATCCACGTCATCTTCCAGCCCGGCATAACCCGCCGGGTCGGTGCCGGCCAGATTGTCGAGCATGAGCGATGACGTGTCGGGCAGGATGATTCGGTTCCACACCACCTGCACGCGGCTCTGCCCGTAGCTGACCTGGCTGTTGTATTTGCCCAGGATGCGCGATCCCTGCGGGATCAGCAGGAGGCGCCCGGTGGCCGTGTCATAGACCGGCTCCATCACCGTGGCGATCACGTCGCCCGGCAAGTCCGACTTGATGCCCGTCACCAAGGCACCTGCGACCACCGTTCCGGCCATGACCTGGTACGGCGAAGCCGGCAGGGTCGGATTGCCGGAATTACGGGCTTCCGTGGTTCCGGCTTTCTGGAACGCCTCTTTCTGATCTTGCCGGTTCTGCACGGCGACCGGGTCGGTGTAATGACCCAGCGGTTTCTGCTCAGGTCAGGCAGCTAATTTGGATGCGGTTGCATACGCCTCAGCGGGTGTTCTCATTCGAAGCGCCTGCTGGATCGCCAGCCTTGTGGCGGGCGTGGTCGTGGCGTTCTTGTGAAACTGGATCAGCATACTGGCCTCCTGTGTCATCTTCCGGCATATAAGAGCCATTCTGTTTCCGGCATATACAAGCCACCGATTTTTCGGCATATACAGGCCACTCTTTTTTCGGCATATAGGAGCCACAGGAAGGGGGGCCTCGGTACTGGAAGCATCTTCTGCAACCGACGCCACGCCGTTACCTTTGCAAGATCATCACAGCAAGGGGACGACGGTGGCACGCAGGAGAATCGAGATGTATCAGTATCGACAAGCTCTGCTTGGCATGCGCCGCGGCGACACCGATCGCCAGATTGCCCTGGACGTGGCCGACATGACCTCTTATCCGCATGGTCTGGAACTGCTGATACGCCGCTCCAAGACCGACCAGGAGGGGCAGGGCGTACCGTGTTCATCCCGCTGGGTAGCAGTCCTGACCGTTGCCCTGTAACCGCCCTGGCGCATTGGCGGGAACTGGCGGGCATAGACCATGGCGCGCTCTTTCGGCCCGTCAACCGCCACGATCAAGTGCTGTCCGGCAGACGGCTGACCGCACAATCCGTCGCCCTGGTCATCAAGTCCGCCATGCGCCTGGCACGCGGCCAGGACGCCAGCCGCCAGGTATCCGGGCATTCCTTACGGGCCGGGTTCGTCACGGAAGCCGCCACGGCAGGCGTGCGCAACAGCGCCATCATGGGCCAGACCGGGCATAAGTCATTGGAGATGGTGTACCGCTACATCCGGCCCGTGCACAGACGGCAACTGGCCAGCCTGCTGTAGGCCGGACGGCCAGATCAATCCGCCGTGGCGTCGTTTGATGGCGTCAGCAAGGACGCCATGGACACCCCGAGCGCGTGAGCAATCCGCTCGATGTTTTTGATCGAGATATTGCGCTCGCCGCGTTCGACGGAGCTGATGTAGTTGGGGTGAAGGTCAGCCGCTTCCGCCAGTTTTTCCTGGGTCAGCCCTTGTTCGCGGCGGACTCGCCGGACGTTGGCTGCGAACAGCGCCTGCGCTCCCTCCGTGGCGGGAATTGAAAGCTTGGACACGGCGACAAGCTTCGGCGATATGACTCTCCAATTCCACACACTATGAGTTTGGTTTTGCTACACTTGCCAACCAAACCTAAAGTGTGTCTTTTCGTTAACCTAAAAATCATTGAGCAAAAAGGAACACGCAATGGATGCGTTCTATATGGCGCGTGGAGACGTGCAGTACGGGCCGTTTACCGAAGCCAAGATAAAAGAACTGATCGAGCGGCGCCGGCTGGTTGGCACGGATCTGGTGTGGTTCGCTGGACAAGCGGCTTGGCGGCCCGCCGCAGAAGTGCTGGGCGCTTGGCTGTCCACAGCGGCGCCGGTGCCGCCTCCGCTGCCTGCCATGATGCCGCCGCCGATTCCTCAGCAGGCGGTGGCAGCTGCAGCGTCTGCCCAGCCTAGTCTGGATATGTCCTCGGCTCAGCTTGGCGCAGCGGCAAGCAACGTCAGCACGCCAGTCAGTCCCTGGGCCAAGCATGCTGAAAGCCTCAAGAGCGTGGTTGGCACCGACAAGCTGATAGACCCCAAGCGCATAGCCGATTCACTGACTCAGGCCTTCCAGCCGGCGACGAACAGCCAGGCGCAGATGAGCGACGTCTCTCATGAGGTGAATGGAGGGTATGGCGATGCCGAGCATGATGATGAAGAAGACGATGAAGACTAATCCCCAAAGCGCCAGGAGGGTGCGATAGATGAACGATCTATACATGGCTCGAGAGGGCGTCCAATACGGTCCGTTTGGGCTAGACAAGGTGCGTGAACTGATTGCGCAGCGGCAATTGATCGGCACTGACCTTGTCTGGTGCCCTGGCATGCCGTCCTGGCAGTTGGCCAGCGAGGTGTTGGCGGAGTTGCTGCCCAGACCCGCACCGACTCCGCCCGCCGTTCCCGTTATTTCGCCGTCCGCGGTTGCAGCAACGTCCACAGCACCGGCAGCCCAGGCGACCAGTCCTGTGGCAGCTCCATCAAGCTATCAATTGCCTGCCTATAGCCCCGACGCTGTGAGCGGACAGTCGAAAGCGGTTACTGGCTGACTAGCGACAATATGTAATTATCGCTGGTCAGCTATGGGTAACTATCGACCCCTCGCAGAAATAGGCGAGGTAAAGCCCGCTGACGAAAAGCGGTCGGATGCCTTGCGCCAGCCTCAAGGTTTGCAGAGCACTAGCGCTTCCTGCACGAGGATGTCGGCTCGCGCCTTGCAGAAGGCCTCGTAGGAATCGGCCAAGGAGCCCTTTAGAATCATGGCGCGCGCCAGAATGTCATCCTTGGCTCCGCCAGGGATGTCATCCTGGTACTCCGCAGGCGGCCGATTCTTGATCGTTCGGTTGTCCGTCTGCGACAGGAAGGCAAAGTTGGCTAGGCGGAACTGCTCGTCGCGCTTGGTGACGCCGGATTTCTCCAAGTAGTTCTTCGGGAACACATGATGAAACTCAGTGCGGTTACACGTCAGCAGCACTGTGTTAAGGTCAATGTTAGCGCCCGAGAGAAACGACCGTGGCGCTTTGCTGGCCAGCAGGAGCACGAAGGTCTTGGTGTTAACCGCTGTCAGCGAGAACACGTTGTCCAAAAAGAACGACGGCTCGAGCTTTGGCAGTGCCAAGTTGAACTGGCTAGCGTCCTTCTTCTCGCGCAAGTGGATCGCGGCCTTGATGTCGATGTCCAGGGCAGTATCGACACTGTTGGAGTACCGGCGCGAGAAGCAACTGCTCCAGAACCAAGCCCGCAAAGTATTGAGTTGTTCGGCCGTGGGGTGGAAGCCGTTTTCGTTCTCGGTAGCGAAGAACCGCACCAAAGGGATTAGCATCGATTTGTACGGCAGCACTTTGAGCGAGACTACACCGCACTGCTTCTGCAGGAACTCGACTGCGCCCTTGATGCCGATCGTTAGCTGGGGAAACTGATCACGAACATCGCTGCCCTTCAGGGCGACGACCGAACGCGCAGTGCTCTGGTTGGAGATCACCGCAGCCGCGCATTTGAGCAGAAGATCCGGGTCGTTGCCGATGTCACCATAGCCGCCGTCGTCCAGTTCGGCCGCCAAGTCGTCGAATTTGCTGCGGAGGTCGAAATCTCCGCTCCAGGTCCAGGCCGCGAGCAACTGGTAGGTGTCCAGCGGCATACCGCCACGGTTCACCCGTTCGAACACAATTGCGATCTTCGAGTGGTCATTTGTCTCGATGGTCTCGACTGGGATCTGGGCTTCTTTGAAGCGCGTCTGCAGGTCATCGATCAGCGTTGCTTCCGCGTCACCGAGCTTGCGCACAAGTGTGCCGTACGCGGTGACGTCAAACAAGGCTTTGAGCGGGAAGTGGCGAGTCTCGTCCACCTCATCGGGTTGGAGCGCGAGGAACTGGGAATCTTGGGCATCCTCCTTCGATTTCATGTCGAAGTAAATGTCCACCCAGTTGACCTTCGGGTGCTCCGAGGGTTTTAGGTCGGTCTGGAAGACAGCGAAGATCGAGGTGAGCCGCTGCTGACCATCGAGCACATAGTCGATCGGATACTGATCCTTGGGGTCAGGCAGAACGTACGGCCCAAGGTCACGATCGGACTGCAGCTTCTCGCGCGTCCGCCAGAACAGCAGCGTGCCGATTGGGAAACGCTTGTAGATGCTGTCCATCAGGAACTGAACACGATCGGGCTCCCAAACGAACTCGCGCTGGAAGGCGGGGATGCGCACTTCGCCCTCAGCTACGCGCTGGAGCAACTGTCGGATGGGGATCGACGCAACGGTCATGTGCAGTCCTTTTAAAGTCTTTTTCGATTGTCTGGTTAGGCTAGCTGACTCTACATCTGAAAGCCGCCCCTCGCCGCCAGTAACTGTTCCTGGCCGATAGCCCCCATTTTATTGGATAAGCCAAACGCCCAACAGCGTCACTCAGGCAGACAACCGCAACTCCGGATGCAATCCCGCCCGTGCCGCCAGCGTCAGCAGCATATCCAGGCTGAAATCCTCCACCTTGCCCTTAATCAGCCGGGAAACCCTAGGCTGAGTAATCCCAAGATGCCGCGCAGCCTCAGCCTGAGTCCAGCCTTGCTCCTTGAGCCGTTGCGCAGTCCGAATCATCACCTCCGCACGCAGCTTCATCACTTCAGCCTCTGCTGGGTCAAACCCCAGATCAATGAATACATTGCCGCTGCCTTCGGTAATCGTGATGTCTTGGTCTTTCATTTCAATGCTCCAATCAGTTTCCGGTAACGGGAAGCCGCCAGGTCGATGTCAGGTTTCGGCGTTTTCTGCGTCTTTTTCTGGAAGGCGTGCAGCACATAGACTGCATCCGCGAACTTGGCGACGTAGATGACCCGGAAGGCGCCGGTCGCTTCCCGGTAGCGGATTTCATATGCCCCGGAGCCAACACCGGGCATGGGTTTGAAATCCCCTGGCTCGCCGCCATACTGCACTGCCATGAGTTCAAGACCCAGAGCATGCCGCGCCTCGGCGGGCATCTCTCGCAAATCCTTCTGGCTGGAATCAATGAACCTGAGTGGCTTCACGGTTTGGATTATGCCTGTAGTTGTATAAATATACAAGTATTTGAATAAATGAGTGGGGGCAGCTAGGCTGCTCCACCCATGCCATTGCCAGATCACGCAGCCTCGCGCACCTGCTCCCGCTCGATCACAGACGCCCGCAGCATAGACACCGCAATCAGCCCATCCGGCCTCCCCACCACACGGAGCAGATAGTCGCTGACCAAATCCCACGCCTCACGCATCCTCGGCCCGTTGTCCCCATGCAGATAGTGCCGCCGCACCTTGGTTTTCCCAGTATGGATAGCGTGGTTCTGGCACAGGTCGATGATCTTGTCATCCACGCCCAGCGACTCCATCAGCGTTGCCCCCGTCCGGCGCAGATCGTGCGGCGTCCATTCGCCATTCTTCCCCTGCGCCAGGACCAGCGAGTCATCGTTGCGCCGTCCCGCCAGGGCCACCCGCTTCTTGAACGAAATCTGCCTGTCTCCGACCTGCTTGGCGACAACGGCAGGCGCCAGATGCACGGCGGCTCCCGGCATCCGCTTGCTTGCCCGGCCGGGGAAGCAGAAGACGGAGTGCCTAGTCTTGCGCCGCAATACCTTGAACAGGTCAAACAGGAAGTCTGAAAGGTGGATGACATGGTCGCGCCCGCCGCCACGCACACGCTTGGTGTTCTCCCTCGGGATCAGCCAGGTACGCTCGGCAAAATCCACATGTTCCCAACGCGCCATGACCGTCTCGCCGATGCGCGTCAGCGCCCCCAGACACACCCACAGGGCAATCTGCGTGGTCGCAACACAGGCTGTACCGCCTTGCGGCGATCTGGCGCATTGTCGTAGTCGGACTGCATCCTGGCAAAAATATCGCGCAACTCTCGCAGTTCGTCATCGGACAGCACACGGTTTCGGACATTGCTCATGTCATAGTCTGGCTCGACGATGGCAGAAACATCCACCAGATGCGCGGGGTTGCCTTCAAGCAGAAGTCGGCGCCACGGCTGGCGCTTCTCGCCCCAGGCAAGCATCTGTCGCATCAATGCATCCACCGTCACAGCCAGACGATTGGCGCCACGGTCCACGACATGGCGTAGAATGCTTCGCAGATCGTCTTCGTTCAGGCTGCGCAAAGGGATGTCGCCGATCAACGGCAAGACGTCTTTGTGCATGATGCGCTTGATCTCGGTATTGCCGTCGCGCCGCCGGACGCCATTAGCCATCCAGGTCAGCGCCAGATCCCGCGTGGCAAGGTTTTCCGTACGTTCCCGCTCTGCGGCCGCCAACGTCGCCTGGACGGCCCTCTGTGCCTCGATTTCGTCCACCTTCTTCTGGTCTCCGGGATTGATGCCGCGCTTGATCGCGGCGCGAGCATCATCCCGTATGGACCGGATGGTTTCCATGGACACCGCAGGCCAGGCGCCGCAGTAGAACCGTTTGACCTTGCCTTCCCACTTGAAGGCATAGCGCCAGGCAACCAGCAGACCACCGCCATTCAGGCGGACCTCTCCCTGCAAGCCATCGCCATCGGCCAGGATGTCCCCCTTCCATTCATGGGGCACGGTTTCCAGTTCTTTGACCGTCCAGCGGTAGTTTTTTCCTCGTTTCGGGTATCGCGTCATATCGGACTTTCATGGCTCTCGATGCCGCCTGTGGGGCAACCAGTGGGGCAACCGGGTTTTGGCTGACAGCGTACCCCAGCGAACAATGAAATTCAATAACTTATTGATTTAAAAGAATTTATTTGGTTCGTAGACGTTCGCCAAAATCCGTGGAAATCCGTAAATAAATGGTTTGGGACCAGAGGGTCGCGAGTTCGAATCCCGCCGCCCCGACCAATAGAATCAAAGGGTTAGCAGCGCAAGGCGGCTAACCTTTTTGTTTTTCGGGCCAGTGCAAGTTGCGTGTCCGTAATGTTTGCCACGGCGCTCAGGCAGACAGCCTTAACTCCGGATGCAACCCCGCCCGCGCCGCCAGCGTCAGCAACATATCCAGACTGAAATTCCCCACCTTGCCCTTGATCAGCCGAGAAACCCTCGGCTGTGTGATACCAAGTTGCTTTGCCGCCTCAGCCTGCGTCAAACCTTGCTCCTTGAGCCTCTGCGCAGTCCGAATCATCACCTCCGCACGCGGCGATCCGCTTGGCGTCACTCTCCAAAATGCCGCGTTACCCATTGTTCACACACGGCCCAGAGCAGCGGAGCGCCTCGTTTAATGGTGGGGCCATAGCGGGAAAAAACTTGTTCAAACGAAACGCTGCTTTCTATCCAGGTTCCGCCACCGGTGAATACATTTACAAGGAGCGGCTGAAAGCGATCAAGCGCCTTCGCAAATTTTGCGTCATCCGTCTCTGCGCGCTCAAATTCCTGCCATAAGCCGAGGAGTTCGTTACCTTGCTGCTGAGGCAATAAACCAAATAACCGCTCTGCTGCTCTAGACTCTTGTTCAGTCTGCGATTCGTTTGAAGATTCACTATGGATTGGAAAATCGCCAACATCTATCTCGACAATGTCATGCAGTAAAAGCATCTGTATGACGCGATTTTTATTTATAGGCCCGCACGCATACTCACTCAGTATCAAAGCGTACATCGCTAAGTGCCAAGAATGCTCGGCAGAATTTTCTTTCCGACTTTTGTCAAGCAAAGATGATTGTCGTACTACCGTTTTCAGTCGGTCGATTTCTCTTAGAAAAGCCAACTGCTTTTCCAATGCTGTCGATTGCATAATCTTTTCAATCTAAAAGCCACATCTTAGTATATAGCGCGGTTGCAATGACAGCCGCTCAGGGCCGAAAGCCGCTGCAACGCAGTGCCTTGCCTTCAGTCGATGCGCGGCAGGCGCAGCACGATTCTGAGTCCGCCCAGGTCCGATTGCGACGCGGCCACATCCCCGCCATAAAGCCCCGCCAGGTCCTTCACGATCGCCAGGCCCAGGCCCGAACCCGGCGCCTGTTCGTCCGCCCTGACCCCGCGCTGGAACACCGCTTCGTATCCGTCCTGGGGCAGTCCCGGGCCGTCGTCGTCCACGGTGAAACGCAAGTAGCGGCCGTCGGCGCCCACGCCTATCACGATGCGGCGCCTGGCCCATTTACAGGCATTGTCCAGCACGTTCCCCAGCATTTCCTGCAGATCCTGCTCTTCCCCGCGAAAGGCCAGGCCAGGCGGGCAAGGCGCCAAGGCCAGGTCCAGGCCTTTGTCGGCATACAGCTTTTCCATCACGCGCAGCAGGCCGCGCAAGGGTTCGTCCACCAAGGTGCGCAGGCCCGATGCCTGCATGGCGGCCGCCGCCCGCGCGCGCATCAAGTGGTGATCGACTTGCCGGCGCGCCATGCCCACCTGTTCGTCGACCAGGCGCCCCAGCGCGGTGTCGTCCCCCGCCACGGCATTGGACAGCACCGACAGGGGAGTCTTGAGGGCATGGGCGAGGTTGCCCGCCTGCGCCCGCGCCCGGGAAACGACTTCGGCGTTCAAGGACAGCACGCCGTTGAAATCGTCCACCAGCGGCTGAAGCTCCGTGGGGAACACGCCTTCGATTTGCGGTTTCTTTCCTTGCCGAAGCGCCGCCAGTTCGCGGCGCAAGCGGCCCAGGGGCCGCAGCCCCAGGAAAACCTGGCCGACCGCCGCCAGCATCAACCCCACCGCCAGGACGCCCAGAGAAAGCGTCAGCATGCGCATGAAGCGTTCGATCGGCTCGGCCATCGCGGCCTGGTCCGCGGCCACCATCAACCGCATGACCGGCGCCGCCTCTTCGGCGGGATGCACGATCTGGGAGACCATCGACAGCCTGGCGCCGTTGGGCCCCGCGACGTCGAAATACAGGCGTTCATTGCCGTCCGGCGCCGCGCGCGCATCCAGTGCCTGGTCCCACAGGGAACGGGAACGCAGCGCGCCCGCGGCGCCCGGGCGTTCCGGGCCGCCCAGCAGGTCCACCTGCCAGTACAGGCCGGAATAGGGCTTGTCGAAACGAGGGTCGCTCAGGGCCGCCGGCACGGCCGGCCGGCCCGCGGCGTCGAAGTCCACCGCGGCGATGAGCTGGTCCAGGTGCATGCCCAGCTCCGCCCTGAATTGCGCGCGGATATGCTGGCGAAAAAGGCCGTCCAGCGCCCAGCCCGTGGCCAGCACGGCCAGCAGCACCCAGACCAGGGTGCCCAGCAGCAGGCGCAAGCGCAGCGAGTTCAGCAGCGGCCATCGACGCATGCCCATTCATCGCTCCGGCGCGGCCAGCCTGTAGCCCAGCCCGCGCACCGTCTCGATGTAATCAGGCGGCAGCTTCTTGCGCAGGCGGGCGATGAAGACTTCTATGGTGTTGGAATCGCGATCGAAGTCCTGGGCGTAGATGTGTTCCGTGAGTTCTGCGCGCGAAATCACCTTGCCGACGTGATGCATCAGGAATTCCAGCACGCGGTATTCGTGGCTGGTCAGAGCGACCTGCTTGCCGCCGGCGGAAACCCGGGCGTTGCGCGGGTCGAGCACCACGTCGCCGCAGCGCAATTCAGGGCTGGCGTGCCCATGCGCGCGCCGCAGCAAGGCGCGCACGCGGGCCAGCAGTTCTTCCATGTGGAAAGGCTTGGTCAGGTAGTCGTCGGCGCCGGCGTCGATGCCGGCGACTTTCTCGTGCCACATGTCCCGCGCGGTGAGGATGAGCACCGGCATGGACTTGCCCGCCATGCGCCATTTCTTGAGTATCGTGATCCCGTCGACCACGGGCAGGCCCAGGTCGAGGACGACGGCGTCGAAGGGCTCGACTTCGCCCAGGTACAGGGCGTCGCGGCCATTGTCGGCAAGGTCGACGGCATGCCCGGCCCCGCGCAAGGCCTCGCACAGCTGCATGGACAGCGTGGGCTCGTCTTCAACCACCAGTATACGCATCGCTTACCGCCTTGCTTCTATCTTTCGCGCTTCCGCATTTTGCTCTTGAGCACGGTGCCGTCGCGCGCAGCGATTTCGAGTTCGACCATGCGGCCGCCGGCCTGCAGGACTTTGAGTTCGTACACCCATGCCCCGTCTTCCCGTTCGAACTCCACCTCCACGACCTGCCCAGGGTAGTCGCGTTCGATGAGGCTCAGCACTTTGCTCAAGGGAAGGATATCACCGGCTTCCAGCGCCTGCCTGGCTTTTTCGTGGTCGCGTTCGTCGCCGTGACTGACGCCCAGGGGCAGCATGCCGCCCAGCAAGGCCGCCGCCACCACGATCGCTCCGAATTTTCTGTTCCGCATACGGCCTCCGTGTTCCTGCCGCCCCTTGGGCGGATGCTGGGGCCTGTTGACGCCTGTGGGCAGGCGGCCGCCTTTTGGCGAGTGTGGACCCTTGTCGGTTATAGCGCCCGCGAGATGAACGGGGGATGAACGAGGCCTTCAGACGCCGTTCATATGGCGGGGCGCACAATGGCGTCAAGGTCATGAAACGGCCTGTCTTTTTAGCCACTGAATTTTTTAGCCACTTTTCAACTACTGGAGAACGCCATGCGTGCAACGACAAAACTTTTTTCCGCTCTTTTCCTTGGTGCGAGCCTGTTGGCGACGGGCGCCGTGATGGTGCCGGCGCAGGCGCAGAATGCGCCGGCCGCCCAGGTCCGCCAAAACGATGCGGGCAGCCGCCTGAATATCAAGCAAGTCTACGACAAGCTGGAAGCGGCCGGATACACCCGCATCACGGAGATCGAGTGGGATGACGGCCGGTATCAGGCGACAGCCGTGAATCCGCAGGGGCAGCGTAGCAAGGTGGACATCGATCCGGTAACAGGAGAGATCATAGGCTTCAAGCTGAAGGACCGCCGGAACTGATGTGACGGTAAGCTAGGGCCGGGGGCCGGCCAGCCTGCGGGTTGGCCGGCCCCTTCTTTTGCACGTCCCGCTACCGGGACGACAAGGGCTCGACCAGCAGCTCGAACGTCACCAGCACTGCGTTGCTCCCCCGCCGCAGCCGCCCTTCCGATATCCGCCCCGTATGGTCGACCATCCGGATGTCGACGTCCGCCTTCAGCCGCCCGTTTGCGTCTGCCGCGATCCGGCCCCGCCGGACATAGACTTCCGTGATATGCGGCTCGACCACCCGGCCGTCGTCGAACACCGCGCCCACCAGGCTGCCGACGCCCGCGCACAAGGCCGCCTCGCGGATGCCCCGCGACTCGCATTCCGCTTCGAGCGCCGTGCAAAGATCCTGGTTCGGCGCCAGGCGCAGCGCGAAGGCCGGCCTGGCGTCGGGCGGGCGCACGACGGGACGCGAGAAGGGCTGGAACAGCGAGAAATTCGTTTCGGGATCGGGCGCCACCCGGAACTCCACCCCCCGCATCAGCCAGGCCTCCGCCTGGATCGGCTCGGCGATCACGCTTTGATCGGGCAGGATGTGGCCGCAGCCCGGCTTGCCGTCGGCCGTCGTCCAGGCCGCATGGCAGTGCAGCCAGGGACCGTCGTCGCGTATCCCATAGGTGACGCAGCCTTCCTGCAGCGTCGCCACACCGGGCGGATCGTGGCGGCCGCTGAAATACACCGCGTGATCGGGCGAGGAAGACGTGGCCGGCATCACGTAGGCAAGCTTGCCGAACGCGCCGCCCCGCAAGGCCAGGGTGGCGCTGCGCGCGCTGTGGCTTTGCAGGCGCACCGCGAGCGCGTCGAGCAGGGTCAGCCCGGGCTCGAGCTCGAACCGGGCCTTTTCCAGCCAGCCGTCCGCCCGCGTCGCGCGCGCTTCGAGGACGGGACCGGGATGTTCAATCAAGCGCAGGCTCATTTCTTTTGCTCCCATCCTTCCAGCAGGCCGCGGCGTTCGAGCTCCTGCCTGACCAGCATCTTCGGCACCTTGCCGTAGGCGGACTTCGGCAGGGCGTCCCAGAAAAACACGCGCTTGGGCAGCTTGTAGCGCGCGATCCGCTCGGCCATCCACGCCAGCAGCCCGGCCTCGTCGATGTCGGCGCCGTCGAAGGGCACGCAGACGGCGATGCCCACCTCGCCCCACTTGGGATCCGGCACGCCGACCACGGCGACTTCGGTAATGGCGCCGTGCGTCAGGATTTTTTCTTCGATTTCCCGGGGATAGATGTTGGAGCCCCCGGAGATGTACATGTCGGACGCGCGGCCCGTGATGTAGATGTAGCCCCGCTCGTCGCGGCGGCCCAGGTCGCCCGTGCGGAACCAGCCGTTGCGGAACGCCTTGGCGTTGGCTTCCGGATTGTTGTAGTAGCCCGCGAACACGGCGGGACCGATGACGCAGATTTCGCCGGTCTCGCCGTCGGGCAGCTCGTTGCCCTGGTCGTCCTGGATCGATACCTGCATGCCCGTGCGTTCGTAGCCGCAAGTGCCGGCGCGCGCTTCATCGCCGTGCTCGGCCGGCGGCAGCACCGTGATGTTGCCGGTGACTTCGCCCAGGCCGTAGTACTGCACGAGCACCTTGCCCAGCTTACCCAGCGCGCGTTTCTGGTCCTCCGCATACATGGGCGCGCCGGCGTAGATGACGTGCCGCAGGCTGGAATGATCGTAGCGGTCGACGGCGGGATGCTCGACCATGAGCTTGAGTATGGTCGGCACCGTGAAAAGATTGGTCAGGCGGTGGGTTTCGATCAATGAGAAGGCGAGATCGACGTCGAATTTTTCATTGGGCAGCAGCACGGTCTGGCCGCCGCGCGCGATCATGTTCAACTGGTGCACGCCCGCGCCGTGGGAAAGCGGCGCCACCACCAGCGAGCCGTCGTGCTCGGTGGCGCCGGGCATGAGGTCGCACAGATGGTTGTTGACCACGAAGGCCATCTGGCCATGGGTCAGGACGGCCGCCTTGGGGCGACCTGTGGTGCCCGACGTGAAGAACAGCCAGCAGGCCGAATCGGCCATGACTTCGGCATCGGGGAAATGCCGCCCCAGATGCCCGGCAATGAGCTCGCCGGCATGGGCGCCGTCGCGGGGCCGCGGCGCATCGCCCGTCAGCCAGATGACTTCGGTATCCGGATGGGCCGCCCGCAAGGCCCGCGCGTGCTCGGGGAAGTCCACCTGGCACAGGAACACCCGGGGCCGCGCCACGTCGGCCATGTATACCAGTTCGTCCGGCATGATGCGGAAATTGGTCGGGACCCAGACCGCGCCCAGGCGGAAGACGGCCAGCATGGATTCCAGCATTTCATTGCTGTTCTTGCTGTGCACCAGCACCGCCGTGCCGGGGCATACGCCGCGCTCGGACAAGGCGGCGGCCAGCGCCGAGACCCGGTCGTTGAACTGCCGCCAGTTCCAGGACTGGCCGCGCCACACCAGCGCGGGGCGCTGCGGCAGGCGGCGCGCATTCCGCGTGGCCCAATAAGCCAGGTTCATCACCCTGCGCGACACCGGAACCTGATGGATCACGTTCACTTTGCACGCTCCAGGATGGAGACATAGTTCGCCACGGCGGCGCCGCCCATGTTGAACACGCCCGCCAGCGCGGCGTTGGGGACCTGCATGGCGCCGGCTTCGCCCATCAGCTGCATGGCCGCCATCACGTGCATGGAAATGCCCGTGGCGCCCAGGGGGTGCCCCTTCGCCTTGAGCCCGCCCGACACATTGACCGGCAGGCGCCCGTCTTTGTGCGTGACGCCGTCGCGGATCACCTTCCAGCCTTCGCCCGGCCCGGCCAGCCCCATGGCCTCGTATTCGAGCATTTCCGCAATCGTGAAGCAGTCGTGGGTTTCGACCAGGCTCAGGTCGCCGAGCGTGACGCCGGCATCGGCCAGCGCCCGCGCCCAGGCGCGCCGCGGCCCTTCGAAGGCGATGGGATCGCGGCGCGACAGGGGCAGGAAGTCATTGACGTGCGCGCGGGCGCGCAAGCGTATGGCGCGCGCCAGGCTGCTTGCGGTTTCCTCGTCCGCCACCACCAGGGCGGCGGCGCCGTCGGACACCATGGAGCAGTCGGTGCGCCGCAGCGGCCCCGCCACGATCGGGTTCTTGTCCGACACGGTATTGCAGAACGCCACGTCGAAGGCTTTCTGGACATGGGCGTAAGGGTTGTGCACGCCATTGCCGTGGTTCTTGGACGCGATCATGGCGAGCTCTTCGCGCCGGTCGCCGTACCGGTCGAAATACGTTTGCGCGATGTTGGCGAAGATCCCCGCGAATCCGTAGGGGTTTTCCTCTTCCTTGCGATAGCAGCCGCTGAGCAGGGCCTCGGCGACCTCGCGCGGCGGCACGGCCGTCATTTTTTCGGCGCCCACCGCCAGGGCGATGCGGCCCCGGCCGGATTCGATGAAATCCATGGCGCGATACAGCGCGGCCGTGCCGGTGGCGCATGCGTTTTCGACGTGCACGGCGGGCGTGAACCGCAGCGCGGGTTCGCCCAGCGCGACCAGGGCGCCTTCGAAGCCCTGCGGGGTAAGCCCATTGTTGTACACCCCCACGGTGATCGCGTCGACCTCGCCAGGGCCGACCTGCGCGTGGTCCAGGGCGCCGCGCGCCACCTGCGCGATCAGTGTTTCGACGTCGGGGTCATCGAGTTTCCCGAACCGGGTATGCGCCCAGCCAACGATTACGGCGCGCTTGGACATATCTGCTCCTTTGATTTGTTTTCGATCGCCGGTCATTATCGCCAGAAATTCCGGATTAGGCGACGCCCGGAAACGGCTTCCGGGCCGCGCCGCTACCATGCCATGGTCAGGAAGCGCTCGAGGATGCCGGCGGAGTAGTAACGGGCCACACGGGAAAGAAAGCCGCTGAAGCTGGCGCTCGCCTCGTCGTCGGCGCGGTCGGATATGGTGCGCACCACCGCGCAGGGCACATCGTATTCATAGCAGATCTGCGCCACCGCCGCGCCTTCCATTTCGACGCACAGCGCATCCGGCAATTCGTCCCGCAAGCCGCGCACGGCCGCGCCGCAACCCACGAAACGGTCGCCGCTGATGATGACGCCCCGATGCACGCGCGGATCGGCCACGCCGAAGGCGGCCAGCGTGTCGGCCGGAACCTGGCGGGGCAGCACCTCGGCCAGGTATTCCCGGGCGGCGAGGCTCAGCCGCTCGGAAGTGGCGCGATCGGCGTCGAACCGGCTGCGCTCCAGCAACGGCACTTCATAACAGGGGAACAGCGGGCTGGCGTCCAGGTCGTGCTGCAGCAAGGCGGTGGCCACCACCACGTCGCCCACCGCGACGTCGCGCGCGACCGCGCCCGCCAGGCCCGCGAACACCACGACCCGGGCGTCGAATTCGCGGATGAGCGTCACGGCCGTCGCCGCCGCGGCGACCTTGCCGACGCGCGCCAGCACCACCACGACCTCCCGGCCGTGGATGGCGCCGGTATAGTAGTCGCGCCGGCCGACGCGCGTGCGCTCCGCATCCGGGCCCATCGCTTCCAGCAAGCTCGAAATTTCATCATGCAAGGCGGCCATTATGCCGATGCGGCCCATTTCGTCCTCCTGTCGAGTCATGGCAAGAAGGCCGATTTAACCATATACTCGGCCAATTCCCTCCCATACCAAGACACCAAGGCAATCTCTAGCATGCTGACTCTGGATTTTCTGAAGAACCTGGCCGAACGGCACGGAAACGAAATCGCCCTGGAAGACGACGACGTGCAGGTAAGCTATGCCGAACTTGCCACCGCGGTCAATGCATTGGCGGTCGCCCTGCAAATGAAGGATCCCGCCCTGGGCTCCCGGGTGGCGCTGTGCGCGGCCAACTCACTGGAATACCTGGTGGGCGTGCTGGCCGTGCAGGCCGCCGGCAAAGTGCCGCTGCCCCTGAGCCACCGCGGCGATGCCGACGCCCTGCACGCGCTGCTGCTCGACGCGCAGCCCACCGCCCTCATCGTCGACGACGCGGGCGCCGCGCTCATCCAGTGCGACGAAGACCTCAAAATCCACATCTCGCAGTTCGCCGGCCTGGTGCACACCTACCGCGACCACACCCCCGATCGCGAGGGCAATTATCCGGCTCCGGTCATCCAGCCGGAGCAAAGCGCCGGTTAAAATGCGGGCAGGGCCGCGCCGCGGCGCCAACTCAAGGGTATGCCCATGCAACCTCTTTCCCAACGAAAGCCCCGCATCGGCCTGGTCCTCGGCAGCGGCGCGGCGCGCGGCTGGGCGCACATCGGCGTCATCCGGGCGCTCGAAGAACACGGCATCGCGCCGGACATCATCTGCGGCACTTCCATCGGCGCGCTGGTGGGCGCCACCTACGGCCTGGGCGTGCTGGACGACTTCGAGGCCTGGGTGCGCGGGCTCGGCATCAAGGACGTCGTGTCCTTCATGGACCTGCGCCTGGACGGCGGCATGCTGAAGGGCGAGCGCCTGATGGACTTCTTCCGGCGCACCTTCCAGGACCGCCCCATCGAAGAACTGAAGCTGCCTTTCGGGGCGGTCGCCACCTCGCTGCATACCGGGGCCGAAATCTGGCTGCGCACGGGCTCCACCGTGGACGCCGTGCGCGCCTCCATCGCCCTGCCCGGCCTGTTTTCGCCGGTCTGGCACGGCGAACACCTGCTTGCCGACGGCGGGCTGGTGAACCCCGTCCCGGTCTCGCTCGCCCGCGCCATGGGCGCCGAAATCCTGATCGCCGTCGACCTCAATGCGGACCTGTTCGGCCGCCATTTCAACAAGCCCGCCCCCGCGCAGCCGCAAACCCTGGTGGGCCACGAATGGATGCAGAAGCTGCAGCGCAACCTCAGCGCCTGGCTGCCCGAACCGGAAACGGAAACGCGCCGCCTGCCGTCCATGCTGGACGTCCTGGCGTCGAGCATCAACATCATGCAGGTCAGGATCACGCGCAGCCGCATGGTGGGCGAACCGCCCGACGTGGTGATCACCCCCAGGCTGGCGCAGCTGGGCCTGCTGGATTTCCATCGCGCCAGGCAGGCCATAGAGGAAGGCGCCAGGGCGGCCAAAGCCGCCATCCCGACGCTGGTGGAACTGGGCCTGGCAAAAACCTGAAGCCTCAGCCGAAACGCCCGGTGATGTAGTCTTCGGTTTCCTTGCGCGCCGGCTTCACGAAGATCTGGTCGGTTTCGCCGTATTCCATGAGCTCGCCCAGGTACATGTACGCGGTGTAGTCCGAGCAGCGCGCCGCCTGCTGCATGTTGTGCGTCACGATGACCACCGTGTATTCCGACTTCAGCTCGGCGATCAGCTCTTCGATCTTGGCCGTGGAAATGGGGTCGAGCGCGGAGCAAGGCTCGTCCAGCAGCAGGACTTCAGGCTTGATGGCGACGCCGCGCGCGATGCACAGGCGCTGCTGCTGCCCGCCCGACAAGCCGTAGCCGCTTTGATTGAGCTTGTCCTTGACCTCGTTCCACAAGGCCGCTTTGGTCAGCGCCCATTCCACCCTTTCGTCCATCTCGCCCTTGCTCAGGCGTTCGAACAAGCGCACCCCGAATGCGATGTTGTCGTAGATGCTCATGGGAAAAGGCGTGGGCTTCTGGAACACCATGCCGACCTTGGCGCGTATCAGGGAAATGTCCATCCTGGACGTCAGCAGATTGTCGCCGTCCAGGTTGATCTCGCCCTCGGCGCGCTGGCCGGGGTAGAGCTCGTACATGCGGTTGAAGGTGCGCAGCAAGGTGGACTTGCCGCAGCCCGAAGGGCCGATGAAGGCGGTGACCTTGTTTTCCTTGATGGAAAGGTTGACGTTCTTGATGGCGTGGAACTTGCCGTAGTAGAAGTTCAGGTTCCTGACTTCCAGTTTCGTGCGTTCGGCGGTCGTGGTAGATGGCATAATCCGTTCCCGGCGGGGGCTTCCCCCGCGCTCTGTTATTTGCGGAATAAAGTGCGTGCGGCGATGTTGATGCCCAGCACGAGCAAAGTGATCATGACGGCGCCCGCCCAGGCCAGGCGGTTCCAGTCTTCATAGGGGCTGGCGGCGTACTGGAAAATGACCACCGGCAGGTTGGCGATGGGCGCATTCATGTTCATGGACATGAACTGGTTGTTCAAGGCGGTAAACAGCAAGGGCGCGGTCTCGCCCGAGATGCGCGCAATCGCCAGCAGCACGCCGGTGATGATCCCCGACCGCGCGGCCCGATAGCAAATGAACATGACCACCCGCCATTGCGGGCAGCCCAGCGCGGCCGCGGCCTCGCGCAGGCTGTTCGGCACCAGCATCAGCATGTTGTCGGTGGAGCGCACCACCACCGGGATGACCAGGATGGCCAGCGCGAACGCGCCGGCCCAGCCGGAATAGTGCTCGACCTGCGCGACGTAGATCGCGTAGATGAACAGGCCGATGATGATGGAAGGCGCCGACAGGAGGACGTCGTTCAGGAAGCGGGTGGCGGGCGCCAGCCAGCCCCGCCGGCCGTACTCGGCCAGATAGGTGCCGGCCAGCACCCCGATGGGCGTGCCGATGAGGGTCGCGACGGCCGCCATCATGACGCTGCCCAGGATGGCGTTCAGCAGGCCGCCGTCGGCGCCGGGAGGCGGCGTGCTTTCGGTCAGCAGGGTCAGCGACAGCGCCGCGCCGCCCTTGATGAACAGGGTGAGCAGCAGCCAGCACAGCCAGAACAGGCCGAAGACGACGGTGGCGCCCGACAGCGCCAGCATCATGCGATTGACGCGCTGGCGCCTGCGGTAGACGCGGTTCGATAGATTGACGACGTAATCTGAATTGAACATATCGGGACCCTAGTGCGAGGTTCCCTCGCCCGTGGCCAGGCGAAGAAGCAGGAGTTTGGACAAGGCCAGCACGACCGTCGTGATCAGGAACAGGATGAGGCCGAGTTCGAGCAGGGCGGACTTCTGCATGCCGCCCGCCTCGTTGAATTCATTGGCGAGCGCCGACGCGATCGAGTTCGACGGCGAGAAAATCGACGCGGGCAGCGTGAACGCGTTGCCGATCACGAACGTCACCGCCATGGTTTCGCCCAGCGCGCGGCCCAGCCCCAGCATGATGCCGCCGATGACGCCGGTCTTGGTATAGGGCAGGACCACCTTCCACACGACCTCCCAGGTCGTGCTGCCCAGGCCGTAGGCCGACTCTTTCAGCATGGACGGAACCAGCTCGAATACGTCGCGCATGACGGCGGTGATGAAGGGAATCACCATGATGGACAGGATCAGTCCGGCGGTGAAGACGCCGATGCCGAAAGGCGGGCCGCCGAAGATGTCGCCCAATACGGGCACGCCTTCGAAAGCGTCGATGATGTGGGGCTGTATGTATTGCTGGAATATGGGCACGAACACGAACAGCCCCCACATCCCGTAGATGATGGAGGGGATGGCGGCCAGCATTTCGATGGCGGTGCCCAGCGGCCGGCGCAGCCACACCGGGGAAAGCTCGGTCAGGAACATGGCGATGCCGAAGGAAACCGGCACGGCGATGGCCAGCGCGATCAGGGAGGTCAGCAAGGTGCCCATGATGGGGACCAGGGCGCCGTAGACGTTCTGGACGGGATCCCAGTCGTTGGTCCAGAGAAAGGCCAGGCCGTATTCGGCGATGGATTCCCGGCTGCCGTAGATCAGGGACACCATGATGGCGCCCAGCAGAATGAATACGAAGAACGCAAACGTACGGGTCAGGTTCTTGAACAGTGCGTCAAGGAATGCGTTCCGGTTATTTTTCATGTTGGTTTCGTAGCATGTGCGACCAGGCCCTCGGGCCGAATTCAAGGTACTTTACATGGCAAAGACGGTGCCTTACGACACCGTCTTTGCCGCGGGAAAGGAACGACGCCTCTTCCGTGCCGCTTATTTCCAGATGGCGCTGCCGTCGGCCGCCTTGATTTCGGCCTTCCAGGCATCGGCGATCCGGGCGACGACACCGGACGGCATCGGCACGTAGTCGAGTTCTTCCGCCATTTTATTGCCATTCTTGAAAGCCCAGTCGAAGAAGGCCAGGACTTCCTTGCCGCTTTCGGGCCTGTTCTGCTTCTTGTGGACCAGAATGAAGCTGGCCGAGGTCACGGGCCAGGATTCGGCGCCGGGCTCGTCGGTCAGCACCACGCCCATGCCGGGCGCGCTGGCCCAGTCGGCATTCGCCGCGGCCGCGGCGAATGCGGCCTGAGTCGGCTGGACGAACTTGCCGTCCTTGTTCTTGAGCTGCGTCCAGGACAGCTTGTTCTGCTTCGCATACGCGTACTCGACGTAGCCGATGGAGTTCTTCAGCTGGCGCACGTAGGCGGCCACGCCCTCGTTGCCCTTGCCGCCCTGCCCCGTGGGCCACTTGACGGCCTTGCCTTCACCGACCTGCGCCTTCCAGGCGGGGGAAACCTTGGATAGGTAGTTGGTCCAGCCGAAGGTGGTGCCCGAACCGTCGGAGCGATGCACCACGATGATGGCGGCGGACGGCAGCTTGAGGTCGGGATTCAGCGCCTTGATGGCGGGATCGTCCCATTTCTTGATCTTGGCCAGGAAGATGTCGGCGATGACTTCACCGGACAGCTTCAATTGGCCGGGCTCGATGCCGCTGATGTTGACCACCGGCACGGTGCCGCCGATGATGGCGGGGAACTGCAGCAGCTCGTTCTGCGCCAGGGCGTCGGCCTTCATGGGGTCGTCCGACGCGCCGAAATCGACGGTCCGGGCGATGATCTGCTGCTGCCCGCCGCCGGAGCCGATGGACTGGTAGTTCACGCGATTGCCGGTTTCTTTCTGGTATTGCGCGGCCCATTTGGCATAGATGGGATACGGGAAGGACGCGCCCGCGCCGGTGATGTCGGCGGCATGGGCGGCAATGGCGACCGTACCCAGGGCAAAACCGACGGAGACCTTCAAAAATACGCCTTTGAACATGTGAGGAACCCTTTGGATTGAGACTGGTGAAAGCAGGCAGGCCTGCATTGCCGCCATAGTAGAGATCGAATGTGACATGTTCGTGACAGCGCTGTAAAAAGCTATGAGCCCAGCTGCCGCATCAGCTGCTCGTGCAGATTGAAGGGCTTGCCGCTGGGCTTGACCTTGATGTAGGCGCCGTTGGGCAGCGCCCGCCAGGCCAGCTGGTTGTCCCGCAGCGCGTAGGTGAACGCCTCGTTGATGACGCGCTTCTTCAGGGCCTTGTCCAACACCGGAAAGCCGATCTCGACCCGGCGGAAGAAATTCCGGTCCATCCAGTCGGCGGACGACAAATAGACGTTCTCGGCGCCGTCGTTATGGAAATAAAACACCCGGGAATGCTCCAGGAAACGGCCGACGATGGACCGGACCCGTATGTTTTCCGACAGGCCCGGCACCCCCGCCCTGAGCGCGCAGGCCCCCCTGATCACCAGGTCGATCTTGACGCCGGCCTGGCTGGCCTTGTAGAGCGCGTCGATGACGATGGGCTCCAGCAGGGAATTCATTTTGGCCATGATCCTCGCCTTCCGGCCGCTCTTGGCGATCGACGCCTCGTTGCGTATCAGCGCCAGCATGGTCTCGTGCAGGGTGAAAGGCGATTGCAGCAGGCATTTCAGCGGGCGGCGCGCGCCCAGCCCCGTCAAGAGCGAAAACACTTTGTCCATGTCTTCGCATATTTTCTGGTCGGCGGTGATCAGGCCGAAATCCGTATAGAGCTTGGCGGTGCGGGGATGATAATTGCCCGTGCCCAGGTGCCCATACCGGCGGATGCGCCCGTTCTCGCGCCGCAGGACCAGCGCCATCTTGGCATGCGTCTTGTGCCCCACCACCCCATAGCTGACGTGCGCGCCGACCTCTTCCAGCCGGGCGGCCCAGTTGATGTTGGTCTGCTCGTCGAAGCGCGCCATGAGCTCGACGATCACGGTGACTTCCTTGCCCGCCCGCGCCGCCGCCAGCAGCAGCCGCATGAGCTCGGAATCCTCGCCGGTGCGGTAGATGGTCTGCTTGATGGCCACCACGGACGCATCCCTGGCCGCCGCGGTCAGGAAAGCCAGCACCGGCTGAAAAGACTGGTAGGGATGGTGCAGCAGGCGGTCGCGCTCGGCGATGGCGGCGAACAAGGCCTCGGGCTCGTCGTCCGGCAAGTGGTCGAACGGCGCCGGCAGCTTGGGCCGGTATTCCGGGAAGGACAAATCGGGCCGGTCGACGACGTTGCACAGCTGCATCAGCCGGGACAGGTTCACCGGGCCGCTCACGCGATACGTGTCTTGCGGCTGCAGCAAGAACTCCTGCTGCAGGAAGGCCTCCAGGTCGGGCGGCATGCTCTGGTCGATCTCGAGCCGCACCGCCGCCCCGAAATTGCGCTGCGACAATTCCCCTTGCAGCGCCTGCCGCAGATTGGTGATTTCTTCTTCGTCGACGAACAGGTCGCTGTTGCGGGTGACGCGCCACTGATACACGCCCTTGACGTCCAGCCCGGGAAACAGCTCGCCCACGAAGACGCTGATCAGCGCCGACAGCAAGATATAGCCGTGCGGCACGCCCGATATTTCGGACGGCATGTGCATCACCCGCGGCAAGGCGCGCGGCGCCTGCACGATGGCGATGGACGCGCTGCGGCCGAAGGCGTCCTGCCCCGACAAGGCCACGATGAAATTCAGGCTCTTGTTGTAGACGCGGGGAAAAGGATGGGCCGGATCCAGGCCGATGGGGGTGAGCATGGGCATGACGTCGCGCTCGAAGCAGTCGTGCGCCCATTCGCGCATTCCTTCGTCCCAGTTCGGGGGCGGCAGCAAGGCGATGCCTTCGGCCCGCAGCTTGGGCAGCACCTGGTTCATCAGCAGGTTGTTCTGCCTGTCCACGAGCTCGTGCGCGGCGGCCTGCACCCGCTCGAAGGCTTCGCCCGGCGTGTAGCCGTCCACGCCGACCAGCGTCGGCGTCTGCCTTTGCTGCTCTTTCAAGCTGGAAATCCGGATTTCGAAGAATTCGTCGAGATTGGAGCTGACGATGCAAAGATACCGCAGACGCTCGAGCAGCGGCGTGTTGCGGTTCTCGGCCATGGCCAGGACACGCTCATTGAACTTGAGCAGGGAAAGCTCGCGGTTCAGCAGAGTAGGATTCGACGACGCAGGAAGCATGGATCAGTCCAGAAAAAGAGGCACACGAGGTTTTACGTCATTTTCATTACTGTCATGTGACAAGCCGTAAAAAAGGCGCGCACGATTTCTATACTATCAAAACGCTCCTATACCGGCTTGCCGCTTTATGCCGCGCATGTTGTTTGGTCCCCAAGCGGCTTGCTCGTCGCACATGCCAAGCAGGCCGCATTCCATGACGCGAACGGCGTGCGCCAAGACGGTCCATGATGCAGTGCAAAGACGCATATGCGCGCAGTCTTTATAATTCGCAAGTATTCACCAGTAAACTTGCTTAAATGGACCATCTACTTGCCGCGGTCGACCTGGGTTCCAACAGCTTCCGGCTATCCATCGGGCGCGTCGTGCAACTCGACGGCAAAGCGCAGATCTACGCCGTCGACCGCCTGAAAGAGTCCGTCAGGCTGGCGGCCGGCCTGGACGCCGACAAGATCATCTGCGAAGAAGCCATCGAGCGCGCCATCACCGTCCTCAAGCGCTTCGGCGAGCGCCTGTCCGGCTTCCATCCCAACCGCGTCCGGGCGGTCGCCACCAACACCTTCCGCATCGCCCGCAACGTCGGCGACATCCTGCCGCGCGCCGAAGCCGCCCTGGGATTCCCCATCGAAGTCATCGCCGGCCAGGAAGAAGCGCGCCTGATCTTTTCCGGCATCACCAACGAACTCCCGCCCTCCCCCAATCGCCGCCTGATGATAGACATCGGCGGCGGCTCCACCGAAGTCATCATCGGCAAAGGCTTCGAGCCCATCCACATGAGCTCCCTGTACATGGGCTGCGTCAGCTACACCCGGCAGTTCTTCCCCGACGGCCACATCACCCAGGCCCGCATGGAAAGAGCCCTGCTGGCGGCACGCCGGGAGTTCGAAGGCATATCCAAGCAGTACCGGAAAACCGGCTGGCAGGAAGCCTATGGTTCCTCCGGCACCGCCAAAGGGCTCATCGCCGTACTGCAGGAAGGGGGCATGTCCAAGAAAGGCATCACCCTCGAAGGCCTGGAACTGCTCAAGGCCAAGCTGATCCGGGACGGCAAGGTCATCATGAAAGAGCTGCCGGGGCTCAAGCACGACCGCTCGCTGGTGCTGGCTGGCGGCCTGGCCATCATGCTGGCGGCCTTCCAGGAGCTCAAGATCAAAGTCATGGCGCCCGGAGAAGGCGCCCTGCGCATGGGGGTGCTGTACGACATCCTGGGCCGCGACTCGGACCACGACAAGCGCGACGAAACCGTGCGCCAGTTCATCAAGCGCCACCACATCGACACCCGGCAATCGGAACGGGTCAAGCGCATCGCCTTGCAGTTTTTCTCGCAACTCGACCTTTCGGACGACGTCGAGAAGGAAGACCTGCAGCGCACCTTGGGCTGGGCCTCCGACCTGCACGAAGTGGGCATCAGCATCGCCCACGCCGAATACCACAAGCACGGCGCCTATATCCTCCAGCACGCCGACATGCCGGGTTTTTCGAACGACGACCAGTCCCTGCTCGCGCTGCTGGTGCTGGGGCACCACGGCAAGATCAACAAGCTGTCGCTGCTGGAGCCCACGCGGGGCAAGTGGCTGACCCTGCTTTGTCTGCGCCTGGCGGTGCTGCTGTGCCGGCGGCGTGAAGACCACAAGGCCGGGCTGCCCATCACCCTGGAAGTCAACGGCCGGAAAATCACCCTCAAGGCGGCGAAAGCCTGGCTGGAGGCGCACCCGCTCTCGGAATTCTCGCTGCAGGCCGAAACCGCCGAGTGGGCCAAGGCCGGATTCGAGTTCACCCTGGTGGAAACCTAGGGCCGGTGCCGCCCGCCTTTTAGCGTCAACAGGCCCTAATCCAAACCGAAGCGGCGCCGATAGCGCTCCTCCATGTCGCGGATGTCCAGCAGCACCGGGAAATCGGCCGTGTTGAAGTCGGGATCCCAGGCGGGCTCGCCGCAAATCGTGGCGCCCAGCTTCAGATAGCCTTTGATCAGCGGCGGGATGCGCGCCGGCAAGGCGCTGTCCAGGCATTCCACCGGATAGCGGTGATGAGGCGTGACGCGCGGAATGCCGGACGCGCCTTCCAGGCCTCTTTTGACCATGCGCCAGACTTCGGCGGCGGTGACGCCGTCGTCGCGCAGGCTGACGCTGGCGCAGCCCAGCAGATAGCGGAAGCCGGACCGGTGCATCATGCCGGCGATGCCGGACCACAGCAGCATGATGGCCGCGCCGTTCCGGTAGTCGGGATGCGTGCAGGACCGCCCCACCTCGACGACTTGCTCGCGGATGGCGCCCAGGCCGCTCAGGTCGAATTCCGATTCTGAGTAATAGCCGCCGGCCTTGCGCGCGTTCGCCGGCGTCAGCAGGCGGTAGGTGCCCACCACGCGGCCGGTGTGCGCCTCTTTGACCATGAAGTGTTCGCACCAGGGATCGTAGCGGTCGGCATCCAGGCCGTCCGCGGCATCCGGGAACACCGCGTTCATTTCTTCAGTGAATACCTGGTAGCGCAGGCGCTGTATGGCCTCCAGGTCTTCGGCGCCGCGCGCCAGCCCCATCACCAGGCCGCCGGCCACGGGCCGCGCCCGGTTCCTGTCCGCCGGGAAACCGGCTTCTATGCGTGCAGACTCTAGCATTCGAGCAACTCCCAAACATTCCGTGATTGTCCGCGATGAATGTTTCAGGTTTTTGATGCTTACGTTACTCGTTTGCCAAGTTCACCGCAACCAGCTCCCGCACGCCCTCTTCCGCCAGCGAGGCATCTTCGGCCTCGACCATGAGACGCAGCTTGGGCTCCGTGCCCGACGCGCGTATCAGCACGCGCCCGCGCCCGTTCAGTTTCTGCTCGACCTTGGCGCGCGCGGCGGCCAGGCCCGAGTGGGTCTGCCATCGCACCTCGGGGGCCAGGGGCACGTTGACCATCTTCTGGGGGTACATTTTCAGGTCGGACATCAGGTCGGCCAGCGCGCTGCCGCCGCGGCTCATTGCCCGAAGGACTTGCAGCGCCGCGATGATCCCGTCGCCCGTGGTGTGGCAATCGAGGCACAGCAGGTGCCCCGAGCTTTCCCCGCCGTACAGCCACCCGCGCGCCTGCATGGCTTCCAGCACGTAGCGGTCGCCGACCTTGGCGCGCTCGAACCCCACGCCCAGCGCCTGCATGCGCTTCTCGAAACCGAAATTCGTCATGAGCGTGCCGACCACGCCCTCCACGCTTTGCTGCGTCATGCGATCGCGCACGATGGCATACAGGAGCTCGTCGCCGTTGTACAGGCGGCCGCTGCCGTCGACCATCTGCAGGCGGTCCGCGTCGCCGTCCAGGGCGATGCCGATGTCGGCGCCGCGCGCGCGCACTTCCGCGACCAGCGTCTCGGGATGCATGGCGCCTACGCCTTCGTTGATGTTGAAGCCGTCGGGCTGGCAGCCTATGGCGAAGACCTCGGCGCCGAGTTCGCGGAAGACGTGCGGCGCGATGTGGTAGGCCGCGCCGTGGGCGGCGTCCACCACGATGGACAAGCCGGACAGGTCGAGCTCGTTCGGGAAGGTGCTTTTGCAGAACTCTATGTAGCGGCCGGCCGCATCGTCGATCCGGCGCGCGCGGCCCAGCGCTTCGGAGCCGACGCAGCCCAGCGGCTCGTCTATCGCCGCTTCGATCTCGGCCTCGATTTCGTCCGGCAGCTTCATGCCCTGGGCGGAAAAGAACTTGATGCCGTTGTCCTGGTAGGGATTATGGGATGCGCTGATGACGATGCCCGCCACCAGGCGCAGGGCGCGGGTCAGGTAGGCCACGGCCGGGGTGGGAACGGGGCCGGCCAGCAGCACATCGATGCCGGCCGCCGACAGGCCCGCTTCCAGCGCGGATTCCAGCATGTAGCCGGAAATCCGCGTGTCCTTGCCGATGACGACCGCGGGGCGGCCGCGGCCGGGATGCTTGCGGGCCAGCACGCGCCCAGCCGCATAGCCGAGCCGCAGCGCGAATTCCGCGTTGATGGTGGAGCCGCCCACTGCGCCCCGAACCCCGTCGGTGCCAAAATACTTGCGTTCGGTCATAAATATGCTCCAGTTTCCACTGCGCTCCAGACTTTGAGGGCGTCCGAGGTCGCAGCCACGTCGTGTACCCTGATGATGCGCGCACCGCGCGCCACGGCCGCCAGCGCGGCGGCCACGCTGCCATGGACTCTTTCGGCGGGCTTGCGCCCTATGATGTGCCCGATCATGGATTTGCGCGATACGCCGATCAGCCAGGGGTGGCCTTCGCTGTCCATGTCCGCCAGCTTGCGCAGCAGCAGATAGTTCTGCTGCGGGGTCTTGCCGAAGCCGAAGCCCGGATCCAGGACGATGCGGCGCTTGTCGACTCCCGCCGCGCGCAGCGCATGGGCGCGGTCCAGCAGGAATTGCCGGACTTCCAGAACCACGTCGCCGTAGCGCGGGTCGGCCTGCATGGTCTTGGGTTCGCCCTGCATGTGCATGACGCACAGCCCGCAATTGGAATCGGCGACGGCTTCGATGGCGCCCGGCCGGGTGAAGCCGCAGATGTCGTTGATCATGTCGGCGCCGGCGTCCAGCACCGCGCGCATCACTTGCGGCTTGAAGGTGTCGACGGACAGCGGAATGCCGATGTGGAGCAGGCCTTCGATGACGGGCAGCACGCGGCGCAGCTCGTCATCGGCGGACAAGGGCTCGGCGCCGGGGCGGGTGGATTCCCCGCCGATGTCGAGGATGTCGGCCCCTTGCTCGGCAAGCAGGCGACCGTGCGCGATCGCGGCTTCCGCCTCGAAGTGTTCGGCGCCGTCGGAAAAGGAATCGGGGGTGACGTTCACCACCCCCATGATCAGTGGGCGCCCGAGATCGAGATCGAAGCGCCCACAAAGCAGGCTGGAACCCATTGAAACCAGTCGGAGTCCAGCTTAGACCGGCGTGGCGGCTGCGTCGCCGCCCGCCGACGTGACGCCCGCGGCCGGCGGAGCGGCGTCGGACGCGTCGTTACGGCCCGACAAGGCCTGCGGCGGACGCGGAGGACGGCCCTGCATGATGTCCTCGATCTGTTCCGCATCGATGGTTTCCCATTCGAGCAGCGCCGCCGCCATGGCTTCCATCTTGTCGCGGTTGTCTTCGATGAGCTTGCGAGCGACGGCGTACTGGCGGTCGATGATGTCGCGGATCTCGTGGTCGACCTTCTGCATGGTGGCCTCGGACATGTGCGTCGTCTTGGTGACGCTGCGCCCCAGGAACACCTCGCCCTCGTTCTCGGCGTAGACCACGGGCCCGAGGGAGTCGGTCATGCCGTAGCGGGTGACGATGTCGCGCGCGATGGCCGTGGCGCGTTCGAAGTCGTTCGAGGCGCCCGTCGTCATTTGGTTCATGAAGACTTCTTCGGCGATGCGGCCGCCGAACAGCACCGCGATGGTGTTCAGCAGGCGTTCCTTGTCCATGCTGTAGCGGTCGCCTTCGGGCAGCTGCATGGTGACGCCCAGCGCGCGGCCGCGGGGAATGATGGTGACCTTGTGCACCGGATCGGTCTTGGGCAGCAGGCGCGCCACCAGCGCGTGGCCGGACTCATGATAGGCCGTGTTGCGGCGCTCTTCTTCGGGCATGATGAGCGAGCGGCGCTCGGCCCCCATGATGATCTTGTCCTTGGCCTTTTCGAAGTCGGCCATGTCGACCGTGCGGCCGTTGCGGCGCGCGGCGAACAGCGCGGCTTCGTTGACCAGATTGGCCAGATCGGCGCAGGAGAAGCCGGGCGTGCCCCGGGCCAGAATGTCGGCACGGATGTCAGTACCTACCGGAATCTTGCGCATGTGGACTTTCAGGATCTGTTCGCGGCCGCGGATGTCGGGCAGCGACACCACCACCTGGCGGTCGAAGCGGCCGGGCCGCAGCAAGGCGGGATCGAGCACGTCGGGACGGTTGGTGGCGGCGATGACCAGCACGCCCTGCCCGGTTTCGAAGCCGTCCATCTCGACCAGGAGCTGGTTGAGGGTCTGCTCGCGTTCGTCGTTGCCG
>JACDJC010000208.1_pt1 | contig 76952 bp, 58 predicted proteins | sample 7454191 | NCBI WGS metagenome assembly JACDJC01 (sample SAMN14253291, study PRJNA609438) | sludge metagenome | isolation source: sludge after 25d culture with pyrite and EDTA | collected 2018-12-20 | reverse complement strand
TAAAAGAGAAAAAAGGCACCGTTGTACGCCGACTAAATACACGGTACTTATTCATTTTTGGATTGTTCAACCCCGGAGGGGTGGTACTATGAATAACCCCCAATGAAGCTCTCTTGAATGCGCCAGCATTAAAGTGAGCGGAATTGGGGGTGAAGGAAAGTGAAATGAATTTCGACCCCCGGCGGGGTTCAACCGGGTACTATTCATAAGTTTAATCCTGCCGGGATTCCACAATTTCGCTGCTGGTCAAAAGAAGAATAGTTTACATACGGTTGGTGCTTACTTTGCCGGTTTACAGTCGCGGCGGCATAACATTGCTCATACAATTTAAAATTACCATAGTGTTATTATAACCCCACCAGATTAAACCATATTGGGATTGGTAAAAGAGAAAAAAGGCACCGTTGTACGCCGGACTGAATTCGCAAGATTTATTCATTTATAAAGATACTATAAAACCGCACACCTGTGCGTATTTACGTGTGCTTTTAAAGAAAGTAATGATCAGTAATATTTTCCTCAACAAAATATTATATCACTAATAATGCTCTAATAATCTATAAATCAATATAATACAATTATTGTTATCATTTAAATATACACTAACATAATACATTCTTTAAAACGGAACAGGTATTGACTAAGGCCATTTGCCATCAATACCTGTTGATATGAAAACATTACTTACTTTCTGTTTATCTATACTTTTTACGAGCACTTCCCTGTTTGCTCAATGGGTTCCCATAAAAAATACCACTACCCGCGAAGTAACTATTGCTACCGAAGCAAGACCGGGAAGCGTTGTTTTAACTATTGACCTTCCGGGTTTTTACAAAACACAGGATTACAATTGCACATATTCTTTACAACTTCCCGATGGTGTGAATCAGACAGAAACCGGGTTTCCGGATATGCAACACCTGGCTGTAAGTATTCAAATTCCTGGAAAAGGAACAACTACGCTTAAAGTATTGAAGGCGGAATATATAGAAGTGAATGACCTGAAAATCGGGCCCTCAAAAGGAGATCCACAATTTTCAACACAAACCGGATGGCACAATCCCGAACCAGTCACTCTTGCCTATGAAAACGATCAGTTTTATCCGCTGGCTCTGGCAAAAGCCGGTGATCCTTATATTCTGGGCGGTTTTCGTGGTCAGGCACTACATATCTACCCTTTAAAGTATCATCCACTAAGCCATATTGTACGCATATACCATCATATAGTACTTGAATTACAATTTAATGACGAGACAGGCATGAATGAATTGACAGCATCATCTCCTATAACCAAAGGAGGAATGGCTGAATATGCTGCTGAACATTTTGTTAATGGAATGAGTAACGAGCGCTATGTGCCGGTTACGGAAGTTTCAGGGATGTTGATTGTAACGCCTGCCGCTTTTGTGCCGCTGTTTGATGAGTTTGTAAAATGGAAGGCACAATGTGGCATTCAGTGTACCATTATTCCCGCGGAAGAAGCCGCCGGGGCCGGGAGTATTCAAAAGAAAGTCAAAGAGCTTTATTTTGGTGAAGGACTTTCCTATCTACTGTTGGCCGGTGATGTGACCAGCGTGCCTACCCTTACCAACAGCAATGGTATGGGTGATAATATGTATGGATTTATCGAAGGAAATGATCATTATCCGGAAATCATTACCGGACGGATGCCGGCTAAGGATGCCCGTGAATTAATGATTATGCTTTCGCGAAGTTTGAATTATGAAAAAGGGCTTTCAGGGTTTGAGAAAATTAATAATTTTATTGGTATTGCCAGTGAACTGGGCCCGGGTGATAATGGTGAAAAAGATTTTGAACACCTTCGCATTATTGGTCAGCAGTTGCAGCAAAATTGCGAGATGGTTATTTCGGAGTATTTTGATGGCAGTCAGGGTGGAAGCGACCTGCCTGGTAATCCTGTTGCGGCAGATATTGAACAGGCTTTTAACACAGGCATGGGTTCAGCCATGTATCTCGGCCATGGTACTTCCAACGGGTGGTTTACTTCGGGATTCAAAAGTACGGATGTTAAGAAACTTAATAATACCGCAAGCTGGCCGGTAATCTGGTCAGCAGGCTGCGACAATGGAAATTTTGCGGAAGCAAACTGTTTTGCAACACATTGGCTTAAGGCCGGCACACCCGAAGCACCGGCGGGCGCAGTAGCTGCAATGATGTCTACCGGCCGTCAAAGCTGGTTTCCACCTATGGCTGCACAGGATGAAATAGCCGCCATACTTTCCGGAAATAAGGCTGGTGTGAAAACCCGGACTTTCGGCGGTATTTCCATGGCTGCCTGTATGCGGATGAATGATAAATATGGAGAAGGCGGCTTTAGGGTAACCGATACCTGGAACCTGTTCGGCGATCCATCGCTTTTAATGCGAACTGCATCGCCCCAGAAGATTGAAGCCCATCATGCTGAAGCCATAGGTGCTGACGCAGGCGGGTTTATGGTGGATGTGCCTGTTGATTATGCATTGGCCAGCATCGTGTATCAGGGAAAACTACTTGGTGCAGCCAATGCAATCGACGGCAGGGCGGCCATACCACTGCACGGATTTGAGCAGATGGACGAAGTTTTGTTAACAATTACGGCCTATAATCATCTCCCCTATACGGCAGTGATCAATGTGGTGACATCCCCGGCAGTTGCCTCTAAACCCCTGCCGCTTAACCATTCAAAAAAGATTTCTCCTTATACCTCATTAAAGTGGGAAACCGCCGAAGGTGTAACACCCGCTTTCTATGAGGTGTTCATCAGTAATAACCCGGCGGGCCCCTGGAAACAGGGCGCCATCACTTTTAAGACGGAATGGCAGCCCGGACAGCCCTTGCAATACCTCACAAATTATTACTGGAAGGTAATTTCTCATCATAATAGTGGCATCAGCCACAGTGCTATATTTGATTTTACAACCATAGCTGTCCCGGATGAAGATTTTGAACAGGCCGGGTTTCCCAGAAATAACTGGATAAACAGCGGTGATAATGAGTGGTATCCTGATGAAAGTGAGTCCTTTGAAGGCCGCTATAGTCTTCGCTCAGGAAATATAAACCATTCGGAAAGCAGCCGGGTGGGCTATGAGTGTATAACTGCCACCTGCGATGTGCTCTCATTCAGGGTGAAGATTTCATCTCAGCTTAATCGCGACAAGCTGATGCTGTTGATTGACAACGAAATTGTGGATACCTGGAGCGGAGAGCTGCCCTGGACAGAAGCCATTTATCAGGTAGAACCGGGCGTTCACCGCATTGAATGGGTATATTTAAAAGATAACATAGGCAGTGAAGGCTCTGATGCTGCCTGGCTTGACAATATTTACCTTCCCGAAAATAAGGCATTGGAAGTATTTACACACGACCTGGCTGAATGTGCTTTGTCAGCAGTTCATATTGATGCAATGGTAGAAGGACAATCCTCTTTAGTCTGGGAATCCCTTACCGGAGGTCAGTTTGAGGATGCGGCTGCTGAAAACACAGTGTATTTTCCCACAGAAACAGAAATTCAGGCCGGGGAAGCTATCCTTCGACTATCGGTATATAAAAATAATGTTTGCCAGCCTTTGTCTAAGGAGGTCAGAATTCAACTCCATTCGCTTCCCCACTTGCCCCACCTGAAAGATACCCTGATTTATGCCAATGAATCACTTGAATATTTATTACCACAGGCTCATGGCATCAGTTACCGCTTATCAAATGGTGAAATCTCCGGTAACATACTTCGCATAAATGATTCAATGCTTGAAGAAGGGAACAATGAATTTTCTATAAACGTTCTAAATGAAACCGGATGTTCGGTGGTGTTAAGTTTCACGGTTACCTTTATTCCTGAAAACAGGCCTCAGCATGGAGGTAATCTGGTTATATACCCAAATCCGGCAAATGATTATATAACCTTAGCCAATATGTACCGGAATGATAAATCTATCATTTATGAAATCTACAGTATTTCCGGGCAATTTATTGGCAGGTTCTCAACAGATATCTATTCCCAGCTAGATGTGTCAGCAATACCTGCAGGAGTTTATATTCTTAAAGCAAATGACGGGAATGAGGTTAAACATGCCCGATTTGTAAAACAGATTTAAGGGATTGGTGATTTGTGATCTGTGATCTGTAATCTGTGATCGGTGATCTGTGATCTGTGATCTGTAACAGGTGATTAGTGATTAGTAATTGGTGATTGGTGATTTGAGAATTTGTTGATTTGTTGATTTGTTGAGTCTTTAAAAACAATACTTGCGTCATTGCGTGATTCTTTGATCTGTGATCTGTGATCTGTAATCGGTGATCTGTAATCGGTGATCTGTGATCTGTGATCTGTAATCGGTGATCTGTAATCGGTGATCTGTGATCTGTAACAGGTGAGGTTAATAATTCAATCCGCAATCGGCAATCTGCAATCTCTCCGTTCCCTTATCCTACTTTCAGCCCAATCCAATCCCAGCCCTGACGGGTGAAAAAAGAACCCTTTCAGGGCATTCCCGTCCCTTTGTCGCTCTATTTTCCGTTCCTTTCCTCAATCCATTTTTTAGCATTCACAAATGCTTCTATCCAGGGAGAAACTTCATCGTATTTTCGTTCGTTAGGATAACTGGCCCAGTTCCATGGATATAGGGAACGCTCAAGGTGCGGCATTATGGCCAGGTGCCTTCCATCATCTGAGCAGATGGCGGCGGTATCGAAATCAGAGCCATTGGGGTTGCCCGGATAGGCTTTATAGCTGTATTTTACCGGAATATTATATTCGCTTTCTCTGCCCGGAAGCTGAAATTTGCCTTCACCATGTGCTATCCAGATGCCGAGGCGTTGCCCTTCCAGGCTTTTGAGCATTATACTGTTGTTTGGCAGAATGTCAACATTTATAAAGGCTGATTCAAACTTTTGGGAGGCATTGTGCAGCATGCGTGGTTTTTCTTTCCTTCCGGGATAAATTAATCCCAATTCAACCATAAGCTGACAACCATTGCATACGCCAAGGCTCAGAGTATCGGGCCGGGAATAAAAGCGTTCGAGGGCTGCTTTGGCTTCCGGATTGTATAAGAATGCCCCGGCCCAGCCTTTTGCCGAACCCAATACGTCAGAATTGCTAAATCCACCAACAAATACTATCATATTTACCTCATCCAGGCTTTCCCTGCCGGCAATCAGATCAGTCATGTGTACATCTTTAACCTGGATTCCGGCCTCATAAAGCGCCCAGGCCATTTCACGGTCACCATTTACTCCTTTTTCCCGTATGATGGCCGCGCGAACATCGCTCTTGTTTTTGTGATCCCGGCTTAAACCATAAGATTTTAGCATACCCGGAAAATCTTTGGCAAAGTTAAATTCCAGGGCCTGTTCCTTATAATTCCGGTATCTTTCCGTAGCCAGATTTTCTCCACGCTGCTCTATGTCAAGCAGGTAGGAGGTTTTGAACCAAAGGTCCCGAAGCGCATCAATATTAAAAATATGGGTATCACCCTGGTGCCTTAGTACCAGTCTCCGCTGAAATGAAGGTTTACCAAGAAGATGATACCTTAATCCTTTCTCATGAAGCATCACCAGGGTGTAATCCAGATCATTGACCTGCACCAATACGCCCGGATTTTCGCTGAACAGCAGTTTTATGAGATTGGACTCCTCAAAAGTGGATAAATCCAGATCTAATCCAATGCCGGGCTGGGCGAACAGCATTTCAAGCAGACTTGTTATCATTCCACCGGCTGAAATGTCATGGCCTGCCATTGCTATCTGCTCATTGATTAAAAGTTGTATGGCTTCAAATGCACGGATAAAATATTCTGCATCATTTACTCCCGGTACATCGGTGCCGCTCTGGCCCAGCATCTGTCCGAAGCTGCTACCTCCTGTACTGAAAGGTGTATTGGAAAAATCGATATAAATCAGTGAGGATGTAAACTCAGGCTTTAACACCGGACTGATGGTCTTTTTGACATCGGCCACTTCTGCAACTGCAGTAATAATAACAGTTCCCGGAGCCATTACTTTTTCCCCATCAGGGTAGCGCTGTGTCATTGAAAGTGAATCTTTCCCGGTTGGAATATTAATGCCCAATCCGATGGCAAATGCTGACGCGGCTTCAACTGCCTGATACAGACGTGCATCCTCACCTGGATTGCGGCATGGCCACATCCAGTTGGCACTCAGGGAAACGCCCCTTAACCCATGGGTAAGTGGTGCCCATATCAGATTGGTAAGGGCTTCGGCAATAGAGAGTTGTGCTCCGGCGGCTGCATCTATTAAACCGGCAGCAGGTGCATGCCCCAGTGATGTGGCTATGCCGGTGCTTCCTGTAAAGTCAAGTGCCATTACACCCAGGTTATTAAGCGGAAGCTGAATAGGACCAGCGGTTTGCTGCATAGCAACCTTACCGGTAACAGAACGGTCTACCTTATTGGTAAGCCAGTCTTTGCAGGCTACAGCTTCCAGTTGCAATACTTCGCTCACATACTGATGAAGTTTGTCCACATCATAGTGCTGCTCCTGAAGTTCTATGTTCTCAGTGATGTCTGATAAGATCGTTTGCGGTGGTTTACCAAAAAGATCAAACAGGCTGAGGTCAATGGCTTTGTGCCCGGTTTGGGTATTTATGAAAGTAAGCTTCTGATTGCTGGTGGTTTCTCCCACAACAAAAAGTGGCGCACGTTCACGGGCTGCTACTTGTTCCAGAAGATGAAGCTTGTTTTTTTGCATGAGGAGTCCCATGCGTTCCTGTGATTCGTTGCCGATGATTTCGCGATCCGAGAGGGTAGGGTCGCCCAGAGGAAGTTTATCAATGCTGATGCTTCCCCCGGTGACTTCCACCAATTCCGAAAGGGAGTTCAGGTGGCCGCCTGCACCGTGGTCATGAATAGATATGATTGGATTTTCATCCAGCTCTGCCATCGCGCGGATGACATTATATACCCGTTTCTGCATTTCGGGATTTGAGCGTTGAACTGCATTCAGCTCAATGCGATTACTCAATTGACCGGTAGCTACCGATGAAACGGCGCCACCACCCATGCCGATGCGGTAATTGTCGCCTCCCATTACTACTACCTGATCCCCGGGCACCGGTTCATCTTTGAGACTGTCTTTTTCGCGGGCATATCCAATGCCTCCCGCCTGCATAATGACCTTATCAAACGCATAGGCACGTTCACCCATTTGCTGTTCAAAAGTGAGTATGCTTCCGCAAATCAGGGGTTGCCCGAATTTATTCCCAAAATCACTGGCGCCATCCGATGCTTTGATAAGCAATTCTCCGGGAGCGTGATACAACCATTTCCGCGGAGCCATAACAGATTCCCATGCATGGTTTTCGCCCAGACGGGGATAGGCAGTCATGTATACGGCGGTGCCGGCTAGGGGCATAGAGCCTTTGCCTCCGGCCATGCGGTCACGGATTTCTCCACCGCTGCCTGTGGCGGCACCGTTAAAAGGCTCAACTGTGGTAGGGAAATTATGGGTTTCTGCCTTTAGTGAAATGACCGACTGTATGGGTTTTTCAGCGAAATAGTCAGGCTGATGCTGCGTTAAGGGAGCGAATTGCTGAATTACAGGCCCTTTCACAAAAGCCACATTGTCCTTATAAGCCGAAACTATAAAATTGGGATGCTGTTTAGATGTTTTTCGAATCAGCGAAAACAAACTGTGTGCTTTTTCAACGCCATCAATAATAAAAGTGCCGTTAAATATTTTGTGTCTGCAATGTTCCGAGTTTACCTGCGAAAAGCCAAAGACTTCACTGTCGGTAAGAGCTCGCCCCAGTCGGTGCGAAAGCTGTTGAAGATAGCTAATTTCATCGGGTGAAAGCGCCAAACCTTCGGTCAGATTATAGGCAGCAATATCTTCAATTTCACGGGGAGGTTCCGGCATCCGGTCAATGGTAAACAATTGCTGGTCAAGACCATCATACAATTGTTCCAGCATGGGGTCGAACATGGCATTTGCATTCCCGACTTCTACAAACTGTTCAATCCGTTTAATGCCTGTTAACCCCATATTTAGGGTGATTTCTACTGCATTGGTACTCCATGGAGTAATCATTTCGCGTCGTGGCCCAATAAAAAAGCCCGATAACGACCGGGCTTCAATATTTTGCGCGTCCCCGAAAAGCCAGCTTAGTTTTTCTATTTCATTTGCATCCGGCTCCTGGCTACATTCCAATGCGAACAAACCTTTGCCCTTAAAAAATCGAATCATTATGATTGGTCGTTTATGATGAAGGGACAAAGTTAAGAAAGGAAAGCAAACCTAAACAGAATGCTCCTTTATTTTATTTGTAAAGTTAAATTTAAGTCGATAAACACGGGTCAAAAAAAAGACCCTTGATTGGCTTCAGGGGTCTTTTTAAGAGCTGGTCAGGGTTCTGCTCAGCCATCGAGCTTATTTAATGCAAATGCGTAAGCCCCGATAGAAACAGCTTTTGATGTGCCCAACCGGCTGATACCGACTCCAATACGTTTCATGGGGTCGTATTGAATGCGTCGGTTGCTGAAAGGTACCTTAATTTCGCGGGTATCACCTTCGTAAAAGCGTTTAAATTCCGCCTCGTTCTCAAGGTTAAAGGCTTTAATTTCCATCCGGTCAACGGAAGTACCCACCATGGTGGTGAAGTTGGTATTCATTTCGTCAACCAGGCGTTGGAGGAAAAGAGGATAGGCACCTGCCAATCCGCCTCCGATAACCACCAATCCATCAATCAGCGTAATGGCGTTGGCAATGGAATCGCCGGCCACTGCAGCCAGCCGGTGAAAAGCAGTGATGGCAGCTTGTTTGTGGCCTTCGCGTATGCCCATACCGATTTCAAAAATTTCACGAGGTTCCGGACACACACTGGCATCTATGCCTGCATCCCTGCAATAAATACGTCTTACGCCACGTATACTTACATTTTCTTCAACAGAAGCATTGGCATGCAATTTATTGCGCATACGGTTTATTTCGCCCTGAGCGGAATTGTCACCCATGAATAATTGTCCACGACTTACAATACCACCCCCATAGCCTGTACCAAAAGTTACACCAAGCAGATTCTGATAAATTTTGGGACTTTTACTGTCCTTTATCCGGTGGTTAATATCTGGTAACAAGCCGGCAATGGCTTCACCATAGGCGAACAAATCGCCATCATTATTGATGAAAACCGGAATGTTGAATTTTTCTTCCAGCATGGGGCCAAGGGCTACTCCTCCTCTGAAAGTAGGCAGGTTTTCGAGATTCCCAATGATGCCCAGCTCATATTCGGCAGGACCCGGAAAAGAAAAGCTGATGGCAGCCGGATTTACATTCAGCTTTGATTTTACTTCATTAAAACCCTGAATGATTTTATTGAGCACTATTTCAAGCGTTTCGCCGGTAGCAGGAATAGAAATGGGTTCGATAATTTCTCTTCCGGCCTGAACAGCCTCAAAAACAAAATTGGTACCGCCGGCATCCAGCGTCATTACAACGCGTTTATCTGTTGAATAATCCATAGGGTCAAATTATTAATAACTAAAGGGTTGTTGCACATAGTGTAAAACAGACAATAAGGTGTTTTTCAACGTGCGAATGTACAACAAGTAAGAAGTTTTTCAAAGCCTGTAGCTGAAATAATTAATTATTTTGACTGGATTTATCCATTGTTTCATCCTCCCCTTCACTTATGGCATTCTGAAGGTTGAGTTGCATGGCGGAAAGGGGTTCGCCGCCCCGGATGCCGAAATCAAGCGTACGTATTGGAAATGGAATCATAATGTCATTGTCATCAAAAGCCTTTTTAATGGCTTTTATGGCATCAGTTTTCACTTTAAAGTAACCAGGTGCCCCCGGATAACTGATCCAAAAACGGATGTTGAAATTAATAGAGCTGCCTCCAAATTCTTCATAATCGAATACCGTATTTTCCAAATCAATTACCCCATCTATATTTTTTATAGTTTCCAGTGTAATGGCTTGAACTTTATCCAGGTCATCGCCATAGGAAATCCCAACACTAATATCAATTCTGCGTTTTCCGAGTACTGTGTAGTTGAAGATAGGATTTTGCAGAACATCTTTGTTGGGAATAAATACTTCCTGACCGGTGAAGGTCTTTACAATGGTAGTTCTCAAATTGGTTGCCATGGCCGTTCCCATAATATCATTTACTTTTATGATGTCACCGATGGTAAAAGGGGTGCGAAATGCAAGAATAATTCCTGAAACAAAATTAGCTGCAATATCCTGGAACGCAAAACCCAGGGCCAAACCCAAAATACCTACACCGGCAAGAATGGAGGTGACGGCTTTGTCTAACTTTAAAACACTTAGTATGATGAATAAACCAATACCAATAACAGTGTATTTGATTATCGTCGTAAATAGCGAAGTTAAAGCCTTGTTTTCTGATGTTTTCGCAAATATTTTTTTGAAAGTTTTAGCTGCCAGCCGCGAAAGTACCACAAAGATGATGAGTAGTAAAATAGCTACACCCATATTGGGTATCATACTCACAAAAGTTTCCCACCATGATTCTATTTTTTCTATTACCTGGCTGAGTGCACTCTGAAAATCTAAATTCATAAACGTTGTTTTTTATTATTGCGGATTAAACTGATTTTAAACTGATCATAAAATTTCTTATTGGTTACATGAAATAATTGTGCCGCAATGGTTAATGAGCTTAAATCGTCTGATATTGTAGCATTCTATTAAATCTACAGGCAAAACGAAATGGCATTGGGCCAACTCTACCCAGGGCCGTGGAAATGAAACCTCACCTTAAATCAAAGAACGGTGGATGGTAAGATGTGTGTAAGGTAATTTAAACAGCGTCGGATTTATTAAGATTTCTTTTTCATGGCTGCACGCATTGAACTGCGATAGGCAGAAGGCAACTTTCCGCTAAACCGTTTAAAAGAGGCTACAAATGTTGATCTCGAATTGAATCCACAGGTTTCAGCAATGCCTTCGATGCTGTAATTGTTATAGTTGGGATCTTGAAATAGCTTTATAACTTTAGCACAGCGGTAATCATTTAAAAAGGCGTGAAAATTTTTTCCAAAATGCTCATTAATCAATTGTGACAAATACTTTGTATTGGTGCCTATCATATCAGCAATATCATCAATCTTTACTTTGTGGTTGGTAAATGGCTCATCTTCTTTCATCAACAGAAGTAATTTCTGAACCAGCTCCTCTTTCAAACTCCTGCACATACAGGAGGAGTTATACTTGGCGTCTTGTTGGGCAACTTCAGCTTTTTTGGAATTAAAAGCATTGTTTAGTCTTTGGTTTTCGGGTTTGTTTTCTTCTGTGTGCTGACACGCGTAGAGATAATTGTCTTCGAAATGTATGCCATAATAAGCCAGTCCAATATTTAATATTAACAAAGTAAGTATAAAGAGCGTGCTGCTGAAATTGCTTCCAGAAGTATGTAAAAAGCGATGAAAAACCAGGAGCAGCATCATTATTATAAAGCTTACAGCAAATGCTTTTATCCCTGAAATATAATCACGCAATTCAGTGCAGGTTTCCCGGTTTAATTGCCGGATATTGATTTTGTATAACTGTAGAGCTTTCAGAGAATAAATAAGCAGTTGAAATGCTACCAATGATTTAACGAAAATTTCCATCATCCAGGTAGGTTGCCCGGGGATACCTCTCATCAGGAAAAAACCATACACATCATTCAGGTAGTGCGGTAGATTTGTGGTAACGAGAATCCAGAAAGGGGTTAAAAAAAACACCATCAGAATAAAGGGGATAAAATGCAGCAGTTCTCTGGCTCTGAATTTAAAATCTTTGATTAATAATGATTTTAAATGGAGATAAAAAAGAGGAACCAGCGTGAGGCCAAAACAAAATGCGAGTGGATAGAAGAGAAAAAATGCTGAGGCGTGATCAAAAAGCTGCAGATGTATGAAAAAGCTTACTGAGGCAAATGAAAACAGGAAAAATCCAAAAATCAATCGGCTGAGGTCCTTTTGTTGATAGGATAAATACACGATGTAAATAAAAAATCCCAGTGACTGATAACTCAGTACTAACCACAATGAATGATTGAGGACCTCCATTTAATCAGATTTGAATTGAAAAGTTTCTTTCATTACTTCTCACGCGTGCTTAAGATAGAGCAAATATAGTATAAATTCTTGTTTTCAAACAAATGTATTGTTAAGATGATTGTTAATATGCTTATAATTAGCATTTTGAGTCTTTTAATTGAGGTATTTTAGTACCTGAAAAGCATTTTGAATGGGTGTTTGATATTGTTTGATAACAGGGAAAGTAGTTGATATTCCTGTTTTAAAACGTCTTTCATTTTTTTGAATACTCAAAGCCTTCTATTTTTGTTAGTGAACACAATTTAATTGAACGTGATTTATTTGGTAAATTCTTCGTGTAGCTTTGATTGAGAACCTAAATTTAACTAACCAACAACCAAAATTATGAAGCATTTTTTTAAAGCTTTAACAGTTACTTTGGTGAGTATGTTAATGACACTTGCAGTCGTGCATGATGCCATGGCACAGAAAACCCTTGCTGATGTTAAAAAGAGCCGTGGTCTCACCGACGACGATGTGCTCTCGGCAGTCAAAACCTTTATGCCCCGCGGCGGACGCGACGAGTATTTTGGGTTTATGGGTACAGGCAATTCAGGAACAATGGTTGTTTATGGATTGCCTTCCATGCGTATATATAAATATGTAGGGGTATTCGCACCCGAGCCCTGGCAGGGGTATGGGTTCGATGATGAGAGTACCCTTATGTTGAAAAAAGGTTCACTCGACAATACCCTGTTAAAATATGGCGACATGCGGTTTCCGGCACTCAGCGAAACCGATGGAAAGTATAACGGGAAATACCTGTTTTATTCAGACGGGGCCAATTCGAGGATAGCCGTACTCGGGCTGGACGACTTTGAAACCAAGCAGGTACTCATGCATCCATTATTTATCAATGCCTATCCGGGAGTCAGTGTTTCGCAAAATACGGAATATGTATTTCAAACCAGTGAATATCCTACTCCCTGGGATCATCGTGAAGCCGATGCAGTTACTGAGTATGAAACAAAATTCAAATCCGGAATTACCGCCTGGGAATTTGAAGATACAGACCATGCAGCAGGTAGTGGACATCACGTTGGTCGACTCATTAAAGAGAAATCATTTACACTTGAACTTCCTCCATTTACCCTGGGATATTTTGATGCCGGACGCATTAACAGCCATGGGTTGCTGGTGGGCCTGGCAAATTACCAGAATAAAAGTTATGTGTATGTGTATGATTACCTCAAAGCCAGGGACTTGAAAACCAGCAGCACGAATGGTTTTTCAGTGATACCATTAAATGAAGGTATCAATGCAGGCGTGTTTGCCCTCATTCCTATGGATGAAGTGGCTAAAAGTGTTAAGGTAGATCCTTCCGGAAAATACTTTATTACTGCTTCAAACACCGCTATGGTTTATGATTTCGCGAAAGTGAAAAAAGCGCTGGCCGACAAGACCTTTACCGGTGGTGGGGTACTTGGAGTTCCGCAGATTGATGCAGCCGCTGTATTACACGGCAAAGTTCAACTGGGCAACAATGTGATTGATCTTGCTTTTGACTACAGGCCCAATGTGGTGTATGCTTCGGTTAACGGGGATAAAAAAGTAGTACGGTGGAATTATGATAACTTAAAAGTGGAGCAAAGTCTTACCCTAAGCTTTAAACCCGGACATTTGATGACTCCGCAGGGAAATTCGGCAGAACCGCACTCCAATTATCTCACCGTGGTGGATAAAGAAGGTTCCTATCCAAATATGGTTAACATTGGCCCAACCAGGCCGGGTTACCAGCATCTGATTGACATTTCTTCCGATAAAATGCGGGATATTTATACCATGTCTATTCCTCAGGCAAACATTTATGGTTCGGTGAGCGTGTTGCGTACCACCATTAAACCCATTATCCGTTATGCATTGGGAACCAATACCAGAACAGGTGAAATATCACGTTTTAAAACCGTGGCCGGGCAGGAGAAGATAGAGCGTAAAGACAACAGGGTACATATTTTTGGGACGCTCATCCGATCACACATCACCCCTGAAATAGTTGAGGTAGAAGAAGGTGATATTGTTACTTTCCACCTTACTAACCTGGAGAGGGCTGAAGACGAAACCCACGGATTCACCGTTTCCACTTATGGTATTCACGGTAGTTTTGAACCAGGGAAAACGGCATCGCTGACCTTTACAGCCGACAGACCCGGGGCATTCCCCTATTATTGTACTGAGTTCTGCTCTGCATTGCACCTTGAGATGGAGGGCATTCTGATGGTAAGGCCCAAAGGATATGTGGCTTCGCCCGAAGACATGGCAGATCAGCAACTTACACCCGGAGAACTTGCTGCCTACAAGAAAAATTACGAAGATAAAATTAAAGTAATTGACGAAACCAATGAAGTGATCAATGGGGTAGTTACTTACCTTAAGGAAAATAATTACCAAAAGTATCCATATGTGGAAGCCCTGGTAGTTGATGCTCTTGACCAAATGGACCTTGCTAAATCTGCAAAAACCAAATACGAGAAATATGCTGCTGAAGGAAAATGGAAAGATGCATTTTTATGGGCAGAACAATACTGGCAGTATCAGGTGAAAACTGCCGACGTAGGCCTCAGGGCTAAAAAGTTGTTGGATGAACAACTCAGCAAGTAATCTGATTTTTAAACGAAGAAAATTTGTGTGATGAAAAAACATAATATAAAAAACAGTCCTGGTCTTCTTCTCATAATTGTGATCGTTGCTGCTATGTCATTTATGGCATCCTGCGGCACTAAAGGAGACAAACAATCAGAAATTACCGGTGCGCCCCGGGGCGAGGAATCCTTTGGCGATGTGGTAAAACGTCGCGGGCTTGATGCCGAGGATGTACTGGCTGCGGCCAAAACATTTACCCCGGACAATCTTAGTGATGAATATATCGCGCTGAACTCCGGCGGACAGGCAGGCAATATGATTATTTATGCTGTGCCCTCCATGCGCCTGATGAAGTACGTGCCCACCTCAGCACGACAACCGGTGAACGGCTTTGGATACAGTAAGGAAAGTATGGAAGTATTGCGTTCGGGATACATTGACGGCCAGGTAATCGACTGGGGAGACACCCACCACCCGGGATTTTCGGAAACCAACGGAGACTATGACGGAAAATGGGCAGTGATAAATGATAAAGCAAATCCACGGGTATTTGTAGTTTCATTGAAAGACTGGGAACTGAAGCAAACGGTCAATAATCCCATCTTTAGAAGCAATCATGGAGGTTGTTTCTTTACCCCCAACTCCGAATACATTGGTGAAGCTTCGCAATATCCGGCTCCGCTTGATCGAAAGTATTATCCCCTTACAGAGATGAATTTCAGAAAACACTGGCGGGGCGGTATCACCTATTGGAAGTTCGACAATGAAAATGGGAAGATAGAGGAAGAGAACTCATTTACGGTTGAGTTCCCGCCATATACCCAGGATCTGACTGATATGGGTAAAAATGCGAGTTACGGCTGGTCATTCACCAACTCTTTTTGTACCGAAATGTATATCGGAGGTATTGAAAGTGGTCGTCCGCCATTTGAAGCCGGCTGCTCATCACGCGATGTGGATTATCTGCACATTGTTGACTGGAAAAAAGGTGAAGAACTCATTAAGCAAGGGAAGTATAAAGTAATAAATGGCCACAAAGTTATTCCTATTGATGTGGCTGTGGCAAACAACATGCTGTTCCTGGTGCCGGAACCTAAATCTCCTCACGGTGTGGATGTTAGTCCTGACGGGAAATATATTGTTGTAGCCGGTAAACTCGATTCACATGCATGGGTATACTCCTGGGAAAAGATTACCAACGCCATGAAAAATAAAGATTTTGAAGGTACCGATGAGTTCAATATTCCCATCATTTCGCTGGAAACAGCATTGCATGGCAGCGTAGAAGTTGGATTGGGTCCCCTGCACAATCAGTATGATAAGGAGCCAGGTATTATCTATACCTCCATCTATGTGGACTCCCGGATTACAAAATGGGATTACATTAACCTGAAAGTTATTGACTATGTTTCCTCTCATTATAACGTGGGTCACCTGGTTGCTGCGCATGGAGATGCTGTTAATCCTCATGGGAAATACCTGATTTCACTGAATAAACTTTCTATTGACCGTTTTAACCCGGTTGGTCCCCTGCATCCGCAAAACCATCAGTTGATTGACATTGATGGTGACAAGATGGCAACCATTTATGATTTGCCATTGCCAATGGGTGAACCTCACTATACCTCGCTAATTAAGTATGGTCTGTACAACTCGGTGGAAACGTATCCGGTAGGAACCAATATTTATACGATGCAGACATCTCCTTATGCAGCCGGGGCAGGTAATGAACGCGTAGAAACCAAAGGCAATAAGGTACATGTGTATGCTACCATTAATAATGGAGTGGTTACACCAGGAAACATTAATGTGAACCAGGGCCAGGATGTTGAAATTCATATTACCAATCTGGGACAGTCTAATCTCGACCATTATGTATATGAAATAGCTTCCTATGATCAGATGTACCGCTGGCGTCCCGGTGAAACGGCTACGCTTGAATTTACTGCTTCGCGGGCCGGAGTATATCCTTTGTTGCTTGACAATTATCACAATCCTGAAGCCAGGCAATTGCAGGGATACCTAACCGTAAAACACAATGAAGCTGCCGAAAATAATCGTTTGCTGGCTTATTCAAAACGGGTGCAGGCCGATATGCAGATGCAGGCTTTCCAGCCATCAGCCATTGAAATGAAAAATCTGCTCGAAGGTGAAATGGAATTCCTGAATTACGGCTGTAATGCCTGTCACAAGTTTGGAGAAGATTTTAACGGTCCCGATTTGCTAATGGTAGATAAACGGCGTACTGATGAATGGCTCAAATCATGGATTCTGGATCCGGAACGTCATTTCAAGGAGGCTGATATTGAAGCCATGCGTCAGCGCTACAAACTGGCCATGCCCAATCAGAATGTGTCTGAGGAAGATGCGGTGAAAATTATTAAATATCTCAAACTCCGAACAGATCAATACATGAAAGAACAAAAATAATTAAAATAATCCGGGGGGTATTTTATCCCCCGGATTATTTTATCTAAATTTGACATTCATTAATCACTATTATCACTAACTAAAAAAAATTAAAAGATGAAAAAAAATCTTATTGCATTGTTTGGAGGATTACTTATCGCTGGTGCGCTCATCAGTTGCGGGGGTGGCGGTAGCGAAACCAAAACCACAACAAAAACCATGACTGCTGATCTGGTCAATGGAGAAGCGGTGTATAATAAATCCTGTATTGCCTGCCATATGACAGGTGTTGCCGGAGCTGCCGCACTTTCCGATAAAGCACGCTGGGAAGAAAATGCCGCCAAAGGCATGGAAACCTTGCTTGCAGATGCCATGAAGGGGTATACCGGTAAATATGGGGTAATGCCCGAAAAGGGAACCTGTATGGATTGCACCGAACAGGATATGTTTGATGCCATTAGCTTTATGCTGGATAAAGCCGGGGTGGAAGCTGCTAAATGATTTTTACTTACTCGTTACAACAAACATTATGAAATCAAAATCATACATCATTTTTGCGATAATCGGGATTATTCTTGTGGGTCTAACCTATTTTGTGCCGATCTGGGGAGTGGCTCTTCAAAGTATACAATATCCTAAATCTATGTATCCCAAGGGGATACGTATAGACTTCAAATTTAATGGTGTATATAATGGTTGTGAAGGTGTAAAAGAAAGAGAAGAACTGGCCACCAACGAAGGCGCCGATTGTTTGAGCGAGATGAATGCCATAAACCACTACATCGGGATGTACCCTATTGTTCAGGGCAGAAATAACCCTGCAACCATGGAACACCCCAGTTTTTATGTGTTCGATACAAAAAAAGACGAAGCCGGAAAAGAATTGATTGATCCGGAAACCGGACAGGAAATAAAGATCAACGTTACTCCAGGTGCACTCAAAACGCTCAATTTCATAATGGTGAATTCGCCCTATATTTTTGTGGTTTTCATTTTACTGGGTTTAATATTTGCATTTACTCCCAAACGCCTGAATCTGGTGGCCGGACTTATTCCCGCACTGGTGCCGTTTTACTTCCTCTTTGTATATATGTTTTATCTGTATTGGTATGGCCACAACCTGGGTCTACATGGTGGTGGCGCTTTTGCAGGAATTAAACCATTTATGCCTACTGTCTTCGGGGAAGGCAAAGTAGCTCAGTTTACTACTGAATCCTATCCTTATTATGGATTTTTTATTGCCATGGGTGCTTTTGTCTTCATGTTGCTTTCAATATTGCTCAAAAGGAAGGCGTTGCGTGTAAAATAATCATTAAAAAAAGCGTCGGGAGTATCATTTGCTCCTGACGCTTATTGAAAATTATGAAAAATTTAAATCTTCTCTTCATGCTGCTTCTGTCATTTTTTATCAGAACAGAGGTCTGGGCACAGGGAGAAGACATGCATTTTGGTAACGTGTTAACAGTGAGTGGATTTGCCGATCGTTCAAAACCCATTCCATTGCAAAAAGTGATTGACCAGACTCCTCCCGGGAAATATGTTAAGCTGGAACCCGGGTTTTATACGGGACCTGTGGTCATTAACAAAGATGCCATCACCATAGACGGAAATGGTAAAGTTACCATCTCTGGATTAAACAAGGGTTCAGTTATCTATCTGGAAGCCAATAATGTTAACCTAAAAGGATTACACCTTATTGAGTCAGGTGGTTCTCATGATAAAATCGATTGCGGGGTTAAAATTAAAGGAAACAACAACGTGGTCGAAAACTGTCTGATTGAGGAATGTTTATTTGGTATCGATATTTTCCAATCAGAACACAATACCATCATTCATAATGAAATTACGTCCCTTTCACGACGCAGCATGGCATTAAAAGGAGATGCCATCAGATTGTGGTATTCAAAGAATAATTTAATTAAAGGAAATTACTGGCATCATGTGCGCGATATGGTAGTCTGGTATTCATCCGAAAATACTTTCGAGGCCAACAAGGGGGTGGGCAACCGGTATAGCATTCATTTTATGTATGCTCACAATAATCGCATTAAAGACAATTATTTTTATGAAAACTCGGTAGGCGTTTTTCTTATGTACAGCGAAGAAACCGTGATGACGGGCAACACCATCATGCACTCTAATGGCGTGAGCGGAATGTGTCTGGGAATGAAGGAAACTTCTTCCAATCAAATTTTACATAACCGGTTTATCTATTCTGCCGAAGGAATTCATGTTGATGTTTCTCCCTTTGTGCCATTTAAAATCAATACAGTGATGTACAACGAAATTGCATTTTGTGGTACGGGAATATTTTTTCACACCAATCAGGAAGGTAATCTATACAAGCACAATTATTTTCACAATAACCTGGTTCAGGTGGAAGCAGAGGGAAAAACCGCTAACCTCAACCGGTGGCAAGGCAATTATTTTGATGATTATCAAGGTTTTGATAAAGATGGTGACAATATAGGTGACAATCCCTATACCTTGTATTCATATGTCGAACACTTGTGGTCTTTTGATAAAGATGTTAAATTCTTTTATGGCTCTCCCTTACTTTTGGTGCTTGATTTTCTGGAACGGCTGGCTCCATTTTCTCAGCCTAAACTTGTGCTCAGGGATAAAAGCCCTATTTTTAAATGGGATGACGAATGGGATCGGAAAATTAAAGAACGTTTATGAAACGTAAGTTGATGGCAGTGGTGTTTTGCTTGTTGCATCTGGCATTTATAATTTTGCCGGAAGTGCAATTGTGGCCTTATCTCAATGCCATCGCTGATCATCTTCCCCAAAACGAAGCTGTGGTGAGCGGCGGACATAAAATTCCTTTAACCGGTGATATCACCTATCTAAAAGCATTGGTGGAACGTTCAAAAAAAATGGAGGATACCAAAAGGCAACATAAAATTCCGGAAACATCTGTAAGTCATACCGGATTGATTTATTTGCCTTCTGACGAAATAAACCATAATCTTTTTTATCGGGAGAACACTATTCTTTATACAGACATCTCAGAATCCCTTGTTAGTGGTACGCCGGAGTTGCTTTCTCCCCCGCCAAAAGTTACTTTTTGTTAAATGAAAGGCATGCCTCAACTTATTGATGGTTTGCCTTGCAACTACTACTTTGTGTTGCTATTCATGCATTTTCCAAAAACAAAAAGTAATCGTATGAAAACCTTGTATATTATTGCAAAAATAGTGCTAATGGCTGCATTGCTCGCATTAGCAACCCATAGTACTGCCCAGACAGACACCCTGCTTCTGGAGGAGATACTTATCACAGCCAAAAGTTCAACCAACTTGTATAAATCAAGTATAGAAGGAAAGACCATTCAGGTTGAAAATCCCCATGACGGAGGAGCAATGTTTATAAATCAGGCGGGGTTCGGAGTTGAAAAGAGAGGAAATTATGGGATGGAACCTGTATTGCGGGGTTTTAAATACAGCCAGCTCACCGTATTGATTGATGGAGGCATGCACAGCACCAATGCCTGCCCCAATCGAATGGATCCAGCCATTTCACAGATCGCGCCCGAAGAAATTGAAAAAATCGAAGTCATTAAAGGCCCCTTTAGCGTGCGTTACGGAACTGCCCTGGGAGGCATCATCAATATTGTAAACCGAAAGCCCGACCGTTCCACAGGGAAGAAGGCAGCCGGCAGCATCGAAGCCGGCTATCAGTCAAATGGAGGAAACTTCTACAGCAGTATGTTTGTCCAAACAGTTCATAATAAATTCGATTTCTCACTCAATGCCGGGTATAAAGACTATGGAAATTATAAAAGCGGCTCCGGTCAGAAGATTGCTTCTTCTTTTACCCGGTTTGGTTACGCTACCAAACTGGGTTATCAGCTTGCAGACAATCGCCGCTTACAACTAACCTGGCGTCAAAGCCTGGCTAAAGATATACTTTACGCCGGTCTTCCCATGGATGCGGATAAAGACAACAGCAGTATGGTGTCTCTGGATTATGTCGCCCACAGTTTATCCCCGGTAATGAAGTCATTAAAAGTGAAATTGTATGGCAGCTATGTTGACCATGAAATGTCAAATACCCTCAGGCCTGCATATGCTGCGGTTCATGCGGTATCTCCGGTTACTGCCAGAGTAATGGGTGGTCGTACCGAACTTGGACTACAAACTTTTACGAATAACCTTCTTTATGCAGGGATTGATTTCAAACACATTGAAAAGGATGGCTATCGGGAACGTCTCGTATATAAGAATACCTGCACAGGAGAAGTTTATGATGAACCAAAACAGTTTTTTGACAAAACCTGGCAGGATTCTAATCACGATGACCTGGGCATTTTTCTGGAAAATAAGTACGAATTTTCTCCAAACCTGTTCTGGACATTGGGGCTGAGATCGGATTACATATTTTATGGTATCAATGATCCTGTAGCTGGATTTGAAGAGCAATACAACCATAAAATAATCCCCAAATCCCGTGTGGATATTTCCGCCACAACCTCGTTCACCTGGTTCCTGCCCAAAGGGTACAGTTTTTTCGTTGCGGCTGCCCGTTCCACACGCGCTCCTGAACTTACTGAGCTGTTTATCAATCACCTGAGCGTGGGAATGGATGCTTACGAATACCTGGGAAACCCAAACCTGAAATCCGAAGTAAATAATCAGTTCGATTTGCGCGCCGAAAAACAAATAGACAAACTGACCCTGTTTGTAGATGTTTTTTATGCATATATCAATGATTATATCACTGCTGCTGTTGACACGACAATCGGAAGGGTTTATACACCTTGTCAGGAACCGAAATTTACCAAAGTATTCTATAATGTGGATGAAGCATTGCTTAGCGGCTTCGAGAGCGGGATTAACTGGCAGTTTTTTCCCCGCTTTAACTATAGTTTGTCTGTTTCATATACCTATGGTGAAAATTTAAGCTGGAAAGAGCCGCTTGCTGAGATAACCCCGCTTACGGTTCAAACAGCTTTAGTTTATAAAGATATGAAATTCCATACCGAACTGCATGCCCGCTTTGTAGATGAGCAGACCCGTGTGGCACCTGCCTTTAATGAATCCAGAACGCCTGGCTTTGCAGTGTTTGATTTTTATGCCGACTATACCTTCGGGGAATCTTTCCAGATCATGATTAGTGTCCGGAACATGTTCGACAAAAATTATGCGGAACACCTGAGCCGGGCATACAAGGCAATGGACATTCAAAGTTTATACTTTGAGCCGGGAAGAAGTGTTAACTTTGGCTTGAAATATAAATTTTGATGCGCCAGGGATGAAATTCGATGAACCCTTTTGAATTAATGAATACCAAGTATTAATTTCCAGAATGATGGACAAAGAGAAAAAAAACATTAAGCGTCGGGAATTTTTAAAAGGCAGCCTGGTTGCTTCAGGTGCGCTTGCATTGTTTGGAACAGGAGCATTTATCCTTGATAATAAGGCTGCTGAAAACATACCGAGGGAAGACTTCTTACGACCTCCCGGTGCCATAGATGAAAAAGACTTTTTATATGGCTGTATAAAATGTGGACTTTGCGTTCAGATATGTCCGGTTCAGGCCATCAAGCTTTCAGGTGCTACCGAAGGATTGGCCTTTGGAACGCCTTACATAGAGCCCCGGATGCAACCTTGTGATTTTTCGTGTGACGCACTGCAATGCGTTGAAACGTGTCCGACAGCAGTTCTGGATTTCAAACCTTTTAAAGAGGCGGGGCTGAGGGCTGTTGAAGAAGCTGCAGCTCAGCCCGGGGCCGATCTGTCACAGGTAAACCCCTTTGAAGTTCAAAAGGTGGCCATGAAGGAAGAAGTGAGAATAGGTAAAGCGCGGGTGAACAAAAGCACTTGCCTGGCACACAATGAGCAAGGTTTTAAAGGGATCTCCCGTGGAAAAGATTTTGAAGGAATCTATCGTTCTCCCAATTCCGATGCAACTTCTGCAAGTCCCTTGAGTGACCGGGTGTTCAATCGGGAGATTTGCAACTTATGTATAACCGAATGCCCCATAGGCGAAAAGGCCATTTATCAGAAGTTAAATCGTAGCGGAAAGCTCGTTCCTCATGTGCTGGACGGATGCACCGGTTGCGGGGTATGCCAGATGGTTTGCCCTACTGAAGATGCCAGTATTGTTGTAGAACCTTATTAAATCACGAGCTATGTTATCAGAATATTTTTCAAACGGAAAAAATAAAACGCCACTCCCCCCCAAACCTGTGGAAGACATGCCGCACACCCTTGCCGGGCTTAGCTTTAAAGCATGGCGTGATGCACGCAAAAAGAACCATAAAATGCGGAATGTCCGCTGGAGTGTACTGGTATTTATGAATCTGTTGTTTGTCGTTTCATTTGCATTCGACCTGGCCATACTCGAAGGTTCACTGAGCGGATCGCGCCTGGTAGGATTTTACCTGATGGACCCCTTTAATAGTTTGCAATTATTGGCCATATCTTCCAGAACCGGTTACATAGCCATGCTTACGATGAATTTTTGGATTGGCGTGATTACCATCCTTTTGTTTTGGTTTATTTTGGGAGGTCGGACCTTTTGTTCATGGATGTGCCCCTATCACTTCCTGGCCGAATGGGCCGAAAAAGTGCATAACTATTTAGTAAACAAGAAAAAAATCAGGGAACATCACTATCACGTTGGGCTGCGTTTTGTATTTCTAGTGGGATTTATACTGTTGGCAGTGCTCACAGCCAATCTTGTTTTCGAAAATCTGAATGTTGTGGGCATTATTTCAAAATCAATGATTTACGGGCCAAGTTTGCTGTTGCTCTGGGTACTGGCCATCATTTTATTTGAAGTATTTGTGAGCAAACGATTTTGGTGTAGATACGTTTGCCCCATAGGTGCAACTTATAGCCTGGTAGGCAAGCTATCCCCCGTTGCTGTAAAATTTGAACTTGACAAATGCGGCTATTGTCTTGAATGTCATAAAGTTTGCCTGGTTCCCCATGAACTGTGGTTTGTAAAGCGCGGAGCTGCTACCCGGGAAGTTCATTTTGTAGGCTCAGATTGCACCAGATGCGGCTTGTGTGTGGATGTGTGCCCGGGCAAAGCACTTACCTATTCGGTTAGAGGTGCTTCTTCGATTATGTAATCACTTTTCAAATTAAGATATGACGGAACCTCTAGACAACATACTGATTCGGATTCGTGAGCTGACAAAAACCTTTAAACAGCAAACGGTTATCAATGGTCTGACCGTTGATCTGAATAGTAATGATCGCATTGCTCTCATCGGACAAAACGGAGCCGGAAAAACTACGCTGATCCGATGTATTTTAGGGCAATATAACTTTGAAGGTGAACTGGAAGTTATGGGTATGAATCCCCGCAAATCGCGAAAGTTGATTTTACAGGAAATAGGATTTGTGCCCCAGACTCCGCCTCCAATTAAACTTACCGTGAAGGAACTGATCAATTTTTTAGAGAAAATTACCCATACTCCGGCAGCGGAATTTTATAAAATCAGCAACGATCTTGGGTTAGACATTGCTCAAAACCTCAGCAAACCGTTTCATAAACTCTCAGGAGGCATGAAACAAAAGCTGCTAATAAGTTTTGCCCTGGGCCGCAAGGTGAAAGTATTGTTGCTTGATGAACCCTCTGCAAATCTGGATCCGCAGGCCCGGATCATTTTATTCGATCATCTGAAAAACTACTCCACCAATACACTTATGGTCTTAAGCAGTCACCGTATGGAGGAAATAGGCGATCTGGTAACCCGGGTCATCGAAATGGATCTGGGCCAAATCGTTGTGGACAAAGAAGTGAATAACCCTCAAAATATTTTAAGCCATGAAAAATCGTTTTAATTTACTGCTCATCCTTTGCGGGATGATGCTGATTGCTGCCTGCACACGCACGGCAGATCAAACTCCCCGCGAAATTAATTTCGACCGGGATATTTGTATCAACTGCCTTATGGGCCTTGCCGATCAGAAGTTCTCGGCCCAGTCTGTCAATATGCGAAACGAAGTGCTTTGGTATGATGATCTCGGCTGCCTGGTAGAATACATGAAAACTCCCGACTGGGAGTCCTATGGAGGTGATGATGCGGTTTCCTATATTGGTGACGCTGAAACCGGCGAATGGCTCAGGGTGGAAGATGCCTGGTATGTATTTGGTGTAGATACACCCATGGGTTATGGTTACGCTGCCCATAAAGAAAAACGTGAAGGCGCTTTTGATTTTGAAACTACTGTTCAGCGGATCAATGATGGACTAACCATGAGGGAGGATTTTCTGGAGAAAAAGAAAATGTTACATCATGATATGAATTAATCATTGTGGCAATCAACTGATACATCAGAAGATGAGTTTAGAAAAAATAACACATTCCAGCCTCTTTCAGATCATGAATGCAGATATTTATCAAAGTCTGCGTTCCAGATGGTTCTGGGTTTATAGTATTTTATTCGGAGGCTTTGTTGCGGTAATGTTTGCGACCGGCATAACCGAATCTCAAATCATCGGTTTTGTTGGGCTTAGCAGGCTAATGGTTACCTTTATGCAGGTCAGCATGGTTATTCTTCCCATATATGTGTTAATAACCACGGTTAGATCGGTAGTTGGCGACCGCGAATCGAATGTAATGGAATATATGCTTTCCCTGCCTGTATCCTTTTCGGGTTATTTCTGGGGAAAATTTGCTGCCAAATTTCTGGTTACCTACATTCCGGTTTTTATTGCCCTGTTTGGTGCCGCTCTATGGGGAAGTCTTACCAAACTTGATGTTCCCTGGGATTTGTTTATGCTATACAGCGCTTTGCTGGCTGCTATGATTTTCTGCTTTCTGGGAATCAGTATGTTCATTTCGGCAGTAGCACATTCTCAGGATCTTGCCATCAGCTCAGCTTTTGTTCTGTGGTTACTGCTGGTCGCATTTTTAGACCTGATTCTGATGGGATTACTCTTAAAGCTCAGACTGGATGCCGGAACCGTAATTGGTATAGGTATGCTTAATCCATTGCAGGTTTTTCGTACTGCAGTGCTGGTACTTTTCGACCCCGATTTAACGGTTATGGGCGCTGCTTCCTATTTTATTCTCGACACGGTAAGCCGTGAACTCTTTATCGTGTTTGCCATTGCCTATCCCATTTTATTGGGCGGATTATTTGGATGGCTGGGAAATTATTTTTTTAACACAAAGGATATTTTATGATCTCACGCATGAAAATGCTTGCTTTTTTTATCGTTCTTACCGGCATAATACACGGATGCTGCTGCAAAGACCCTTCCTCTGTACATGAACGTCTGTTTCCTGATCTGCCAGATACCAGTAATTTGCCCGTATTGCCTTCTTCAACTACTGCGGAATACCGCAAACACATCATTCAGCAAGAGGTGATGCTGCCCAATGGCAACCAACGCAGGCAGGGTATTGAATTTATTCCTCAGGATTATGACGATTTCAGATTTCAAAATCTGGACGATGTGAAATGGATTGAAAAATCGGTTCGGTATGGTGATTTCAGGGGAGTAAGCTTGAGAACTTCCGATGCAAGTGGAAGCGATTTCTCTAATGCTGACTTCCGGCTGGCCGATTTGCGCTGGTCTTTTTTCAATAAAACAACCCTGAAGCACTGCAATTTCTCACAAGCCATATTGTTCAGAACAGCCATGAATGAAGCCTTACTGGATTCCAGTGATTTTAAGGGTTCCAACATGTTTGGGGTTAAAGGCAACCATTCCTCTTTCCGGTTTGCCGACTTTAGCAATGCCCTGATGAAAGAATCAGAACTTGCCGATGCTGACTTCTCCAGAAGCAGAGCCCTGAATGTGAAATTTATCATCACCGTTTTTGCGGGTTCCCGCTTTGATTCCGCTGACTTCAGCTATTCCGATTTTACTGGTGCAGGGCTTGAGGCATGCAGCTTTCAATACGCCCGGCTACACAACGTTTCTTTTAGTGGTGCCCACTTGCAGGAAGCCAGCTTTAGAAATGCAGACCTGAAAAATGCAGACTTCTTCGCTGCCGAACTGGTGGATACTGATTTTAATGATGCCATAAATATTCCTGAGGATGTCCTGCCGTTTATTGATGAAAATGGGCTTGCTACCGGAGTAGTTTATTCTAAAAATAAAAGACAATGAAATGCAGCATTTTCCATAGCAGAAATGTAAAAGCCATTTTGATGAGTCTGATCATTCTGGGATTATTCTCAGGCTTTGCATTGTCTGACCAGAAAAAAGGCAAAACTGCTCAATCAAAAGTTTATCTCATTGATGTTGATAGTAGCCGGGTTTTCTGGCGTTTGGACGCGCATTCAGGTGTTATCCCAGTACTCGAAGGAAGGCTGGTCTTTAATGATGATAATCTGGTAGATGCCTTTGTTAAAGTTCAAATGGACAGCCTGCGTAATCTGGATATTGACTACAAGTTGATGAGGGTAGTTTTGGAGAATACCATAAAATCAAAAGAGGTTTTTTACACCGAACAATTTCCTTACGCCTACTTTAGATTTTACACTTCTGAAAAAATTGCAACAGACAGCCTGAAGGTAGCCGGAGATCTTGAAATAAAGGAAATAGAAAATTGCATCTGGTTTAAAACCGAAGTGAAATTCAACAATGAAAGTGTAGTGGTAAATACCGATACAATTAATGTTGACCGCATAAGGTGGGGCATCACCTCTATGTCGAAAGCATTTGTTACCAGTGATGAAGGATATATCATTAGTGATATTTTTAAACTTCAGATCCATTTAACCGGTGTGCTTAAACCGGAAAACCAATAAATAACTTCACTTTTTCAAAATAGCAATTTCTCTTCACAGCCATAGGCGATATATTCAAATAAGCCACATATTGTTTATCATTTTATTAAGCAGTACCTGCTGTAAAATTATTATATCATTAGATATCAATATGATTAATGATGTATTTAATATTTCATGCAAGATTTTCTTTTATTCCATACTTTTCAGCAGACCAGAATAAAACCTTTAAATCTCGTAAATCCCATCTGCCCGCAAAGGTGTACACGCGGTCAGGCTGTCGCAAGTAGATTAAGCTTGGTTTATCAGCGTATGGTTAAATGGTTATATCTCATTATGCTCCAATAAACAAAAAAGGATGGAACCATGTCCATCCTATGCAAGTTTGAATGCCCGTTCTATTTGTCTTTTGACTTGGGCTTCATGGCTCCTGCACCTGACTTAGCGGGGGCTGCAGAATTATTACCTCTTCCTTTACCAGACTTATTGCCGGTTTTGGATGGTCCATTATCTGGTTTTTCACCTGTCTTTGCCATGTTATTTAAAATTAAAGTTATCCTACTCTGTTTGGCTTTTCGGATTTGGCCCCTGCAATATTACCTTTGCAGGAAGGGAATTTAACTTAATTCTAAATGCTCAAAACCGTCTTCAAATCTTGTGCCGAAACCATGGATGTATGCAGGATATTGATTTCCTCAGATGATATAGATTTTAATTACCCATGAATGAATGGTTAAGGTATCAGCGTATATCCCTGAGCAGTCAATGCCGGAAAAGTAAGTAATGCAGATAGAGAAATTTCCACATAATGGTTTATATCTGATACTTCAATATTGTTACCGGCAATGGACTGACCACAAATGTATATTCGAACATTGCTTTCTACCAGTTTCTTCAGAAGATCAAGATTTGGATTGGGTTTGCCTTTTAGTTCCTTGTACTTTTCATCGGTGAGTGCCAGAGTGTAAGCTTTACCATATACAATGGCAGCGAGTTTAACCTGATCAGCATCAATGCCTGAAACCTTAAAAAGATTTATAGCCCGGGCCATGCGCCATAAAGCTGCATTTACACCTTGTTTTGTTTTGCTTGAGCCAATGTTGAACAACAGTTTGTATTCATGATTATTGGTGGGAAGGTGCTTTGATTGCGGATAAAATTTTATTTTGCCATAACCTTCAATTGCAGGGGTTTGCCATTGTATGTCTTTCATTTCTTAAAGTGTTTAATGTTTATATTGAGGTTACAAGTGATGTGAGAATTATTGAAGTCTGAAGCCAGCCTGTTTTTCTTTTTGAATTCTGTATTTTCAGTTTAAAAGTGTAGATTTTAATTCGATGACATGGGAATTTAGTTACCCAACCGTGAAGGCAGGTCAGAGATTAAACACATCCGGCCCGGAAAACTCCGGCCCGGACGAAGGCATACAATTAACTGTGTTTCCCTTCCGAAAATTCTTCTACCATGTTTTTGTTAAATACTTCCAGATCACCGGGGTTGCGACTGGTTACCAATCCGCGGTCAATAACTACAGCCTCATCCACCCAGTTGGCACCAGCATTGGTGAGGTCGGTTTTCAGGGAAGGGTAGGAGGTAAGCTTGCGTCCCTTCATGGTGCCTGTTTCAATCAACAGTTGAGGGGCATGGCAAATGGCCGCAATGGGTTTACCCTTGTCTATAAAATCCCGGGCAAACTGAACAGCCAGGGAATTCATGCGTAACTTATCCGGATTCATTACACCACCAGGCAGCATAAGGGCGTCATAATCAGCAGGTTTAGCCTGATCCAGCGGAAGGGTAACATCATATTCGTTACCCCAGTTGGTTTTGGCCCATGCTTTTACCTTACCTGAATCGGGTGCAATTACAGAAACTTCAGCCCCGGCTTCTTCCAGTGCTTTTTTGGGTTCTGTAAATTCAATTTCCTCAAAGCCATCTGTAAGTAAAATGGCCACTTTTTTGTTACTGAGTTTTGACATTTTATTTCCTTTTTTAATAAGTAAATGAATAGTTTTTAATCCAAAAGATAAAAAACCATGCCAGCAGGTAGCGTTAATGATTTGATTGGGTGATGGAGAGGTGCTCATTAGGATAACGTGGAAAATTAACCCCGAATGTGTGGCAATTCCCCAATAAAGGAATAATTCAATGTTTTAATTTAAGTAGCTTAAAATTAAGTATATAGAAACATTTAACAAGTAAAATATGATTCCTCTTTGATATTATGTTTAAACGGCCAGGCTCAATTAAATGTATGTAATCAGTTGATTAAAAGTTGATTAAACTTTTTTATTGTTTTGTATGGCATTCCATTTGTAAAGAGATGTATAATGTTTAAATTCAATTATTAACTTTAAAAATTTAAAGATATGACTTCAAGAGTGTTATCCGCCTCCTCGTTGAGCGGTACAAATGTACGTAACCCCCGTGGCGAAAGCATTGGGGATGTAAAGGACCTGATGATAGACTGGAAAAACGGAAAAGTAGCCTATGTGGTGCTGAGTTTTGGTGGTTTTCTGGGAATTGGTGATAAACTTTTTGCTATTCCCATTGAAAGTTTCGAATTTAAATCACCCGATGGTGAAGAGTTTGCCGTTCTCGACATTGACAAGGCCAAGCTTGAAAATGCACCAGGTTTTGATAAGGACAACTGGCCACAGAATGCTGATTACAGCTTTATTGATTCTGTGTATTCACACTATGGTTATGAGCCATACAGCAATCGTTTCCCGGACACTTTCCGTTAAACAATGCATCTTAAGATAAAAACAGACCCTGCCTCTGGCGGGGTTTTTTGTTTTTCAGAGAAGATACGGCAGTTTTTCCGGATGAAGCACAGGCAGATTACCAATATTTTCGATATGAAGATTTATTGTCTTTCGGTCATAGCTGTTTGTAATGGAAATTTCGGCAGAGGCGATCAACGCTTTTAAATGGGTCACAATCATGGGATATTGATGAATGGGGGCTACCTTTAACAGTGATTCATAAAGAGCAAAAAGTGTGGAGAATATTTCTGTTGAGTTGCCGGCGCATTGCCGGATAGGACTTATGGTATCAGTAAGTAAATGACTTAGCCCTGGAAGCCTTACTGTGAGCCCGGCTTCACTGTTTCTTAGTTTAAAAGTAAGATATTCGGGGAGTTTAGCCGCCTGCTCAAACAAAATATTTAAAAAACGAAGGGCAATCTGAGCTGTTCCCGGATCATTGATGCCCGGACTAAGCGCTTTTACCGCAATTTCACTGATTTTAGTAAAGTTGTGGTAATATTCATCAATGTGTTCGGGATGGAGATTGGTGTAAAAAAAATCATCAAGTGATTTGTCCGATTTTTTTTCGGGATTTGACAGCGACCAGTAAGATCCAATGTCAGTGCCCTCAAGTATAAACTGGCCCTGATAAATATCAATTCTGCATTGTAGTTCTTTGTTTTTTAAATAGTTTAAAATTAATTCAGGCTGCGCGTAGAAATAATAGCCGGTTTCTGTGGCTTTCAATGAAACACTGTGTTCCGGCACAGATGAAATGAGTGCTTTAGTATTTTTGTGATGATCAATCAGTTGATTCAACTGAAGGCTGGCCCGGTTGAGAATGCCACGCATAATATTATCCACCTGAATTGAACTGGAAATGGAATGAATGAAATAAATGAAAAGTGCAAGTGACAATATTGCGAGAAGCATGGAAATCAATATACCGAGTGCCGGCAGATTCTTTTCAGGGCCTATACTAATTACAAGTATAAGCGAGTAAATGATGGTACCCATGTATATACCCAGTACAACCTGATGAAATTTCTGGGCAACCAGCTGGGGCAACAACCTCGGAGACAGTGCAGCAGAAGTTCGGGTAAGCACCACCATAACCATCGAAAAGCTAAAAACCGTTAAGGATATGATGCCTCCTATAATGGTGGTGAGCACCATGCGGGCATTGTCAGTACCTGTAACCAATACAAACTTTAAATTCTCTGCCAACCATTTACTGTATTTGTAATCTTCAAAATAAAATACAACAACCCCAAGCATAAAGGCAGCTATAATAATTGTTGAAGGAATAAAGGCAATGCTCGTAATCAGCCTTTTATAAGTCTGACTCAGGTATTGGAATATTTTATACATATAATTTCATTTTGTATATAAAAGAGTGAGCAACTGAGATGTTTAATTTGTTTGTAAACTGTATTTTATTCATCAATTCATGGATGCCTGAGGCAGATTAAAACCTGCTTCCGTTAACGCAAGTATTACATTGTTCATCACATCTGTTTGCAAAAAAGCAATGGGGCCAAGAAAATCATATGAATTTACCCAATAGGAGATTCTTAAATTTATTCTGCTGGTACTAAATTGCTCCAGCAATGCAAATGGTTTAAGGTCATCCTGATGCTCTATTCTTTTTTCAGCATCCAGGGTTTTCATAATCAATTTTATTGCATCCGAGATATTGGTGGCATAATCCAGTCCTATAACAAAGTCGTAGCGCAAAAGACCATCGCGTGTATAATTCGACAATGGGTTTTTCACCAACAAAGCGTTGGGCATAAATACGTCCCTGCCGTCGAACGTGCGCAGGTGAGTAGTTCGCAGGTTTATTGAATTTACTTTTCCTTTAATACCAGCCACTTCAATAACATCACCGATACTAAATCCCCGGCTAAAGGCAAGAAAAAAACCGGCAATAAAGTTCTCACCAATATCCTTGAAGGCAAATCCCAGAATAATGGCCGAAACACCGGCTCCAGCCAGAATACCACTTGCGGCAGTTCCCAAACCCAGTTGATTTAAAAAGAGGGCACTTCCAAAAGCAATCATGGTAGCCATAACCACGCGTCCAATAAAGCTTATAAGCAAAGGGTCATGGGTTCCTTTATCGAGCCTTTTTTTGACCAGGGAGCGCAAGCCGAAGCCTAGTAGCGTAAAAAGCGCAAGAAAAAGTAAGCCGATAAAGATTGAAGGTGACTTCTCAAGAATATTGTCCCAAAAGTCAGTAAAAGCCTGGGTTAGTGAAGCAGAAATGCTTGAAGAATATGCCTTTAAAAGCATGATTTTGTCTCTTAATAATTTTAATCATGTAAACAACACTCACTAAAATATGTTCCTGAGGATATTATTTTATTGCACTTTGTGGCATTATTCGTATCTTGTACCACCATTCGGACAGGGGTTAGCAGGGTAATATGTTCGGCCTCCAGTGGCAAATAAGTTCAAGATTTTTGATGTTTTTATGAAAAGATTCGGCACTTTTAGCGGGGTATTTACCCCCTCCATACTCACCATTCTTGGGGTAATAATGTACCTGCGCTTTCCTACCATTCTGGGACAGGCGGGCCTGGTCAACACGCTGGGAATCATCGTGGTGGCTCATATTATTTCGGTTACCACCAGTTTAAGTCTGGCATCATTGGCCACCGATAAGACAGTAAAAACCGGGGGCACCTATTTTATGATTTCACGAAGCCTTGGATTACCCATTGGTGGTACACTTGGAATAGCGCTCTACATTGGCCTTTCTTTCAGCGTGAGTTTATATATCCTGGGTTTTTCAGAAAGTTTTCTTTCCGTTTTTAACATTGAACCTACTTTAAATAATATCCGACTGGCCGGAGGTACTTTTCTCACGCTGATTACCATTGTTACCTTTATAAGTACCAAATTGGTATTGCGCACACAATTTTTTATTATGGGAGCCATGGTATTGTCGTTACTTTCTATTTTCTTTGGCCAGCACGAATTTGCCCCATCTCACATCAACATGACCCCTATTGCCAACGCGGCTCCCTTTATGTTGCTGTTTGGAATATTTTTCCCGGCAGTTACCGGATTTGAGGCAGGTGTAGCCATGTCAGGCGATTTAAAAGATGCCAAAAAATCACTGCCCCTCGGTGCCATTTCTGCCGTAGCTGTTGGATTTGTGATCTATGTAATTCTGGCCTTCTTTTATGCTTATACAGTGGATGCAAATATGCTGGCCAATGACAGTGATATACTTTATAAAATATCATTGGTTCCTGCATTGGTAGTGGCCGGCATCTGGGGAGCAACCCTTTCATCGGCATTCGGAAGTATTTTGGGCGCTCCACGGATATTACAGGCCATTGCCATGGATAAAATGGGGCATCCTTTCTTTGCAAAAGGAACCAGGAAAAACAATGAGCCTCACAACGCACTGATATTGACCTTTATCCTCGCCATGGGAGGCGTACTCATTGGTGAACTTGATGTAATTGCCCGTGTGGTTTCTATGTTTTTTATTACTACTTATGCTTTCCTTAATCTGGCTTCTGCTATTGAGAAATGGTCAAGTTCCGATTTCAGGCCGGCCTTTAAAGTGCCAGGTATCGTGAGTATTATCGGCGCACTGGCAGCTTTCATTGTGATGATTTTACTCGATTTCCTGGCTTTTGCTGGTGCAGTAGTGGTTATGGCAGGCCTCTTTTTCTATCTTAAGCGCAAGCAACTGGCCCTGGAAACAGGTGATGCCTGGGGGAGCTTTTGGACCAATCTGGCCAAACATTCCTTGTTAAAACTTAGTCACGAAAAGGTGGAAAGACGCAACTGGCGGCCCAATATCATTTTGTTTAGCGGAGGCAAACAGGTTAGACCTCATCTGCTCGACCTTGGACTGTCACTTACCGGTAAATTAGGTGCCCTTACCGATTTTGAAATCATAATGCCTGGCTATAAACCGCGTTTGTCCAAAGCAAATGGAAATCAAATCGCTTCAAGTAAAAAACCGGCTTACTTTGAACGTAAGTTTAAATCCAACAATTTGTTTGAAGGCATTCGTGATGTTACCAGCATTTATGGTTTTAGCGGATTTGAACCTAATATGATTATGATGGGCATGAGCAGAGACAAGAAAAATGCTCACTTATTACCCGAAATTATCAACCACCTTAAAAAGCAGGATTTAAGCGCCGCCATACTTAATTATGGTGAAAAGGCTTTTGGTAAAAAGGAATGTATTGATATTTGGTGGGATGGCACAGGCCGCCACCTTGACTTTGCGCTTTCAATGGCACGGTTCCTGGCCCATGATGTGGAGTGGCAGGATGCTGACATCCGTGTACTTACGGTTAATTTCGATTCCACCATCAAAGAACAACTTTATAAAGACATCAGTCTGCTTCTTAACGAAAAACGAATAAATGCTGAAGTATTGGTTCTTGGCGATAATGCCATAGTACGCAATAAGTGGGATGTGTTATGCTCTGCATCTAACGCTGCCGACCTGGTACTAATGGGCCTCCCGAAAGAGATTGGAGACGAAACCCGGGATCTTGCAGCACATATGGAAAAGCTAAAGGATTTTAAGACCAGTATACTCCTGTTGCATGCTTCTATGGAGTTTGATGAAATCACCTTAATGGTGAAAAAAAGTACAGCCCCTGCAACTCAAACTGATCAGCAACCTGGTACTGACGAACTGAAACCCATTCCTCTGCCCGACAATTCTTTACTCAAAACCAGGCTCATTCAACTGGAAACCGACCTGAGAAACATTACGGACACTTTTTTAAATCAGGTAATCAATGCTGCAATCAACCGGCAACTTGAATTATCTACGCAATATACTGATTATGTGGAAGGAAGTATACGAAACCTGTCTAAAGCACTCGAAAAAGTTACCGATAGCAAGAAACAGGATACAGTAGTTGGGTTTCATCAGTCTTTTCTGAATTTCTGTACTGAATTTTATGAAAAAGAAGCTCCCAAAGCCAAAACAGCCATCCATAAGATATTATCGTCAGGCATTGATGAGTACTTTGCCAAAACTGAGCATTTGCTTTCTCTTGCTCCCGAACAATTTATCCTAACCGTAAACGATGCTGTTAAAAATAAGGAGCGAAAGATAAATTTGCCTTATGCCAAATTGCTCCATCGAATGGTGCATCAAAGGCTTTCCCCAAATTTGTTGCAACAGCTTTATGGCTTCAATCATCATACTTTAAAAAACAAAGCGCAATTTAAAAAAAGTATGCTTAGGGTTGATGCCTGGTTTGTAAGCCGCAGCAGGAAGCAGATTACGGTTGAGGAATATCAGATACTGGATCAGCAGCTCAATGATGATCTCAGGATTTTGCTCAACCTTCATCATCAGCATATGAGTACAGCCCGCAATAAACTTTATGGATTTATACGTGAGGAAGTATTGCGATTGGCTGAGATACTCTCGAAGCGGGATGTAAAATGGCAAATCAGGCTGATGCTGCGAAAGACCAAAGAAGGAGAAGAAGAAAATATCAGGCAGTTTCCTGGCATTTGGAGTGAACGAACTTCAATACTTAATAATGGCATATATCTGGATGCTCAAGTGCTTTCCATGAATATGAGAATGCGGTCGGCATTAGCACGTTTTGTGGAACGGGCACAGGCTACTATTCATAATAATGTCGTAAAGCCTGCAGAAATAATGCTTGAAAATATTCGGCTGGGGCCCCACCAAACTGCAACATGGAAAGAAGTTCAATTAAGCGACAGACTTTCATTGTTGAACCTGTTTCAGGAAACTTATGGACGTATTCATGAGTTTACCCAGCGTTTAAGCAATAAAATGCAATTATCCTATATTGTAACCGGAGAACCGGGCTCCCAAAGTCCCAATCAATACGAGGAGAAAGAAGTTGAACCGGCGCGTATTGCTGCTTACTACCTCGAAACCCGTATAAATGAACCACTCACTGTCCGTATTAATGCAATTGAGGACGAACTCAGGCAAAGCATCGTAGATATGCGTGAGGCCAATAGTTTGCTATGGTTCAGACTGGAGAACTGGCAAAAAGATACAGATATCGTCCACTCCGAATGGGAGATGAAAAATTTCCTGGAGAAATTAACTGCTCAATTGGAAGGCTGGCATAAGCTCGCCATACAGCGATCTGAAGAACTTCAACAGGAAGTACTATCGGCTACCCCTTCGGCAGTTTCACCCTTATATTCACATGTCATCATTCAGTCTGAAGAAAAAATATTAAGTCTGATGCGGGCGCAGAAAGGCAGGCGCTTTGGCATAAAACTGAATAAGCGTTTCAGCAAATGGAAAAGCAAGGTGAATATGCTGATAGTTAACTTGCTATACAGTTCAAGCGATGGACTTTTGCTTGCCCGCAAATATCTTCGTCAGGAGGAGCAAACTACTACTGGTATTCAGCAAATTCTGGATGTAGTTGACAAGTTGCGGCCAAACAGGAAAACCTTAAGCAGAATACCCGCTTTTTACCGTACATTGTTTAGCAGTAAGTCATTGATTAATGAAGATTTTCTGGTTCCCATGAACCAGGAAATGACCGTATTCCAAAATGCGCTTAAACGGCATCGCGAAGGTTTGGGTGGTGCCATAATGATCAGCGGAGTTTATGGCGCTGGCAAATCTACCTTTATCCGTTTTGCAACCAGGCGGTATTTTAAGAAAGACAGGGTATTTACCATTCAACCAACCACTGGTGAGGCAACAATCGAAAACTGGAGATTGGCACTGCAACAAAGCCTGGGTGGCGGCCTGCATAATGATGATATCTTTGAAGTGTTGCCGGTTGACAGCGTAATAATCATAGATGATCTTGAACTTTGGTGGGAGCGCTCCCTGCAGGGTTATCAGGTAGTGAATGAAATTTTCCGGCTGGTTTCTCTGTTTGGTCCTAAGGTGATGTTTGTTCTTGGATGTAACCAGTTTGCCTTCAAGCAGATGGCTGGTACCATAGCCTTTCACAATCATCTGCTGGCCAGAATAGAATGTAAGCCTTTCGATACCAAACGCATTCAGGAACTCATTATGCTGCGCCATAGATCAAGCGGTTTCAGTTTTAATTATAAGAATGCTTCTGAACAGGGCATACTCCCCATTCGTATGGCAAGCCTGTTTCATTCACTGTTCAGGTATAGTCAGGGCATTCCCCGGGTAGCCATGAGTGGCTGGCTCAATAGTATTCAACGGGCCCGGCAACAAACCCTCTACCTTGCTAAACCGGAATTGCCCGATACTGAAATATTCAGAAAGCTGGATAAAGACTGGCTAATCATCATTTCACTTTTTGCCCAGCATAAGCTGATGACTATTGGCACCCTGGCAAGAGTATTGAGGCAGAATGAAGACGAAACCAAACAGGTTATTTCCTTACTGATGAATGCGGGGCTGTTGGTTTTGGCTGAACATTCCAGTTATCGCCTCACACCTGCCATTGAGCCGTTGTTGATAGATGTTTGCCTTGAGTTTGGTTTAATTTAATTTAAAAATAAGCTATTATGATCCGGGTATTTATTGTTGCGCTGCTGATATTTTTATTCTTTAGAGGTGCGTCCATTTTTTTCAGATTGGCTCCCATTCAGCGGAATGTCAGGCTATATGGTAGTAATCTGCTGTCGGTGGCAGAGCTACTCTCCTGGATGGCCTGGCTCATCTGGTCGGTGAGTAGGCTTTACAATGAATATAAGATATCTGCTCTGCTTACCATAGGGGTGATTACGGTCATACTTGTCATTCCAATGTGGTATTTGCTCAGGGACTTTCTGTATGGTATCGTGCTTAAACTTCAGGGAAGGGTAGATAAGGGAACAGCCATTGAAACCGGCAACCTTAAAGGTGTAGTGTTGAAGGTGGGATATCTTAATTTTACGATGAAAACCAGGGATGGCAATATCGCTGATATCCCATACAGTAAAGTTATGTTAAAGGTTCTGCAGCGGCAGGATACCAATGTAAACCTGCAATTGCGGCAATTAAGTCTGGATCTGCCTGTTGAAATTGAACCTGAGGAACTTCGCAAAAAACTTTTATTGGTATTGAAAAATGCCCCCTGGATAGCCGCTTCTACTTTGCCGGTAATAAAATCTGTGGTCAAACACGGTAATTTTGTAAGGGCTGAGGTCGGAATTCATGTACTCACAAAGTCACATCTGTGTAAAATAAAAGATTATGTGCTTGCTGAAATGAGTGTTCCTTTTCATCCCGATATGAACAGATGACTTTATGCCGAAAAAAATTGACCGCTTCATTAAGACCAGACTGCTGAAACCCTCTTTTGTTATTGCTGGCATAATATTAATTATGCTAATGGTTAATGCAAATATCTATTGGGGCAAAGAAAGGTGGAGAAATGTGCTTATGGCCGATGCAAAAGGCTATTACGCATATTTGCCGGCAATATTTATTTATAAAGACCTCAATTTTTCTTTTTTTGATCATATTGACAAGGATAAATACTATAAGGATTATCTCTTTTACGATTACCGGGCTTACGTCAATGGGGTTCATCTCAGTAAATATTATATGGGTACTGCTGTAATACAGCTTCCATTCTTTATGAGTGCGCATTTGCTTGGTAAAGCAACCGGTTATGATGCAGATGGCTATTCAAAACCCTATATGTTGGCAGTGGGCCTGGCAGCACTTTTCTCTCTCCTTATCGGATTGTTATTTCTGAATCGAACACTCAAAAGTTATCATATTTCTGCTAATATTCGAATGATTGTATTGATAACTGCTGTTTTTGGTACCAATTTGTTCTATTATACGGCAAGTGAAGCAGGTATGTCACATGTTCATTCATTCGGAATCATATCATTGTTTATCTTTTTTAGCCGACGTTATTTTTTGTCGTTGAATGCCCGCTACCTGCCGGTTGTGGCTGCTGCGCTTGGACTTATAATTCTAATACGGCCTGTCAACGGTCTGATAATATTGATACTTCCGTTTATTTCAGGGAGTGGCAGGTGTTTTATGGCGGGCATTAACACAATGTTTAAATATTCTGGTTTGTTGCTGTTGTCCCTGTTCATCTTTCTTTCAATTATTTCACTTCAGTTGATTTATTACAAACTGGCAACCGGCAGTTTTTTTATCTATACCTATATCGGTGAAGGCATTCGCCTGACCCGGCCTCACGTTTTTAATATACTCTTTAGCTTTAAAAAAGGATTATTTTTATATACACCCATCTATCTGCTTGCATTTACGGGTTGCTTTTACCTCTGGAAACATAACCGGTTTGCATTGTGGAACTGGCTGATCTTTTTCTTTACCATCACCTACATATTCTCATCCTGGAGCAATTGGTGGTATGGAGGTAGCTTCTCGTCGAGGGTATATGTAGAATACCTTCCGCTTTTTATGATCATGCTTGCTTTTGGTCTTTCGCATGTGGGAAGAAGGGTATACAGAGGCATGGTTGCTCTGATCGTATTACTTATCGTGATTTGCCAGATACAAACCTTTCAATACAGATATAATCAGATTCATTGGTCAGACATGGACCGCCAAAAATATTTTGAGGTATTTCTGAGAATCGATAAACTGATTTGAGTTTCCTTGAAGGATTCTGGTTTGTGTGTTAGAGTTCCAGCAAAGAAGTAAGCGGATCAATGCCTTCATAAAACATGGTTTCCGGAGCTTCAAGCATTTCTTTAACCTTTACCAGAAAACTTACCGATTCTTTGCCGTCAATTACCCGGTGATCGTATGAGAGCGCTACATACATCATAGGCGCAATAACTACCTGACCTTTAACAGCAATGGGTCTTTCCACTATATTGTGCATACCCAGTATCGCACTTTGGGGAGGATTTATTATTGGTGTCGACATCATGGAACCAAACACACCACCATTGGTAATGGTAAAAGTGCCACCGGTCATTTCCTCCAGGGTAATTTTATTGTCCCGGGCCTTATTGGCCAGATTTCTGATTTCATGTTCTATCCCCGCAAGACTTAAACTCTCTGCATTCCGTATTACAGGCACTACCAACCCTTTTGGAGCACTTACGGCTATTCCGATGTCTGCATAATTGTAGAATATCAGGTCTTCTCCGTCAATTTGTGCATTCACTTGCGGAAATTGTTCCAGGGCAATGGTAATGGCTTTGGTGAAAAACGACATAAAACCCAGCGAAATACCGTGTTTCTCCTTGAATTTGTCGTTGTATTTCTTTCTGATTTCAATAATACGGCTCATATTCACCTCGTTAAAAGTGGTAAGCATGGCTGTTTCATTTTTAACGGAAACCAGCCGTTTGGCCAGCTTTGTGCGCAAAGCGCTCATCTTTCTTCTATCCTCTTTCCGCTCACCTTTCTCTGATGATTTGGGCAACTGAGGGCTGGAAGGTGCAGATTTCATTGCATTGCTCACTTCTTCCACCTCAGCTTTGCCTATGCGCAGGCGGTTAATGTAATCGATGATGTCCTGATTTTTAAGAGATTTTTCATCCATTATCCGCCGGGCCAGCGGCGATACATGCAGTTTTATCTCTTTTTGGGTTTCAACTGAAGGAGGGGAGGCCTCTTCATCAGTTGCGGCTGCCTCTGCTTCCTGTATTTTTTCAGTTTCAGGCTTTGCTTCCGCTGTTTTGGTTTCGGGTGCCGTTCCGGGTTTGGTGGTTTTTGTTTTGGGCCCTGTCTCCTCGGTATTTATCTGAGCAATCACCGACCCTACATCCACTGTTTCTCCGGCTTCTGTTTTCTGATGTATAACTCCGGCTGCCGAAGCATTGATGGTAAGGGTAGCTTTGTCGGAATCGATCTCAGCAATCTCAGCATCTTTTTCAACATAATCGCCATCGTTTACCAACCAGGAAGCCAGTTGTACTTCGGTTATAGATTCCCCGGGACTGGGCACTTTAATATCTATCATAGCCATAATAACTTCTTTTTTATTTGTCAGCTACCAATGACCATTCATTGGGAGCACATACCATTTTACAAATCACATTTGCATTCGGGCAGGTACACTCGCCAAATGCTTTTTCAACGATCTTTCGTTGTCTTACTGCATGCAGGTTACTTGATCCGGTTGCAGGGCTGCCACTCTCGGGGCGGGCAACAAGCAGAAGCTCGGTAATTTTAAAGTTGCGTAAAAAGTAAGACCAGGCACCCATATTGGCAGGCTCTTCCTGTGCCCATACATATCGCTGGGCATTGGGATAACGATCCACTATCCGGGTTAACTGCTTGTGGGGGAAAGGATAAAGTTGCTCAATACGAATAATTGCCTCGTTTGATTTGCGGTGTTCTCTTTCCTCAATTAAATCGTAATAAAGCTTTCCCGATGTAAATATAACGCGGGACACCTTTTCTGCGTCCACCTGATGGTCATCTATTACCTCCATAAAGCCGCCCTGGCTTAAATCTTTAAGCGATGACACTGCCAATGGATGGCGCAGCAGGCTTTTTGGTGTAAACACTATGAGTGGTTTACGGAAAGGTCGTTTAAGCTGTCGACGCAAGAGATGGAAAAAGTTGGCCGGTGTTGTCGCATTTGTGACCTGCATATTGTTTTCGGCACTCATGGACAAAAAGCGTTCCATACGGCCGCTCGAGTGTTCCGGACCTTGTCCTTCGTATCCGTGAGGCAAAAAGATGACCAGATCACTCATTACCTTCCATTTATCTTCGGCACTGCTCAGGTACTGGTCAACAATTATCTGGGCTCCGTTAAAAAAATCTCCAAACTGTGCTTCCCATATGGTCAGCGTGTGTGGAGAGGCCAGAGAGTAGCCATATTCAAATCCCAGTACGCCATACTCGGAAAGGGGAGAGTTGTAAATGTCAAACGGAGCCTGCTTGTCGCTCAGATGCTGAAGCGGAGTATATTTCTCTCCTGAGTCTTCTATGGTAAGAACGGCATGACGGTGAGAGAAAGTGCCACGCTGAGAGTCCTGTCCCGACAGCCTGACCGGTATGCCTTCAACGAGCAATGAACCATAGGCCAGAAGCTCTGCCATACCCCAGTCAAGCATTCCATCAGGCTCCAGCATTGCCTTGCGGTCATTCATCAGCCGCACCAGTTTGCGGTTAAACGCGGTGCCTTCCGGCAAATGAGTAATGCTTTCGCCAATTCTCCGCAGTGTTTTAATATCCACTCCCGTTTCGGGTGACTGATCAAAATCCTCATTCACCGCTACCCTGATGTTGCTCCAGGTGGGGCCTAGAAAAGGAGTTACTTTGAGTTTTTTACTTTTGTTTGATAATTCAAGATGTTCTTCAAAGTTACGATATATTTCTTGTTCAATAGCATCTGCTTCCTCCTGGGTTATGGTGCCTTCTGCTATGAGTTTGTCCACATAAATCTTTCTTACGTCTTCATGATCCTCAATGGCCTGATATAATAAAGGCTGGGTAAACCTTGGCTCATCACCTTCATTGTGCCCATAACGGCGATAACCCAATAAATCGATAAATACATCTTTGTCAAATTTCTCGCGGTACTCCATGGCCAGTTCTATGGTATAAACCACCGCTTCAGCATCATCAGCGTTTACGTGAAATATGGGGCTTTGTATCACCTTGGCTACATCGGTACAATAGGTACTGCTTCTTGCATCCAGATAGTTGGTTGTGAAACCCACCTGATTGTTCACCACCAGATGTATGGTTCCACCCACCCGGTAACCTTCCAGCTCCGACATTTGAATAAGTTCATATACCACCCCTTGCCCTGCAATAGAAGCATCTCCATGTATAATTATCGGAACCGTTTTGTCAGTGTCGCCATGGTATTTCTGATCAATTTTGGCCCGTGTAATGCCTGTTACTACCGGTCCGACCGCTTCAAGGTGTGAAGGATTGGGTGCAAGGGTTAAATTTACGGTCTTTCCATTTAATGTTGAACGTTCAAGTGTAGCTCCAAGATGATATTTTACATCTCCCAGCAATTGTTCATCATCGAACTCTTTATTGGTAAATTCATTAAAAATGTCTTTGTAGGGTTTACCCATAATGTTGGCCAGAACATTCAGCCGGCCACGGTGAGGCATGCCAATCAAAAATTCGTCGGCTCCAAGTTCTGAGCCACGTTCAATTACAGCATGCAGGGCCGGAATCAATGATTCACCTCCCTGAAGTGAGAATCTCTTTTGTCCGGGAAAACGCCGGTGAAGAAATTTTTCGAAGAAAACGGCTTCACTAAGTTTTCGTAAAATTGTGATTTTTGTGCTCTTGCTGAATTTAGGCATATTGCGCCGGGATTCCATGCGATGCTGCAACCATTTATAAATGGTGGCATTGCGGATATAGGCGAATTCCACGCCTACCGATTGGCAATAGGTCTGGTTGAGGTGATCGAGAATTTTTTGCAGCGTGGCTTTCCCAATGCCTATCTCATTGCCGGCATGAAATTCTTTTTTTAGATCATCGGCTGAGAGCCCGAAATTTTCGATATCCAGTGTTGGGCTGTATTTGCGGCGAATGCGTACCGGATTGGTTAAAGTAAAAAGATGACCCCGTTCACGGTAAGCGTTGATCAGGTTAATCACTTTAAATTCATTGGGCACTACCAGTTCAGCAGTGGCACCATTGGCATAGTTTTTCCGGGCAAACTCAAACCCGTCAAAAAAACGCTTCCATTCAGGATCAATGGATTCAGCATCCGAAAGGTATTGCTCATATAGCTGATCCGTGTAGGCAGGGTCAGCGTTCGATAAATAAGAGAACTTATCCATTTTATAAGGACATTTGTATGTTTAATACAAAAATAAATCAAAAAACCGACAATGCATCTGTTTTCCCCTATCAAACAACCAACCCTGAGGAATGTTTCCCGTTTTGCCTGAACTGAAGCCAATCTTTTAAAATTACCTGTGGGTACAGATCAGGGTATAACCAGAGCGTTCTTTGGCTGCCAGCTGACTTAAAAAAAAGTCCGCCGGGTGAGGCAGACTTTACAATGCAGTTTAAAGTGATGCTACTGCTTATGCAGGGTGAATTGCTTCAACCGGGCATACATCTGCGCATGATCCGCAGTCGGTGCAAACATCAGGATCAATTTTGTAAATATCACCCTCAGAGATTGCTTCAACCGGACATTCATCAATACAAGTGCCACAAGCTGTGCAGTCATCATTAATTACGTAAGCCATGATTTGTAAGAGTTTAAATGTGAATTAAATGGAACTTCTTCCGCTGCAAAAGTAATACAATTTCATGGAATACACTGTTACGATTGCTATTTTTTACTGTGTCTAAATTAGCTCTGGTAGTTATAATATAAACCATCAGACTATCAATAAATTAATAAATAATTTGCGAGGTATAGTTTTATTGCAATAAAAGAAAATAAATTTTATTCTGATTGGGAAGTCTATAGCAGATAAAAGCTATACCTTTGCTGCAAAATTGCAAAACCAATTCTCATATAATCATGGTAAAATCGAATAGTAATGTCATTCAGCGCGAGTCAGTAGTGGTTAAATTTGTGGGTGACTCCGGGGATGGAATGCAACTCTCAGGCACTTTGTTTTCTGATACTGCTGCTATGGCCGGTCTTGACCTGGCTACTTTCCCGGATTATCCGGCTGAAATTCGTGCTCCACACAACACCATAGCGGGAGTCTCTGGCTTCCAGGTACATGTGGGAACCCGAAAAATTGAAACCACCGGTGACCTGTGCGATGTACTGGTAGCAATGAACCCGGCTTCTGTGAAGTCAAATTTAAAATGGGCAAAGCCAGGAGCAACCCTCATTGTAGATGAAAATGCCTTTGATGCACCTGCCCTCAAAAAATCTGGCTATACCGAAAATCCACTCGATACCGATGCCTTTTCAGGATACAATGTCGTAAAGGCACCCATCACACAACTTACCCGTGAGGCAGTTGCGGGCATGGGCATCGATACCAAGTCGGCTGACCGGAGTAAAAATATGTTTGCCCTGGGCATGATCTACCACTTGTTTGGCTGGGATCTGGATACTACAAATAAATTTTTCGAAAAGAAGTTTAAATCTCAACCTTTGGTTGTAGAGGCCAATAAACGGGTATTGCAGGCCGGGTTTAATTATGCCGAGACAGTGGAAGCCCTGTCTTCGGTTTACCAATTGACCCGTGCAAAGATGGAGCCGGGTATCTATCGCAACATCACTGGCAATATCGCCACTGCCTGGGGTTTTCTGGCAGCAGCAGAACGTTCAGGACGTCCCCTCTTTCTGGGTTCCTATCCTATAACGCCGGCAACCGATATTTTAATTGAACTGGCCAGGCACAAGTCTTTGGGAGCCAAAGTCTTTCAGGCTGAAGATGAAATTGCCGGCATTTGCTCTGCCATTGGCGCCAGCTATACGGGAAGTCTGGCCCTGACTACAACTTCCGGCCCTGGCCTTTCGCTTAAGAGCGAAGCCATCGGGCTGGCTGTGATTACTGAGTTGCCTCTGGTTATTGTGAATGTACAACGTGGTGGCCCCAGTACAGGATTGCCGACCAAATCGGAACAAAGTGATCTCTATCAGGCCTTATTCGGGCGTAACGGAGAATGTCCGGCCATTGTTATGGCTGCCTCTACTTCGGCCAACTGCTTTTACTATGCCTATATGGCCGCTAAACTTTCAATGGAACACATGACCCCGGTTATTCTTCTTACCGATGGTTATCTGGGCAATGGCTCGCAGCTCTTTAGAATACCAAAAGTGGCCGATTTGCCAGCCATAAACCCACCCATTGCAGCAGCCAACGATCCGGATTACAAACCTTACCGCCGCAACCCTGAAACCCTTGCACGGAAATGGGCATTGCCCGGTACCGCAGGATTGAGACATCGTATCGGTGGACTGGAAAAAGAGGATGTGTTTGGAAATGTTTCAACCGATCCTTTGAACCATCAGAAAATGGTTGACCTGCGTGCGGCTAAAGTGCAAAAAGTAGCGGAATTTATTCCCAAACAGGAAGTAGAAGGCGATGAAGAAGGTGACATCCTCGTGGTTACCTGGGGTGGAACTCATGGACCTGCCCAGGAAGCAGTAGAACAGCTTAGGGCTGATGGCAAAAAAGTAAGCCATGCACATTTCCATTATATCATGCCACTGCCTTCAAATACAGCGGAAATATTCAGCAAATTCAAAACCATTCTGGTATGTGAACTCAACAGTGGGCAGTTTGCCAATTACCTTAAAATGACAAACTACGGCCCTAACTACAGGCAGTTTAATAAAGTGCAGGGTCTGCCATTTACTGTGGCTGAACTCAAAAAAACTATTCATCAAATGTTGGAGGAGAAATAAAATGATCAATCCAGGCAATTATACGGTAGAACGCTCATCTGTTGAACTGAGCAAGGAAGACTTTGTAAGTGATCAAATGGTGAAGTGGTGTCCCGGTTGTGGTGCCCATGCCATTCTCTCATCAGTAGCAAATGTTTTTCCCAAACTGGGCTACCGCAAAGAAAATATAATGATGGTATCCGGCATCGGATGTTCCAGCCGGTTTCCCTATTATGTGAATACTTATGGAATCCATGGTATTCACGGAAGGGCCGCAGCCATTTCATCGGGTGTTAAAATTGCCAACCCTCACCTGAGCGTATGGATGACCACCGGCGATGGCGATTCACTGGCTATTGGTGGAAACCACTTTATTCATATTATACGCCGCAATATCGACATCAATATCTTGTTGTTTAATAATCAGATATACGGCCTTACCAAAGGACAGTATTCACCCACAACCCCTATGGGAAGCGTTACCAAAACTTCGCCCATGGGCACCATAGAGCATCCCTTTAATCCGGGTGAACTGGTTATGGGTGCACAGGGTACCTTTTTCGCAAGAGTGGTAGATACCAATCCCAGGCTGATGACTGAAGTGATGTTTGAGGCAGCCAGACACGATGGTACTTCTGTGATTGAAATACTGCAAAACTGTGTCATATTTGCCGATAAAACTCATGATTCAATCACCGGTAAGGAGGTAAGGGATGACCGGCAGATAGTTTTAAGAAACGGATTCCCCATGATCTTTGGCAAAGAAAAAAACAAAGGCATCCGGCTCAATGGCACCCGCCTGGAAGTGGTTACCATTGGCGAAAAGGGAATTACTGAAAAAGACATTCTGGTACATGATATGTACGAACGTGACCCCGGTATTCATCTGATGCTGGCTAAGATGTCCTATCCCAACTTCCCCGTGGCGCTCGGAGTGATCCGTTCGGCCAATTATCCTACTTACGACGATCTTGTTATGGAGCAGATCGATTATGCCAAAGCGCATTCAAACATTAAAAATGTAGATGATCTGTTGAATAGCGGTGAAACATGGGAAATTAAATAATTGGGTTAAAAGCAGAGAGGGGGATGTTGTAATCAACGATCAGCAGAGAAATGCAAAAATGATCAGCGTTTTGAATTGATTGAGTTTTTCAGAGACCAAATTTTTCATCGAGCGGGTGACTGCTCATTTGCTGGCCTGCCCCACTCAACGAAAATTATATTAAATTGGTAACGGTTATTCTGATAGCTATCGGAATAACCGTTACCAATTATTCACCATTAATTGGATCAACCTTTATAGAGTACATCGTGGTCTTCCGGATGACGCTCAAACATTTTTACCACAAAAGGACAAACCGGTTTAATTTTTAGCTTTCTTTCGCGGGCATGCCTGACGAGTTCTTCGAACAACTTTTGGCCATAGCCCTGCCCCTTAAGTGATTCGTCAATCTCTGTACTGTCAGCTTCAATGTAATCATCATGAATTTTCCATTGAAGTTCTCCAACTTTATTGTCAATCTTTCCAATATAAAGGGATCCTCTGCCGGCTGATTCATCAAGTTTTATATCCATTTTTTCTTTTTTTTTGTGGTGATGATACTCCAAGACAAACACTCAGCAATGAGGTTTTGTTTGGCTAATATGCAAAGAAGTTGCCTCACAGATCCTTTATATATTGCCTGGTTTTTTGTGTGTAGAAATCCCCGCATTGTGTAAACTGTTGCCTTATTCGCAAGGTAAGCCGATTATCTCACAAAAACAGAAATAAGTTCTTGATAAAGGTATATATAGCCTAAAAATGTCATAAAGTATATCTTTAGAATTCATTTTTCAGGGTTTACCAGACACTAAATTTCACTGGTACAGATTTTGGATAAGCGCCTCTTCAATCAAACTAAATATAATTATGAGTACGCAAAAAAAAATCTATAAACGAAAAGGCTTTATTATCCTGTTGATAGTGGTAATGTTGCTTATTGCATTCAGATTGTATTTACCTACCCTGGTAAAGAATTATGTGAACAAAGTCCTTTCAGATATTCCGGGGTATTATGGCCACGTAGAAGATATTGATCTGGCCATATACCGGGGTGCATATGTTATTAACGGACTTTATTTAAATAAGGTAAAAGCCGAAACGCAGATACCATTTCTCAATTTTCCAAAAACGGATATCTCCATACAATGGAATGCTATTTTCAGAGGGAAAATAGTAAGTGAGATTTATATGTATGATCCTGAAATTAATTATGTTATGGAGGATCAACAGGGTAGTGGTGATACCACCAAACCCGATGCCGGGGATTGGACAGAAGCACTTGACGATTTAATTCCTATCGATATAAATCATCTTGAAATAACCAATGGTACTTTAGCGTTTAAGGAGGTCACTGTTCAGCCTCCCATTGATTTAAGCATAAGCCGGTTTAATCTTACCGCAGATAACCTGCGTATGGTTAAAGGTAAAGAGCATACTTTGCCTTCCCCGATTTCCGCCACAGGAACTTCAATTGGCGGTGGGCAGCTTTCAATTGATGGTAAAGTAAACCTGATCAGGGAGATTCCGGATACAGATATTTCTTTCACCCTCGAAAAAGTGGATATCACTGCCCTGAATCCATTTGCTCAGCAATACGCAAAGATTGATTTCAAACAGGGAGAATTTAATTTCTTTAGTGAAGTTGCCATTGCTGATGGATACCTTAAAGGATACCTTAAGCCGCTTATGACTAATGTGGAATTGGTTGAGCCTGAGGAACCCTTCCTGAGCAAATTATGGGAAGGATTTGTAGAGTTTTTTGGATTCATTGTTAAAAATCAGCGCACTAAAACACTTGCCACCAAAGTCCCACTGGAAGGCGATCTGAATAATCCTGACACGGAAATATGGCCAGCCATCTCGGCTATCTTCCGGAATGCCTGGATTGAAGCTTTCAAACGCACCATCGATGATGAAATTGATTACGAAGATGCTATGGTGAAAAAGAAAGGGCAAGAGAAGTAACCATTCAGAACATTCCTCTGATGAATGTGAACTGATTTGACAGAATAATCTAAAAAAACAGCCAGCTCCCCCCGGAGAATGGCTGTTTTTACAGGAAACAGGAAAATTTGAAAGCGTAGTAAATGACAAAAGTTTAATCATCTGCCAGGGTAACCTTTGTCAAAAGTAAGTCAGAGTTGGGTATAGAGTATGTTCCCTTTCATTCTGATAAGTCTTTGGTACGGCATTGACCGTTTATCGGCCTTTGAATGTACCTGAAAGATTTGGCAAAGTTAATGAGTTTAAACAATAAAGTCAAATTTTTTTAAAATATTATTCTATAGTAAATAAAATTTACAAGTTTAAGATTTGGAAAATGCTTAAGTGGTTTATAATCAGATAAGTATAGATTAGACTATGCAAATAGTAAATTATAATAAAATATTTAGGAAGCAATTAATGTTGCTTCTGGCGAATTTGTATTTTTAGAAATGATGAACAAACCCAGGGTAAAAAAAGATTCCCGGTACTTTTGAATCGCTTACCGGGAATCCGCTTAATAGTGTTTATTATTTTATTCTTTTCTCAGCCCGTATTTCTCGATTTTGGCGTTAAGTGTTGGGCGGGTTATTTCGAGAATTCGTGAAGCTTCAAGTTTATTCCATTTTAATCTGTCGAGTACCTTTTTAATGTGCACTTTTTCCACATCGGCAATAGAACAAAGTTCATGATCTTCAGCAGGAGTATGGCGGGTTGCGATCACAATACTATCCCGTTCAAGCACATCTCCACGGGTCATTATCATGGCCTGCATCAGGGTGTTTTCCAGTTCACGGACATTTCCGGGCCATTCATGGCGGATAAGTAATTCAGCCACCCCTTCACCAATTTTATGCACTTTTTTATTTAGTTTCTTATTGAGTTTTTGCATCAGATGCGCTATCAGCAGCGGGAAGTCATCTTTGCGGTTTCTCAATGCAGGCAGTGAAATTGTAAAAACTTTCAACCGATAATACAATTCTTCCCTGAATTTTCCGGTTTTTACCATTTCTTCCAGATCTTTATTGGTAGCAGCTATAACCCTGGCATTTAGCGGAATCGGTTGATCGCATCCGGGTTTTTCAAATTCCATTTCCTGCAATACCCTAAGCAGCCGGGTTTGCATACCGTCGCTAAGCTCTGATATGTCGTCCAGGAAAATGGTTCCGTTTCCGGCCTGTTCCAGCTTGCCTGTTTTATCGGTAAGTGCTCCGTTGACCGCCCCTTTGCAGTATCCAAACATTTCCTGTTCAAAGAAGGCTTCATTTAACGAAGAGCAATTTACAATAACCATAGGATAATCTCTGGTAATGCCACTGTAATGAATAAGCCTGGCTATCAACTCTTTTCCGGTACCGGTTTCTCCGGTTATCAATATATTTACTTTGTTAAGCGATATACGACCTATGTTTTTGAATATCTCCCGCATGACGGAAGTTTTGCCAACCAACAAATTGTCTTCTATGCTCTTTCGGATCTCTGGTGAAATTTCCTTTGCGAGATTGCGACTCTGATGAGATACTTCCAGACCATTCCGAATAATGGACAAAAGCTCCTGCATTTGAATGGGTTTCTCAATAAAGTCGTAAGCACCAACCTGTATGGATTTTATAGTCAGTGCCACATCTCCATGTGCAGTAAGTAAAATCACAGGCAAACCCGGATGAGATTGTTGAAGTTCAGTAACTACATCCAGCCCCGAAATGCCTGGCATCTGAAAATCAGTAATGACCAGGTCAGGCACCTCCTTTTTTACCATATCCAGACCGGTTTCACCGTCACCGGCAAGCAACACCTCATAACCGGCTTTGGATAAACTATTGTACAGAAGTGTGCGAATGATTGAGTCATCATCAATGGCTAAAATCTTATTCATGGTATAGGTTTTAAAAAGGTTGATGTATAGATTCCTCCGAAAAAGTGGTCAAATTTAAGTAAAAAACTTTAACAGGTAAATTTATATTAAATAAATATAGAAATACAAATTATGAGATATTTTTTTATAAAACAAGTGCCCTGCTGTCGTAAAAACTTGTTTTAAATGCATTGAAATGCTTAAACCGGATGATTCAGACTATAGGTAAATTTTAATTTATGCGGGGAGAATTGATGCTGGCAGCCTGTCAAATTATCAGATTATAAAATGAACTTTCCCGAAAAGGGAAAATCAGCCCACATATTGTAGAACATTGGTTCTCCTGAAAAAAATGGTTATATTTCGAACTGATGATTTAAGCTGATCTGTTAAAAATTGAATCTTAGGTATTTAAGATATGTCTAAACGAAAATAAAATCAATAATTACAAAAAAACTTTAAATCAATGCAGGCAAACAGAGGGCTTTGGTTAAAATTTAAGAGATTTAAAATTGTTTGGAATGCTTTTTGATTGTGATTAGCCGTCATTTTTAATTTTCACAGAAAATAGACAACGCAAGAAACTTAACCACTTAACCCATTAAAAAAACAAAACTATGAAAAAATTGAATTTCTTATTGATGGCGCTCATTATGTCAGCGACCACGCTATTTGTTACCTCTTGTTCTGATGATGATGATCCGGTTGATCCGGGACCATCCCTCACACTCAAAGGCGGAGCTGATTATACCTCTACCGATGCTACTATAGAAATTGGTACTGTCATCAAAGTGGGCGTTATTGGCAACAAAAGTAGTGTTTCAGGCAATAAACTTACCCGTTTTAAGGTGGATTTTATTGCAAACAATATTCCTAATACCATAATTGATACTACCTTGAATGCAGATTCTTTCAACTGGGATCGTTTGATAGCTTTTAATGAGGTAGGTGAGGGTAATCTCTCTTTCCAACTGACTGATAAAGGAGGTATGACTGCAACCAAGACCTTTACCATTACCATTGAAGATCCGGGTTCACAAATCAACAAATACATGGATATTGAATTTGGTTCATGGGATGATGTAAATGGCTCATTCTTTTCTTCGTCAGAAGGCCTGCTCTATACAGTAGGACAAACTAAAGCAACTCCTGCCAATCAGGCAAAAATAGATTTTGTTTTCTTTAAAGGAGTTGAAAATGGAAATGCACTGGCATCTCCTGATAATCCTGCTCTGGCAACCATTCAAACCCTTCAGGTAAATGGCTGGACCGTTAAAAATCAAACCCGTTTTAACACCACCAATATTTCAGTTTCACAATTTGATGCCATCGGTGATTCCTACAGCTTTCCTAACTTTAATTTGTCTGGAACCAAGGATATCATCAATCAGTTGGTTGATACCGGTGAAATGGGTCGGGTATTTCTTTTCAAAACCAAGGACAACAAACTTGGACTGGTAAAGATTGATGATCTTTATTCCCGTGGTGATCGTGCTAAAGTGGACGTCATCGTTCAGAAATAATATCCTTTAATTTTAATCTTTCTGAAGAGGCCATTCGTGTGAATGGCCTCTTTCTGTTTTCTTATCCGGATGAAATGTTTAAATTTGCGGGAAATTCCATATTATTAATGTATTTGCTATGGTTCTGCCGGCTACCCGTTTACGAATACTTTTTATGATTAACCCCATTTCCGGAGTAAATCAGGAACGTAAATCGGTGCTTATTGACCGTATTCCGCAGATAATCAACCGCGATCGCTTTGAATGGAAAATTCACGAAAGTGTCTCCGCTGAAGACTTATATGAGACCAGTAAGCAAGCGGTTGCCGAAGGAATGGATATTGTCGTTGCCGTTGGAGGCGATGGTACAGTAAACCGGGTTGCCAAAGCGGTTACCGGTAGTGAGACCATTCTGGGCCTTATTCCGGCAGGTTCGGGCAACGGACTGGCACACCATCTTAATATTTCCTTAGACATTAACCGCAGCCTGGAACTGATCAATCGCATAAAAGTAAGGAAGATTGATACGGTAAACATTAATGATGAGTTTTTTGTATCCATTGCAGGTATTGGATTTGATGCACTGGTAGCCCGTAAGTTTGCGACTGCCGGTCAACGCGGCTTTTTGTCCTATTTTCGGATCGTTACCGCCGAATATCCCGATTACCGGCCCAGGCATTACAGCCTTGAAATTGATGGTAAACTCGTCGAAAGAGAAGCTTTGTTTGTCAGTTTTGCCAATACCGATCAATTTGGTTACAACACCGTTATTGCTCCACAGGCAAGCATTGATGATGGGTTGGTTGATGTTTGCATCGTTAAAAAAGTGCCCTATCTTTATGCCCCTCAGGTAGTTGGACTGCTGCTCAGAAAAAAAATTGATCACTCGGAATATGTGGAGATTATAAAAGCCCGCGAAATCAGGCTTACCCGAAATAAAAACCGAATCGTTAATGTGGATGGTGAACCTATGGAACTGGAAAAGGAATTACACATTAGAGTAAATCCCCGTTCGTTAAACATCATTGCGCCATAAAAGCTGCTTATGACCAAAAGCAAAAATAAAAACCAGTATGACAGAGGCATTGTTTATTCCACTAATCCGGAGTTTCAATTTAATGATTCTCAGAATACTGAACCTCAGACACTGCCACCACCTCAGCAAAATTTGCGTGTTTTACTCGATAGGAAGTTAAAAGGCGGAAAGAAAGCCACCCTCATTACAGGTTTTATTGGCTCCTCTGCTGATCTGGCAGCGTTGGCCAAACAGTTGAAAAATCTATGTGCCGCCGGAGGTTCTGTAACCCATGGGGAAATATTGGTGCAGGGGGATTTCAGGCAAAAGGTTATGGATTTTTTGCTGAGTAAAGGATATAAAGTGAAACTTTCGGGTGGATGATTTTCCTGGTCGATCGCAACAAAAACCACACGAGGGTACAAATACATAACATTGTTCGTATCCTTGATAAAATTTAGTTACCTACAGTGCATAATCCAATGAGTGATAAAATACTTCAGTACCTCCGGCAAAATCCCTGGTTTTTTTATGCTTTCAGTATAGCCATGCTTTTTCCGGCATTGCTCTGGCACCTGGGTTTTCTCGCCATTAACTTCCCCACCGATGAGCCTACACGTGCCATCGTAGCCCTGGAGATGATCATCAGCAACAATTACATCACGCCTACCATCAATGGGGAATTTTATTACAACAAGCCGCCTCTTTATAACTGGATAATAGCTGCGTTTTACAATATAACGGGCAATTACTCCGAATTTACGCTTCGCCTGCCCATGGTGATTTCATTGCTGCTTTTTGGTGTGACTATTTTTCAGTTTGTACGCCGTGAATTGGGTAACAAACAAGGATTTATTGTGGCCATGCTCTTCATTACTTCCGGCCGGATTTTATTCTGGGATTCCTTTCTGGGATTGATTGACATTACTTTTTCCTGGCTGGTCTATAGCTCTTTTATGCTGATTTATTATTTCCACAAGCGAAAACAGTATCTGGTTTTGTTTCTTGTGTCCTATGCCCTTACAGCCATCACTTTTATGATGAAGGGTTTGCCCTCACTGGTTTTTCAGGGCATTACCCTGCTGGCGTTTTTCAGCTATAACAGAGAGTTTAAAAAACTTTTAAACTGGCGACATTTTGCCGGAATCGGGCTCTTTTTGCTTATTGTGGGTAGTTATTACCTGGTGTATATTAGTTATAACTCGCTTGAAAGTGTCTTTTCTACCCTTTTCAGTGAATCAGAAAAGCGTACCATCATCAATTACGGCTGGCAGAGGTTTGTTACCCACCTGTTTACCTTCCCAATAGAAATGTTTTATCATTTCTTTCCCTGGTCGGTGTTGTGGATTTTCTTTTTCCGTCGTGATTTCAGGAAAACATTGCACAACCATCCATTTTTGCGGTTTAACTTTATCGTGTTTATTTTCAACATTATTATTTACTGGACTTCGCCTGAATCATACCCGCGTTATATCTTCATGCTTTTCCCGCCACTTTTTACTATACTGGTATATATGTTTTTTGTGGATCGGCAAAAAAGTGGAAAATATAGCCATATTGTTGAAAACGTGCTATTTGGGGTGATTGTTTTAGGTGCTATAGCTGCCATTCCGATGCCTGTATTGAAACAAACCGGCTTTGTAGACTTTGCCTGGGTTAAAGCAGGAGTTTTATTAATCGTCATGGCTCTGCTCGGCTGGTTTTATTTTCACCTGAAAGAACAGCGATTGGTAATTTTTGCAGCAGCCATGCTGATGCTGCGTATTGGTTTCGACTGGTTTATTATACCCCCGCGTTATGATGATTTTCAGGTGCATAAAATAGGCGCGCTCAAAGCAGCTGAAGTTACCGGTGATGCGCCCTTACATATTTTTAAGGATTCTGAAACAGAGCATGCCACTTCATTTTACATTACTTTAGGTAAGATGCAATTGCTCAAACATAAGTACGAAGGGTTTAATTCCACGGATTTTTACTATCTTGACCCCCGATTATTACCAGACAGTGCCTATCATACTGTATATGATTTTAATCTCTTCAGACATGATCAACCACTCAAAATTGCCAGGTTAAAACCTTCAACAGCGGATGATTTAAATAAAAAATAAAGTTATGGTCTTAATTCAAATTGGTACATTTTTTAAAAACTGGATGACCCGAAATGGCTTCTCTGTTGAAGTGGCTGAAAACGTCAGGGACATCACTGACTTTTTGATATCCGTTTTAATAATAATTGTGGTGTATTATGTGCTTAAGTTTCTGGTATTGAGTATTATTCGCAAAATTGTGAGACGATCCAATACTACGTGGGACGATGCACTATACAATAACAAAGTATTCAATAAGGCATTGCTACTGGTGCCCGGCCTTATGTTGGCAGTGATATTGCCTCTCACCCTCAGTGAATTTCCAGCCTGGATGGATCGATTGCTGCTGTTGACACAGATATATATTGTAACCATTATCATTTCGTTGTTAAATGCCTTCTTAAACTCTGTTTATGATATTTATCAGGGTTTTGAAGTCTCTAAATCAAAACCGATCAAGGGTTATCTGCAGGTTTTTAAAATAGTAATATTCATTATTGGAGGTATTTTCGTTATCTCAATGCTCATAGGTCGTTCCCCGGTATTTTTACTTGGAGGTTTGGGTGCATTTTCGGCCGTTCTGCTGTTGATCTTCAGAGACCCTATTCTGGGGCTGGTGGGTGGAATACAAATGTCGGTAAATGATATGGTAAGACCCGGCGACTGGATTGTTATGGAAAAGTCAGGGGCCGATGGAATGGTAATTGATATTTCGCTAACCACCGTTAAGGTGCAAAACTGGGACAAAACCATCACCACCATACCGACTTATTCTCTGGTTTCAGAAAGTTTTGTCAATTGGCGGGGAATGGAGGAGTCCGGAGGGCGGCGCATCAAACGCTCCATCAATATTGATATGAATAGCGTGAAATTTGCCTCACCCGAGCAATTGAATAAATTTAAGAAAATCAATCTGATTAGTCCCTATCTGAATGAAAAAGAAAAGGAACTCGCAGCATACAATGCCAAAAACAAGGTAGATGATCAAGTGTTGGTAAATGGCCGCAGGCAAACCAATCTTGGCGTTTTTCGTGCTTATGTAAGTGCTTATTTAAAAAGCAATCCCAATATCAGTCAGGAAATGACTTTTCTGGTGCGACAACTTCAGCCCGGGCCAAGCGGCATTCCCCTCGAACTCTATGTTTTCAGTAAAGTGCAGGCCTGGGCCTTGTATGAAGATATTCAGTCAGATATTTTTGATCATCTGTTGGCCACTGTTCCCGAGTTCGGACTTCAGGTATTTCAGAATCCATCCGGTGCCGACTTTAGGAAACTTGGCGAACGTTTATCTGATCAGGGAGAATAAACTTCGGCTTTTTTGATCTCAACCACTCATAAATAGTGGTATTCAGCAATAGCATAAAGAGTCCGTAAACAGCATCCTCAATAGGGATGGTACCTATCCTTATCGCCAGGTTTTTTGTATTGTCATACCAAACCACCGGTTCTGCTGTAAACATGCCAGTCAGTGCGCCATTTACCAGAAAAAATGGAATCAGCGTGGCAAAGTACATCATATAAAATCTACCGAGATAGCCTGATTTAAAGACAAAGAGATGAAGGCTGAGAAAAATGGCGGTAGATACAAAGGTAATAAATGTATACCAGCGTTCGGGATTAAAAGCTGCCACCATCAACAATAAGAAAATAAGAGTAAGGGTAAAAGGTCTGGCCAGGGGTGCAAGATAATCTCTACGGATAAGATACTCGAATGCATGGTAGGTAAACATACAGGCATAGGGGATGGCAATAAAGAAAAGCCACTCTTCAACCGGTAAATTTAACAGATAAAAACCCTGCAGATGGTCAGGATTAAACCCCCAGACACCCATGGCGGTTTTTGCAGCATCCCAGGGTACAAAAATCAGCATGGTACCCAGTATTGCCGGGAAAAGATATTTCCAGTTGCGGTAGAATTTCAGGCGTTTGTCAAAAGTGACCAACAATGGTACCGACAATGCCAACAGGTTTATCCAGAAATAGTATGACATTTTCAACCTTTCTGTGTTTCTTTCTGGCGTTTTTTTGAGAACTCTTCTATATAGTATTTAAGCGGAGCTATCAAAAATCCATAATTATAATGTACATGAGGTGTATGGTGCTCCAGATGCGCTTTTACGGTAGCTCTGAGATATCGGTTTGAAAAATTTTTCAGTATGGGTATCCGCTGATGCACATATACATCGTGAAACATAAAATAGGCGAATCCATAAAGGAAAATACCAATTCCTATGCTCAACAGATAACTGTTGGGATTCATCACACCAAAATAGATAAGCAAAATACTGGGTACTGCAAAAATCACCGCGAATACATCATTCCACTCCAGTTTGCGTCCATCGCGGATGTGATGGTCTTTATGCAGTACCCATAAAAAGCCGTGCATTACGTACTTATGGGTAAACCATGCCATAAATTCCATAAAAAGAAATGCGGCCATTACCAGTAAAATGTTAATAATTATTTGCATGGGTCATCTTATTTTTAGTTTGATACTATTTGGTTTGTGGTTTTAACGGGTGCTTTTCAAAATATTCCCTTACCCGGTCGAAGGCAATCCTGAACCATATGGTGAAATTTTCAGGACTGTCTTTAATTTCTTTGGCCAGCACATTCATGTTGGCATAATGGTAATCCTGCACTTCCGTGGGGTTGATTACCGGTTGGGTATCTGAAAATCCGATAAAAACATGGTCTATTTCGTGTTCAGTAAGTTCATTGGTAAATCTGGCTTTATACATAAAACTGAACACCTCTTCAAAGTCACAATCAAAACCCATTTCCTCGACCATGCGTCTGTGGGCAGCATCCGCTGTAGCTTCACCGGGCCGCGGATGACTGCAACAGGTATTGGTCCATAAACCGGGCGTATGATATTTGGTAAAGGCACGCTGCTGCAATAACAATTCGCCGCGGGAGTTAAAAATAAAAACAGAAAAAGCCCGATGCAGCTTTGCCTCTACATGCGCCTGCAGCTTCTCCATTTTTCCAATCTCATGGTCATTCTCGTCAACCAGTATTACAAATTCTTCCATTTTTTATCGGTTATTTTTCAATTAATATATGCTGTTAAGCCAGCCTGTTCATCGGCAGTTAATTTTCCTGAATTTATTAAAAAGCGGGCAATCTGCCGCGACATTTCTCTGTTATCTTCAAGTTTGGCATATGAAACAAAAAACCTGAATATGGTTTTTTTATCTTCATCAATGTTTCCGGAATAGCCCAAAAAAGAAGGTGCTTTGGTTTGTGTCGCAAAACGCAGAAACCTGATCTCTACCTGTGTCGGATCAAGTTTAACCGCTTCATCCAGAAATTGTTTCCCCCTGCGAAAATACTTTAATTTATCCAACGGATTGTTCAAACATTCCGGGGCTGCAGCGAGTGAAGCTCCATAATATGCTTTCATTAAAGCATCCGAAGGTGGATATTTGTCAAATTTTTTGCTTAATTCCAGCGCTTTACATTTGTCGTCAGCCAATGATAAATAACTCATTCTCGCCTGAGAAAGTGTAAGCTGTGCATCCACACCTTTCATTGTTAAGAACAAAAATAAGGTAAAAACAAATTTAATTTTCATCTGTAAAAGATTAATATTTTCATCAGGATGGTTTTGGTAATGTAAAACAAAATATAGATAAGGTTAAACACCTGATTTTATTTCATGTTTTACATTAGCGCACCATTTATAATAAATTGAATTGATGTTTGAGATAGGATGTAAACAACAATTTATATTTGGTGCTGTTTGGAATACGGATGCGTTCCTTCATGATTTGAGCGGAGTTGGTGCTTTTAATCTTCAGAAAAAGCTTATAGAAGTAAACATACGCCATATACACACCGAAACGTGCCCCTTTGGGTAGTTTACGAATGCCTTCCAGTCCGCTTGCAAAATCCAGTGCGATGTCATCTTCGATTCGTTTTTTGGTATCTTCGGTAAAACGTTTTAGATCCACTCCGGGGAAATACGACCTTCCCAGGTCTTTGTAATCTGCTTTCAGGTCCCGTAGGAAGTTTATTTTTTGAAAAGCTGATCCCAAACGCATTGCCGATGGTTTAAGCTGCCGGTATTTTTCCTCATCGCCTTCGCAGAAAACCCTTAGGCACATCAATCCAACCACCTCTGCCGATCCCAGAATATATTCTTCAAAAGCCGGCTGGTCATAATCAATATCCTGCAAATCCATTTCCATACTATGAAGAAAACGCTCAATGAGTTCATTTTCGATTTTATAGGTATTTACGGCCCATTGAAAATTATTGAGTATAGGGTTCAGACTTATGCCTTCCCCGATAGCCAGATAAGTATCGGTTTTGAATCGTTCCAACAATTTTGCCTTGTCGAAACCATGGAATGAATCTACAATCTCATCGGCAAACCGTACGAAACCATATATGGCATAGATGGGATCGTGGAATTTTTTGCTAAAAAACCTTATCCCCAGTGAGAAAGATGTGGAGTAAGTTATGGTAGCCAACTTGCTCGACTTTCGGGAAATCATATCAAACAGGTCTTTCATGGTTTGTTTTTTAAAGATGCATTAATGATCTCATTGGCTGCAATCTGTCCTGAAATAATGGCAGGAGGTACGCCTGGACCAGGAACGGTAAGTTGTCCGGCATAAAAGAGGTTTTTAAGCCTGGGGCTTCTTACCTTTGGTTTTAAAAAAGCAGTTTGCATTAAAGTATTGGCCAAACCGTAAGCATTGCCTTTATATGCATGGTAATCCTGCTCAAAATCGCGGTGGGCGTAACTGCGCTCAAACACGATGTGTTCACGTAATGATCGTTGTGTATATCTTTCCATACGCATCAATACCATGTCAAGATATTTTTTTCTGATCTCTTCATTATCCTCAAGTCCTGGAGCAACGGGTATGAGGGCCATTACATTTTCTGAACCTTCTGGAGCAACGCTATTGTCTGATCGTGAAGTACAACTCAGGTAGACTGAGGGCTTCTCAGGCCAACGGGGGTTTTTATAAATGGAATCTGCATGACCCTCAAAATCCTCGTCGAAAAGCAAAGTGTGATGATCGAGTTCCGGAATGCGCGTGTTAAAACCCAGGAAAAAGATGAGCGAAGAGGGAGATAAGACCCTGGATTCCCAATACTTTTCATTGTAGTTGCGCTTGTCCTTCCGGAGCAATTGCTGTTCCACGTGATGATAATCGGCAGATGCAACCACGAAATCAGCTTCCAGGCGCTTATTCTCAAGCAAAACGGCATTCACCCTTCCTTTTTCTGTTTCAAAACCGGTAACTTCTGCATTGAACATAAATGCTGCACCCTGCTCACGCGCCAGTTTTTCCATTGCGGCTACTACCTCATACATACCCCCATCAGGATACCATGTGCCCTGAACCATATCGCTATAATTCATCAGGCTGTATAGTGCCGGTGTAGTTTTGGCTGTACCTCCCAGAAATAGAACCGGAAACTCAAGCATGCGGTTGATTTTTTCACTTTTAAAAAATTTGCGTGTGTACTTGCCAAATGAGCTGAGCATATCGAGCTTAATGCCTGCTGCTGCTATTTTCCAATGAAAGTATTCCATTATGGAATGACTGGGTTTACGCACAAACTCACCAATACCAACACGGTATTTGTATTCCGATTCAGCAAGAAATTTTTTAAGACCGCCTGAACTCCCCGGTTCAATGGATTCATAAAGCTCATAAATTTCATCGAGTTTTGTGGGAAGAATGACCTCATCTCCGGGACCGAAATAAATTTTGTATGACGGACTGATGCGATTTAATTTGTAATAATCTGATACTTTTTTACCAAAACAGGCAAAATAAGATTCAAAAATATCGGGCATCCAATACCAGCTTGGCCCCATGTCAAAAGTGAAACCGTTGGCTTCAAACTTACGTGCACGGCCGCCAGCCATACTGTTTTTCTCCAGCACAGTAACTTTAAACCCTTTGTTGGCAAGGGTTGCAGCAGCGGCCAGACCCGAAAATCCCGCTCCAATTACAATTGCTTTTTTTGTTTTCATTCAGATTAATACTTAATACGGTAGATACAAAAATTTGATCATACAGTAATAAACCGAAAATAGTATAGAATGTTTAATAAATAATGAAAAAAGTTAAACAAAAATGAAAAAATTCTGAAAGGAAAGATCAGATTAAATAGTTATTCATCCTGAAAGTCAACTGCCATTATTATTTTTCGATTGTTTATACTTTCGTTTTTGACTTAAAAGTACCAAAAGTATTCCCTTAAATCCGTAAATTATGCCAAAACCCTTTAAATATGCGGCCAGAAACGAGTCGCCGGTTTATCAAAGTATTTCAAACCATAAAGGAGTGAAAATTATTAACAGGCTGCTGATGGGAACCTATGTGGGAATCCGGGAAGAAGACGATGATTTTTTTAAAGTAGTAACAGCCGGACCGGACGGTTGGATGAAAAAATCTGATCTTTCAGACAATATGGGATTGAAAATTTTTTATCTGGATGTTGGTCAGGGAGATGGCGTTTTGCTGGAAGTAGGAAATTTAAGATTACTCATCGATGGAGGCCCCGGCAATCACATGCATGGTTACCTCACCAGGTGGCAATATACCTATCTGCTGCGTTACAGGAAGCCCGTACATATTGATTATGTGTTTATCAGTCACTTTGATACTGACCATTATAAAGGTTTGATTAAAGTATTGGAAAACCCGCTTTTTACTATTGGTACCATTTACCATCCAGGTATTTTAAAATTTGCTTCCAAAAACAACCCTTACAATACTGGTTTGGGTAATGTAGTAAGTATTGAAAAACAGAAGTACCTTACGGGTGTTTTTGACGACCTGCTTACCCTGGAATGCGAGGCATCCTATAATCGTGATGTTAATTTGTTTATGAAAGCGCTGCTCAAAGCACATGAAAATCATCGGATAGGCAAAGTTAAAAGGTTGAAATCAGGTGATGTTCCCATCCATGAAATTATTGAAAACAAAACCTTTAAGGTTGAGATTCTGGCTCCTTTCAATGAAAAAGTTGAAGATAAGGATGCATTTCTCTACTGGAAAGACGATAGCATAACCATTAACGGGCACAGCATGGTGCTTAAAGTTACTTTTGGAGCGCGAACCATGATGTTTGGAGGCGACCTCAATAAGAAAGCAGAAGAATATTTAATGTCCAGATATCCTGATAGCCATCCTTTTGAAGTGGATGTCGCAAAATGCTGTCATCATGGATCTTCAGATTTTTCAGAACAATTTATGCAAAAGGTGAATCCCTATGCTACTGTAATTTCATCGGGTGATAATGAGGGTTTTTCTCATCCTCGTGCGGATGCCATAGGTTGTGCGGGCAGATATGCACGGGGTGAAAGGCCTCTGGTCTATTCCACCGAACTGGCGCGGTCGGTGAACAGCCGCAGTAAAAAAGTACTATTCGGCATGATCAACCTGCGCTGTAACGGCAATGAGATTTATATCAGTCAGATGAAGGAAGTAAATAAGCCCAGTGATATCTGGGATTCATATAAACTACCCTCTTGACCATAACCCGGTAATTTTGAGCTATGAAGAATTACAAAAACGCCATATTCCCAGGGGCCATTCATACTGAAGTGTTATGGAAAGAAAACATCAGAAAGTGATTTAGATATATTCATTTGATGTTTATTGTTAAATTTGCACCCGCTTATGGCAGCCATTCATTCCGGTAGTTCAGTTGATAGTTATCTGTTAATTACATATTAAACCGGAGTGTTCATCAACCATTTTATGCGGGCTTTGTTAACCCTGCCTAAAGGGTTGCATCGCTTAGGTAAACTCACTGTCTTTGTTTTAAAAGAAATATATGACTATATGAATAAACATTTAAAACGCATTCTATCCATAACCATCGCTGCACTGATTATTTTGTTTCTGGTTGGCTATAAGGCTGGGTGGTTTTCTGGTCAGAGCGTTACCGCACAAAGTTCGGCTGATGCCCAAAATGAGGCCTTGCCCATAAACGCTGTTATTGTGAATGGGCATGGTTTAACTGATCAGATAGTGGCTACAGGTACCATACTGGCCGATGAACAGGTTGACATCAGCCCTGAAATTTCCGGAAGACTTACCTCTGTACATTTTACCGAAGGAGCGAAAGTAAACGAGGGAGATTGCCTGGCCACCATCAATGATTCAGAATTGCTGGCACTGATTGAAAAGAACCACCATGTTTTGAAGCTTGCCGAAGAGCGGGAAGCCAGACAAAAAGCATTGCTTGTCCGTGAGGCAATTAGCCAGGAAGTTTATGATAAATCCTTAACCGAGCTCAACACGGTTCAGGCTGAAGCCTCATTGCTTAAGGCCCAGTTGATGAAAACACGCATCAAAGCACCATTCAGCGGAACGGTAGGATTGCGCCAGGTGAGCGAAGGTGCTTATGTTACCCCGGGGCAGCGTATAGCTACCCTAACCCGCACCCAGCCGGTAAAGATTGAGTTCTCGATACCTGAACGTTTTGCGCAATCAGTTAGAAAAGGCAGTCGCATACAGTTTACGGTCGAAGGCAACAGCAAAACGCTGGAAGCCACGGTATATGCCGTGGAACCGCGTATTGATCCCCTCACCCGGGCACTCACCGTAAGGGCTTTGTATCCAAATAAAAACAATGAGATGAATCCCGGGAGTTTTGCCCGCGTGTCGTTCAGCCTCAACCATATGGATAATGCACTCACCGTTCCGGCTCAGGCAATAGTGCCTGAACTGGGTGGCAATAAAGTATTCCTTTACCGCTCAGGGAAGGTCCAGTCTGTGCAGGTATCGGTAGGTATTCGTACCTCAGATGCAGTTCAGATTATTGAGGGAATAGCCGAAGGTGATACGGTTATTACCACGGGCATACTTCAGATCCGGGATGGCATGCCTGTAACCATTGACCAATTAACTACCACAAAACCATGAGTTTATCTTCACTCAGTATAAACCGGCCGGTACTGGCCACGGTTATGTCCATAGTTATCGTACTGTTTGGAATAATCGGGCTGGTATCCATTGGCATTCGGGAGTATCCAAGTGTTGATCCGCCCATTGTGAGTATCAGTACCTCCTATGTTGGTGCCAGTGCAGATGTTATTGAATCTCAAATTACTGAACCGCTGGAAGAGTCGGTTAATGGTATAGCAGGCATACGAACCCTTACCTCTACCAGTCGTGATGGACGCAGTTACATTCGTGTAGAATTTGATTTGGGTGTGGATCTGGAAACGGCAGCCAACGATGTTCGTGACAAGGTATCGGTGGCCATCCGGCAGTTGCCTCCTGATGTTGATCCTCCGGTTGTTACCAAGGCCGATGCGGATGCCAGTCCCATTATCTTTGTAAATATTCGCAGTGAACAACGTACCTTGCTCGAAATTAATGAAATAGCTGAACGCGTTTTCAAAGAACGATTACAAACCATTCCGGGGGTGAGCCAGATTCAAATCTGGGGGGCGCGTCGCTATTCTATGCGTTTGTGGATGGATCCTGCAAAATTATCGGCTTTTGGCATTACTCCGGTGGATATACGTACCGCTCTGCAACGTGAAAATGTGGAGCTACCCTCCGGACGTATTGAAGGCAGCACCGTGGAGCTTACCGTACGTACCATGGGCAGATTGGTTACCCCCGAAGATTTCAACAGTTTGATTCTTAGGCAGGAAGGGGATGAAATTGTGCGTTTTCGCGATGTAGGTTATGCTGAGCTGGGTACTGAAAATGATCGTTCAATTCTTCGTCGCGATGGTGTGCCAATGGTTGGCGATGTGATTATTCCACAACCCGGCAGCAATCACATAGAAATTGCAGACGAATTTTATCGCAGGCTGGAACAGATTAAAAAAGACCTGCCTAAAGATGTCACCGTTGGCATTGGTTTCGATACCACCGAATTTATCCGTGATTCCATCAAAGAGGTAGAGCAATCCATTTACCTGGCATTTTTTCTGGTGGTGCTCATTATATTCATGTTTTTACGTGACTGGCGTACCACCATTATTCCTGTAATTGTGATTCCAATTTCGCTGATTGGAGCTTTCTTCATCATGTACATTGCAGGTTTCTCCATAAATGTACTCACTCTTTTAGGCATCGTTTTAGCCATTGGACTGGTGGTGGATGATGCCATTGTAGTTCTGGAAAATATCTATACAAAGATAGAGCGGGGCATGCCACCGCTGGAAGCGGGAATACAGGGATCTTCAGAAATATTCTTTGCCATTATTGCTACCACAATTGCTCTGGCAACAGTGTTTTTGCCTGTTATTTTTCTCGAAGGCATTACCGGTCGTCTTTTCAGGGAATTTGGAATTGTACTGGCCGGTTCGGTAATTATTTCTTCTTTTGTAGCCCTTACGCTTACGCCGATGCTTTCCACCAAAATATTAAAACGTCGCGACAAGCACAATTGGATTTATAATGTTACCGAGCCTTTCTTTGTTCGGCTCAATACTGCCTATGCCAACTCTTTGAGATGGTTTCTCGGGCATCGGTGGCTGGCCCTGGTCATTAGTCTCATTGCATTATTAATGATTTATGGGCTTGGTTCAATGCTGCAAACAGAGCTTGCACCTCTTGAAGACCGCTCAGGCCTGCGGGTGGTAGCTTCTGCCCCCGAAGGGGCCACCTTTGATTATATGGATAAGTATATGACCGAAGTTACACAGATGATTCAGGAGAAAGTGCCGGAATCGCAGGCATTAATTACCATCACTTCACCCGGATGGAGTGGCGGAACCAATTCGGGATTTATACGCATTAAGTTGGTTAATCCCGACAAAAGGGAACGCAGCCAACAGGAACTGGCCGGGGTTATATCACGTGAAGTAAAAAAGTTTAGCAGTGCCCGTGCTTATGTGGCCCAGGATCAGTCTATTGGAGGCGGCGGTGGCGGCCTGCCCGTTCAATATGTGATTCAGGCTCCCAATCTTGAAAAGCTTAAAAAAATTCTTCCCGATTTTATGGCTGAAGTACAAAAAAGCGATAAATTTCAATATGCCGACCTTAACCTAAGGTTCAATAAGCCGGAAGTTAAAGTAAATATCGATCGGGAAAAGGCCAGAAATCTGGGCGTTTCGGTGATTGATATCGCGCAAACACTCCAACTTGGATTAAGTGGTCAGCGCTTTGGCTATTTTATTATGGATGGAAAGCAGTATCAGGTTATCGGGCAAATGGAAAAAGCTTATCGCAGCAGTCCGCTCGACCTGCGAAGCCTTACCGTGCGAAACAACCGGGGCGAAATGCTGCAACTCGATAACTTTGTTACCCTTAAAGAGGATGTGAACCCGCCACAGCTTTTTCGCTACAATCGCTTTGTGTCGGCTACTGTTTCGGCCAATCCTGCCGAAGGACTTACTATTGGTGATGGGATCAATGAAATGGACCGGATAGCCAATAAAGTGCTGGATGATAGTTATTCAACTTCACTCACAGGAGCTTCTAAGGATTTTGCTGAAAGTTCTTCCAGTCTGGTGTTTGCTTTTGTTCTGGCACTTGTACTGATATACCTGGTATTGTCGGCACAATTTGAAAGTTTTCGTGATCCATTCATCATCATGTTTACTGTTCCATTGGCTTTGGCCGGTGCCGTACTAACGCTCTGGTATTTTAATAAAACCCTGAATATTTTTAGCGAGATTGGCGCAATTATGCTTATCGGCCTGGTTACCAAAAATGGGATTCTCATTGTAGAATTTGCCAACCAGCGTAAAGCTGCCGGATTAAGTCGCCTAAAGGCTATTAGTGAAGCTTCGGTTAGCCGTTTTCGGCCCATACTCATGACCAGCCTTTCCACCATACTGGGTGCCACCCCAATTGCACTTGCCCTGGGAGCAGGCTCCGAAAGCCGGGTAAGTATGGGAACAGCCATCATTGGAGGGCTTGCCTTTTCCACCATACTTACCCTGTATGTGGTACCGGCCATGTATGTTTACATCTCTGCTAAAACGCGTTCAGTGTCAAATGTGGATGAATTGCAACAAAAAGAAGATACGGAATGAGAAGCTACGTAAAATTTAGGCATAGAATAATCCTAACCCTGATTTATCTGTTGGCAGGATTTTCAACGGTCGTTACTCATGCCCAGATGCTTACTCCGGATGATGTGGTGCGACAGGTATTGGAGCATAACTTTTCCATCCGGATTGTGCGGCTGGATGAGGAAATATTGCGTAATAATGTAACCATAGGTAATGCAGGCTTTCTGCCCCGTGTGGATGCAACAGCCGGCACCAATAACAGTATAGTAAATACGCGTCAGGAGTATCTGAATGGAGAGAAGAATGAGCGCGACAATGCCAAATCAGGCTCCCTGAATGCCGGTGCGGCCTTGCAATGGACCCTATTCGATGGCTTACGGATGTTTAACTCACTGGCTACCCTGAGAAAAGAGCTTGAAGCAGGAGAGTTGCGAACCCGGCTCCAGATAGAAAATTCAGTGGCTGATGCCCTCGAAGCTTATTATAATATGGTTCAGCTAAAGCAAAAAAAAGTAGTACTCGAAAAGGCAGTAAAGCTTGGTGAGGAGCGTCGGGGAATAGCCCAGGACATGCTTATGCTCGGAGCCGGCTCCCGTTTATCATTGCTTCAGGCAGAAGTGGACCTGAATACCGATAAATCACAATTGCTTGAACTGGACAACATGATAGCTACTGCCGGCATTGCACTAAACCGCTCTATGGGACGGGAGCCTGCTACACCGGTTGCTGTTAAGGATTCCATTTTGCCTGGCCCCGTGCTCGATTATCAGACACTGAAAACCCAAATGCAAAGAACCAATCCAACCCTGCTGTTGAGCCGGACAGACCTGGAAATTGCGCAGCGAAACCTGGATAACATTACCGGTCAGCGGTTTCCGGTTTTAAACTTCAACCTGGGTTATAATTTTAACGATCAGACCAGTGAATCGGGATTCCTTAAAGCCAGCCGTTCCTCCGGATTAAATTATGGCTTTACCGCCAGCCTTCCGCTATTTGATGGATTTAATCTGAACCGACGCCGGCAGAATGCCCGCATAGATATAGAACAGGCCGGTGTAGCTCATCAGAATTATCTGAATGCACTGGAAGCCGAGCTGTTATCCACTTACTCCAAATATACCAACCGCCTCAGTATGGTATTATTTGAAAAAGAAAACAGCACTACAGCCGGTATAAATTTTGATATTGCCGGTGAGCGCCTCAGATTGGGCGAAATGTCGGGCATCGAATACCGGGAAGCACAGAAAAACTATCTGCTGGCAAACGAAAGGCTTATAAATGCTCAGTTTGAAGTAAGGCTGCTCGAAATCAGACTGCAACAATTGAGCGGATCCTTACTTGCCACGGAGCAATAAAACTAAAAAGCCGCCAGACCTGGGGCGGGGAGAAATGGGAAGACTGGCAAGGTGAGGGAGAAATGGAGATAAGAAAGGGGATAAGGGGATAAGGAAACAAGGAGACGGGCAGGCAGGGAAACGGGACAAGGGCCCGCTAAAAGAAACGGGATGACAAGGGGAGACTTCGGATTGCGGATTGCAGATTGCGGATTGCGGATTTTTTTACCGCGGATTACACGAATTAACGCGAATTGAATTTGAGTAGCGATTTAATCAAAATTACTCAACCAATCTGAGTGACAGCGCACGTTTGTAGCAGTGGCGGGCAGGCAACAAATTAACAAATCCTCAAATCCTCAATCACCAATCACAAATCACCGATCACAAATCACAACTTACAGATCACAGATCAGGAAATAACGGGGTAAACGCGAATTCCCGCGAATTGATTTTTCAACAACTCAACAACTTTATAACTCAACAACTCAACGACTCAACAAATCAACAGATTGCAACTTACAGATCACAGATCACCGATTACAGATCACCAATCACCAGTTACAGATCACCGGTCACAGACACAGGCCTGTCGCATCAAATGAACAAAAACAAAATATATTGCTTGTTTCATATGGATACTGTTTAAAAATTTTATATTTCCAAAGGGTTTTCAGAGGCTGGTTTAATTCCGGCCGTTTGAAAAATATTTTATTTTAAACTAAAAATCAGAATATTATGAAAATCGCCATGCTTGCTCCCATTGCCTGGAGAACTCCTCCAGAACATTATGGACCGTGGGAACTGGTTACATCAATGATTACCGAAGAACTGGTCAAACATGGTCTGGATGTCACCTTGTTTGCTACACTAAATTCACTCACTGCGGCAAAATTACGTGGCGTGGTTCCCAGGGGATACGAGGAAGATCAAAGTCTGGATGCCAAGGTCTGGGAATGCCTGCATATCTCGGAGTGCTTTGAAAATGCCGACGAATTCGACATTATTCACAACCAATTTGATTTCCTTCCCCTCTCTTATTCACGATTGGTGGAAACACCGGTAGTTACTACCATACATGGTTTTTCATCGTCCCGCATCCTGCCTGTGTTTAAAAAATACAACGGGCATACGCACTATGTTTCTATCAGTAATTCCGACAGATCACCTGAGTTGGATTACCTGGCTACCATTTATCATGGGATAGATTTGCAACAATTTACTTTTACGGCTGAACCTCAGGGTAATTATTTACTTTACTATGGCCGCATTCATCATGATAAAGGGGCTACAGAAGCCATTGAAATTGCGCGTAAAGCCGGCAAAAAACTGATAATGGCAGGCATTATTCAGGACAGGGATTATTATGAAAATCAGATTAAACCTCACCTGAAAGCTGGCGAAGTGGAATACATTGGAAGTGTTGGACCTGAAGACCGCGATAAGCTGCTGGGAAATGCCCTTGCACTGCTTCATCCTATAAATTTCAATGAACCATTCGGACTGTCTGTTGTTGAATCTATGGCTTGCGGAACTCCGGTTGTTGCGTTTAGTAAAGGCAGTATGCCAGAACTAATCACCTCTGGTTTTGATGGTTTTCTTGCATCAAACATACCCGAAGCTGTGGAGTATTGCCTTAATATTGACAAAATAAACCGGAATAACTGCCGCAAGACTGTGGAAGAACGATTTTCAAAGCAGCGAATGGCTGCCGATTATATTGATTTGTACAAAAAAATACTAATAACCTCTTGATATGCCTTTAGTTAAACGATTTGATGGTAATCCCATACTCACCAAAACAGATGTGCCTTATCCCGTAGCTACCGTTCACAATGCCGGGGTAATAAAACATAACGGAGAATACATAATGCTCTTCCGTTCACATCGGTTTACCGGAAGAAGCATACTGGGACTGGCAAGAAGTAATGATGGCTTTAACTTCACTGTTGATCCTGAGCCTTTTATGGTTCCATCCAAAGAACCTGGCTTTGCTGAATATGAAGAATATGGAGTGGAGGATGCCCGCATCACTTTTATTGACGGGAAATACCTGATTACTTATTCTGCCTACTCCCGGCATGGGGTAAGAATTGGACTGGCGACCACCACCGACTGGAAGAGCGTAAAAAGGGTGTCGCTTATTACACAGGCAGATTACCGCAATACAGTTATCTTTCCGGAAAAAATCAATGGAATGTTTGCCAGGCTCGACCGACCCCATTCTGAAATTAGTCCCTGGTCTATTTGGATTACTTATTCGCCCGACCTTATCCATTGGGGGGAGTCCAAAGTGATTATGAAACCTGAGAAATACCATTGGGACGAAATGAAAATAGGCCCGGGTGCTCCGCCCATCAAAACGGACAAGGGCTGGCTAAACATCTATCATGGGGTATTCCCCACCATGGATGGCAGTGTTTATCGACTGGGTGTAGCACTGCATGACCTGAATGATCCATCGGTAATAATTGGTGTAGGAGATGAGTGGATACTGGCGCCTGAAGAGTCTTATGAGCTTACCGGCTATGTGCACAACGTAGTATTTACCTGCGGTGCCGTTCCTGAAGAGGATGGAACCGTAAAAATTTATTGGGGTGCCGCCGATACGGTAATGTGTGTTGGAGAAGCCTATATAAATGATTTGGTAAACTTGTGCCTGAATAACAGCAGAAAAGCGATGTAGGTAGCATGCATTTTTTTATTGAAGATTGTAGTTTACAACTGTTTCCGTTAAAAGGATTAAAAAATATTTTTAAAATCGTTGTGCAATCAAAAATAATGTGCTACTTTTGCAGCCCGTTTCAAAAGACCATAAAACAAATTTTGATATGTATTTAACTTCCGAAGTAAAGAAAGATATTTTTACTGAGCATGGTAAAACCGCCAATGATACCGGTTCAGCCGAAGGTCAGATCGCATTGTTTACCTTTCGCATTCAACATCTTACCCAACATCTCAAGATAAATCGCAACGACCTGGGTACAGAACGTTCACTGGTGCGGTTGGTAGGTAAACGCAGGCGTTTACTCGATTATCTTAAGGAAAAAGACATTACACGTTATCGTGAAATTATCAAAAAACTGAACATCAGAAAGTAACTTTCTGCATTTTTCGATATTAACATAAAGGAGGCAATCTGGTATTGCCTCTTTTTGTATCATTTGATGTGGAAATAAAAAAAACTGTTAAATATCACATCTACGCAATTAAACACTAATTTTGTGGTCGGTTTTTAGCAGAAGGCTAAAAATCACGTAAGTACCAAATTGACAAACACATATATGCAAGGAATCGTAAAAACTTTTGACATTGGAGATGGCAGAACCATCTCAATTGAAACCGGAAAGCTGGCCAAACAAGCTGATGGCGCTGTGGTAGTAAAAATGGGCAACACCATGCTGCTGGCTACCGTGGTGGCTCGCAAAGAAGCCGGTGAGAATGTAGACTTTATGCCGTTAACGGTGGAATATCGTGAAAAATATGCTGCCGCCGGACGTTTCCCGGGGGGCTTTTTTAAACGTGAAGCACGTCCTTCGGATTACGAAATTCTCATAGCCCGTTTGGTTGACCGCGCTCTGCGCCCTTTATTTCCCGATGATTTCCATGCTGAAACCCAGGTAATCATTTCTCTGATTTCGAGTGATGATAATATTTTACCCGATGCCCTTGCAGGATTGGCTGCCTCTGCTGCCCTTGCCGTTTCTGATATACCATTTCAGGGACCCATTTCAGAAGTTCGCGTTGCCCGGATTGATGGCAAATTTGTAGTTAACCCGCCAACCAGCGAACTGGAAAAGGCCGATATTGACCTGATGGTGGCTGCCTCTATGGACAATATCATGATGGTGGAAGGTGAAATGAAAGAAGTGGGCGAAAATGAACTGATAGAAGCCATAAAATTTGCCCACGAACACATTAAAATACAATGTCAGGCTCAGCTCGAACTGGCTGCCATGGTGCAGAAAGCCGCTGTTAAAAGGGAGTACAGTCACGAAACCAATGATGCTGAACTCAAGGAAAAATTGCACCAGTTTGCCTACAATAGAATTGTGGAAATCGCCAGTCAGGCCTCAGCCAAGCATGAGCGTTCCGATGCTTTTTCAGCCATTAAGGAAGAATTCATTGCCACACTAAGTGAAGAAGAGGCCAAAGAAAAGGCATTTATGATTTCCCGGTACTATCATGATATTGAAAAAGAAGCAGTCCGGAATGTTATCCTGGATAAACGGCAGCGTCTTGATGGTCGTAAGCTGGATGAAATACGCCCCATCTGGTGTGAGGTAGATTACCTGCCTTCAGTACATGGCTCAGCCATCTTCACCCGGGGAGAAACCCAGTCGCTCACTACTGTTACCCTGGGTACCAAGCTGGATGAGCAGATGATTGATGGCGCCGTGATTGAAGGAAAAGTTAATTTCTTATTGCATTATAACTTCCCTCCGTTTTCAACCGGCGAAGTTAAACGCATCATGGGAACCAGCCGCCGCGAAGTTGGCCATGGTAACCTTGCCCTTCGGGCCTTAAAGCCTGTAATTCCCAATGGTGAAGACAATCCTTATACCATTCGCGTGGTAAGTGATATTCTGGAATCCAACGGTTCTTCTTCAATGGCTACAGTATGTGCCGGTACCATGGCACTCATGGATGCGGGAGTGAAATTGAAAAAACCCGTATCAGGCATTGCCATGGGATTAATTTCTGACACCAAAACCAATCGTTTTGCGGTGCTGAGTGATATTTTGGGTGATGAAGACCACCTGGGTGATATGGACTTTAAGGTAACCGGAACAAAAGACGGTATTACTGCCTGTCAAATGGACATTAAGGTGGATGGAATGCCCTATCAGGTACTGTCAGATGCTCTGGAGCAGGCCAAACAAGGACGTTTACACATATTGGACGAAATGGCCAAAGCCATAGTCTCCCCACGTGAAGATTACAAACCCCATGTTCCCCGCATCGTTAAAATGACCATCCCCAAAGAATTTATCGGTGCCGTAATTGGACCTGGTGGCAAGGTGATTCAGGAAATGCAGCGCGAAACGGGTTCCACTATCGTTATTGAAGAGGTTGGCGATTTCGGTATCATCGATATCGTATCTAACGATAAGGCTTCTATTGACGCAGTGCGCGAAAGAATCAAACGTATTGTGGCCATTCCGGAAATTGGAACCGTATACCATGGAACCGTGAAGAATATCACCGCTTTTGGTGCGTTTGTTGAAGTACTTCCCGGCAAAGACGGCCTGTTGCATATCTCTGAAATTGATTGGAAAAGACTGGAAAAGGTAGAAGATGCCCTTAAAGTGGGTCAGGAAATTGATGTGAAACTTATTGATATTGACAGTAAGACCGGTAAATTAAAACTTTCACGTAAAGTTTTATTGCCAAAACCTGATCAGTCAAACAAATAAAATCACAATTTCAGGAGAATTTTCAGCATAAGATTTTAACAATTTTATTAAAAAAATATAATGAGGCAACTTAAAATCACCAAACAGGTTACCAACCGGGAAACAGCTTCGCTCGACAAGTATCTCCAGGAAATAGGTAAAGTAGAGCTCATTACTGCTGACGAAGAGGTCGCATTGGCTCAGCGCATTAAGCAAGGCGATAAGGCCGCTCTCGAAAAATTAACCAAAGCAAACCTTAGATTTGTAGTTTCTGTTTCCAAACAGTATCAAAATCAGGGGTTAAGTCTTCCCGACCTCATCAACGAAGGAAACCTCGGTTTAATAAAGGCAGCACAACGATTTGATGAAACCCGCGGATTTAAGTTTATTTCATATGCCGTCTGGTGGATCAGACAATCTATTCTTCAGGCTTTGGCTGAACAATCACGTATTGTCAGGCTGCCATTAAACAAGATTGGCTCCATCAATAAAATTAATAAGGCTTACGCTAAACTTGAGCAACAATATGAGCGGGAACCCAACTTTGATGAGATCGCCGGGTTGCTCGAGATCAGTGAAAATGAGGTGAAAGAATCCATGCGTAACGCGGGTCGCCATGTTTCTATGGACGCACCATTGGTGCAAGACGAAGACAACAATATGTACGACGTATTGCGCAGCGATGAAGGCCCTACTCCGGAAACAGAATTACTGTATGAATCACTGCGTAAAGAAATTGAACGGGCTGTCTCTACACTTACTGCACGGGAAGCTGATGTAGTAAGGCTTTACTTCGGGTTGGGGGGAGAACATCCGCTTACTCTCGAAGAAATTGGCGAGCGCTTTGATCTTACCCGTGAAAGGGTAAGGCAAATTAAGGAAAAGGCGATTCGCAGATTGAAACAAACATCGAGAAGCAAAATCCTTAAAACTTATTTGGGATAAAATGTGCGGGCGAAAGCCCGCTTTTTTGTTATTGCAACCCGGTCTGTTTCTCTTTTCTGCAAATCTTTTACCAATAAACAGAATGGGCATGAGAATAAAATTATTTTCATTTTCTTTGTCTATTTTTGTTGAATTAACCAAATCGCTTCATTATGTCCCCTCTTGTAGCCCCTTCATTACTTTCAGCCGATTTCAACCATTTGGGTGAAGCCATAGAGATGATTAACCAAAGTGAAGCCGACTGGTTTCACCTTGACGTAATGGATGGGCTGTTTGTACCCAATATTTCCTTTGGGATGCCCGTGATTAAGGCCATTGCCAGGCTGGCACGAAAGCCTCTCGATACCCACCTGATGATTGTGAAGCCCGAACGCTACTTTGAAAATTTCAGGGATCTTGGCGTGGCCTCACTAAGCATTCATTACGAAGCAGTAATCCACCTGAACCGGGCGGTTAATCAGATTAAGGAGCTTGGGATGAAGGCAAGTGTTGTATTAAACCCACATACACCCATCGCCATGCTTACAGACATCATTAAAGAGGTGGATATGATCCTGATCATGTCGGTAAACCCTGGATTTGGAGGGCAAAAGTTCATTGAAGGAACTTACAGTCGCATTAAACAACTTAAAAAGCTCATCACTGAAACCGGCTCCCATGCGCTGATTGAAGTGGACGGTGGTGTAAGCCTTGAAAACGCCCCACTATTGGCAGCTGCCGGCGCTGATGTGCTGGTCGCCGGCAATACCGTGTTTTCTTCCACTGATCCTGCCAAAACCATTTCATTGCTCAAACAGCCCTAGCTTTTGTTGATTTTTGATTTGTTGAGTCGTTGAGTTGTTGCCTGCCCGCCCCGGGCGGGATTTGTTAATTTGAAACTGACCCAACAGGTTTTTTCCCTACCTGGTAGGTATTCTTGTTTGGGAGATTTTAAAACCGGTTAGGGCACGTGCTGCAAGCGCGCTATTAACAGGGAAAAAATATTTCGCGTAAATCCCACATTTTCCCCATTTTTTTCGGGATAATTAGCTGTTTTCAATCCAATCATCGTGCATGAAATTTGTGTAGCAATGAAAATTCATGTAAATTTGTAGTTCGTAAATTCTATTC
>JACDJC010000207.1_pt1 | contig 77003 bp, 71 predicted proteins | sample 7454191 | NCBI WGS metagenome assembly JACDJC01 (sample SAMN14253291, study PRJNA609438) | sludge metagenome | isolation source: sludge after 25d culture with pyrite and EDTA | collected 2018-12-20 | reverse complement strand
CCTGAACAGATCGAAGAGTGAAACTACTCTTCGCCCTGAATCGATGAAACCACCGTTCGCCCTGAGCCTGTCGAAGGGCGTCTCCGGGCGCTGGCCCGGTGGCTGATCATGGTTCGACAGGCTCACCATGAACGGGATAACGCACCACGGACAGGATAACGCACCATGAACGGGATAACCCGCCGCGAACGGTGATGGACTCACAATAAACGGTGACAGGCTAAGGTTTGCTCACCACCTCGAGCTTGGGCCGCGCCTCCGCACTCCCGGCTTCAGTACTGTCCGACTTGCCGGCCGGCAGTCGCAGTGACGCAGGCAGCTCCAGTGCTGCCGGGTGTTCGCTGCTCAGCTCCAGGCCCGCCTTGAAGCAGATGAGCGCCTTCTCTTTCTCTTCCATCTTCTCCAGCAGCGCACCCAGTGCCCGGTAGGCGGCGCTGCTCGGCTCGATACCGATGCTGGCCTCCAGATAGGTCCGCGCCTTGCCCCAGAGCTTGTTGCCCAGGCAGAGCCGGCCCAGGGTCAGCAGCAGCACCGGATTGCGTGGCCGGTCCTTCAGCCACACCTCGGCGGTGGAGAGCTGGCGCGCCGCGTCATCCGCCGGCACCCGGCCATAGAGCTCCACCAGGTCATCACTCCAGCGGCGATCAATGGCCTCGCGCAGGGTGTACTCCACCTGATTATGCTCATTCCGGTTCATCAGGTGATTGACATAGGTGGTGACCATCTCCTCGCGGAAGCGGATGGCGGCCGGAATACGGTTCCAGACGGTCTGCAACCGGGTGAGATTCTCGTCCTGTGCGGCCACGCTGAGCTGATTCTGGAAGACCCGCAACTCCAGCGCCTGCAGTTCATCCGGTTCTACCACCTTGCGCTTCTTCAGCTCCGGTAACAGCTGGCCCAGCTCCTGCCAGTCACCCAGTCGCTGGTACAGCTCCTTGAGCAGTTTCAGCACATGGGTATGACGCGGGGCGATCTCGCGCAGGTGTTTCAGGGTGGCCAGCGCCTGCTCCAGCTGGGCATGATCAAGCTGCAGCTCGGCCTGGGTCAGGCCGACCGCCACATCGGCTTCCGGCATGCTCTCGTGGGCCAGCTGCAGGTAGTGGTCACGCCGCTCATGGGCATCCTGCTGCTGGGCCGAGCGTGCCGCCGCCAGATAATTGAGCAGCGGGGTTTCCGACTTGCCGGCGAAGCGCACCAGATCGCGCTCGGCCTGTTTCCAGTTACCCTCGGACAACTCCACCAACCCCTGGGTCAAGGCCTTGCGGGCGCGCTTCGCGCCACGCTGCTCGCGCCAGTCGTGCAGCCTCCGGGGCGTGGCACCGATGCGCGAAACAATCCGCAGGGTCAGGTAGAGCGCACCGAACAGCAGCAGATTCAGCAGCAGGAAAAACGCCAGGCTACCCTCCACTGTCCATTCGCCGTAGCCGATCAGGATATAGCCGTTGTCCGCTTTTATCGCCAGCGCCAGCAAAACCGAGGCGGCCAGTCCAAGCAGTCCGAGGATCAGTATTCTCATTTGGCGCCCTCTTCACCGACAGCCTTGATGCGCGCCTGCAGTGCACCCAGGGCCTGGGAGATATCCGGCAGCCGGGGGTTGATATCAACCGCCCGCAACGCCGCGATCTCCTGCTGGACGGCCTGGGTAGCCGCCGCATCGACATCGAAAAACTCGCCGATCCAGCCGGCCGCCTGTTCAAGGCTGGAGCCATACAGCTGGGCATCTCCCTTCAGCAGTGCAAGGCGGGCCGCCTCCAGCTGGAGTTGCAGATTCTGATAGACGAAAAACTGCTGCTCCGGCGGCAGCATAGCGCTGACCGGCTTGTCACGATGTCGAATCACCATGACCGATTTGAAGCCCTCCCAGCCATCCTTCAACAGCGTCTGCACGCTGCGCTCTTCACCGCCCGCTGCTGCATCACCCGGTTCCGGCTTGGCCGGGGTATGAATCAGCCCGACCATTTTCAGTCCTTCCACCTGTTTCTCGAGTCCGCTCAGCCGGGCCGACAGGCCCACCCGGTCCAGCTGGTCCACGCCCTTGAGGGCGGCGATTTCTCCGGCCAGCAGTTCGCGCACCTGGATCCAACCCGGATCACCGCTGTCGCGTAGCCGTCCGTCCGCCGCCTGCAACGCGCGAATCGCGGTATCCACATCGCCCGCCAGCTGCAGCCGGTGGTTGGCCACCCGCATCAGATACTCCGCTTCGGCTGCCATCCAGGCGTTACTGCTGCGGCCCACCCGGCTGTAGATCGATTCCAGCGACTGCTGCATCTCACTGGCCTGCTGACTCAGGCGCTCCCGCTCGCTGGCCAGTTTCTGTTCCTGCGCCTGCAGCGCGCCACGCTGCTGGTCGATCTCCTGTTTCTGCTGTTCAAACGCCTCGGCCACGGCCGACAATTTGCCCTGCAGTGCCTGCTGCTGTGCATCCGCCTGGTCCAGCGCCTGATTCATCTGCAGCAGAGATGCCTGCAGGCCGGTCCAGTATTGATAGCCATAACCCAGCGCGCCGAACACCACCACCAGCGCGATGAGTGCAAGGGCCAACGATAGCTTGGCCAGGCCGGATGCCTTGCCGCCCGGCGTTGCCGTTCTGGCCGGGGTCGACTCGATGATTTCCGCATCCTCGATCTGCGACTCCGCTTCCGGCACTGCCCCCGTCTCCTTGCCTGGATCTTTCGCATCTTTATCGTTCATACACTTTTCCGTCTGGCTGTGTTGCAACCGGCCAGGCCGGTTGTGTAAATATTGTCTGCGCCTGGCTGATTCGGTTCGGTTGCACGCGTGGCGGTCAGCATCGGGATCCCGGCAGGATGTTCAGCGACAGGCCAGGGAACCTGATGACCGATTCAGGGTTTCCCTAGTCTAGCAAAGCGGCACGCAGGGGAATACCGGGTCCGGCACGCGACGGCAACAGCCTCCGTGAGACACTATCACCGCTCAGCGATTGCTGGCCCAGAGGCAGATTGCCTCGAACAGATCCTGCTCGTCCGCGCTGCGCGCCAGATAGACCTCGCGGCAACCCAGTTCCCGGGCATGCTGGCGCATCCGGTCACTGATCACGATCATCGGCGTTTTTTGTAACAGCGGCTGTCCCGCCTCACCCAGCAGGGTGAAAAGATTGTCCAGCAGGATGTTGCTGGTGACAGTCACCAGGTCCACATCATCCTGCCAGCGCTGGATCAGGGGCGCCGGATCACTGGCCGGACAGACGCGCTGATAAACCTCGACATAGTCCACTGCCGCACCACGCTCGGTCAGCGCCTCACCCAGCAGTTCGCGGCCACCATTACCACGCAGGATCAGTATCCGCTTGCCGGCCACATCCTTCAGCTCGGGCGTCTCCAGCAACCCTTCGCTGTCGAAAGAGGAGTCCGGTACCACATCCACCGGATAGCCCGCCTCGGCGAGGGTCTGGGCGGTACGTTTACCCACTACCGCCAGGGAGAGCCCCTCCGGCAGCTGCTGTTGCGGTGCCAGTTTGATCCCCCACAGCACCGCATTGGGGCTGACGAAGATGGCCAGATCATAGTCGGCCAGCCGGGCCAGCTGTGCACCGACCCGTGCCAGGTCGGCGGGGTCCCTGATCTCGACCGCGGGAAAACGCACGGGCAGGCCGCCACGGGCATCCAGCAGACGACAGAGCGTGGCGGCCTGGTGTGCGGCACGGGTCACCAGCACGCCGATTCCGGACAGATTGCACTCTGTGGGCGCAGTGATAAAAGACATGACGTAGTGCTCAGTTTTCGTAAAGGTGTTTCAGTATCTGGTCCGCGCCCTGCCCGAGCAGATCCTCGGCCACGGCAATGCCCAGGGATTCGGGTTCGGCGGCCGGGCCGTTGATTTCCGCACGCATGATGCGGCTACCGTCCGGCTCGCCCACCAGACCACGCATGAACAGCTTGTCCCGATTGAGTACCGCAAACCCGGCAATCGGCACCTGGCAGCCCCCCATCAGACGATGGTTCATGGCCCGCTCCGCCAGCACACAGACGGCGGTCTCCGGATCGTGCAGTGGCGCAATCAGTGCATTTACCCGCGCATCATCGGTACGGCACTCGATCCCGATCGCCCCCTGGCCGATGGCCGGCAGGCTCTGCTCGGACTCGATGTAGGCGGTGATGCGCTTCTGGAAGCCGAGCCGCTTGAGGCCCGCAGCCGCCAGGATGATGGCATCGAACTCGCCATCATCAAGCTTGCGCAGACGGGTGTTGACGTTGCCCCTCAGGGGGACGATCTTCAGATCCGGCCGGCGGTCCGCCAGCTGGCATTGGCGCCGCAGACTGGAGGTGCCGACCACCGCCCCTTGGGGCAACTCCTCCAGCTGGCTATAGCGATTGGAGACAAAGGCATCCCGGGGGTCTTCGCGCTCCATGATGACCGCCAGATGCAGCCCCTCCGGGAGTTCCACCGGCACATCCTTCATCGAGTGCACGGCGATATCCGCCCGCTCTTCCAGCATGCCCTGTTCCAGCTCCTTGACAAACAGCCCCTTGCCACCGATTTTTGCCAGCGGGGTATCCAGGATCTTGTCGCCCTGGGTGCTCATGCCGATCAGTTCGATCTCCAATCCGGGATGCGCCTGTCGCAACAGCGCGGCGACATGCTCTGCCTGCCACATGGCAAGGGCGGATTTTCGGGTGGCGATACGTAGGGAGTGGGACATCACGGCGTTCTCGGTGGAAAAAGGCGCATGCTATAACCTCTGGCGGATACAGGCAAATAGCAACCGCTTATTTACCCGTCCGGGACGGCGGCGGAAAAATGGCTGATAGAGGTTCAAGGTTATTCAGCCTTGGCCGATAAGGTATTTCTACACCTGCATTACCATTACCAGCATGGCCATCAACTTGATCAACGACGAACTCGCTCTCATCTGCCCGGACCCGGTCATCGGCATCAACCGGAATGGCATCATCACCCTGTTCAACCCCGCCGCGGAGCAGCTGCTCGGTTACAGCCGGGAGGCGATGATTGGACAATTTCAGATTGCCAGGCTCTACTCCTCCCCGGAAAGTGCCCGGGAGATAAAGCGCCTGATGTACCAGGCGGAAAACGGTGCCCGGGGCCAGATCATCGGTCACAAGACCCACCTCAAGTCGCGCAGCGGCGAGCTGATCCCGATCCAGCTCTCGGCCGCGCTGGTGGAGCAAGATGGCGAGGAGCTGGGCAGTATCGGCTTCTTCCGGGACCTGACCGAGCGCCTGGCGCTGGAACGCTCCCTGAAAATGCTCTCGATCACCGACAGCCTGACCGGCCTCTATAACCAGCGCCATTTTCACACCGTGCTCAACCAGGAGATGGCGCGCTGCAAGCGTTATGGCCACCCGCTCAGCCTGGTCTGCATCGATCTGGACAACTTCAAGTCCGTCAATGACACCCTGGGCCATGTAGAGGGTGACCATGCCCTGCGCTTCGTCGGCGAGGCGATTACCGCCATTCTGCGCCACAGCGATTACGGTTTCCGCTATGGCGGTGACGAATTCATGCTGCTGCTGCCGGAGACAGCGCAGCAGAGTGCCCATACCCTTAGCCTGCGCCTGATCGACTATTTCAATCGGCACATACCGGGCATGCTGATTGAGATCACCCAGGATGGCCATCCGGTCGCCCTCAGCATCGGGATCGCCGAACACATCGACAAAGAGCCGGCGGGGATTTTTATCAAACGCGCCGACCTGGCCATGTACCAGGCGAAAAAACAGCCCGGCTGCCTGGCCATTCTGGCGGAGTAACGCCAGGCGGCTGCGGCCTGAAAGCCGCCTGATCAGATCTTTCCGCGCAGCAGTTTACGGATCCCGGGCAGGTGCCGCCGGCTCACTTCAAGCTCGGCTGCGGTGCCGGCCAGCGACACCGCGCAGCCGCTGCCGAGCCGCTTCAGGCCGAGCAGGCGCTCCCGGACAATCAGGGCATTGCGGTGAATACGGATCAGGCGCTGCGGAAACCGCTCTTCCAGCGACTTCAGCGACTCCTCCAGCAGCGCCTCGCCCGCGGCATGGCAGACCGTCACATACTTGTTGTCGGCCTGGAAATAGATCACCTCGCTGAGGCTGATCCGCTGCAGCCCGCCACGAAAACTGACGCTGATATAGGCCTCGCCCTGCCTCCCCTGCAGGGCCTGCAGCGCCTGGATCTGGGGCCGGGTCAGGGTGCCAGCCTTTTCGATCGCCTGCTGCAGTCGTTCGCGGCGTATCGGCTTCAGCAGATAATCCACGGCATGGCGCTCGAAGGCCGCCAGGGCATGCGCATCATAGGCAGTGACGAAGATGACCGCCGGGGGCGTTGCCATCCTGGCCAGAGTCGCGGCCGCCTCCAGGCCATCCATCCCCGGCATACGAATATCCAGCAGCACCATATCCACCTCACCCTGCCGGCAGCACTGCACAGCATCCAGGCCGTTATCCGCCTCCGCCACCACCCGGCAGGGCGGCCCGATCTCATCGATCAGACTGCGCAGGCGCGTCCGGGCATGGGCCTCGTCATCCACTATCAGTATTTTCATTCAGTCACTTCACTGCTCATTCCAGGGGTGGGGGAAGGCCACCCGCACCTGATGCTCGCCATCCACTTCAGACACGCTCAGGGACGCCTCTTCATCGAAAAAACCCTGCAACCGTTCGCGGATATTCTGCAGGGCCATACGGTTACCTGAGCGCTGCGCCTTGTTGCCGGCCGTCGGCAGCGTGTTGCGGATGCCGATATTGACCCGCTTGCGCCGGTAGCGTCCGGTGATCTGGATCAGGCCCGGCGTGGTGGCTGGCTCGATGCCGTGGTAGATCGCATTCTCCAACAGCGGCTGCAGGATCAGCGCCGGCAACTCCGCATCCAGCGGCAGCGCCTCCAGGTCCCATTTCACCTGCAGTCGCTCACCGAGCCGCTGCCCCTCGATGCGCAGATAACCACGACACAGCTCAATCTCCTCACCCAGGCTGGACATGCGCTGGGCATTCGAGAGGGAGGCGCGAAACAGGTCGGACAGATCATAGACCACCTCTTCCGCCAGCGCCGGATCGGTACGGGTCAGGCTGGCGATGGTGTTCATGCTGTTGAACAGGAAATGGGGACGGATGCGTGACTGCAACGCCTGCAGATGGGCCTTGGATTCGGCCTCCACCTGGAGCCGCCAGCGGTACTGAACGGAAAGATAATGCATCAGGACGGCGCCGACAATGGCGCTGATCACCAGGCTCTTGAGCAGAAACGTCGTGCCACCGGACAGTCCCAGGATCCAGATGGCCAGCAGTGAAACGGTCAAGGTGACCCCCATCAGGCTGCACCAGATGATCAGGCCCACCAGCCAGGTCCGCAGGTGGCTGATCCAGCGCCGCAGCAGGCAGATCAACGCGCTGCCGACCAGGGCGATCCACTGGATATACAGGGAGCGCAGGCTCAGTTCGCCGGCAAACTCCTGGAACGAGCCGATCGAGGCAAGGGTTAGAATCACCGCCAGCAGCTCCGCCGAGATCACCACCCCGAACACCATGCGGATGCTGCAGAAATTGGGCAGATAGGCCGCCTGGCCCCGCTCCGGCGCGCGCGCCTTGGTGCCTTTCTGGGTCATCGTCCTGAAATCTCCCACCCGGCAATTCTCATGCTTGCCTTCACATAATTGCGTATCGAGACAGTAAAAAAACCGCATTTGCACCGCCAAGGACGCTAAGTACACGAAGGAAAACGCCGGCCTGTATTCCCCCGGTCTTTTCCCTTCGCGTTGGACCGGAAATGAAGTTACGCCATGGAGTCGCTTTGCGTACTTCCCGCACTTCGCGGTTGAATTGAGGTCCCCGCTACCCCCGGAGGGGAATATGGTAAATCCTTTCGTGTTTATTCGCGGCTAAAGCCGCCCGGAATCCTGATACAATTGCAGCGCTTCGGCGGCTCACGGACGCTACCCGATATCTTACACTCTCTTAACGGACGATCTATCCAATGCTTCACATTCACGCAGGAATATTTATCTCATGAGCGATAAAAAACTCTGGTCCGGCCGTTTCAGCGAACCCACCGACGCCTTTGTCGAGGCCTTTACCGCCTCCGTGGAGTTCGATCAGCGCCTCTACCGCTACGATATCCAGGGCTCCATCGCCCACGCCACCATGCTGGCCAGGGCCGGCATCCTGACCGAAACGGAGCGTGACAGCATCATCGCCGGCCTGCAACAGATCCAGGCTCAGATCGAGGCGGGTCTGTTCGACTGGTCGGTGGAGCTGGAAGATGTGCACATGAACGTGGAGTCCCGCCTCACCGCCACCATTGGCGATGCCGGCAAGAAGCTGCACACCGGCCGCTCGCGCAACGACCAGGTGGCCACCGACGTGCGCCTCTACCTGCGCGACGAGATCGAGACCATCCGGGCGGAGATCCTGCGCCTGCAGCGGGCCCTGCTGGATACGGCAGAGCGTGAGGCAGAGACCATCCTGCCCGGTTTTACTCACCTGCAGACCGCCCAGCCGGTCACCTTCGGCCATCACCTGATGGCCTGGTTCGAGATGCTCGACCGGGACCGGGAGCGCCTCGCCGACTGCAACAAGCGGGTCAATATCATGCCGCTCGGCTCCGCCGCCCTGGCCGGCACCACCTATCCCATCGACCGCCACTACACCGCCGAGCTGCTGGGCTTCGAACGGCCGAGCGAGAACTCCCTGGACGCGGTCAGCGACCGGGACTTCGCCATCGAGTTCAGCGCCGCCGCCGCCCTGATCATGATGCACCTGTCGCGCATGTCTGAGGAGCTGATCATCTGGTCCTCGGCCCAGTTCAATTTCGTCGACCTCTCCGACAGCTTCTGCACCGGCTCCTCCATCATGCCGCAGAAGAAAAACCCGGACGTACCGGAGCTGGTGCGGGGCAAGACCGGGCGCATCTTCGGCCACCTGATCAGTCTGCTGACCCTGATGAAGGGCCAGCCACTGGCCTATAACAAGGACAACCAGGAAGACAAGGAACCCCTGTTCGACACCGTGGATACCCTGAAGGGCTCGCTCAAGGTGTTCGCCGACATGATCCCGGCCATCACCTGTAAACCGCAGAACATGCGCGAGGCGGCGATGAAGGGTTTTGCCACCGCCACCGATCTGGCCGACTATCTGGTGCGCAAGGGCACCCCGTTTCGGGACGCCCACGAGGTGGTGGGCAAGGCCGTGGCGCTGGGCGTCAGCAAGGGCTGCGACCTGGCTGATCTGAGCCTGGAGGAGCTGCGCGGTTTCTCCAGCCAGATCGATGGCGATGTGTTCGAGGTGCTGACCCTGGAGGGCTCAGTGGCCGCCCGCAACCATATCGGCGGCACCGCCCCGGCCCAGGTGCGTGCCGCCATCGAGCGCGCCCGTCAGCGGTTGGCCGGTGAGTAAACGCCTACATCGTGGTGATAGCATGTATGGGTTAGCGGCATACAGGCACTACGCTATGCGTTCCCACGCAGATGAACGCCCGGCATGTAGGAGGCCCGCCCCGGGCCGAAATCGCGGCGCGCCGCCGCTCCTACAGGTGGATCGGTCGTTGAAGCGCCACCTGATGCCGCCACCCTGCATTTTCCTGCCTACAACATGTATAGTTACCCAGTACCCCACAGGAGAGGAGCCCATGACCCAGACCACCCCAACGACCACTGATGAACCTCTGGTGTTGCGCGAAGACCGCGACAGCATCGCCTACCTGACGCTGAATCGTCCCAACCAGTTCAATGCCCTCTCGGAAGAGCTGCTGGATGCCCTGCAGGCCAACCTGGATGCCATCGCCGAGGATAAAAACGTGCGGGTGGTGGTGCTGGCCGGCAATGGCCGCGCCTTCTGTGCCGGGCATGATCTGAAACAGATGCGCAGTCAGAGCGACCGCGCCTACTTCCAGCAGCTGTTCACCCGCTGCGGCCGGGTGATGACCCGTATCATGAATCTGCCGCAACCGGTGATCGCCCGGGTACACGGCATCGCCACCGCCGCCGGCTGTCAACTGGTCGCCTCCTGTGATCTGGCGATTGCCGAGGAGGGCGCGCGCTTCGCCGTCTCCGGTATCAACGTCGGGCTGTTCTGCGGCACCCCCAGCGTTCCCCTGTCGCGCAATGTGGGCCGCAAGCAGGCGATGGAGATGCTGCTCACCGGCGGCTTCATCTCCGCCCGGCAGGCCGCGGCCGAAGGCCTGATCAACCGTGCCGTGCCACTGGCAGAGCTGGATGCGGAAGTGCTGAAACTGGCCCAGGCCATCTGCGGCAAATCCCGAGCCTCTGTCGCCCTGGGCAAGGCGATGTACTACAAACAGCTGGAGATGGGGATCGATCAGGCCTACCAGTTTGCCAGCGAGGCGATGGCGGACAACATGATGTTCGAGGACGTGGGAGAGGGTATCGACGCCTTCACCGAAAAGCGGCCGCCCAACTGGCAGGATCGCTAGGCCCGCCATGTTCCAGCTCCATCCCCGGCTCGAAGCGGATACCCGGCATCTCTGCCAGCTGATCCTGTGCGAGGTGCGGCTGATGAACGACAGCCGCTTCCCCTGGCTGATCCTGGTTCCCAGGCGAGCCGGGGTGACCGAAGTACACCAGCTGGAACAGAGCGACCAGCGGCTGCTGATGGTGGAGAGCAGCCATGCCGCACGGGTGCTGGAACAGTGCTACGCGCCGGCCAAGATCAATCTGGGCGCCCTGGGTAACCTGGTGCCCCAGCTGCACTGGCACGTGGTGGCCCGACGCACGGATGATCCCTGCTGGCCCGGGCCGGTCTGGGGCTGCGGTGAAGCCGAACCCTATCCGGAGGCCGAACTGCAGCAGCGTATCGCCGAACTTCAGGTGTGGTTTACCGATGAGTGAAAAAGTGACCGATTCCCTGGCGCAACTGGACGCGAAACTGCTGGCCTTTGCCCGGGCACGCAACTGGGAGCAGTTCCACTCGCCCAAAAACCTGGCCATGGCGCTGATTGCCGAGTGTGCCGAACTGGTGGAGCATTTCCAGTGGCTGAGCGAGGAGCAGAGCCGCCAACTGCCGCCGGAAAAGCAGGAACAGGTGGCGCTGGAGATGGCCGATATCCTGATCTACCTGATCCGCACCGCCGAGCGGCTGGATATCGACCTGATCGCCGCCGCCCATCGCAAGATTGCCATCAACGAGTCACGCTATCCCGCCGACAAGGTGTACGGCGACGCCCGCCGCGCCGATGAGTACGGCGACCAATAAGCTGTCCTGATCACCCCTCGCTCAGGATTTAACACCCGTCCCGGCCCAGCAGCCGGCGGAGTCCCCGGCGTCGCGCCTGCTGCTGCAGTCCCAGTTGCACCTCGGCCTGGTTGGCCACCAGCACCGCCTCCGGAATGCGCTCCCGGATCGCCTCAAACAGCGCCAGTGAAACACCTTTCCCCTGGCGATGACTGACCCACAACAGATTCAATTTCATATTCAGGTCGGCAAACACCACCCGGTCGGCATGCTGCGCGAACAGCCCCCGCAGCTCCGCATACACCTTTTCCCTGCGCGGCAGAGCCCAGCGCTTCAGCCCGGGAATCAACAGCATGAAGTCATTCAGATTCTGCCCGGCCGTATCGGTGCTGGGTACCCGCCGCCAGAGCGGATCGGCCGGCTGCAACTGCCCATCCGGCAGGCTCTTTTTCAGCGTCATTCTTCCCCCTCGAACAGCCAAAGCATAGTGGAAAATATAGACGATTCTGAGTGTTGAGAACTAAAGTTTAGGCATCTCCGGACGCACTATAGTGTGTCAAGGGAACAGGCTTTTGTCCCCGCCGGCAGCTGCCGTTGACGGTCGCCCCGCTTTCCGGATACCCGAGACCGGGGGGCATGAGCGGTTGCCAGGCAATTATATAGATCGGAGGATCGCAGTTTTGACTCAAGCAAGCAGCACAATCTACCCGGCACTGCAGCACGCCCCCTGCGGTGTCTTGATTCTGGACCAGAACGGCACCATTCGCTGGCTCAATCCGGCCTTGGAGGAGATGCTCGGACTCAAGGCCGATCAGCTGGTGGGGCATAGCCGGGAGCAGTTTCCCTACACCACCCACCGCGGCCTGTTCAAGGGCGACGGACTGATGCACCTGTTCGGCAGCGGAGTGGCGCAGGAGCGCTGGCTGGCCTGTTCCGTTGAAACCCGGGAGGATGCCGATCCGGCGATGCGCACTATCAAGTATTTCCAGGATATGACCGAGCTGATGCAACTGCGGGCGGAGAATCAGCGGCTGAGACAACAGGTTGACGAGCTGGCCATCACCGATGAACTGACTGGCCTGGCCAATCGGCAATCCCTCACCCGCGCCCTGAATGCCCAGGTTGCCCGCAGCCGCCGTTACCAGAACCCGCTCACGCTGGCGGTACTCCATCTGACCAACAACGGCAATGAAGCGGCGCTTGCGGACGAGGTGATCCTGGAGGTGAGCCACTATCTGCGGGATCGCCTGCGCTGGGTCGACCTGATCGCCCGCTGGGAGCACAGCCAGTTCATCATCATCCTGCCGGAGACCAGCCTGCAGGATGGCCACGACCTGATGGACAAGGTGCTGAAGAGCTTCTCCGAGCTGCAGCTGCCCGCGCAGTACGATGTTGGCAGCCTGCAGCTGCAATTCGGCCTGGCCGAGTGGCACAAGGGTCAGGATGCCCGCCTGCTGATGAAGCAGGCGCTTGCCAGCCTGGCTGAAGGCGAAGCCGCCGGCGGCAACGCCTGAGCATTGGCACATGGCCGAGGCAGTGTCATATCAGGACGGCATCGGTCGCCAGGAGCTGTTGACTATCCGCCGGCGCTTCCTCAGCCTGCACCGGGAACGGCTGCGTATGATCGCCCGGGAGCTGACACCCAATCAGCGCGCCTTTGTCGATCTGCTGCCACTGCTGTTTCATATCAACCACCCAACCTTGCCGGGTTTTTCCGGCAGCGAGACCCCGATCGGCATCCCCGATTACACCCCGACACAGGCGGTGCTGCGGCTGGCCCGCAAACTGAGCCGCAGCTTCGAGTACAAGAAGCGGGCCCGGCGCCGCTTTTTCGTCCAGGCACTCTACCTGATGGGCAGTATCGGCAGTATTGCCCATACCCGCGGCAGCGATTTTGATATCTGGCTCTGTCACGACCCGGAACTGGACAGCGCGGAGCGCGAACTGCTGCGCCAGAAGGCCCGCAGGATCGAAGCCTGGGGCAAGACGCTGAACCTGGAGGTACACTTCTTCATCATGGACGTGGACGCCTTCCGCAGCGGCAGGCTGGACGCCCTCTCCCATGAGAGCAGCGGCACCACCCAGCCGCACCTGCTGCTGGAGGAGTTCTATCGCACCGGGGTGCTGCTGGCCGGACGCTACCCGATCTGGTGGATGGTCCCGCCCGAAGCAGAGGACGATTACACCTCCTATGTACAGATGCTGTTCCACAAGCGCTTTGTCGACCCGCTGGACTGTCTCGACTTCGGCAGCCTGGAGTCGATCCCGGTGGAGGAGTTTCTCGGCGCCGCCCACTGGCAGCTCTACAAGGGGATCGAGTCCCCCTACAAGACGATCCTGAAACTGTTTCTGATCGAGGCCTATGCACGGGATTATCCCGACATCCGCTGGCTCTGCCAGGAGACCAAGCGGGCCATCTACGACGGCGACCTGGATCTGCGCAGACTCGATCCCTATGTGCTGATGTACCAGCGGGTCGAACAGTATCTCCAGGGTCGCGGCGAACAGGAGCGGCTGGAGCTGGCGCGGCGCTGTCTCTATTTCAAATCGGAGCAGTCCCTCAGCCTGGAGCCGCCACATCTGCGCAACGACTGGAAACGCGAGGTGTTGCAGGCACTGGTCCGGGGCTGGGGCTGGGAACAGGGCGAACTGGTCAAACTGGATTCACGCCAGAGCTGGAAGATCGACCAGGTGATGGATGAACGCAACCATTTGGTGCGCGAGCTGAGCTACAGTTACCGGCTGCTGACCGACTTTGCCCGGGAATACGCCTCCACCGACGCCATTGATCCGGAAGAGCTGAGCCTGCTGGGCCGCAAACTCTACACCGCCCTGGAGAAACGTCCGGGCAAGATCGACAGTATCAATCCCGGCATTACCCGCAGCCTGTACGAGGCGCGCATCTCTCTGCACCACACCCGCACCCAGGGCGACCAGTACGCCTGGTCCCTCTACCTCGGCGAAGTCAATGAACAGGCCGCCCGCGTCACCAGCCCGCTGAAGACGGCGGCCTGCCTCAGCGAAGTGCTGGCCTGGTGCCACCTGAATCGGCTGATCGATCCGGGCACGATCATCACCCGCTACCCGCAGCCGCATCCGGTGCGCCAGGAGGAGTTGCTGGCCATACTCGGCACACTGAACCAGGTCTACCCGCCGCAGGAGACCATCTCGGTGCCGATGGCGCGGCTCAAGCAGCCACCCTACGCCCTCTCCTGCACCCTGTTCCTCAACACCGGGATTGACCCGATGGCCCACCTGGCCAAGGTCGGCAAACAGCTCACCACGGAACGCAGCGACCCCCTCAGCTTCGGCGCCGCCCACAGTTCGCTGGTGGAGACGCTGGAGCAGCTGATCACCACCAGCTGGGGAGAGACACTGGTCACCTATCACCGGGGCACCCGCGGACTGCTGGAGAGTCTCTGTCACTTTTTACGCATCGGGCTGCAGGGCGAGGCGATGCAGCGGCCGCCCCGGGCCACCGCCCACTGCTTCAACTCGGTACGTGGCGGCAGCACCGCCCGGCGGGTAGAGAAGCTGTTCAATGATGTGCTGCACTGTTTCAGTGAAGCCGGCAGCGGCCTCAACAGCCGCTATCTGCAGCAGATAGAGGATGATTTCTACCTGATCCATTATCAGAATGAAAAATTCTCCTGCTTCCCGATCGCCGGGGAGCAGGAGGTGATGGAAATTCTCTCTGAACCCCAGCGCAGCTTCCGCCCCACTTTCATTGACAGTCTCACTCTAGCGGCGACTCCGCTGCCCTGCATCATGCGCCTGAACCGGGCCGGCGCCATCCAGGTGTTCTACCTGACCGGGAAGGGTCAGACCGAGCTCTATATTCTCGATGAACACGGTGCCCTGTTTCATCAGCAGATGCAGGAGGCCGACGAACACTATCTCCTGGTGCAACAGCAGCGTTTTCTCAAGGGGATGCTGCTGTTGCGCAGCCTGAGCCAGCCCGGTGACCGGCCCTCCCACCGCTACCTGCTGGACGCACCGGAGTTCTATCACCTCTCCCGCAACCGGGATGGCGACTATGTGGCCGAGCCACGGACACCACCGCGTCATCGTCTGCCCGACAGCTATATGGAACTGCGCCTGATCAGCGAAGGACTGGACCTCAACCGGGCGCCCCATCTGCTGGTCTGCGGTGACCGGGAGTTCAGCTCTCTGGAGTATGGGCCCGGGCTCTACAGCGCGGTAGCCCGGCACCTGCTGAGCCAGCGCATCGGCCACAAGGCCTATCCCATCTACCTGACCAGCCTGGAACTCTCCGGCATCGGCTCCGAGGAGGACGCCACCACCATCCAGTTGCTGAAATTCAAGCGGCGCCTGGAAGGACGTCTCAACCGGGCGCTGATGAAACTGGGCCCCTGACCCCACGCCTCACAAGGAATGCAATCCGGTTGGGTTTGGCTCCCGCCAGAGTTACAATGCGGCTCTTGGAAAACTTCGGAGTCACACGCCATGTTCTGCTGGTCCCGCTATCTCCTCTGGCTGACCATCCTGATCCTGGGCACGAGCAGCATGCTCACCGCCTGCGGCCAGAAAGGGCCTCTCTATCTCCCTGATCCCGCCGCTTCGCAGCAGGAAGAGGCGAAGGACAAGTAGCCAACCTGCCATGCGATATGCATTCACCAAAATGCACGGTCTCGGCAACGATTTTGTCGTGTTTGATGCCTTTACCCGGCCGCTGCAACTGAACACCGAACAGTTCCGCCTGATCGGTGATCGCCATTTCGGTATCGGCTGCGACCAGATTCTCCTGGTGGAGCCACCCACCCTACCCGGCACCGACTTCAATTACCGCATCTTCAACGCCGATGGCGAAGAGGTGGAGCAGTGCGGCAACGGTGCCCGCTGCTTTGCCCGTTATGTGCGCGACAAGGGGCTGACCGACAAGCGGGAGATCACCGTAGGTACCAAGGCCGGCATTATCAAGCTCTTCATCGAGCTGGACGGCAAGGTTCGGGTCAACATGGGCGTCCCGGTGCTGGAACCGGCCCGGATACCCTTTGTGGCCGAGCGGCAGGCGAGTGAATATCCGGTCGAGATCCTCGGTGAAACAGTCACCCTCGGCGCAATCTCCATGGGCAATCCCCACGCCGTGATCGTGGTGGAAGATCTGCAACAGGCCCCGCTGGAGCAGATCGGCGGCGCCCTGCAGCAGCATCCTCGCTTTCCCCAGCGGGCCAATGTGGGCTTTATGCAGATACTCTCCAAGGATGCGATTGCCCTGCGTGTTTTCGAGCGCGGCGTGGGTGAGACCCTGGCCTGCGGCACCGGCGCCTGCGCGGCAGTAGTATCGGGCCGGCTGCGCGGACTGCTTAACAAAAGCGTCAGCGTCAGCTTGCCCGGGGGGGCGCTTATGATAGAGTGGGTGGACGAACAGGCGCCGGTCCTGATGTCTGGCCCGGCCGCTTCGGTTTTTGAAGGAAACATCGAACTATGAGTTCACAATCCGAGCCAACCCCGGACTACCCGCAAAAGATGGAACAGAGCCTGATTGCGTTTCTGCATGACAATCCCGATTTTTTCGAACGCCATCCCGACCTGCTGACCCGCCTGGAACTGCCGCACAGCAACGGCGGGGCTGTCTCGCTGATTGAACGTCAGGTCACCGCGCTGCGCGAACAGGCCGAGCAGAACCGGCGCAAACTGGAAGAGTTTGTCGCCATCGCCCGGGAGAATGAACTGCTGAACGAGCGGCTGCACCACCTCACGGTGAAACTGATCGAGTGCTGTGACTTCGAGGAGGTGATCAACACCCTGCAGGACCTGCTGCATGATGACTTTCGTGCCGAGGCGGTGGAACTGCATCTCTACTCGGCCAGTGAGGCGGAGCAGCTGACCAATCCCGATCTGGACGGTTTCCGGGACTTTCTGAACAGCAATCGGCCGCGCTGTGGCAGGCTGCCCAACGGACAACTGAAATACCTGTTCGGTCTCCAGGCCGAGGATATCGCCTCGACGGCGTTGATCCCCATCAAAGGCGAAGGACTGCTGGGCGTACTGGCCATCGGTAGCCACAGCGAACACCGCTTCCACCCCGGCATGGGTACCGACTACCTGATCCGTCTCGGCGAGATTGTCAGCAAAACCCTGGAAGTGGTATCGGAACCGGGCAGTTGATGCAAGCCACCGACCGGCTGCAAGATGGGCTGCAGGCGTTCCTCTCCCACATCCGGTTCGAACGACGCCTCGCTCGCCACACCCTGAGCAACTACCAGCGTGACCTGGAGCGCCTCTGCGGCTGGTGCCGGGAACAGGCCCTGGACGACTGGGACCAACTGACCCCCCACCATGTACGCGCCTTCATCGCCAAGCGCCATCGCGGCGGCATCTCCGGCAAGAGTCTGCAGCGGGAACTCTCCGCCCTGCGCAGTCTGTTTCGTTACCTGATACGCGAGAACCTGGCGGCCAACAACCCCGCCAACGGAATCCGCGCACCCAAATCCGAGAAACGGCTCCCGAACACTCTCGACGCCGACCAGCTGAGCGCTCTGCTGGATGTCACCAGCGACAACCCCCTGATACTGAGGGATCTGGCCATCATGGAACTGCTCTACTCCTCGGGTCTGCGGCTGGCCGAACTGGTCTCGGTCAATCTGACCGCTATCGATTCGGACGATGCCACCCTGGAGGTGACCGGCAAGGGCAACAAGACCCGCCGGGTGCCGGTGGGCGGCAAGGCACTGACCGCCATCGCCGCCTGGCGGCGGGTGCGGGGCAACTTTGCCGGTGCGGACGAGCCGGCCCTGTTCGTCAGCCGACGGGGAACCCGCATCCAGCCCCGCACCATCCAGCAGCGGCTGCGCCAGTGGGCGCTGCAGCAGGGCTGCCAGCAGAATCTCCACCCGCATATGCTGCGCCACGCATTCGCCAGCCACCTGCTGGAGTCCTCCGGCGATCTGCGGGCGGTACAGGAGCTGCTGGGGCATGCCGACATCAGCACCACCCAGATCTATACCCATCTCGATTTCCAGCATCTGGCCCAGGTCTACGACAGCGCCCACCCACGGGCCCGAAGAAAAAAGAACGGCCCCTGATCCGGTTGCACCCGGTCACTCGTCGACTGGTGGCGGCTTGTCCAGACCCAACCGATAGAGATCCAGCCGGCGATCCTTGAGATTGGTGACCGAACCTTCGGTACTCAGCAGCTTGAGCTTTTCCAGATCCACATCGGCAAACAGGATCATCTCCGCATTGGGCGTCGCCTCGGCAATGGTCGCATCATGGGGGAAATAGACATCGGAAGGGGAAAACACCGCCGACTGGGCATACTGGATGGCCACATTGTCCACCCGCGGCAGATTGCCGACACTGCCGCCGATCGCCACATAGCACTCATTCTCGATGGCCCGCGCCTGGGAACAGATACGCACCCGCAGATAGCCGTTCTTGGTGTCTGTCCAGAACGGTACAAAGATGATCTGCACCCCCTCATCGGCCAGCAGGCGGGCCAGCTCGGGAAACTCCACATCATAACAGGTGAGGATCCCGACCCGGCCTGCGTCAGTCTCGAACACCGATACATCGCCACCGCCGTCGATCACCCAGTCACGCTTCTCATGGGGGGTGATGTGGATCTTGTGCTGGGCATCAATCCTGCCGTCACGGTGCAACAGATAGGCAACATTACAGAGACGGCCTCCCTCCATCAGCGGCATGCTGCCGGCGATGATATTGATGTTGTAGGTAACGGCCATCTGGGAAAAGCGGTTCTTTATCTGCTCGGTAAATCCAGCCAGAAATCGAATCGCTTCCACCGAATTCTTATCCCGGGCCAGCCCCATCAACGGTGCACTGAAAAATTCCGGAAACAGGGCAAAATCAGACTGGTAGTCGGACAGGGAGTCGACGAAGAACTCGGCCTGGCTGAGCAGGTCTTCCACTGAAATGACCGACCGCATCTGCCACTGCACGATGCCGATACGGACAATCGACTTTTCCGCCCCGTGCATGAAATCCCCATCCTCCTCGAACAGGATGTTGTTCCACTCCAGCAGGGTGGCAAAGCCTTTCGATTTCGTATCCTGGGGCAGGTAGCCATGCATCAGCCGTTTGACATCGAAGTCATTGGCCAACTGGAACGAGAGGATCGGATCATGCAGCTCGCGGCGCTTCACCTTGTCGATATATTCCGCAACCGTACACTCCCCTGCATGGCTGTTGTAGCCGGGGATGCGGCCACCGGCCAGTATCGCCTTCAGGTTCAGGGCGCGGCACAGCTCCTTGCGCGCTTCATAGAGGCGCCGGCCGAGACGAAAACCGCGATAGTCGGGATGCACAAAAACGTCCAGGCCGTACAGCGCATCGCCCTTTTCATTGTGGCGCGCAATGTACTGGTCGCTGACAAGGTCCCGGTATTTGTGCACAAAGGAGAAACGGTTGTAGTCGACCTTGATGGTCAGGGCAACCGCCACGATTTTCCCCTTGTCCTCGATGCAGATCTGGCCATCCGGAAACGCCTTGACCAGGGCCTGAATCGTCGCCTTCGGCCAAGCCCCGCCAATATCCGCATAGACCAGGTCCATCAGTTCAGCAATCTGGGGGTAATCCTCCTGGACGATGACGCGTAAAATCAAGTGGGTTTCATTATTTTCACTCATGGCCTTTCCATCCGCTCGCTACCGGGCTGCACGCTTGCTCCAGTATATGCCAGTTCACCTGTCTGGCGGCAACCACACCCGTTATAATGACAATCCGCGGTGCACCAATGGCTGAACCGCGGCCACCAACCACCACCCGGGAGTCCGGCTTGACCCATCTCTTCGCCGCCGCCAAACGCTGTTTTCTGATCGCCGATCCGGATGAGAAGCTGGATGCCTCGCTGGCCCTGGTGGCCGACTGGCGGGCGGGCAAGCTCTACTGGGATGCCGATGACGAGCCCGAGCAGTTCATGCTGCCTGGCCGCCTGGAGCGGCCGCTGCTGGTGCCGCCCCAGCAGGTCAGCAAGCGCGGCTTTGGCTCACTCACCCGGCGCGCCGCCCTGATTCACGCCCTGGCCCATATCGAACTGACTGCGGTCAATCTTGCCTGGGACACCATCTACCGGTTTCGCGGCCTGCCCCGAGAATATTACGAGGACTGGCTGCAGTGCGCCGGCGAGGAGAGTGAGCACTTCCTCGCGCTGCGCGGCCAGCTGCGCGCCATGGGGTTCGACTACGGCGATTTCAGCGCCCACGACGAGCTGTGGGGCAGCGCCGTGGAGACCGCCCATGACCTGATGGACCGCATGGGAATCGTGCACCGGGTGTTCGAGGCGCGGGCGCTGGATGTGATTCCCGGCACCCTGGAGAAGTTTCGTGAACTGGGGGATTCGAAAACCGCGGCCATTCTCACCCGCATCGCCAACGACGAGATCGGTCACGTCAGCGCCGGCAGCCGCTGGTTCCGCTACCGCTGCGAACAGCAGGGACTGGACCCGGACGATACCTTTTTCAAGCTATTGCAGCGCTATCTCGGCCACATCCCGCGTGGCCCGTTCAACCATGAAGCGCGGCGCCAGTGCGGCTTCAGCGACAACGAATTGGCCCGGCTGGAGGCGGGGGATGGGGGTTGAACCCTGCCGCATCTGTCGGATTACGCTGCGCTAATCCAATCTACGGGCTGGTGGACGATTCACCTGTAGGAGTGGCGCCCTCGCCGCGATTTCGGCCCGTGGGCGGGCCTCCTACACCTCGGGTGCAAACCAGCATCTGTCGGATTACCCTGCGCTAATCAACCTACGGGCTATGGGCTTGGTTGTAGGTCGCATAACCCGACCAACAGCGTTGATTCACTCGGGATAATAGATCCGCTCGAAAAAGGCACGATACTCCTGCGGCACCGGCTGGCTCTTCAGCTTGTCGGCATCGATACAGGTGGTGGTGGTGCGGGCATCGACACAGAGCCGTTCGTCCACATAGATCTGGTAGCGCAGCCCCAGAGAGCTGCGCCCCAGCTTGAAGCAGGAGACACGGATCTCCGGTCGCTCGCCGAAGCGCAACGGCTGGCGAAAATCCACCTCGGTATGGACCATGGGAAAGGCGATGCGCAGATCCTGGATCAGGTAGAAATAACGTACCCCGATATACTCTTCCCAGAGATCCTCGAAAGCCTCGTGAATAAAATTGTGGATACGTGGGAAATAGGCAATACCAGCCGGGTCCACGTGGCTGAAACGGACCAGCCGCCGGCTCACAAAAACCGGCCCCTCGCCGTCACCCACCGGGCGTATCTGCAGGGCATCATCTCTTTTCGTCATGGTTTACTCGCTGATTTCACAATAATGCTTTGGGACTGTCTGCGCGGGGTCGGAGTCAAATTGAGCACATAAAGTACGTTTACCCGCCCCTATTCAAATCAATTCCTGATTACCCACCAGATTCAGCCACGATCAGATACGGATTATCGCCTAGGCAACCGGTGGATGCTGTCGCTTATCCATCCTACTAAAGGTACGTTATCGAATTGACGTAGTACTCCTCCGGGCCGGCGCGGATTATACCCCTATTTCGCCCGCTACCGGACTTCCCTTGAAATTGACGGTTATTCTCCCCATGTTGGATCGGTTAGAATAGCGGTTACTCATAAACAAGGGGCAGCGCAGTGGAGCCGATCAAGGGTACGACAATTCTCTCAATCCGTCGCAACGGCAAGGTGGTGATCGGCGGTGACGGCCAGGTCTCCATGGGCAACACCGTGATGAAGGGTAATGCCCGCAAGGTACGCCGGCTCTACAAGAACCAGGTTCTGGCCGGTTTTGCCGGCGCCACCGCCGACGCCTTTACCCTGTTCGAGCGCTTCGAGGGGAAGCTGGAGAAACACCACGGCCACCTGATGCGCGCCGCCGTCGAGCTGGCCAAGGACTGGCGTACCGATCGCACCCTGCGCAGGCTGGAGGCGCTGCTGTTGGTGGCGGACAAGACTGCCTCGCTGATGATCACCGGACTGGGCGATGTGATCGAGCCGGAAGATGACCTCATGGCCATCGGCTCCGGCGGTCCGTTTGCCCAGGCCGCGGCCAAGGCGCTGCTGCACAATACCGACCTGAGCGCCCGGGAGATTGTCGAGAAGGGTCTCGGCATCGCCGCCGATATCTGCGTCTTTACCAACCATAACCTCGTTATCGAAGAGCTCGATACAGAAGAGTAATTCCTGAACATCATGCCTGAATTGACACCTCAACAGATCGTCCACGAGCTGGATAAGCATATCATCGGCCAGGCGGCCGCCAAGCGCGCCGTCGCCATCGCCCTGCGCAACCGCTGGCGGCGCAGCCAGGTCGATCCCGAGATGCGCAATGAGATCACGCCGAAGAATATCCTGATGATCGGCCCCACCGGAGTCGGCAAGACCGAGATCGCCCGGCGCCTGGCGAAACTGGCCAACGCCCCGTTCATCAAGATCGAGGCGACCAAGTTCACCGAGGTGGGTTATGTCGGGCGGGATGTCGACTCGATCATCCGCGATCTGGCCGACTCCGCCATGAAGATGGTGCGCGAGCAGGCGCTGGAGAAAGTCAGGGACCGGGCCGCCGATGCCGCCGAGGAGCGGGTACTGGACGCCCTGTTGCCACGCCCCACCAGCTGGGAGGGCGACAGCGGCAGCGCCGCGGGTGCCTCCACCCGGGACAAGTTCCGGGTCAAGATCCGCAACGGCGAGCTGAATGAGAAGGAGATCGAGATCGAGGTCTCCGGGATCGGCCTCGGGGTGGAGATCATGGCCCCGCCGGGCATGGAGGAGATGACCAGCCAGCTGCAGGGGCTGTTCCAGAACATCGGCGGCGGCCGTACCCGCAAGCGCAAACTGCGCATCAAGGATGCCCTGCGCATCCTGCAGGACGAGGAGGCGGCCAAGCTGGTCAATGACGAGGACCTGAAACTCACGGCACTGGAAAAGGTGGAACAGCAGGGCATCGTCTTTCTGGACGAGCTGGACAAGGTCGCGACCCGTTCCGAGCACGGCGGTCCCGACGTCTCCAGGGCGGGCGTTCAGCGCGACCTGCTGCCCCTGGTGGAGGGCTGTACCGTCTCCACCAAAGCCGGTATGGTGCGCACCGATCACATCCTGTTCATCGCCTCCGGCGCCTTCCACCTGGCCAAGCCGTCCGATCTGATCCCGGAGTTGCAGGGGCGGCTGCCGATCCGGGTGGAGCTGGATGCCCTCACCACCGGGGATTTCATCCGCATCCTCACCGAACCGGACGCCTCCCTGACCGATCAGTACATCGCCCTGCTGGCCACCGAAGGGGTCAAGCTCTCCTTCACCGAGGAGGGTATCCGGCGCATTGCCGAGGTGGCCTGGCAGGTCAACGAGGGCACCGAGAATATCGGCGCCCGGCGCCTGCACACGGTGATGGAGCGGCTGCTGGAGGGAATCTCCTTTACCGCCACCGAGGTGCCGGGCAGCAGCGTGATCGTCGATGCCGCCTATGTAGACAACAACCTCTCCGAGCTGGCCTCGGACGAGGATCTGAGCCGGTTCATCCTGTAGGAGTAGATGAGATGCCCAAACACGTACCCACCGAACTGAATCTTCACCAGCACTCCCGCGTTCTCGAAATCACCTTTGACGACGGCGCCAAATTCGAGCTGCCGTGCGAATATCTGCGGGTCTTCTCCCCCTCGGCCGAGGTGATGGGGCATGGTCCGGGTCAGGAGGTGCTGCAGCTTGGCAAGGAGGATGTGAACATCGCCCAGATCACCCCGGTGGGCAACTATGCCGTGGTACTGCACTTCGACGATGAGCACAATACCGGCATCTACTCCTGGGAATACCTCTACAGCCTGGGCATCAATTATGAACAGAACTGGCAGAGCTATCTGAATCGTCTGCAGGCGGCCGGTCACAAACACAAGGCGATCAACTGAGACAGCGTCCGTGCCGGCGGCGGCCAGCCCGATTGTTGCAAAAATCAACCTGCCGGAGGCCCGCCCCCGGGCCGATTCGCGGCGGGGCGCCGCTCCTACAGGCAGGGCATTTACCGCCCGTTTGTTCCTGAATCGGTAAAAACCCGATACACTCTGCACCATTCAGCAATCACCACCCAATCTGTTCAAGGCAGCACCATGACGGAGAATGAATCCACCCACTTTGGTTTCGAGACCATCAATGCCCGGGAAAAGGCCCAGCGGGTACGGGCCGTTTTCGACTCCGTGGCCACCCGCTATGACCTGATGAACGACCTGATGTCATTCGGTATTCACCGGTTGTGGAAGCGCTTCGCCGTGGAACTGGCGGGGATCCGGCGCGGCCAGAAGATACTCGACCTGGCCTCCGGGACCGGCGACCTGGCGGCACGCTTCGCCGGGCTGGTGGGTCCCGAGGGCCTGGTGGTGATGACCGACATCAATGCCGCCATGCTCAGCCAGGGGCGGGCACGCATGGCCGACTCGGGCTTGGTGGGCAACGTGCTCTACACCCAGGTGAATGCCGAACAGATCCCGTTCCCGGACAACAGCTTCGACTGCATCACCATCGCCTTCGGCCTGCGCAATGTCACCGACAAACAGCAGGCCCTGAACGAGATGGCCCGGGTATTGCGGCCGGGCGGCCGGGTGCTGGTGTTGGAGTTCTCCCATCCCCAGGGCAAGCCATTGCAGAGCGTCTATGACCTCTACTCCTTCAAGCTGCTGCCGAAGATCGGCAAGATGGTGGCCAATGACGAGGCAAGCTACCGCTACCTGGCCGAGTCGATCCGCATGCACCCGGACCAGGAGACCCTCAAGGGGATGATGGAGCAGGCAGGTCTGGAGCGCTGTGACTACCACAACCTGACCGGCGGCATCGTTGCCGTTCATCGTGGCTTCAAACTTTAAGCCAGGAGGGCCCAGATGAGCCTCTCCGGAGTTACCACGGCCGGCATTGAACAGGTCCTCAACCGCTATCTGCACCTGGACCCGGCCGCGGCGGCAAAAATGGCGCGACTGCACGGCAAGGTGATCGCCTTTGAGTTGATCGGCCTGGGCCAGACCCTCTACCTGATTCCCGGCCCCGCCGGCGTGCAGCTCTTCTCCCACCATGAGGACCCGCCGGACTGTACCCTGCGTGGCACGCCCCTCGCCCTGGCGCGCATGGGTAACCCGAAGAGCAGTTCCGACCAACTGTTCTCCGGTGAGGTGAAAATCAGCGGTGATACCGAGCTGGCCCACCGGTTCGGCAAGATCCTGGGCGGCATGTCCATCGACTGGGAGGCGCAACTGGCCCGCCATACCGGCACCCTGGTGGCCGAGGATGTGGCCCGGCTGTTCCGGGATATTGCCGGCTGGGGACGGCGCTCCCTGGATGTCCTGGAGCTGGATCTGCGAGAGTTGCTGCAGAAAGAGCTGCGCATTCTCCCGGAACGCTCGGAAGTCAACCGGTTCCTGGCCGAAGTGGATGAGCTGCGGGACGCCAGCGAACGCCTGGAGGCACGTATCGCCCGGCTGGAACTGAATAACAACAAACCGTTCAAGGAGTCCCCGTGATCCGTCCCAGCGAGGCGCTGCGCCTGCTGCATATCAACTGGGTGCTGCTACGCCACGGCCTCGACGAGGTGATCCTCGCCACCCACCTGTTTCGCCCGGTGCGCTTCCTACTCTACCTGTCGCCTTTCTACTGGCTGCGCAGGCACAAGCTGCCGCCCTACCCGGTGCGCATACGCCAGGCACTGGAGGATCTGGGGCCCATTTTCATCAAATTCGGCCAGATCCTCTCCACCCGCCGCGACCTGCTGCCGGATGAGATCGCCGATGAACTGGCCAAGTTGCAGGACGCGGTGTCGCCCTTTTCCGGCCAGCAGGCGCGGCGCATTATCGAACAGGCGTTTGGCCACCCCATCGAGGATGTACTGGACTACTTCGACGAGAAGCCCCTCGCCTCTGCCTCCATCGCCCAGGTGCATACCGCCGCGCTGAAGGACGGCAAGCAGGTGGTGGTGAAGGTGCTGCGCCCGAATATCAAACGGGTCATCCGCCGTGACGTCGGCCTGCTCTATATCATCGCCGGGCTGGCCGACCGCTACTGGAAGGATGGCCGCCGCCTGCGCCCGGTTGAGGTGGTGCGGGATTACGAGAAGACCATCCTGGACGAACTGGACATGCAGCGCGAGGCGGCCAACGCCTCCCAGCTGCGGCGCAACTGGGAGGGCAGCGACATCCTGTTCGTGCCGGAGGTCTACTGGGAACTCACCCGCACCAATGTACTGGTGATGGAGCGCATCCATGGCATTCCGGCCGGCAATATCAAGGCCCTGAAAGCGGCCGGCATCAGCATGGAACAGCTCGGTATACAGGGGGTGGAGATCTTCTTCACCCAGGTGTTCCGGGACAACTTCTTCCATGCCGACATGCACCCGGGTAACATCTTCGTGGAGCCGGGCGGTCGTTATATCGCGGTGGATTTCGGTATCGTCGGCTCTCTCACCACCGAGGACCAGCGCTACCTGGCGGAGAATCTGCTCGCCTTCTTCAACCGCGACTACTACCGGGTGGCGGAGCTACACGTGGAGTCAGGATGGGTACCCAAGGGGACCCAGGTTAAGGAGTTCGAGTCGGCCATCCGCTCGGTCTGCGAGCCTATCTTCAACAAGCCCTTGAGCGAGATATCCTTCGGCCACTTCCTGTTCAACCTGTTCCAGACCGCGCGCCGCTTCGACATGGAGGTGCAGCCCCAGTTGGTGCTGTTGCAAAAGACCCTGCTGTATATCGAGGGACTGGGCCGTCAGCTCTATCCGGAACTGGATCTCTGGTCCACCGCCAAGCCCTTCATGGAGCGCTGGATGAAGGAGCAGGTGGGACCCAAGGCGTTCGCCCGCAAGCTGAAGAAGAACCTGCCGCAGATGACCGAGTATGCCGCCGACATGCCGATCCTGCTGCACAAGGTGCTGCGGGATACCGCCGAGGGACGCCTGGAGCTGAACTGGAAATCGGCCGAGCTGGAACAGCTGCGCCTGGATGCCCGGCGTCATCAACGCCACCTGCTGGGCACCATCAGCGGCTCGGCCCTGCTGCTCACAGGTACCCTGCTGTTGCTGCTCGGTCCCGGTCAGCTGCTGCCGGCGACCGCCGTCGTCTCGACCGGCCTGGGACTCTCGGCCCTGGGCGGGTTTACCCTGTTCCGCGCCTGGCTGAAGGGCTGACTCCTCAGCCGCTGCTTCTCATCTCCACCAGGGGTCGGAATCAAACCGCCCGAACTCTTTGCAAAAATCACCCCACTACGGACGGTTTGATTCCGACCCCTTATTCGACCCCTTAATACTGATCTGGCGCAGCGTCGTCCAGGCCATCCAGCCCAATAGCAGGGTGGAGAGGGTCAGTACGCCCCAGAGCGACCACTGCTTCCAGTCATACACCCGTCGCGCCGTCAGGGCAGCGGGGCCTGCCAGCTCAAATGGCTGGCCCGCCGTAATCCGCTCGCTCACCAGCCGTTGCTGTTCCGACCTGCTGAAATCGCTCAGCAGCGGCCCCGGCGGGTTCGGCCCGGCCAGGGCGCTGCCATAGGCCAGCATGAATGGACCTTCCCCGCGCGCGGCAAACCGCAGTCGATGGGGTATCCAGCTTACCTGAACCGTGGGGAGCTGTTCACCCAGCCCACCACCGGCCTCGTCCACCACCAGTTTCCAGTAAAGATCACTGATCCGATCAAGACTCAGGGCGGTCTGCTGCAGCGGCGTCTCTTCAACCGAGAGCCGGTAGAGGGTGCCACTGGCGCGACGCACCCAGGGGGTCTCTTCGGTTGCTCGGGAGTAGAGTGTTGCCCGGGTGATGGTATTGGGCTCGGCCGGTATCAGGTTGATCTCTACGACCGGCAGACGGCCAGGAAGCTGGAACAGGTACTCGCCTGCCTGCATCCCCGGGTGGACGGACCCGATCCGGGTAGTGGCCTGGGGCCGTTCCGGGGGCTTTTCCGCAACCACCGCCTGAATGGCCTTGAGTTCCACCATCGCCTCATCCTGTGGCGTCAGGCGCACAAAGCGCGCGGTATTGGCGGCCAGGGGAAGCTCCCCCCTGATCAGCCGTTCACCGGCAAACGACAGGTCGGCGATCACGGCATTCACCGTCAGCGGACGCCACTGGGCCAGATCATCGCTCTGCTCCAGTTTAAGGCGCTGGATGAAGCCCTGGGACTGTTCCGGCCACTGCAGTTTCAGCCGCTGGATGGCGGGCCGCTGCTCACCCTGCCAGAGCTGCAGCAGATAGCCCCGCAACACCTCATCCCGGGTGCGCTGAAACTGGCGCTGCTCCAGTGTCATTGCCCCCTCGGGCCCCTGCCGGCTGATCCGCAGGGAGAGCAGTTGCAGGTCCGCCGCCCGAGTCCCGTAGAGGGGAAACAGGGTCACCGGCTCTATCCGCTCCTGTGCCGACAGATGCCGGCTTGGCAGTGTCAGATCATGGGGCAACCGGTGCCCCTTGCCGTTGAACATGCGCAGATCGCCCAGGTCGGCCCGCGCCACCCCCTGATAGACCGCCAGGGGCAGGTCGAGCTGGTAAAAGGGGCTGCTCACATCCGGTTGCAGCGTGATGCCCCAGGCGAACGCATCCTTTTCCGGTTCTTCCGGCAACTCTGCAAGGGCACATCCAGCGTACAGCAGCACCATAATCAGGCAGAAAATTTTCATACCTCCTCCCCCGGGTTCAGTCCGGCTTCAACCACCCGGCGCGGCGGAGCCGGCGAGAAATAGCCGACAATCAGCAGCAGCACACCGACGCCTATGAAGGCTACAATACGGGCCACGGTGCCGGTATTGGAGAGATCCACCAGGAACAGCTTCGCCACCACCAGCCCCATCAGCCCGGCACCTGCCAGCCAGAGCAGGCGCCGCCGCATGCGGGTCCCGGCCAGCATACTGCCGAGCCCGAGGCAGGCCCAGAGTACCGCAATGGCGGCCTGCAGCACCTGGGAGCGGAACAGCTGCTCGGAATCGAAAGGCACCCCGCCCCAGTGGTGCACCGCGCGCACCACCATGCCATTGAACCAGAGAAACAGGGCGGCACCGAGGAGCGCAAAATAGTGCCCGGCCGCAACCCCACGCTGCGCCAGCCAGTCACCAATGCGCTGCCACCATTTGAGCAGCAGCAACAGCACGAACAGGATGGTCAGATCCAGCGGGTTGAGCACCGGCAGATAGGCCATCGGCCAGGGATTGCCGGGACTGACCAGATTGGCCAGCATGGACCAGCCGAACAGGTAGAGCGCCAGCGGGGTCATCACCTGAATGTTGTACACCCGGATATGCCGCTGCACCGGCCAGGAGAGCCGCTGCCCAAGGGTCAGCAGCCCGAGCGCCATGGCGACCGGCACGGCGCCCCAGGGGATCATCGCCCACAGGTGACTGCCGGCAACCGCCCGGTCCAGCCGCCAGGCCGCTTCACTGGTGAGCAGAAAGGTCAGCAGCCAGAAGCTGCCTCCGTGCCAGAGTGGCGGGGCCGCCGATGCTGTCCGGTCCAGATACAACAGCAAGCCGTACTGGACAATCAGCGCCAACAGCCACCCGGCCGTGACATAATCGATCAGCGGATGCGGCGCATCCAGCCAGAGTCCCAGCGCCACCAGAATGAGGGCCGGCAGCAATCCGAGCATGGCCAACTGCAAGCGCGCCCAGGAGAGGCGCCGGCGTAGCCAGGCCGCGGCCAGTGCGGTCAGCGCCAGCAGGGTCAGCAGCCAGGCCCATTCGTCACTACCGGAGGCGAAGCGGTCCAGCTCCTGGATGCCCGCAGCCAGCCACCAGGCCACCCCCCAGAGGAAAAACAGCGGCGGCACCCTCCCCTCGTAGGATGCACGCTTATCCGCATGCCGATCCAGATAGAAAGCGGTGAACAGCCCGGCCAGGGCGATCAGGGCTGCCCCCAGGAAGCGGCTGTTGAGCAGCGGCAGTTCGCCGCCGACCCAGTGGCCATCCTGCAGATAGAGCAGGCCGGCCAAGAGCTGCAGCAGCAGGCCAAACAACCGCGGAAGCCGCCGCGACTGGCGGATACCGACCCAGATCATGGCGGCCCCCTCCAGGGCCCAGAAGGCGGAGCTGAGCCGGCCCTCCAGGGCAAACGGGATGGCCAGGGTGGTGAACACGACACCGGTACCGAGAAAACTCTCCGAGAGCATGCGCAATGCACCATCGCCCCGTTTCATCAGCAGGATGGCCAGCAGAATATAAAAACCACCCAGAACGACGGCGCTGAAGGCCAGCCCATATTCCATATCCCTGACCAGCGCAGCCTGCAAGGCGGCCGAGACCAGCGGCACCCCGAACACCAGGGTCCCGTCCACCACCCCCTTCAGGTTGGGTGGTTGTCTGAAGGCAAACAGCACGGCAATGGCCGCATACATCAGGAAAAAGGCGATCAGGAAGGGTTCGGTGCTGGTGAAGAATTCGGGACGGTAATAGTGATGGCCCCAGAGCGAGGCGATCACGAAGGTAAAGCCAAAGCCGACCAGATTGAGCAGTCGCCACGCCTTGAACCAGGCGATGGCCAGTACGCCGCCGTTGAGCAGCAGGTAATAACTGAACAGGGCCACATGACTCCCTTCGCCGGTGGAGGTGAGCACCGGTGCCAGAAAGCCCCCGGCCGTGGCCAGTATCGCCAGTGAACTGGCATTCTGCAGCAGGGCCAGCAGGGCGCTGAGCAGCACGAACAGCAGCAGCAGGCCGAAGGCGATCTGTGGCGGGACCAGGCTGTAGAGCCGCAGGGCGGAGAATACCGTGAGATAGAGCAGTCCCACCGCCCCGCCCTGCAGAGCCAACCCATAGAGCGCCCGGCGCTCGCGCAGGCGCCAGCCCAGGATCAGCATCACCATGCCGGCCGCAGCGACACCCATCAGGCGGAATTCGATCGGCACCCGGCTGTGTTCGGCCGCATATTTGAGCAGAAAGGCCACGCCGAAAAAGAGTACGATGACCCCCACCCGGACAATCAGGTTGCCGCCGGAAAAATAGTCCCGCACCCGGCCACTGAGCCGCTCGAACAGACCAGGCGGTTGCGGTAGTCGCCGGGCGCCTTGCGGGAACGTTGCAGCAGCTGGGACCGAGGCTTCAGCGGCAGGCTCTTCTGGCAACTCCAGCTCGAAATCGATCTCTTCCGGCTCCGCCGTCCCGGTCGGCGCCACCAGCGGATGGCCCGCTCTCTGTTGAGCGCTCCGTTGTGCCGCACGAAGCTGCATCAACTCCTGCGACAGCCGCTCCAGCCGGCGTCCCTGGGAATAGGCCGTGCCCAGCAGAAACCCGATCAGGGCGCCAAACACCGCCGCTTCAAAACCGAGCGCCGCAATAGCCAGCACACCACCCAGTAATGCCAGGATATAGGCCATGAAAACTCCTCTGTTGGGTCAGCCCGATAGGGGTATAAAAGGTACCATGGAGCGGTCCCTCTGTTTTTGAACCGCGCCGCAGGCATGGCGCTGCGTCAGGCGCGCACGGACAGGACAGCACAGCGAATTTCGCGGCTGAAGCCGTTCCTACCGCTGATTCGGCATCAACACATAACCGGACAAAGCCTTGGTTTTAGTCAGCGCTCAGCTCCCGCGCCAGCCGAAAGCCGGTATCATCACTGCGCCGGGTCGGAAAGTCACGCCAGCGGTTGGCCGAACGCACCTCTTTCACCGGAAAACTCCAGGCGCCGCCACGAATGACCCGCTTGCCACAGCCCCCCTCTGACCCGCCGCCATCACTGGATGGACTCGGACCATAACTGTCCTGCCAGCAGTCGGCCACCCACTCAAAGACATTTCCCGCCGTGTCATGCAGGCCGAAGGGGTTGGGTGGAAAGCGCCCCACCGGGGCACTCTTCTCGCTCTCCCAGAGGCTGCCGCAGTCGGCGCAGTTGGCGCGGTTGGTCTGCGCCTCGTCTCCCCACCAGAAGCGGCTGCTGGTGCCTCCCCGGGCGGCATACTCCCATTCCGCATCCGTGGGCAGTCGGTAGCGCTGTTCGGTGCGCTGGCTCAGCCACTCGGCATAGCTGTTGGCGTCTTCCCAGGAGACATTCACCACCGGGCGGCTGCCGCGCCCCCACCCCTCATCATCCGGCTTGCCGCGCCCGGTGTCATCACAGAACAGGTCATACTCATCAAAGGTCGCCTCGTAAACAGCGATGGCAAAAGGCTGCACTCTTACCTCTGCGGGGGGCTGCTCATCCCCGTCGCCATCACCCTGCAGGTCACCCCGCAGGTAGGCCCCACCCCGTAAGGCCAGCATCTGCGGACCCAGGGTACCATCGCGCATCCGGTCCTGGATAAGATCCGCCGGGTTGAGCCGCTGCAGAAACCGGAAGGCCGGCTGTTTGCCGGAGTGGTTCACCCGCAGGGCCAACTGGCTCAGTTGAGTGAAGGGAATGGTCAGGGTGGTGCCGAAGCTGGTGACGACCGTGACCTGTTCCAGGGCAAATTTTCCCTGCAGGATCGCACCATCATTGGCCGTGATCTGGGCCAGATAATCCTCGCCATCATTCAGGGAGACTACGTCCAACAGGTGAATGCCGGAGGCGTTGGTCACCTTCAGGCCGTCCCGGCCGGTCATCATCAGCGCCTCGGTAATCACCCGGGCGGCAAACCGGTCGCCGCTCTGGGTAATCACCGCATCGGGGGTTTTATGGATTCTCGGTCGGATATTGCGACGGACAAAGCGGATCCCGGACACATCCTCCACCGCCACCGGCAGGGTGGGATCCAGCACCCTCAACACGGTGAGCTCGCGCTCTTTCAGTCGACCGCTGAAGTGGTCGCCTCGGCGGGTCAGGATACGGTCCGGCTGCCCCTCCCTGCCCAGGATCAGCCGGACCATCTGACCGTAGGGGACCGGCACCTCACCATAGCGGGTCACCAGGGTAAAGTGGGACTGCGCCACGGTACCATTATAGATATCGCCATTCTTCAGTGTCACGACATCAAAGCCGTTGGTGGCGGCGGTACAGACCATGGGCATGGCGACAAGAAGCAGCAGAGACCATTGATAGAACCGAACACGGAACATGGATACCTCCTTGCTTACTTACTCTGTTGCGGGTCACTGCCTGGGGGACGTGCAGATGCCGGCCTTTATTTGTTATCTTGTCACAAATCGATTTCCCCGTACCAGAGATAATAGCAGTGGCCAAACGAGTAGGTATTCTGACCGCCGGGGGTGACAGTCCGGGACTCAATGCCGCCATACGCGGTGTCGGCAAAAGTGTGCAGGGCCATTACGGTATGCAGCTGATCGGTTTCAGGGACGGCTTTCGCGGTCTGGCGGAGAACCGCTCCATGCGCCTGGATGGCGACCGGCTCTCTGGCATACTGACTCTCGGCGGCACCATCCTTGGTACCAGCCGCGACAAGCCCCAGCGCATGCAGGTGGATGGCAAACCCGCCGACATGACCGGCCGGATTGTCCAGAGCTATCGCCAGAATCGTCTGGATGTGCTGATCTGCCTGGGCGGCGGGGGCACGCAGAAGAACGCCCTGCATCTGAAACAGCAGGGTCTCAATGTCATCACCCTGCCCAAGACCATCGATAACGACGTGGCCTGTACCGATACCACTTTCGGTTTCGACACCGCCCTGGGTATTGCCACCGAGGCGATCGACCGGCTGCACAGCACCGCCCACAGCCATCACCGGATTATCGTGGTTGAGCTCATGGGGCACCGGGCCGGCTGGCTCGCCCTGGGCGCCGGCATTGCCGGCGGCGCCGATGTAATCCTGCTGCCGGAACTACCCTACGACCTCCAACGCGTCGCCGAGGCGATCCGGCAACGGGTACGCCATGGTAAAAGCTTCAGTATCGTGGCGGTGGCGGAGGGGGCCCGCTCACTGGAGCAGGCATCCCGTATCGAGATGCTCGAAACAGAGAAGTTGCAGGCACGGAACAAGCAGCAGAAACGTCGTGCCAGGCGGCGCCTTGCTGCCTTGCGGGCGGATCACCTGGGGAATCATACGGTACGGCTCTCGGAGCAGCTGGAACGGCTTACCGGACTGGAGAGCCGGGTCACCATTCTGGGACATGTGCAGCGGGGCGGCGCACCGTCGGCGGCCGACCGGCTGCTGGCCACACGTCTGGGTTCCGCCTGTGCCGACCTGCTGGCCCGGGAGCAGTACGGCGTGATGGTGGCGGCGGTCGGGGAGTCAGCGATCCCGGTACCGCTGGAGGAGGTGGCCGGACAAAAAAAACTCGTGCCTCTGGATCACCCCTGGATTCTCAGCGCCAAACGGGTCGGCACCAACCTGGGGGATTAGCGGGCCAGTCCGGCCTCCACTTCGTCACGTTTCTCCCGGCCGGCCAGCGCCTCGATCAGCGCCAGGGCAAAATCCATGGCGGTGCCCGGCCCCCGGGAGGTGATCACCCGGCCATCCCGGACCACCGCACCCGCGCCCCGGGTCACGTCGGTCAGTTGCAGGCCCTCCAGCACTCCCGGATACGCGGTGGCCTGGCGGCCTTGCAGCAGTCCGGCATGCGCCAGCACCTTGGGCGCCGCGCAGATGGCCGCAGTGTAACCCTGTTCTCCCGCCACCCGTTGCAGCAGGGCATGGATCCGCGGGTCCCGGTCCAGATGATCGGCACCCGGCAGCCCGCCCGGCAGCACCACCATGTCGAAGGATTGATCCAGCACGCTCTCCAGCAGCACATCCGGCTGCAGTACCACGCCGCGGCTCGCCGTTACCAAGCCCGGCTCAAGTCCGGCACTGATCACCTCCAGGCCGGCCCTTCTCAACAGATCGATAATGGTTACGGCTTCAAGTTCTTCGCAACCTTGGGCGAGGGGGACGAGGATACGTGCCATGAGGTTGTGCTCCTTTGGTAGTCGATCATTTCAGAGGCAGGTATCAGCCGGACTCCCTGCGACTGCAGGGTGCCCAGCTGTTCCGACAACACCTGGGTGGTTTCGGGATAGGGGTGTCCGATACCGATGGCATAGCCCTGGCGGCGGGCACGCTTCACCAGCTGTTCAAGCTGCCGGGCGATGGCCCTGGGGCTGCGGTCATTGTCCAGGAACACATCCCGGCTGGCACTGGGCACGCCGTACTCCAGCGCCAACTGCCGGGCCACGGTCTCCAGCGTGGTGCGGCTATCGACAAAAAACAGTTCGCCCCGGGCGCGCATCCCCTGCATCAGCCAGGCCATGGCACCGGGATGCCGGGTCAACAGGCTGCCCATGTGGTTGTTGAGCCCCCGGGCATAGGGGATGGCATTCAGATCGTCGATCAGGGTGCGCTTGAAGGCGGCCTCGGTCATGTGCAGGGTCAGGGCGCCCGGCCCCAGGGGGTTGCCCTCGTGGGATTGCATCGGCAGATGCAGCATCACCTCTTTCTTCAGGGCGTGCGCCTTCAGGGCCAACCGCCGGGCATGGGGGGTATGGGGCAGGAAGGCGTAGGTGACAGGCCCGGGAATGGTGAGCGCGGCCTCGCCCCAGCCGCCATGATTGCCCATGTCATCGATAATAATGGCAATCACCGGCTGGGGCGGCTTTCCCGCCGACCAGGCCGGCCAGGAAAGGCCCAGCAACAGCAGCAGAAGTGTCAGCCGATGAACTCGCGCGCGGCCCATCTCAGTTCCAGCTGTTATAGATACTGATGCCTTTCAACAGATTGAGGGCCTCGCTCAACTGGTAATCCTCCTCGATATCCGATCCCGGTTTTTCCGTCGGCTGGGCGGATTTCTCTTTATCCGCGTCGCCTGCATCCGGCTTGGGAGCGCGCTTCTTGCCGTTGCCGTTCTCCAGATGTCCGGCCAGGTCGGCCTCCTTGATACGGGTGGCATCGTCCGTCTCGTTGCGGGTCAGCCTGGCATCGGAAAGCACGATATCCGGCTTGATCCCCTCGCCCTGGATGGAGCGCCCGGCAGGCGTAAAATAACGCGCCGTGGTCAACTTGACCGCAGCGGTCTTACTCACCGGAATAATGGTCTGCACCGACCCCTTGCCAAAGGTCTGGCTGCCCATGATGATGGCGCGCCGGTGATCCTGCAGGGCACCGGCAACGATCTCCGAGGCGGAGGCGGAACCACCGTTGACCAGTACCACGATGGGTGCGCCATCCAGCACATCATCCGGGGCGGCATTGAAATCGAGTCGTGACTCCTCGTTGCGCCCCTGGGTATAGACCACAATTCCGTCGGTCAGGAAGGCATCGCTAACGGCGACGGCCCCATTCAGTATGCCGCCAGGATTGTTGCGCAGATCCAGCACCAGGCCCTTGATCCCCTGCTTGGAGCCGGCCTTCAGTTGGCTGATCTTCTTCAGCATGTCATCGGTGGTACGGGCCTGAAAATGGGACAGGCGGATGTAGGCAAAGCCATCCTCCAGCATGCGGCCCTTGACGCTGGCCACCTTGATGATGTCCCGGACCACGGTAATGCGCAGCGGCTTCTCCTCACCCTCCCGGGCAATGGTGAGGATCACCTCAGTGCCGGGTTTGCCACGCATCAGGTTGACCGCCTCTTCCAGGCTCATGCCCTTCACCGGCTTCTCGTCCAGCCGGATAATCAGGTCACCGGCCTTGACGCCCGCCCGCTGGGCCGGGGTGTCATCAATGGGTGAAATGACTTTCACGAAGCCATCCTCCTGCCCCACTTCAATGCCGAGACCACCGAATTCACCACTGGTGCCGGCCTGCAGGTCGGCAAACTCCTCCTCATTCAGGAAGGAGGAGTGAGGGTCGAGTCCAGCCAGCATGCCGCGAATGGCGTACTCCAGCAGGGATTTGTCATCCACCGGCTCGACATAGTTCTCTTTGATGCGTCCGAAGATCTCCGCAAAAGTGCGCAGCTCCTGTATCGGCAGTGGCGAATTCGGCTCCTCGGCAGATACCGTCATAACCGGGAGCAGCAGAGTGCCCGGGAGCAGTCCCAGGATCAGTGAACATGCCAAGCCAAATCTTCTTTTCATACCTTGCTTCTCTGCTTCAATTGTCGGTCTGGCACTGTCATGCGGACCCTTGGACCGGCTGAATGCCGTATGGCCGACTGCGCCGGCCCCGTTAATGGGGAGCGTCCAGATTCGCCCACCTTGTTGCCACGTATCGCTTCACACCAGCGTTTCGGATTCACCGGCCGGCCATTGTGGCGTATGCCAAAATATACCCCTGGATCGGTCTGTCCACCACTGTTACCCACCAGGGCGATCGGCTCACCCGGCTCTACCCAGTCACCGGCCTCCTTGAACAGACTCTGGTTATTGCCGTAGAGACTCATATAACCGTCACCGTGATCAATGATCAGCAGCAGCCCAAAGCCGCGCAGCCAGTCCGCGAATGCGACCCGGCCATGGTGTACCGCCTTTACATCCGTCCCCTCACCGGCCGCGATCACTACCCCGTCCCAGGTCAGGTTTCCGGCCCTGGCCTGGCCAAAACGGGTGGCCAGCCGACCCTTTGTCGGCCACTTCAAGTGCCCCTTGAGCTGTTTGAAAGGCTTATGCTTTTCGGTCTCGATCGGCAGGTTGGCAAGCTCTGCCTGGAGTTTTTTGACCAGATCCCGCAGCTGCTGTTCATCACGCCGGTAGCCCTGTAGCCGTTGTCCCTTGTCCTCGATCTCCCGATCCAGCAGCACCAGGACCTGCTGACGCCGCTGCTGTTCCTGATCCAGACTGCGCTGCTGATCCAGCACCCGCGCCTGGGTCTCGCGCATCCGGTCACCCTCGAGCCGCATGGCGGATTCGGTCTCCTGCAGTGCCGCCAGACCTGCGTCAAGCTGGCGGATTTTCTCGGCACGGGATCGGTTGAAGTAGTCATAGTAGACCAGCAGGCGGCTGACCACGGCGGGATCCTGCTGATTGAGCAGGATCTTCAGGCGCTCCTGGCGGCCCATGGCATAGGCCGAGCGCATCTGCTGCTTCAGGGCCTGACGGTTGACTTCAAGCACCTGCAACTGTCCGTTACGGGTCTGCTGAAGTTCCTGGAGGCGCTGCTGCTGCCGCTCCAGGCTGGTAGCCAGCAGACGCAACTGGCGCGCTGTCTTGCCAATCTGTTTTTCCGCATCACGCAGCTGCTCCTGCAGGGCCTGGCGCTCCCGTTCACGGCCGCTGAGCTGATGCTGTAGCGTGGAGATCTCCTGCTGCAGTTGTTTGAGCTCCCCTTCACGGCTGCTGATCAGCTCTTCCTCGGTCGCAGCGGAGAGTCCCACCGGAACCATCAGCAACAGCGCCAGGAGAACCGCCAGCCGCCGGTGCAGGTCAGGATTCATCAACCCTTCTGCAAGCCGCTGGCAGCGTCGGGTTCGATCATCTCCAGCAGATTGTGTCCCTGCATCTCGGAAGGCACCGCCAGCCCCATCAGGGTCAACAGGGTCGGCGCAATGTCGCACAAAGCGCCTTTCTTATCCAGCCGTGCCGGCCGGCCCACATAGAGCAAGGGTACCGGGTTTTGTGTGTGGGCGGTGTGCGGCTGGTCATTCTCCAGGTCTTCCATCTGTTCGGCATTACCGTGATCAGCCGTGATCAGCATCTCGGCGCCCACCTGTCGAAGCGCCTCCACCACCCGTCCCAGGCAGTGGTCGAGTGCTTCGATAGCCGCCACCGCGGCGGTGAAGTTACCGGTGTGTCCCACCATATCGGCATTGGCGTAGTTACAGATAATGGCGTCATATTTGCCGCTCTTGATGGCATCCACCAGGGCGTCCGTCACCTGCGGGGCACTCATCTCCGGCTGCTGGTCGTAGGTGTTCACCTTGGGCGACGGGATCAGAATCCGCTCCTCGCCTTCAAATACCTCTTCACGCCCGCCGTTGAAGAAGAAGGTTACGTGGGCATATTTCTCGGTCTCAGCCAGGCGCAGTTGCCGCAGACCCAGTTTGGAGATGTATTCTCCAAAAACATTCTCCAGCCGCTCCGGGGGAAAGGCCACCGGTATGTCGAACTCCTTGTTGTACTCGGTAAGACTGACGAAACTGCCGAGCCGGGGCACCCGGGCACGCTCAAAGCCGTCAAACGCCGGGTCGATAAATGCCCGAGTCAGCTGCCGGGCCCGGTCGGAACGGTAATTCATGAATAGCACCGCATCCCCGTCCTCGATGCTAACCACCGACTCACCGGGCGGTACGATACAGGTGCTCTTGACAAACTCATCGCTCTCGCCCCGCGCATAGGCCTGCTGCAGGGCTGACTCCGCATCCGGGGCGGTAAATTCACTCCGGCCCAGTACCAGCATCTCGTAGGCCTGCTGCACCCGCTCCCAGCGGTTATCCCGGTCCATGGCGTAAAACCGTCCAACGATGGAGGCGATCCGCCCCCTGCCCAGTTCACCAAAAACCCGGTTCATCGCCTGAATCGAAGCGGCCGCACTCCTGGGCGGCATATCCCGCCCATCCAGGAAGGCGTGCACATAGACCCGGGGGGCGCCGCGCTCCACCGCCAGTCGGGCCATGGCGTGGATGTGCTCCTCATGACTGTGTACCCCACCGGGTGAGAGCAGACCGAAGATATGTACCGCCCTCTCCGCCGCAATTGCCCGGTCGACTGCATCCACCAGGGTTCGATTGGTGAAAAAAGAGCCCGTACGTACCGAACGGTTGACCCGGGTAAACTCCTGATACACCACCCGACCGGCACCCAGATTGAGATGCCCGACCTCGGAATTGCCCATCTGGCCATCCGGCAACCCCACTTCGGCCCCGGAAGTACTGATCAAGGTATGGGGGCTCGACTCCCAGAGAAGATCCCACACCGGTGTATCGGCGGCCATGATGGCATTGGACCGGGCATCTTCGCTGTGTCCCCAGCCATCCATGATCAGCAGCACTGCAGGTTTTACTGTGAAAGGCATCTCCGACTCCATTGGGATGGTTCGCACCGGGCTCGGGCTAACTCATTGAAAAAACCGCGATATTACACCATTTCGATTATTTCAACATTAACTCAAGGCGAATAAAACCGGGCATTAATTATGGATAAACGACCCAAACTGATTGAAAAACGGGACTAATTTACGTAAAACAGTTTATTATTGTTTTTTTATAAAGTGTGGTTCTGTTTCAGCCGGTTGTCAGCAGTACCGGAGGCAGGCTTTGGTGGGGTCTCCGCCCCTGTTGTCATGCTTAGCTACTGGATCAGGTGCCCGTACCCAATCTGAAACGTAATGTTGACCGATTTGGATCACTACCATTGTATCAACCAAGGCCGATATGTATGGAACATAAATTTGGAAGCCCGAAAACCCCTGTGCTTGAGTCCAGGCACGAATTTGCTAATGATGTCGACCTGATGGCCGATGATGAGGATATCGAACGCGCATCCCGCTCCCTCAAGGCCATGTCGCACCCCCTGCGGCTCAAGATTCTCTGCACCCTGGGTGATGAAGAGGTGAGCGTACAGGAGATTGTGGAACATGTGGGCACCTCGCAGAGCAATATTTCACAACATCTGGCTATCCTCAGGGATAAGGGCATCCTCGCCTCCCGCAAGGATGCCAACCGGGTCTATTACCGGGTCAGTGATTCGCGCACCCTCAAGCTGATCGGCATGATGCGCGAGGTATTCTGCTCGCACGGACACTGACCGGGAACAGCTGAAGCGGTTACCCGTCATCACCATCAAACGGGAAAATCATTTCCCGTTCTTTTGTCCCGGGATGGAGGAGGTAGAGCGCAGCGGTAGGCCGGGGATGGCAGGGCGCGGCTTTGCCTATCCGGTTCGATGGCACCTCTGCTTTGTGCTGCTGAAACCGTACCCTGGGATGCGCTGAGTGAAACCAACCGCATCGACCTCCATTGACCCGCATCCTGCCGTTGCGCGGCAAGTGATGTGTGTGTGCGTGGGATGCGTTGCAGCGGGTGTGCCATATTTTCCTGCACAAACCGTGGTACCGCCCGGCCCCCTGGTCTAGAATGTGCCTCCCTTGTAACCCCTTTAACAACCACAGCCGGCAACCGAGATCCATGCAACAGCTTATCGAATTCATCACAAACCACATTCTCCTGTTCTCTGCCCTGGTGGTGGTGCTGGTACTGATCATCCAGAATCTGTTGGCTGGCATGGGGGGTAAATTCTCTGTTGCACCTTTGCAGGCCACCCAGATGATCAATCGGGAGGAGGCCATGGTCGTGGATGTGCGGCCGATTGGCGATTTCAACAATGGCCACATCGTCAATGCCATCAATATTCCCACCACGGCCCTGAAGAACCAGATCAACCAGGTTGCCAAGCACAAGGGTAAACCGATTATTGTCGTCTGCCGCTCCGGCGCACAGTCCGCGGCGGCCTGCAAGTTGCTGCGAAATGCCGGCATCGAGCGGGTGTATAACCTGCAGGGCGGCATGTTGGCCTGGCAGAGTGACAACCTGCCCATCAGCAAAAAGTAACCCACCGTAAAACTGACTGACTATCGAGATTCAAGCCATGACTGAAAATGCCCAAGCCTCGGAACCGAGCCGCGAGTTCGCACTGCAGCGTATCTATGTGAAGGATATCTCCTTCGAAACACCCAATTCACCGGCCATCTTCACCCAGGAGTGGAAGCCGGAGTCGAGCCTGAATCTGAACAGCAATGTCACCAAGCTGGATAACGATCTGTTCGAGGTGATACTGACGGTCACCGTGACCACCAAGCTTGGCGAGAAGACCGCCTACCTGGTGGAGGTGCAGCAGGCCGGCATCTTTACCGTCCGCAACTTCCCGGAGGAGGAGATGGGGCATATGATGGGCGCCTACTGCCCCAACATCCTGTTCCCCTATGCCCGTGAGGCGGTTTCCGATCTGGTCAGCAAGGGCAGCTTCCCGCAACTCCTGCTGACACCGGTCAGCTTTGACCAGCTGTATGCCCAGCACCGGCAGGAGCAGGCCAAGCAGCAGGCTGGCGAACCGGCCACCCACTGATTCCCGATGGCCAAACACCCCCCGGTTATTGCTGTTATCGGCGCCGGCTCCTGGGGCACGGCCCTGGCCATCCTGCTGGCGCGCAACGGTGCCCAAGTGCGTCTGTGGGGGCATCTGCCGGACGCGATGGCCCGGCTGGCGCTGGAGCGACAAAACAGCGCCTTCCTGCCCGGTATCCCCTTCCCGGACACACTGATACCGACCCCCGACCTGGCCATGGCGATGCGGGGTGCCGATGAAGTACTGGTGGCCGTGCCCAGTCACGCCTTTGCCGGCGTGCTCACCCGCATCGCTCCACACCTGGCAGCGGGCAATGGGGTCTGCTGGGCCACCAAGGGTCTGGAACCGGTTTCAGGGCGTCTGCTGCATGAGGTGGCGGAGGAGATCCTGGGGCCGGCGTGCCCCACGGCGGTGATTTCCGGCCCCAGTTTCGCGAAGGAGGTGGCGGCCGGACTGCCAACCGCCGTCACGGTCGCCTCCAGCGCTGTCGAGTATGCCGAGCGCATCGCGGGCTTGCTCCACTCCGACTGCTTTCGCGCCTATACCAGCAGCGATGTGATCGGCCTGGAGATCGGCGGCGCGGCCAAGAACGTGATGGCCATCGGTGCCGGTATTGCCGATGGCCTCGCCTTCGGCGCCAACGCCCGGGCCGCGCTGATCACCCGGGGACTGAACGAGGTCATGCGCCTGGGACTGGCGCTGGGCGGGAAGATGGAGACCTTTATCGGCCTGGGTGGCATGGGAGATCTGGTGCTGACCTGTACCGATGACCAGTCGCGCAATCGCCGCATGGGGCTGGCGCTGGCGCGCGGCCTGACCATCGACCAGGCGAAACAGGAGATCGGCCAGGAGGTGGAAGGGGTCATGGCGACCCAGGAGATCTACAACAAGGCCAGGGCCCTGGGGGTGGAGATGCCGATCACCGAACAGATCCAGCGTGTGCTCTATCAGGGTCTCGATCCCCGCACCGCGGTACAGGCCCTGCTGGAGCGGGACCCGCGACCCGAGGCCGGTTGAGCGGCGCTCACCCGGCGCCGGCAAAACCCTGCTGACGCCACGCCTCGTAGAGGATAATGGCGACCGCATTGGAGAGATTGAGACTGCGGTTACCCGCCTGCATCGGAATCCGGATCAACTGTTCCTGCGGCAGCCGGTCCAGCAGGGCCTGGGGAAGTCCCCGGGTTTCCGGTCCGAACAGCAGCGTGTCTCCGGGCTGATAACTGATTTCACTGTAACAGCGCTTGCCCCGAGTGGAACAGGCGTACAGCCGTTGCGGGTCATGCCGGGACAAAAAGGTGGCCATGTCCGCGTGCTCCTGCAGAGAGGTCAGGTCGTGATAGTCCAGACCCGCCCGCCGCAACTGCTTGTGCTCCAGGTTGAATCCGAGTGGATGAATGAGATGCAGGCGGCTGCCACTGTTGGCGCAGAGGCGTATGATATTACCTGTATTGGGCGGAATCTCCGGCTCGTACAGTGCTACGTTAAACATGACATTGGAACCTTTTGATGACAACAATCAGTGACTCGCCCCTGGCCGTTGATTTCTGTGGACTCAGCTTCAACACCCCCCTGGTACTGCTCTCCGGCTGCGTCGGCTTCGGCGAAGAGTACACACGGGTTGCCGGCTTTAGCAACCGCGATGCGGGGGCGATCTGCCTGAAAGGGACCACGGGTGAACCCCGTCTGGGCAATCCGCCCCACCGCATCTATGAAACCCCCGAGGGCATGCTCAATGCCATCGGCCTGCAGAACCCCGGCGTCGACAGGGTGGTGCGGGAGATCCTGCCGACTCTCGACTTCTCCGAGACCCGCTTTATCGCCAATGTCTCCGGCTCCACCATCGAGGAGTATGAAGCCGTGACCCGCCGCTTCGACGACTCGCCCATCGATGCCATCGAGATCAACATCTCCTGTCCCAATATCAAGGAGGGCGGGGTGGCCTTCGGCAATGATCCCGCCATGTCCGCCCGCGTGGTGGAGGCGTGTCGACGGGTGACCAGCAAGCCGCTGATCACCAAGCTCTCCCCCAACCAGACCGATATCGCCGCCAACGCCCGCGGCTGTATCGAGGCCGGCACCGATGCCTTCGCGGTGATCAACACCCTGATGGGCATGGCCATCGATATCGAGAGCCGCACCCCGATCATCGGCAACAACCAGGGGGGGCTCTCCGGTCCGGCGATCAAGCCGGTGGCCCTGCTGAAGGTCCATCAGGTCTACCAGGTGTGTCGCGCGCACGGCATTCCCATCATCGGCCAGGGCGGTATCACCACGGCTGAAGACGCCATTGAATTCCTGATTGCCGGCGCATCGGCGGTCGGCATCGGCACCGCACTCTTTTATGACCCGCTGATCTGCGGCAAGATAAACCGTGGTATAAAAGCCTATCTTGAAAGGCATGGCTTGCCGTCAGTCAGGCAGTTGACCGGAACCTTGTCACTGAACACCCCCCGGGCAGCGAAAAGTGGCTGCTGTTAACACCGGCTGGTAAGTTCACGGCCCATCAAGGTTGTTTCCGTACAGGGCTCTCGGATCAAGCAGCGCCTGTTGCGGAAACAACGGGCAGATGTTTACAGGGTTTAGCACATGGATCGCAAAACAATTCGTCCCACCACCGATGACCTGAAACGGTTTATTCCGTTGCAGGCGCTCAGTGAACAGCAGCAGCTTCTGTTGGCCGGTGTCGCGGAGATCAGGACAGCCAACCCGAATGACGTGCTGATTGAGCTGAACAGCGATGACAATAATACCTACTTTCTGCTGGAGGGCTCCCTGCTGCTGGACTCGGCCGATGATCACCGGCGCGAGATCAAGGCCGATGATGCCTCCGCCAAATCGCCCATTGCCCAGTTGCGACCCCGCAAGTACCGGGTCAAGGCACACAGTGCCGTGCGCTACCTGGTGATCGATAACGCCTATCTTGAGGATATCGCCCAGAACCACGGTGCCGCCAGCGGCATCGAGGGTTACGAGGTGAGTGGCGATATCCAGAACGAATCCAGCGCCTTCGAGGACCAACTGTCGGCCCTGCTGCTGGCCGACCTGAAGCAGGACCAGCTGAAACTGCCCAGCCTGCCGGAGGTAGCCATCCGCATTGGCCGGGCACTGGAGGACGGTGTCAGTGACGCCCATGATATAGCCGAGATCGTCCAGATCGACCCGGTGATCACCGCCAAGCTGATCAAGGCGGCCAACAGTGCTATCTATGGCCGGCGCAATCCGGTGGAAACCTGCAGTGGCGCCGTGGTCCGGCTGGGGGGCGATGTGACCCAAAAGCTGGTACTCTCATTCGCCTTGCGGGAGCTGTTTCAATCCGATTCAGCACTGCTGAAAGAGCGTATGAAGAGACTTTGGAAACATAGCACCCATGTTGCCGCCATCTGTTATGTGCTGGCCAAAAAGGACTCCCGCTTCAAGCCGGAACACGCCATGCTGGTGGGCCTGCTGCATGATATCGGCATTGTCGCCATTCTCAATTATGCACGGGATTTTCCCGATGAGGCGACACACGCGGAGCCGCTCGACCGGGCGGTACAGAACCTGCGGGCCCAGATCGGCAGCATGATTCTGAACAAATGGGGATTCCCCTCGGATTTTGTGATTGCCGCCCTGGAGGGCGAAGAGTGGATGCGTAACAAGGGGGCTGCCCCCGATTACTGTGATCTGGTGGTGATCGCTCAACTGCACAGTTATATCGGTGATCACAAGGGTCAGCATCTGCCGGCGATCGATGAAGTACCGGCCCATCGACGCCTTGCGCTGGGCGAGCTGACACCCCGCATGAGCCTGAAGATTCTGGAGCAGGCCAAGGACCAGATTGCCCACGCCCAGTCCCTGCTGAACATCTGAACATTTGAACTCAAACAGCTTTATCGGATAGACCAAATGACCACTTTGAAAAACTTCTTCCCGCTCCTCGCCTCCCTGTTGCTGCTGGTTACCGGAAGCGCATCCGCCACCCGCCTGCTGACCCTGGTGGATGCAGAGTCGGAGGCTCCCGCATTCAACCTGCGGGATATCCAGGACAATCCGATATCTCTCGCCGACTATCGCGGCAAGGTGCTGGTCATCAATTTCTGGGCGACCTGGTGCCCCTCCTGCCGCAAGGAGATGCCCTCACTCAACCGGGCGGCCAACTGGCTGAAGCCGTATGATGTTGAGCTGATCGCCATCAATGTGGGGGAGAAGGCGGAACGGGTGGAGGCGTATCTGCGGGAGCAGCCGCTGGAATTTCCTGTCCTGCTTGATCCGGATACCGAGGTGGCCGCCCGCTGGGACGCCATGCGCTTGCCGATCACCTACGTGGTGAATCCACAGGGACGTATCGTCTACCGGGCACTGGGTAGCCGGGAGTGGGATGCGCCAGAGTTGCTGGTACCGATCCGCTCCCTGGCGCTGCCGCGCTGATATCCGCCGGCCGGTGGAACAACGGGCAGCGCTCCAGACACTCAGGACGCGCGGATATGCTCGATGTAGTAGGGGCGGTCTTCCATGTTCAGTTTAACCGCCTCACCGAGCACCTTCAGGTGCCGGTCGGTTCCGTCAAAGCGCAAGTCGCAATAGACCCGGCCCCGACCCTCAAACGGCAGGGGTATCATATCCCGGTAGGTATAGACGCTCTGTCCCACATCCCCGCCCTCGCAGACAGCGGGGGTTGCGGGCGGAGCCTCCTCCACCGCTGCATCGGTAAACACCAGCTCGCCGGATTGCCGCCAGCGGGTTCGCTCCACCGAGCCGGAGATGGTCTTGACGATATGGGCGGGGGAGAATCGTACAGTGACTGTGCCGCCCTCTACCCGGATGCTCTCAACGGTCGAGCCAGACAATTCAATACTGCTGCTATCCATTTGATATTCCTAGAAGTCTGCCGGACTTGACCGATCGTAGCGAGGGGAAGCCGGTTTGAGTCAGTTTTTTTGATCTTTCGGAGAATAGCCGGCCTATTGAACGCGCAGGATGGGAAAATATGCCAGATCCGGCTTTTCCGCAGTAGATCAGCGTTCAGTCCGACAGACTCCTTGTTACTGCTATCAGGCAGCACTACCCTCAAGACCCAGCTCCTTGATCTTGCGGGTCAGGGTATTACGGCCCCAGCCCAGTAGTTTAGCAGCGTCCTGCTTTCGGCCGCCAGTCTGCTCCAGAGCCGATTCTATCATGATGGTTTCAAACATCGGGGTTGCCTCATCCAGCAGGGCCAGATGCCCCAGTTGCAGACGCTTGCGCGCCCAGCGACGCAGCGATATCCGCCAGTCATCACCCTGCGCCCCGGGCTCCTCGGACTCCAGCAGTTCCGGCGGCAGATCCTGGATGTGCACCTCCTGGCTGGAGGCCATTACGGTCAACCAGCGGGCGGTATTTTCCAACTGCCGGACATTACCCGGCCAATTCAGCTGCTCCAGGATGGCCAGTGTCTCCGGCAGCAGGGTCTTGCTCTCCACGCCGAGCTCTTCCGCCGCCAGTGACAGAAAGTGGCGCATCAGCAGCCCGATATCCTCGCGCCGTTCACGCAGTGAGGGGATGTGAATCCGTATCACGTTGAGCCGGTGAAACAGATCCTCGCGGAAGCGGCCCTGTTTCACCAGTTGCTCCAGATTCTGATGCGTTGCGGCGATGATGCGCACATCCACCTTGACCGGCTCATGTCCGCCGACCCGGTAAAACTCGCCATCCGCCAGCACCCGCAACAGGCGGGTCTGCAGTTCCGGCGGCATGTCGCCAATCTCATCCATAAACAGGGTCCCGCCATCCGCCTGTTCAAAGCGCCCGACGCGTCGGCCCTGGGCACCGGTAAAGGCGCCCCGTTCATGACCGAACAGCTCCGACTCCATCAAATCCCTCGGTATGGCCGCCATATTCAGGGCGATGAACGGCTGTTTCCCTCGTGGACTGTGCCGATGCAGCGCCTGGGCCACCAGCTCCTTGCCGGTGCCGGATTCGCCATTGATCAGCACCGTGATACTGGAGCGGGCCAGCCGCCCGATAGCCCGGAACACCTCCTGCATGGCCGCCGCCTCGCCAATGATCTCCGGGCTGGACTGGGGCGCTTCCACCTGGGCCAAGGCGCTGCCGCGGCGCTTGCGGCAGGCCCGCGACACCTGCTCCACCGCCTCATCCACATCAAACGGTTTCGGCAGATACTCGAAGGCCCCACCGTGAAAGGCCGCCACCGCGCTGTCCAGATCGGAATGGGCCGTCATGATGATCACCGGCAGCTCCGGATGGGCAGCGGTAATCCTTTCCAGGAGTGAGAGCCCATCCATGCCGGGCATGCGGATGTCCGAGACGATCACATCCGGCGGTTCCAGGCCCAGCGCCTCCATTACCCCGGCGGCGCTGGGAAAGCTTTTCACCACCATGCCCGCCTTCTCGAACGCCTTCTCCAGCACCCAGCGGATCGACCGGTCATCATCAATGACCCAAACACAGTTAGTTGGTGGCATTTGGATTCTCCACTGGCAACAACACACTGAACAGCGTCTTGCCCGGCTCGCTTGCGCACTCCACCAGCCCACCGTGTTGATTGATCAGTGACTGGGCGATGGTGAGGCCAAGACCGACGCCCTCCTCGCTGGCCGTCACCATGGGATAGAACAGCCTCTCCCGGATCGATTCCGGGATACCCCGCCCATTGTCTTCAATGCCTATCTGGGCCACCAGCCGATGACGCCGGTTGCCGATGGTAAACTGGCGCAGGATCCTTGTCTGCAGCAGGATGCGGCCATCGGGTTGGTTTTGGATCGCGCGCGCGGCATTGCGCAGGATATTGAGCAGCGCCTGGATGATCCGGTCGCTGTCCACACAGAGATCGGGAATACTCGGGTCGTAATCACGAATGATATGGATACGCTCGCCGGATTCTGCCTGTACCAGATTGCGCACCCGCTCCAGCAAGGTGTGAATATTTACCTCCCGCAGATTGGGCAAGCGATCCGGCCCGAGCATCCGGTTCACCAGGTTTTTCAGCCGGTCGGCCTCATCGATAATGATCTGGGTATATTCGCACAGCGCCGGATCCCCCAGCTCCTGTTCCAGTAGCTGGGCCGCGCCACGCAACCCCCCCAGCGGGTTCTTGATCTCATGGGCCAGTCCGCGAATCAGCTCCTGGGCCGCCTGATGCTGGGACAACAGCTGCCCCTCACGGCTGATACGCAGTTGCCGGTCTATCTGCTGGATCTCCACCAGCAGCCCCCCATCACTGTCGGTGAACGGTATGACCGTGCAGTCCACGGTGACCCGCTTGCCGTCCGGCAGGGGCAGGCTCAGCTCACGTTCGGTGAAATGGTGGCCGGTCTGCAGCGCCTGCTCCAGATGTTCACGGGTTACCCCCTCAGGACACTGGATCAGCGATTCAGCCGGGTTACCCCGCATGTGACGAAAGCTGACTTCAAACAGCATCTCTGCGGCCGGGTTCATGTACTGCAGACGGAGTGACCGGTCGAATAGCAGCACGGCACTGCCCAGGTTCTCCAGTATGCGTTGCCGGGAAATCTCTGTAATGTGAATCCTATCCTTCATGCAATGCCTACTGCAAAAAACGAACCATGATCGGAATTGACGGGACGCTGTACGCTGGCCCAGTAAGTTAGCGAATATCAGGGGAGGTGACGGCCTCCCGGGCACACCATCCATGCACTATTTTAGTGCATGGATGGTGCCTGGCAATACAGGGCGTATCTACGATGGATGGGCGCATGACGAACCTCTGTCCGCCATCGGCTGCTGGAGATCAGGAGAACGCTTTATCCGCACGCCTGGTGGCGCAGGCGCGGGCGAGCCGTCTAATAGTTGGGCTTGAAGGCCGGATTGGTCTGACCCGGCGTGGTGGAGATGGGCTTACGTGGCGCATTATAGTCGCCAGCATCGGAACCGGGCTTGGCGGGGGGCTTTCCGGAATAATCCGGTGTTTTCCCCGGCGTGTACTGGGGTGCATCACGACCACTACTGCCACTACCGGAGGGGGGTGGTTCAGGTGGCTTTCCATCCTCAATCACCGAGGTCTGATGGACAAAAAACTGCACGATATTGGAGCGGCTCAGAAGCCGTCCCGCGGCATCATGGATACTGGCATGCAGCATATGGGCGCCGCGCTGGACATTGGTGAGTTGCAGCACGGTGCCGGTCACCCGCTGATCGAGAATCTTTCCGTCCAGTACCGCCTGAATATAGTGCCCCGTCTGCAATTCCGGTTGTGTCTGGAAGCGGATAGTGACGGATCCGCCGTTGGCCTGAACCACTTCGTTATTGTTTGGCGAGAGAATAACAAAGCTGCTGTAGTTGCTCTTCTGGGGGGCTGTTGTTCCCGCCTGTTGGGCACTACTGCTATTTCCGGAGCCAACACCTGCAGGGGTGTAGATGGTCGGGTCCGAGAGCTTGATCTCCTCGGCATCCCGGGTAGGGGTATCCGAATAGTGCACTTCACCCCGACTATCGACCCACTTATAGATCGCCGCCTGACTGCAGAGTGCCAGTGACATGCAACAGATGAAGAAGATGCTTCTCATAGACCGAGAATAGCCTACTGCCGGTGCCGCCTCAACTGCTCTTTGGATCAACTGTAGCAAAAAGCTGATGTGCGTACCGCACCGGTTTGTCGTTAATCGATCGAGCAGCACCGCCATGCCGTTCAGGCTGCGCCGACTTCTGCACAGAGAAAAGATGGGCGCTCTCGGTTCTGCCCATCCTGCCGGCTGAATAAAACGCCCCCGATTCGGGGGCGTTCAGATACAGCGCGGTAGGTGGGCACGCCTTGCGTGCCCACCAGGTCTTCGCACAACCGCGAAGGTTACAGGCTGTAGTACATGTCGAACTCCACGGGGTGTGTGGTCATGCGCAGACGGGTCACATCATCCATTTTCAAACGGATGAAGCCGTCAATCAGATCGTCCGTGAAGACACCACCGGCGGTGAGGAATTCACGGTCTGCATCCAGAGCCTCCAACGCCTGGTCCAGGCTGTGGCAGACGGTCGGGATAGACAGCGCCTCTTCGGCGGGCAAATCATACAGGTCCTTGTCCATTGCCTCGCCCGGGTGGATCTTGTTCTGGATACCATCCAGACCGGCCATCATCAGGGCGGCAAAGGCCAGATAGGGATTGGCGGTGGGATCCGGGAAGCGGACCTCGACACGGCGCCCCTTCGGGCTGTTGACGAACGGGATACGGATCGAAGCCGAGCGGTTACGGGCGGAGTAGGCCAGCATTACCGGGGCTTCAAAGCCCGGCACCAGACGTTTGTAGGAGTTGGTGGAGGGGTTGGTAAAGGCATTCAGGGCGCGCGCATGCTTGATAACGCCGCCAATGTAGTAAAGGGCCGTCTCGGACAGGCCGCCGTAGAGATTGCCGGCAAACAGGTTTTCACCGTTCTTGGCCAGGGACATGTGTACATGCATACCGGAACCGTTGTCACCCACCAGCGGCTTGGGCATGAAGGTAGCAGTCTTGCCATAGGCGTGGGCCACATTCCAGGTGACGTATTTCTGTACCTGCACCCAGTCCGCCCGCTGCACCAGGGTGCTGAACCTGGTACCGATTTCGCACTGCCCGGCGGTGGCCACTTCGTGGTGATGCACCTCGACCGGGACACCCATCTCTTCCATCGCCAGACACATGGCGGCACGGATATCATTCAGGGAGTCAACCGGTGGCACTGGAAAATAGCCGCCCTTGGTGCCCGGACGGTGGCCGATGTTGCCATCCTGGTAGACGCGCTCCGAGTTCCAGCCAGCCTCTTCCGAGTCAATCTTGTAGAAGGCGCCGCTCATATCGGCTCCCCAGCGGATATCATCCAGGATGAAGAATTCGGGCTCAGGGCCGAAGTAGGCGACATCGGCAATACCGGTGGAGGCCAGGTAGGCCTCGGCGCGCCGGGCAACCGAGCGGGGATCACGCTCGTAGCCTTCCATGGTGGAAGGCTCCAGGATGTCGCAGGTGATATTCATGGTCACCTCATCCGCGAACAGATCCAGAACCGCGGTCTCCGGGTCCGGCATCAGCACCATGTCGGATTCATTGATGCCTTTCCAGCCGGCAATGGAGGAGCCATCAAACATCTTGCCGTCGGTGAAGAGGTCCTCATCGATAGTGTGGGCCGGTACAGAAACGTGCTGCTCTTTACCACGGGTATCGGTGAAGCGGAAATCGACGAACTTCACTTCGTTGTCTTTGATCATCTTCAGGACTTTTGAGGCCATGAGGTTCTCCAGCAGTTAGTATTGAGATTGTTCGGACCACAGCGTGGCCATCAATGAAATATTCTTGTGATTTGGGACGCCCCGCAGGGCAGCCAAAGCATGTCCTGAGTTTTAGCAAGTACTGTGCCACGCCCGTGGCGTTTGTCGAACCCCCTCCCCGAGTCAACCGTAGATATTACTATGATTCGGCCCGGGGCAGGAAACTGAAATAAACACACGGGATTAATGCACCCGGCACGCCATCCTTCCGCAGCATTGTGGATCTTCTCCTGGTAATCCTCCGGTCAGGCCCCGAAAACAGACCGCACCTTTATGATGCATTTTCTGTGGCCTTGCACTGTTATGGTGCAATTAACCGTAATAGATCCGGACAACGCCAAATTCCGGCTGTTCCGCCGCCTTCTCCTGAAGCGCCCGCCTGAAAGTCTGGCGCGCCTCCTCATCGGACAGGTCATCCAGGGAGAAATAGACATCCACATTAATTTTTCCCGCCAGATAGTGGAGCACGACTCGCCGCCGTTTTTCCGCACCGGGAATATTCCGCCACTGCTGCGCCAAGAGTTTTTCCGCTTCCATCCTGAGGGGCAGGCCCTCACAGGGTACCGCCTCTTCATCATCTTCCGGATCGATATGCACCGTTACATCCGTCACTTCGGTAACCTGATCCATAAGCCGGTCGATCACCGCCTGTCCAATCATGTGACCCTCGGATACACTCAGCCAGGGTGCGACCAGGATATGCACATCAACCGTTGCTTCGCCTCCTATCCGCCGGGTCCGCAGCATGTGGATATCCTGGACACCCCCAATCTGATGGATAATATCGCGGATGCTCGCCAGCCGCTCCTCGTCCAGGCCCTCATCCACCAGCTCCTGAAAGGCCGGCCAGCTCAGATCCCAGCCGATCTTGGCAATCATCAACCCGACACCGACAGCAGCGATGGCATCCAGATAGGGCAGGCCGGCCATGGTCCCGCCTACACCGATCAATACCACCACCGAGGAGAGCGCATCCGAGCGGTGATGCCAGGCATTGGCCTGCAACAGATCCGACTTGATCTTGCGCGCCACATGGGCCGTATAGTGATAAAGCGCCTCATTGGCCACGATCGAGAACAGGGCGGCATATAGGGCCAGCGGCTTAGGATGCAGCAGGGCATCCGGGGTAAACAACCGCCCTACCGCATCCCAGGTGATACCGATCGCAACCAGCACCAGCAGGATGCCCAAACCGAGGGTCGCCGCGGTTTCAAAGCGCCCATGACCATAGGGATGCGCCTCATCGGGACCATGATTTGCCTGTTTCGCGGCAAAATAGACCAGTCCATCCGACAACAGATCGGACAGGGAGTGGATGCCATCCGCCACCAGCGCCTGGGATTGGGCGGTAAAACCGATAATGGTTTTGCTCGCGGCCAGTACCAGATTGACCAGAACCCCGACCACGGTGACACGCTGAATGGCCCGATAACGGAGACGTTTTTGATCGGTAAGCTGATCCATTCCGTCAGTTATCCTCACCCACTTCGATCACAATGATGTACGCATTCTCTTCGGTCCGGGTCGCGATCAGTTTATGGCCGTTGATACGACACCAGGCGGGAATGTCATTGAGTGCCCCGGGGTCGGTACAGATGGCCTCGACTCGGGTACCCGGCGGCAACCCCTTCACCCGATCCTGCACCCGGATCACCGGCATCGGGCAGAGCAGCCGCCGTGCGTCCACAATCACAGGTTTCATATATACCACTCCCGGGGGATCTCGTCCGCGCCCAGCGGCTTGACCGACAACGGCTGTTGGCGGCCATCCAGTCCGGTCACCGTCAATTCCACCCGATCCGCCTGTTTACCCTGGCTGTAGCGGGCCACCAGCCGGGCCGCCAGCACAATATCGTCGTCATTCACCTCGCCATCCAGCAGCGCCAGTGGCCCGGCATGGCTGGTGGTGATGAGGTTCACGAACTGTTTACGGTATCCCTGGAGAAAATTTCCTTCCCCCTCTTCCCGGGAGATGATCACCTTGAAGTGGGGACGCGGACGCAGGTGCCGGCCCACCTTCAACAGCATGATGTCATCCATCTCATACTGCTTTTTACCCCGTGCCTGCCACAGGTCCGCCAGCTTGACCGAGTATTGGGCATCCGTCAGAAAACAGCAGCCACCGGCCGGCTGGGCATAATCCTCCAGGCCAAACTCTGCCGCCAGCGCCATCTGCGGCTTGCGGGAGCGACCGTTGAAGCCATACAATTTTTCCCGGGAGATCCAACCTTCGCGCTCCGGCAGGGTGGCCGGCAGATTCTTCCCTGACAGGGGCCGGACCAGGCGATCCGCGGCCCCGGAATCCCTGGCCACCACCGGCATGGTGTCCTTGCGCTGGGACATGGGGCGCTGACCCACTACCTCACCGGTGATGATAAAGTCGAAGCCGTTTTCTTCCATCCACTGTTGGGCCTTCTTCACCATGAAGATCTTGCAATCGAGACAGGGATTGAGATTGGCCCCGTAGCCGTGTTTGGGGTTGAGCACGATATCCTTGTACTCCTCCACGATATCCACGATGTGCAGCTTGATGCCCAGCCGTTCAGCCACCCACAGGGCGTTGTTGCGCTTCGGTCTGGCGCGGTCCTTCTGGCGTATGGCATGGGTATGGCCTTCCACACAGAAGCCGGTGAAGAAGTTGATCCCTTCTACATGGATTCCCTGTTGCTGCATCACTTTGGCGGCCAATAGTGAGTCCAGGCCACCGGAGATGAGGGCTACGGCCTTGCGTTGTCTAGTCATGATGGTAAAAGTGTCAGGAGGTCTCTCGGCCTGATATTGTAAGCGCTTGACTCACCTCACTTCAAAGACTTGTTGCCCGACAACATGGTCCTGCATGTCGCATTCGGTGAAAATGGCACCGGGCAGGGGCAACCTGCGCCGGGCAACAGACTCAACAATCCGCCTTCAAAACGATATACTGGCGGGATGATTTTTTCCTTTTATATATAGAGCCTTAACCTGAACTATGACGAATACGAAAAATGGCCCTGACGCCACGACCTTCCAGGGTCTGATTTTTACCCTGGAGCGTTACTGGGCGGAACAGGGTTGCGTCATCCTGCAGCCTTACGACATGGAGGTGGGTGCCGGCACCTTCCATACCGCCACTTTCCTCCGTTCGATCGGGCCGGAACCCTGGAATGCGGCCTATGTGCAGCCATCCCGGCGCCCCACGGATGGCCGCTACGGCGACAACCCCAACCGGCTGCAGCACTACTACCAGTTCCAGGTTGCCCTGAAACCATCACCCCTGAATATCCAGGAGCTCTACCTGGGCTCACTGGAGACGCTTGGCCTCGACAGCAAGGTGCACGATATCCGTTTTGTCGAGGACAACTGGGAGTCCCCCACCCTCGGCGCCTGGGGCCTCGGCTGGGAGGTGTGGCTGAACGGCATGGAAGTGACCCAGTTCACCTATTTTCAGCAGGTGGGTGGCATCGATTGTCGCCCGGTCACCGGGGAGATCACCTACGGCCTGGAACGCATTGCCATGTATCTGCAGAACGTGGAGAGCGTATTCGACCTGGTCTGGACCCACGGGCCTCAGGGCCCGGTCACCTATGGCGATGTGTTCCACCAGAATGAGGTGGAACAGTCGGCCTACAACTTCGAACACGCCGATGTGGATTTCCTGTTCGGCTATTTCGACCAGTGTGAAAAAGAGAGCAGCAAGCTGATCGAGCTGGGTCTGCCGCTGCCCGCCTATGAGCAGGTGTTGAAGGCCTCCCATGCCTTCAACCTGCTGGACGCCCGGCACGCCATCTCCGTGACAGAACGGCAACGCTATATTCTGCGCGTGCGCACCCTGGCCCGGGCCGTCGCCCAGACCTATCATGACGCCCGGGAAAAACTGGGCTTTCCACTGCTTAAGAATCCAAAGGAGCTGGCCCATGGCTGACAATTTCGCCGGGAATGAAATTGGACGGCCGGAGGCCGCCCGCCGGGATCGCGCCATGGAAGGCGCGAGTCAATGCGCCGATCTGCTGTTTGAACTCGGTACCGAAGAACTGCCTCCGGTGGCCCTGAAAAAACTCTCTGATGCACTGACCAGCGGATTCCTGGATGGCCTGCAGCGGGCCAACCTGCAGCACGGCGCCGTTCACGCCTATGCCACACCCCGACGTCTCGCCCTGTGGATAGAGGAGTGCAGCATGGCCCAGCCGGATCGGGAAACCGAGCGCAGGGGACCCGCGGTGCAGGCCGCATTTGCTGCCGATGGCCAGCCTACCAAGGCCGCCGAAGGCTTTGCCCGCTCCTGCAACACCCGCGTCGATCAACTGGAGCGGCTCACCACCGACAAGGGCGAATGGCTGGTTTACAAGTTTCAGGAGCAGGGAAAACCCACCGCGGAGCTGCTGCCCGGCATTGCCGAGGAGGCACTGAACCGCCTGCCCATCCCCAAGCGGATGCGTTGGGGGTCATCGGACGCACAGTTTGTGCGCCCGGTTCAGTGGCTGCTGTTCCTGCTCGGAGAGGCGGTGGTTCCCTGTCGCCTGCTGGATACCGATGCCGGCAACCTGACCCGCGGACACCGTTTCCATCATCCACAATCCATACTTATCGAAAACCCGGCCAGTTATGCCAGGATCCTGCACGACCAGGGCCAGGTAATTGCCGATTTCACCTTGCGCCGGGAAAAGATTCGCCAGCAGGTTATTCAGACGGCCGAAGCCATCGGTGGTCATGCGCCGATAGACGAGGCGTTGCTTGACGAGGTGACCGGTCTGGTGGAGTGGCCGGTACCCATCTCGGCCGGTTTTGAGGAACGCTTCCTGGAGGTTCCCCATGAGGCGCTCATCAGCACCATGAAAAAGAACCAGAAATATTTCCATCTGGTGGACCATCAGGGAAAGTTGATGAATCACTTCATCACCATTGCCAATATCGACAGTCCACGACCGGAGCTGATCAAGGAGGGTAATGAACGGGTGGTGCGTCCCCGCTTGAGCGATGCCATGTTCTTCTGGCAACAGGATGGCAAGCGTAGCCTGGAAAGCCGTATCGAGTCGCTGAAGAGCGTCCTGTTTCAGCAACAGCTGGGCACCCTGTATGACAAGAGTATCCGGGTCTCCGCACTGGCCGGCGCCATTGCCGAACAGATCGCCGGCGACCGGGAGATGGCCGAAAGAGCCGGTATGCTGAGCCGTTGTGACCTGATGACCGAGATGGTGTTCGAGTTCCCCGAGATGCAGGGCATCATGGGACGCTACCAGGCTAAACGGGATGGTGAACCGGCAGAGATCGCCCAGGCGTTGGATGAGTTCTACATGCCGCGCTTTTCCGGTGACGACCTGCCCCGGACCCGCACCGGCATCGCCCTCTCCCTGGCCGAGCGCCTGGATACCCTGGCAGGCATCTTCGGCATTGGCATGAAGCCGAGCGGCGACAAGGATCCGTTTGCCCTGCGCCGCGCCGCGCTGGGTGCCCTGCGTATTATGCGTGAGCACTCACTAACCCTCGATCTTAAACAACTTCTCGAACTTGCCGCCAAACAACTGAAACATGCGATCACCGAGGCGGACTGCCCCGAACAGGTGTACGGGTTCATGTTGGAGCGTCTGAAAGGCATCTATCTTGAGCAACGGATACCGGTTGATCTGTTTGAGGCGGTGGCGGCCACTCGGCCCGCTTCGATTGCCGATTTCGATCGCCGCATAGAGGCTGTGGTGAGCTTCAGATCAATGGCCGAGGCAGAGGCGTTGGCCACCGCCAACAAGCGCATACACAATATCCTCCGGAAGAGTGAACAGATTATTCCGGCGAAGATTGACCCCGATCTGTTCGACTCGCCCCACGAACAGGCTCTTTTTGGGGTAATCGAGCAGAAAGCGGCTGAGATTGCCCCACTGATGGCCGCTGCCTCCTATACCCAGGTGCTGCAGAGTCTGGCCACATTGCAGGCTCCTGTGGGTCAGTTTTTCGATCAGGTGATGGTGATGGCAGATGACCCGGCAATCCGTTCCAATCGGCTGGCGTTGCTCAACCGTCTCAGCAAACTGTTTCTCGGTGTTGCGGACATATCCATGCTTCAAACCTGAGCTAATGACTTCCATATGGGTAAAACAGCCATTGGCATAACAGTAAGTACTTACTTACAATAATTTATGAAACTGATAATCCTCGATCGCGATGGCGTCATCAATGAAGATTCCGATGCCTATATCAAATCACCGGCGGAGTGGATACCCATACCGGGCAGCCTCTCCGCCATTGCAAGACTGAACCAGGCCGGTTACCGGGTGACTGTTGCGACCAACCAGTCCGGACTTGCCCGCGGTCTGCTCAGTATCGACCTGCTGAATGCAATCCATAATAAAATGAATCTGGCGCTGGCAAACGAAGGCGGACGCATAGACGGGCTGTTTTTCTGTCCGCACGCTCCAGAAGCCGGCTGTGATTGCCGCAAGCCCAAACCGGGACTGCTGCAACAAATCGGCGAGCGATTCTATACCCGCCTGGATAACGTCCCCTGTGTCGGTGACAGTCTACGTGACCTTCAGGCCGCCATGGCGGTCGGCGCAGCACCCATACTGGTGCGGACTGGCAAAGGGAGCGTGACTGAATCAGAGCCGCAACTGAACCCCTCGATACCCGTTTATGACGATCTGAGCGCCGTGGTTGATGCCTTGCTGAATCAGGAAAATCTACAGCCATGATACTGATTCGATCACTGCTCTACCTGCTTAGTCTGCTGTTTACCACGGTGATATTGGCCGGTTTACTGTCAGTAATTGGGTGGATCATCCCTTACCGTCGGCGCTGTCAAATCGCCAATGCCTGGGGGGGAGCCAATCTCTGGTTTCTCAAGCTCTTTTGTAATCTCGATTATGTCATTGAAGGACTGGAAAAAATCCCTGAATCCGGCGCCATTATCCTGGCAAAACACCAGTCGGCCTGGGAAACCATGGCACTACGCGCACTGCTGCCACCTGAACAGGCATGGGTTCTGAAACGAGAACTCATGTGGGTCCCCTTTTTCGGCTGGGCAGCGGCTACCGTCCAACCAATCGCGATCAATCGACAGGCCGGCAGCAAGGCGGCCCGCCAGGTCATCGACATCGGACTGGAGAGGCTGAGGCAAAAACGGCTGGTGGTGATCTTTCCAGAAGGGACCCGTGTTGCCCCCGGCGAACGCAGGAAGTACGGGCTGGGCGGTGCCTTGCTCGCTGAGAAGTCCGGGGCGCCCGTCATCCCCATTGCGCATAATGCGGGATCATTCTGGCGTCGCCGCGATATTCGTAAATATCCGGGTGTCATCACGGTGATCGTCGGCGACCCAATTCCCACGGTCGGCAGAAAGGCCGCTGCTATCAACAAAGATGTGGAAAATTGGATCGAAAGTACTATGAAAAACATACAGTAGCGAGAGTGTGAGTATTTACTAACTCATCGTTCGCTTATTTTGAAGATAAAAGAAGGGCCGATAAGGCCCTTCTTTTATTGGTCCGGCATTCAACGCTGATTATTCCTGCCCATTTCGCTCACCCAAAGTGAGGAAAGATAGCAGCAGCGGCTTTTGAATCAGACATCCAGATTTTCCACCGTCAGGGCGTTTTTCTCGATAAAATCCCTGCGCGGCTCCACCTGATCACCCATCAAAGTGGTGAATATCTCATCCGCAGCGACCGCATCTTCGATATTGACCTGCAGCAGTCGCCTGGACTCCTGATTCATGGTGGTCTCCCAGAGTTGATCCGGGTTCATCTCACCCAGCCCTTTGTATCGCTGAATGTGCTGGCCCCGTTTTGCCTCTTCCATCAGCCAGCTCAAGGCCTGGGAAAAACTGCTGATCTCACTCTGCTTTTCACCGCGTTTAATATAGGAACCCTCTGAAAGTAGTCCATCCAGCTTTTCCCCCATCTCTGCCATACGCCGGTAATCGCTGCTGTTAAAGAACTCCAGGGGAATGGTCGATTCTGTATTGATGCCATGGACGTACTGGATGACGGTGATATGTGCGGACTGCTCCTGGCTTTCCGCCTGGTAGCCGATCTCAAATCGGTTTGAAATATTCTGTTCGGCGTTAAGACGTGACTCCAGCTCATTCAGCCAACTTTTAAACCCTGGTTGATCGGCGATCAACTCCTCTGTAAGGCGTGGCATATAAATCAGTTTTTCGATCACGGAGGCATCATAGCGTTTGCCAATACGCTTGACAGTCGCCATCGTTGCGAGGTGCTGCTTGGACAATTCCTCCAACGAGAGTCCAGCCAGGGCTGGTGCGTCTTTGCTGACATAGAGTTCCGCATTATCCAGTGCCGCCTGCAGTAGATAAGCATTCAGATCATTGTCATCTTTCAGATACTGCTCCTGTTTACCTTTTTTCACCTTATACAGCGGCGGCTGGGCGATATAGATGTGTCCCCGTTCAATCAACTCGTGCATCTGCCGGTAAAAGAAAGTCAACAGCAGTGTACGGATATGCGCTCCATCAACATCCGCATCGGTCATGATGATAATACGGTGATAGCGCAACTTGTCCGGATCAAACTCCTCACGGCCGATCCCACACCCCAAAGCGGTGATCAGCGTACCCACTTCGGCTGATGAGAGCATCTTGTCGAAACGCGCCTTCTCCACATTAAGAATCTTTCCTTTGAGCGGCAGGATGGCTTGTGTCCTTCTGTCCCTCCCCTGTTTGGCAGAGCCTCCGGCTGAATCACCCTCCACCAGATAGATTTCACACAGTGACGGATCTTTCTCCTGACAGTCTGCCAGTTTTCCAGGAAGACCGGCCACATCCAGAACACCTTTACGCCGGGTCATTTCCCGTGCTTTCCTTGCCGCCTCTCTGGCACGTGCCGCCTCAATCATTTTACCGGCGATCTGTTTCGCCTCGGTGGGATTTTCCAACAGGAACGAACCCAGTCGCTCCGCCAGTACCGACTCGACAATTCCTTTCACTTCCGACGAGACCAGCTTGTCTTTTGTCTGGGATGAGAACTTGGGATCGGGCACTTTCACTGAAAGAACGGCTGTGAGTCCTTCCCGCGCATCATCACCCGACGTGTTTACCTTCTGTTTTTTATCCAGCCCAGCCTGATCGATATACTGATTAAGGGTGCGTGTCAGACCTGCGCGAAAACCCGCCAGGTGCGTTCCCCCATCGCGCTGTGGAATATTGTTGGTGAAACAGAAGATATTCTCCTGGTAGGATTCGTTCCACTGCATGGCCAATTCGACCACCACGTTGTCCTTTTCGACCGAGATATTGAAAACGCTTTCGTGCAGTGGTGTCTTTTTCCGATTCAGGTGCTCTACAAAGGCCTTGATCCCACCCTCATACTCGAACAGATCCTGTCGATCATTCCGCGCATCGGACAGTTTGATACGCACACCGGAGTTCAGAAACGAAAGTTCCCGCAGTCGTTTGGCCAACAGCTCATAGTGGTACTCGATGTTGGTGAAGGTCTGCTTGCTCGCTCTGAAAGTGATCTCTGTTCCGGATTTGTCCGTATCGCCGATAATCGTTAATGGCGCCTGCGGTTCCCCATGCACGTACTCCTGATAATGGGTATGCCCATTGCGATGTATATAAAGTTTAAGATTCTCCGACAGGGCATTCACCACGGAGACACCGACCCCGTGCAAACCACCCGAAACCTTATAGGAGTTATCGTCAAACTTTCCACCGGCATGTAATATCGTCAGGATTACCTCGGCAGCAGATCGCCCCTCCTCGGGATGGATATCGACCGGAATACCCCGCCCATTATCCGTAACCCTGACCGTCGCATCATCGAGTATGGTTACTGTAATCTCGGAGCAATAACCCGCCAGGGCTTCATCGATTGAGTTATCCACGACTTCAAACACCATGTGGTGAAGACCAGTGCCATCATCGGTATCACCAATATACATGCCTGGCCGTTTGCGCACCGCGTCCAGCCCTTTCAATACCTTGATATTTGACGAGTCGTAGCTCATAAAAAACTCCTGTTTGCGAACAGCCCATTATACACCTGCTGCCGGGAAAATTATTCAATATTCTCGAATGTTCCACGTGGAACCAATCAAGCCACAGAGGGTTTGGTAATAATTTCACCATTATCCAACTGAATGCGTGAACAGGCTAAATCGAGATATTTCGAAATATCATCTGTCGAGCTGATAAAGACCTGACATTTCAGCTGCAAAAGCCTGGATAACAGCCGCTCTCTGTTGTCCCTATCCAGTTCAGCGACCAGATCATCAAATAGGAGTAATGGGAGATTTCCGGTGGACTGTTTAGTTACATCCGCCTGTGCCAGATGTAGTGCAGAGATAACCATTTTTTGTTGGCCGCGAGAAATTGACGTGAAGGCCGAGCGATTATCGTATGCGATACGTATATCCGCGCGGTGCGGCCCGATCTGGGTATAGCCCTGTTTAACATCACTCTTCTGTTTCTGTTCCAGTGCGTCAGACAGGGAGAGCCCCTCTTCCCAGCCTCGTCGCCAAGTCATTGCGACTTCGCCCGGTATGTTTAGCCGAATAAGTTCATTACTGAAAGCCTTTTCTAGCAGTTCGAAATAGGCCACCCGCAGGGTGTTTAGCTCCTCACCGAGAGTGCCGACTATCTGGTTCCAGCTCGATACCGTCTGTGGATCCGCCTTTAGCAGAATGTTACGTTGCTTTAACGCCTTAATAAATTTTCTATAAGTCGGATAATAGGAGGGTTCCACGTGGAACACACCCCACTCTAGAAACCGCCGTCTGTACTCTGGCCCGCGCTCAAGGATTTCATGTGACAGGGGAGTAAGTATCTGCAAAGGTGTCACCTTTGCAATGTCAGAGAGTCGGGTTACCTTTTCTCCATCGATTTTGATTTGGGTCTGATGGGCGCTTTTCTGAATTCCAATACGATGTTCACGGGTCATCGCCGAGACAGCATAGAGCATCAAAGACCTTTTGCCATGCTGTACGACGGGTCCAAACCGGGTGGTTCTGAAGGATCGCCCGCGCCCAAGCATATAGATCGCTTCCAGCAAGGTGCTTTTTCCTGAGCCGTTTTTTCCGGTGACAAAATTGATGCCATCGGAAAAAAGCACATCCGCCTCTGTGATATTTCTAAGATTCTCTATTTTTATCCGTTTGATGGTCACGGGAGGTTCCCGTTATTCAGGATGTGGAGCCGAGTTGAGATCGAGACCGGCAGGTGTCACCAGTCCCGAATAGTAAAGGCTGGGAGCCTGTCGAGCTTTTCCGCAGTAGATCAGTGTTAAGTCCGACAGGCGCCTAGAGCCGCATTGGCATAATGACATAGCGACACTGGTCATTATCCGTGTTCTGGATAAGACAACTGCTGTTTGAATCACTGAGCGATAATTTAACCGACGCAGTCTCAATAACATTCAACACTTCAATCAGATAGCCGACGTTAAAACCGATCACCAGTTCATCGCCCTGGTAGTCGATTTCCAGTTCATCCTCGGCCTCTTCCTGCTCGGGATTGTGGGCCAGCAGTTTTAAAACTCCACTGGAAAAATTGAATCGTATACCACGGTACTTCTCATTCGAAAGAATTGAAGTACGCATCAAGGCCTGCCGCAGCTGATCCCGATCGGCCGTGATCTCTTTGTCGGTATTGGTAGGTATGACACGCAGATAATCGGGAAATTTTCCATCAATTAGCTTCGAGGTGAAACTGGTTTCTCCCATGGTGAAACGGATGTGATTGCTACTGACATCGATCTCAATCGACTCTTCAGAGTCGCTCAATAGCCTGGCAAGTTCCAGTACCGCCTTTCTGGGCAATATGACCTGTAATCCAGTCTCTTGCCCAAGAACACATTCGGCCTCACTCAGCGCAAGGCGATGACCATCGGTTGCAACCGCACGGATCAGATTCGCATTCATTTCCAGCAGCAGTCCATTCAGATAATAACGGACATCCTGAATGGCCATAGCGAATTGTGTTTTTTCGATGAGTCTTTTTAACAGTCTCTGGGTGATAGTGAATCGGTGGCTGCTTGCCGTCGGTTCAATGGATGGATAATCGTTGGCAGGAAGAACCCCGAGAGTGAATCTACTTCTTCCAGACCTGATAACCACCCGCTCGTTTTCAACATTCAACTCAATGGTCGCTTCTTCCGGCAACGCCTTGCAAATATCGAGCAACTTTCGTGCAGGCAGTGTGAAATCGGCTTCACTATCGCATTCGACAAAGGCGGTAGTTTTCATTTCCACTTCCAGGTCTGTTGCGGTGATATTCACTTTCCCGTTGCCCGCATTGATCAGGACATTTGCGAGAATCGGCAGGGTCTGCCGTCTCTCAACAACGCCACCTACCTGTTGAAGTGGTCTAAGCAGATTATCCCTTGTGGTAACGATCTTCATGGCGAAGCACTCTTTAATAGATATAATTTATTTATATAGAATTACTGTTATTATTACACAGCGTCCGCGCTGTTGATTGACTGTTGTTTATTCTTATTTTTCATATAGTTATAGTTAATTTCCCCTGTTGATAACAGCCGTATTGATCATAAAAGAGATGTGGGCTGTCTGTGGATAACTAAAGCATGCTGTTTTGTTGCAAAAACATCAACAGTTTATCCACATTAACTGGTGAGTGTTCTTAACAGGTTTCCATAGTCCTCTTCCACCCGGTTATCGCCTTCCTTGAGCTCGGCAATTTTGCGGGTGGCATAGAGTACGGTGGTATGGTCACGACCACCGAACGCCTCGCCAATTTCAGGCAGGCTATGGTTGGTCAACTCCTTTGCCAGGGTCATGGCAATTTGGCGTGGCCGGGCAATGGTGCGACTGCGTTTTGAGGAGAGCAGCTCAGATGTCCTGATCTTGTAATACTCCGCGACCGTCTTCTGGATATTTTCAATAGTCACCTGTTTATCCTGCGCCGCCAGCATGTCCCGCAGGGCATCCTTGGCAAACTCCGGGGTAATCGGTCGTCCGGTAAATTCGGCATTGGCGATGATACGCCGTAGCGCCCCTTCCAGTTCACGGATGTTGGAGCGGACCCGTTTGCCGATAAAGAAGGCGACCTCATTGGGCAGGTCCACGCCAAACAACTGGTCTGCCTTGCTCTTCAGGATAGCGACCCGGGTCTCGAGGTCAGGGGGTTCGATGGCGACGGTCAGGCCCCAGCCAAAGCGCGATTTGAGGCGCTCTTCCAGCCCCGACACTTCTTTGGGGAAGCGGTCACTGGAGAGAATGATCTGTTGCTGGGATTCAAACAGCGCATTGAAGGTGTGGAAGAACTCCTCCTGGGAACGCTCCTTGCCGGCAAAGAACTGAACATCGTCAATCAGCAGTGCATTGACACTGCGAAAGCGGCGTTTGAATTCGTCAATGGTATTGTGCTGCAGTGCCTTCACCATCTGGGCAACAAAGCCTTCAGAATGAACATAGACCACCCGGGCATGGGGGTTGATTTTCACAATCATGTTGCCAACGGCATGCATCAGATGGGTCTTGCCCAGTCCGACTCCACCATAGATGAACAGCGGGTTATAGGCGGTACCGGGATTCTCGCCGATCTGAATCGAGGCGGCCCTGGCCAGCTGATTCGATTTACCCTCGACAAAGGTCTCAAAGACAAAGCTTGGATTGAGATTGCTGGGCATGGGTGCGTCTTCGACCTGACGCACGCTCACCTGAGGAGATTGCCGCGGCCTTGCCGATGAATCCTGCTGCGGCTCCCGATCATTTTTTACCGCCGCCTTGCTGCCAATTTCCAGTGAAATGGTGGGCGCATTGGTCCCGGCAATACTCTGCAGATATTCGGTAATATCGCTGAGATAGTGGTTCTGTACCCAGTTCAGGACAAACTGGTTAGGCGCCAGCAAGCGTATGCTGTGTGCATCCTCAACTGACTGCAGAGGGCGAATCCAGGTATTGAATTGCTGCTGAGGCAGATCGTGTTCGAGGCGATCGGTGCATTTGCTCCAAAAATTCACGCTTTATCCACTCTATTTTTTTGCAATATGAGAAGGGTTTTCTCTCTATCAAGGTGATGCAGAGATCCGACAGCCGGTACAGCGGGGCGAATTGCTTAACCCTTCGGATTTTGCCACAGTGCCTGTTGTCTGTTTAATGGTTTGCTGTGGAGCGAGCTGAACCGTGGAGGCAAAAGTTTACTCTGCTTTAACCGGCTTATCCATCGCTTTCGCGCATCGGCAATCTGCCCGTTCAGTTCTCAAGAGAGGGATAGTACAGAGCCTATACAGCTGTTTTATATGAATATTTTTCCGGTTACCATCAAATCCGGCAAAGCTTGAATGGAACCCTTGCCGGGGTTTTTCAGAGACGGGTTCGAGTAGTCCATAGTTTCTGATAAATCAGCGGCTTAGCCTGGAATCCGGGAGCGTATTATTGTTGACATTCAGTATCTTCGCATCGTACTATACGCGGCCTTTTTTAGGGGCTTTTTCAGTGCTTGCGCTGATCAGGTTCCTGCTTTTTTATCTACCGGGTAATAGTCATGAAAAGAACTTTTCAGCCGAGCAATTTGAAGCGCGTACGCACCCATGGATTCCGCGCCCGTATGGCAACACGCAATGGCCGCAAGGTACTGAATGCGCGTCGTGCAAAGGGACGTGATCGTCTGGCATGAATTTCTGAAGGCTTTGCAAGATAGCAAGGCAAGTTTCGGTCGGGATCTGCGGCTACTCAAACCTGCTGAATACAAGCGGGTATTTCAAAATTCCCGCAGATCGTCAGACCGCTGTTTTACCGTTCTCTTTCTGGTCAATGGCAGGGCAAATGCACGCCTGGGAACAGCGGTAGCAAAAAAGATTATCAAGCGGGCCGTGGACAGAAACCGGATCAAGCGACTGATCAGGGAGAGTTTTAGATTCAGACAGCACGATTTGGCGGGTTTGGATCTGGTTGTCATGTGTGCGCGTGGAATCGATCTTTCCAACAAGCAGCAGTTGCGCGACTCGCTCGACAGGCACTGGACAAAAGTGGTTGAGACCATAGCAGCTGACAGGAATCGGCTAGAAAAAACCTCCTCTGAATCCTGATTTCAGGCCATAATACGGCTTTTGCCAATCGGCCCACGCAACTACCCAATTCGAGTTTGAGATAGTCCATGGATAATCTTCGCCTGATACTGTTTTTCGCACTGGCTTTCATTCTGATGATGCTCTGGCAGGCGTGGGAAAAGGACTATGGAGCCAAACCCCAGGCAGTCGCGAATACGGAGATCAGTAGCGGCAAGACCGATAGCTCCCCATCGGTTTCGGGGGCGATACCCGCGGCACCGGCTACTGGTGGTAGTGAGACATCCTCTGCGGTGCCGGTGATCTCGGCGATCTCGGCCGTGCCTGCATCGACAACCGATGCCCCCCGGGACGCCATACCGACCATCATGGTCAAAACTGATCTCTACACCATGGAGATCGGCACAGTCGGCGGCAATGTGCTGAAGGTGTTCCTCAACGACTATCCGGCCTCCCTGGGCGACAAGGAACACAGCTTTCAACTGATGAAACCGGAACCGCCGAATCTGTTCATCGCCCAGTCCGGCCTGATTGCCGGGGAAGGCAGCACGGCACCCAGTCATGAGAGCCCCTACCAGGCCGGCAGCAACAGCTATCAGCTGGCGGATGGCCAGGACCAGTTGAGCGTGGATCTGCACTGGACCAGTCCGGAGGGTATCAAGGTCACCAAACGCTTCAGCTACCAGCGTGGCAGTTATCTGGTCACCGTGCAGCATATCCTGCAGAACGGCTCCGACAAACCCTGGGTTGGCCGGGAGTATCGTCAGTTGATGCGCACACCGCCCGAGAACAACAGTGCCGCCTCCAAAGTGTTGTATACCTATACCGGTGGCGCCATCTACAGCGAAGAGAACAAGTACGAAAAGATCAAGTTCGAGGCGATGGAGGAATCCAAGCTCTCCCGTGAGGTGAAAGGCGGCTGGATCGCCATGCTGCAGCACTATTTCCTCGGGGCCTGGATTCCGCCGAAAGAGCAGATCGACACCTTCTATACCAATGTGTTGCCCGGCAAGCGCTACGTTCTGGGCGCCTATACCCCGCCGGTGACCATAAACCAGGGCGCCAACCACACCTTCAGCACGGGCTTTGTCGCCAGCCCGAAACTGCAGGATGAGTTGAAGGCGATCGCCAAGGGACTCGATCTGAGTGTCGACTACGGCTGGCTGACGGTGATCGCCCAGCCGATCTTTTGGCTGCTGAAGCATATCCAGGCGGTGGTAGTCAACTGGGGCCTCTCCATCATTCTGCTGACCCTGTTGATCAAGGCCCTGTTCTATAAACTCTCCGAGGCGAGTTATAAATCCATGGCCAACATGCGCCGCATGACGCCGCGCATCCAGGCCCTGAAGGATCGCTACGGCGAGGATAAAACCCGTCTGAATGCCGCCATGATGGAGCTGTACAAGAAGGAGAAGATCAACCCGCTGGGCGGCTGCCTGCCGATTGTCGTACAGATTCCGGTCTTCATCTCCCTCTACTGGGTGCTGCTGGAGAGTGTGGAACTGCGCCAGGCGCCGTTCATCTTCTGGATTCAGGATCTCTCCACCAAAGACCCCTACTTCGTGTTGCCGCTGATCATGGGTATCTCCATGTTCATCCAGCAGAAGCTGAATCCGGCCCCGCCCGATCCGATGCAGGCCAAGATCATGATGGCACTGCCGGTGGTGTTCACCGTCTTCTTCGCCTTCTTCCCGGCGGGTCTGGTGCTTTACTGGGTGACCAACAACGTGCTCTCCATCGCACAGCAGTGGTATATCACCCGCCAGATTGAGAATGCCGCCGCCAAGGCCTGATGCACCAGCTCCTGTGGCTGCACAGGCATCGATTGCCGCTGTGGCGACCCCGCCCGGCATGGGCGGGGTCGGCATCATCCGCATCTCCGGGGGGCTGGCAACGACCGTTGCCCGGACCCTTACCGGCAGACTTCCGGAACCGCGCACCGCCCGCTTTGCCCGCTTCCATAATGCGGCGGGTGAGGTCCTGGATGAGGGTCTGGTATTGTATTTTCCCGCACCCCACTCGTTTACCGGTGAAGATGTGCTAGAGCTGCAGGGCCATGGCGGTCCAGTGGTGATGGATCTGTTGCTGCAGGCCGTTCTGGCGTGCGGTGTGCGGTTGGCCCTTCCCGGGGAGTTCAGCCAACGTGCCTTTCTCAACGGCAAGCTCGATCTGGCCCAGGCGGAGGCGATCGCCGACCTGATCGAGAGCGGCACGGCCGCCGCCGCCCGGTTGGCGGTGCGTTCGCTGGAGGGGGAATTTTCCCGACGCATCCAGCAGCTGGTGGAGCAGCTGATTCTGCTGCGCATGTATGTGGAGGCGGCCATCGATTTTCCGGAAGAGGAGATCGATTTCCTCTCCGATGGCAAGGTGGCCGGGGATCTGGCGGAGATCATCGCTGCGGTGGAGGCGGTGCGCCAGAGTGCCCGGCTGGGGCGGCTGATGCGTGATGGCATGACCCTGGTGATCGCCGGACTGCCGAATGCCGGCAAGTCAAGCCTGCTGAACCGTCTGGCCGGCCGCGAGTCGGCCATCGTCACCGATATTCCCGGTACCACCCGGGACCTGCTGCGAGAGCAGATACAGATCGACGGCATGCCGCTGCATCTTGTTGATACCGCCGGCCTGCGGGAGAGTCGTGATGCGGTTGAGCAGGAAGGGATACGTCGCGCCAAGGCGGAGCTTGCCAGGGCGGACCGTATCCTCTGGATATTTGATCACAAGCAGGATCCCCAGCACCAGGCGTTTGATGCCAGTCTGCTGCCGAGCGGTGTGCCGGTCACCTTTATCCGTAACAAGATCGATCAGAGCGGGACAGCGGCGGGGATCAGTGAAACCGCCACGGGATTCGAGATCGCCCTGTCGGCCAAGACCGGTGAAGGGGTCGATCTGCTGCGGGAACATCTGAAACAGTGCATGGGCTACAGCAGCGGACAAGAGGGGGAGTTCATTGCCCGGCGTCGCCATCTGGATGCCATTGAGCGCGCAAGTGATCACCTGCTTACCGGCCAATCCGCGTTGCAGAATCAGGGCTCCGGCGAACTGCTGGCGGAAGATCTGCGCCAGGCGCAACAGGCGCTGGGTGAAATTACCGGCGAGTTCACAGCCGACGATCTGCTGGGGCAGATCTTCAGCAGTTTCTGTATCGGAAAATAAACACCCTTCCTGAGCGTTCCGTCATATTCCACCAAAACCCTTCAAGCCAGCGCCATTGCTGGCTTTTTTGTCTGTTGCTGTCTATCATGTTCCGCATGAAGCCGCTGTAATGTGTGCCCTAATGTGTGCCCTTGGCTAGAAAATGTGTGCCCTTTACGGCTGATGTGTGCCCTTCAATATCGACTGATAAGGGCGTAATCAGGGGGTAATCCGGGGCTATTTAGGGCACACATGTGGGCACACCAAGGCAGTAAATATCGCGCAACCTACTAAAGCTAAAGGATTAATTCGGATGTGTGCCCTTTACACAAATACCAATGGTAGGGGTGTCCCAAATGCGGCCTTCCCTCACCCCATCCGGGCGGTTTGCTACAGCTACAGTTGCTACTTTTGCTACAGATGAGGGCATGACATGGCGCTAACAGATGCGAAATTGCGGAAGCTGAAGCCTGATGCCAAGGCGTATCAAGCAGCGGATGAGGGCGGGCTGTTCCTGCTGGTGCAACCCGGTGGGCGGAAGTCATGGAAGCTGCGCTACCGGATGGGTGGGCGCGATGCCAAGCAAGAGAAAGTGACCCTTGGCGACTACCCCACCTATTCCCTGGCTGATGCCCGATCCTGGCGCGATGACTGCAAGGCGCTGATAGGGCGCGGACTGTCCCCTATGGCGCTGCGGCGTGGCGATCCGATACCGGATGACGCGACCCCGGCGGCAAAGGAGCTGGCAGAACTCTTCATCCGTCACTGGTGCGTGGCCGCCATCGAGAAGGCGCGGCAACAAGAGGCCGAAGCCAAGGCCAGCAACACGGTGGAAGCCTTCGCATGGGAATGGTTCCAGAAGATTGCAGAGCCTGCGAACAGCAACCCCCGCAACATCAAGCGCGTTCTGGATAAGGACATCATCCCCGCGATCGGTGGTAAGGCGCTTGATGAAGTGACCGTCACGGATGTGCTGGCGATCACGGACAAGATAAAAAATCGCGGTGCAGATCAGATGGCGCTACAGACCCGCAATATCATGAAGCGTCTGTTTTCCTACGCTATTGCGCGGGAGAAGATGACTAGCAACCCTGCTGCGGCCATCGAAGCCAAGTACATTGCCACGGCCAAAAGCAGGGATGTGGCCTTAACCCCGGATGAAGTCGGGCGGCTGTTGCGGGCAATCTACCAATCCAGCATGAACCGATCCCACAAGCTGGCGCTGCACCTGCTGATCCTGTGCATGGTGCGCAAGTCGGAAATGATCGAAGCCCGGTGGGAAGAGCTAGACCTTGCCAAGGCGGAATGGTTTATCCCCGGCGAGCGCATGAAGATGGATCATCCGCACTTTGTTCCGCTGTCACGGCAAGCGGTGGCAATGCTGGAGGAACTAAAAGGGCTTTCAAGCGGTTCTGAATGGGTTTTCCCCAGCCGCAACACCCTGAGCAAGCCTATATCTAAAACCACCCTGAACAGCGCTGTGCGTTCGCTGGAACATGATGTGCGGGATTTTGTGATCCACGACTTCCGGCGCACGGCATCAACCCACCTGCATGAAGCGGGCTTCAATTCTGACTGGATCGAGAAGGCGCTTGCCCACGAAGCCAAGGGCATTCGAGGCGTTTACAACCGGGCGCAATACGCTGACCAGCGGCGCGAAATGCTGCAATGGTGGGCTGACTTTGTGGATAGTCAGATTGACGAAGGGCGCAAGGTAATTATTGGGCGCTTTGGCAAAGCGTATCAGGCGGGGTGATGTGATGAAAATAACGGATATTGGGAAAGTCTTGGAGTGGGCCTCTGCCATATATGCTTGGGATTATTGCGATAGTGAACCGCTCGCGGAACTTATAAAGAATCAGCCTATTCCCCCTGTTCTAAAAACTGTCATTGCAGAAATTATTAGAGGCGACCGGAAGCAAAAAAGGAAAGCCGCATCAAAGCTAAAAATCCCAGCACGTGAACATAGAGAGATTATCCATAAAATATTGATGCGGCGATATTCCCGTGATGCCGCAAAACTCGACTCCGAATATCTTGGCGATGAACTCATAAAAGAGCCAATCGAGATTATACGGAAGGAAGAGGAAGAATATCGACGCTATCTTGCCTCTGTCGCCGAAAAATACGGCTTGGAAACCGTCGAAACACTGGAACGCCTTGTGCGAGAAACAAAGGGGTATCTGACTGCTGATGATTTGAACCAGTGATACAAGTGGTTTTGTAACACAGGGGCGAATCTGACACATAAAAATCGAATGAATACTGTGCAGTCATGCCGGTATGTTCCGGCGAATGCTACGGAGTAACGAGCATGGCTGCACAAGCACAAACAGCGCCCACTATCCTGCGGCGCAAGCAAGTGGAAGCCCGTACCGGGCTGGCACGATCCACTATCTATCAGCACGTTCGAGCAGGTACTTTTCCTGCGCCCATTAGCCTTGGTGCCAAGTCTGTTGGCTGGATCGAGGCGGAAGTTACGGAGTGGCTTGAAGCGCGTATTGACGATAGCCGCAAGGCTTGAGGGGGCGTTATGAGAAAAGAAAAAGCCCCTGTGACGGGGCGGGAAGATTGTTCGGCTGGCACCTGCAATTCTAACGCAACCCGTAAACACCAATCCAGAGCTATGCAGCGGGCAGCCCTGTTGAAGTGGCTGCAAGCGCACCAGCGAATCACCACCCTTCAAGCCCGCAATGAACTGGGCATCATGCACCCGGCAGGGCGCGTTCAGGAGCTGCGGGACGCTGGCAACGACATTGCCACCCATTGGCAGTGGGAAGCCGACGCGACCGGCAAGGAGCACAAGCAGGCGCTGTATGTGCTGCTGTCCTGCAAAGGGGGTGCGGCATGAATGATGTTGACCGTATCGGCACCGCCCTGAACTTTGTTCCAGCGGATGACCGGGAAACCTGGCTGCGCATGGGCATGGCGATCAGGTCAGAGCTGGGTGATTCCGGTTTTGACCTGTGGGACGGCTGGAGCCAGCAAGCGGAGTCCTACAAAAACGGCGATGCGCGGGACGTATGGCGAAGCATCAAGCCTGACGGCGGCGTGACTATCGGCACCCTGTTCCATGAAGCCAAGGCCAGCGGCTGGCGGGACGATAACACCTATCAGCACCCTTCCCCGGAAGAACTTGCAGAGCGCCAGCGCAAGGCAGCGGATCGGGCAGCCCATGAGCAGGAAACTATCCAGCGCGAACGCCAAGAGACCGCGAACAAGGCGGCGGCGATCCTGAAGGCTGCAACACCAGCACAAGCGAATCATCCCTATCTGGTACGCAAGCAGGTAACTCCAGTAGACACCCTGCGGGAGCTTGAAACCAACGTTGCGGCTTCGATACTCGGTTATCAGCCGAAGTCCGGTGGTGAACCCCTGACTGGGCGCTTGCTGGTGGTGCCGGTCAAACAGGGTGGCAGCCTTTCAACCCTGGAGCTGATCGACGCTGAAGGACGCAAGGCGGCGCTGGCAGGGCGTGGCACCAAGGCCGGGGGCTACTGGGCAACGGAGCGCCTACCGGGCGGCAACGGCCAAAGTGTGACCCTGCTGATAGGCGAAGGGGTGGCAACCGTTCTATCCGCCAGCGAGGCGACCGGACACCCAGCCATTGCGGCGCTTTCGTCGGGCAATATGCCGGTGGTGGCAAAGGCTATGCGAGAGCACTACCCGGCGGCGGAGCTGGTGATCCTGGCTGATGTGGTGAAGGCAGACAGCAAGCCCGATCCCTATGCCGTCGAGGCGGCGCAATCCGTAGGCGGAAAACTGGCGGTGCCTGAATTTGGCGCTGACCGTGACCCAGGCATGACCGACTTCAACGATATGGCTGTGACAATCGGCAAGGACGCGGTGAAGCGCACTATTCAGAGCGCCAGCGCTGCGGGCACCCTATGGCCGGAACCCCAGCCCCTGACCGCTAGCCATGCCCCAGAACCTTACCCCCTGGACGCTCTGCCTGACACGGTGCGGGCGGCGGTGGAAGAGGTGGCGGGCTTTGTGAAGGCACCCCTGCCCATGGTGGCATCATCGGCGCTGGCGGCGCTGTCGCTGGCGATTCAAGCCCATGTAGACATCAAGCGGGCGGAAAAGCTGCACGGGCCTACCGGGCTGTTCCTGCTGACCATTGCCGATTCAGGTGAGCGGAAAAGCACCTGCGACGGCTTTTTCACCAAGGCCATTCGAGACTATGAGGCAGAGCAGACGGAAGCCGCCAAGCCGGTTTTGAAGCGTCACAAGGCTGATATTGAGGCATGGGAAGCCAAGCGATCCGGCATCAAGGATAAAATCCGCCACCTTGCCAAGGACAGCAAGCCCACGGATGGCATGGAATCAACATTGCGCGAACTGGAGCAGGACAAGCCAGAGCCGCCAAGAGTCCCCCGGCTGATGTACGCGGACGCCACCCCCGAAGCGCTGGCGCACGGACTGGCGAAGCAATGGCCTTCTGGTGGCGTGGTATCGGCTGAGGCGGGCATTGTGTTTGGTTCCCATGGCATGGGCAAGGATAGCGTCATGCGCAATCTGGCGACGCTGAATCAGTTGTGGGATGGCACCAGCCTGACCATTGACCGGCGCACCAGCGAATCATTCACGGTACAGGGCGCACGGCTGACGGTGGCCTTGCAGGTACAGGAACCCACCCTGCGGGAGTTTTTTAACAAGTCGGGAGCGCTGGCGCGTGGCACGGGCTTTTTGGCGCGGTTTCTGGTGGCGTGGCCTGCCTCAACCCAAGGCTTCCGACCCTTCACGGAAGCCCCTCCAAACTGGCCTGCCCTGGCGACCTTCAATCAGCGGCTGGCGGTGATACTGAGCCAGCCGGTACCGATAGACGATGACGGCACATTGACCCCGGCCATGCTGTCGCTGTCCCCCGAAGCCAAACGGGCATGGGTGGAGTATCACGACGCCATCGAGCGGGAGCTTGCCAGCGGCGGCGAACTCTACGATGTGCGGGATGTGGCGTCAAAGAGCGCGGATAACGCGGCACGGCTGGCGGCACTGTTTCAGATGTTCGAGCACGGCACGGGCGCTGTCAGTCTGGATTGCTTCGAGAGCGCCAGCCGAATCACGGCATGGCACCTGAGCGAAGCGCGGCGCTTTTTCGGTGAACTGGCCTTGCCGCCAGACCTTGCAGACGCGGCGCGGCTGGATAGCTGGCTGATCGAGTATTGCCAGCGGGAGCGCGTGGAAACCGTCAACAAGCGTTACCTGCGCCAGCATGGGCCGGTTCGGGATGGGGCGCGACTGGATAGCGCCATCATGGAGCTGGCAGAGCTTGACCGGCTGCGACTGCGGAAGGACGGGCGGCGCATTGACGTGGTGGTGAACCCGGCCTTGCTGGAGGTGCCCGCATGAGCACACTATCCGCACTGATCCGAAAACGGGAGAATGCTACAGCTACAGTTGCTACACCTGCTACACACAAGGGGGCAAGAACAGGAACTGTAGCAAAAGTAGCAAGTGTAGCCGTAGCAAACCAGCTATTGGCCGAAGAGGAAACGGCCATCCGGGCATGGCTGGCGCATATCGAGGAAACCGACCCGGTAACTATTGCGGATGTGCTGGCGCGGTGCCAGAGCGATGCACAAGCGCGGGCCTTCTGCCTAGAGCAGGCAAGGCAAATCCCACCCCCACCAGAACCCGACTACACGGCCACCTGTGGAGCCTGTAGGCACTTCCAGCAGATCGACCACCCCAACCTTGGGCACTGCACCCAATGCGAACCTGAAGCCATTGCATGGCTTTGGGACACTGATCGGCGATGGTGCCGATCCTATGAACAAGCACCTGATAGGCAGGAGGTAAGCAGGCCATGAGCACACCAACACGAACCAAGCGCGGCACATTCAAGAAGGGCATCAGCGGCAACCCAACCGGGCGGCCAAAGTCTGAACATACGATCTTGCGCCAGAGGCTGGCAGCCCATGGCGAAGAGGTGGCGGCGGTGGTGGTTGAAGCGGCGCTACAGGGTGACATTCAAGCCGCCAAGATTGTTCTGGAACGGCTTTGCCCACCCCTAAAACCCAGCACGGCACCTGTGACCATCAACCTGCCTGAGAACCCCGGCATTGCCGACACGGCACGGGCGATCATCGAGCACGCGGCACAAGGCCAGATTGCCCCCGATGTGGCGGGGCAGTTGGTTCAGTCGGTGGCTGCACTTGCCCGCGTGGTGGAGATCGACGAACTAGAACGGCGGCTGACAGCGCTGGAGGAAAAACAATGAAGCAGAACTACCTGAAGCGCATCACTGCGCCGGAACAATTGAAGGAGGCCCAGGCCAGCACTGCCACCCAATGGCATGAGGCGTTTACGCAATTGGGTTTACCAGCGCCAGAGACAACACCCGGCGAAGATGCAAGCGACTACCTGAGCCGGGTTCCAATCGAATCATTGGCCGGGCTGGTGGAAGCCTATGAGGTGATGGAGCCATGAAGCGAATCGAGGAACGGCTTGAAGCATTGGAAGCTAAGCATGGAGGTGGTGAAAGTGTGCGACATATATTCATTATGCCTGCTGGCGTAGATGATGGCGCTATCCAAGGTTTCCAGCATGGCGAGCACGTCATTAGACGCCAAGCCGGGGAAAGCCTTGAATCACTGGAAGCGCGAGCGGTGGAGGCCATCCAAGGGACGGGGGTTGCGATCATCGCGGCACTGAGGGAGTGAGTAAGCCCGCAATGTGTGCCCTGATGTGTGCCCTTCCGGAGCCGACCAGATCCGCAAAGCTAGAAACCGCAAGGCTTGCGGACATTTTTATAGTTTCTGTATCGAAATAGACCTATCTTAAGTCTCCGTCCCAATAATTTGATGGTGTTGTATTGGCT